>Ga0163152_10000185_pt1 | contig 106302 bp, 84 predicted proteins | sample OliLakLV19MP8IB2_FD_148635 | JGI IMG/M metagenome (GOLD analysis project Ga0163152, IMG submission 148635) | Freshwater microbial mat bacterial communities from Lake Vanda, McMurdo Dry Valleys, Antarctica - Oligotrophic Lake LV.19.MP8.IB-2 | ecosystem: Environmental > Aquatic > Freshwater >...
CCTCGCGCACCTCGCGCACCTCGCGCACCTCGCGCACCTCGCGCACCTCGCGCACCTCGCGCACCTCGCGCACCTCGCGCACCTCGCGCACCTCGCGCACCTCGCGTGGTCGGGCGACGGAACGATCGCGTGCGAGGTTCCCTGCCCACGTCCGCGTGATCGCAGTTCGACGCTCGTCGTCCGTCGAGTTCCGCGCTGGCTGGATCGCGAATCACTGCGCGCAGGCGCCGACCCTTGCGGCTTCGAATCTCAACTGCACGCGCAGCCGGCCTATGCCCGGGATGATTCGGCACAGATCCCTTCGCCCAGCGGACGGAGTCCGTCCGAGCCTGCGCACGACACGGGCTCGGCTCGCCCCTGGTGCCGGTCGCGACGCGAGCTCTTCGCGGCCCCACGAACGCTTCCGACCCGTCGCGTCGGACGGAAGATCACGAATCGTGTCACGCCGAGCACGAATCACGTCACGACGGGTTGGAGTCGATCGTCACGACTCCGAGGCGGATCCCGGATGCATCTCGACGCGCGAGCTCTCGATCCGCCGATCGATTCGGCACACATTCCTTCGTCCATGCACTGCACCGGGCGTCAGGCACCTTGCACCACAGTCCACAACCACGCGGCCTGAATACAGCGTCGCGCACCTCGAACGTCGAGTCGACCCGAGAGTCCGTGAACTCACCACCCGCCCCATCCAGAGTGGCCGCGATGCCGCGATAGCGTCCGCGCCCGCCCCTCCTTGACCTCAACCCGGCGGCGGGGACTGCATGCCCTCGAGGAACGCGAGCGCGCTCGCCTCGGCTCGCTCGGCGTGGATTTGCCGCGGAACGAGGCGTTGCAATACACCTGTCCGCACTTTCATCGCCGACTTCTGCGCTTCGGCGCCGTTCGCGTCGACGCGCTGGATCTCGCGGAACCCCCGCGGATGCAGCGCAAGCCGGATGCGATCGACTGCCGCCGTCTGGAACATCGCCAGGAAGCCCTTCTCGAGCGTCACGCGCGACATCGGGTGGATGCGCGTCATCGCGCCGCGCCACCGGTCGCGTTCGGACACGAGCAGCACGTGGTTGAAGATGATCTTGTTCGCGGTCATCGAGAGCGCCTTCTTCGGCACCGTGCGATTGACCAGATCGTCGAGCTCGTCCAAAGCGCCCTGATTCTTCAAGGCTCCTACACGCGACCACCGCGACTCGGGCACGAATCGATCCGCGTTGAGCTCCCAGTAGAGATGCCCGAGCCCCTTCGTGCGCGCGTATCGTGCGAGGTGGTAGGGGACGAAGTGATTGTGCGCGATCGTGTCCGCGGCGAGGTGCGACAGGTAGCCGTGGATGAAGGCCTCCTGGCGCGGGGAGCCCGCGAGCTCGCGCATCTCCTCCACGATCTTCCAACGGTGGCAGTGGCTGTAGGCGCCCCCGAACGCCTTGAAGTTGATGATGTCGGCCGCGAGGTTGCCGTAGTCGTACGCCGCCCGCTCCTGGTCGATCAGCTTCGCGACGTCGAGCGGGAGCAATTCGCGGCGACGCCGGTGCACGCGCTCGGCGTATTCGAGGTGCATTCCCGGGCCCCAGCTGAGGCCTAGGAGGGCAGCGAGCGCGAGCAGGGCGAACAGTGTGAACATCATGGGGTCTACGCTTGGTAGTGCCCGCGAACCTCGCCTGCAAGGTTCGTTCCCACCGCGAGGCGCGTAGTAGGCGCTCGCGATGCCCAATCCCGTCGGCTCGACATCCCCCGATCTGACATCCCGGCTCGCCGCGCTTGCCGGGAAACTACGCCTCCTCGTGGCGGGTCTCACGGGTCGCTCGCTGCGCGCGCGGTTCGAATTCGACGACTTCGTGCAGGAGACCTTCGTGCACGCGCTGAACGACCCCGCGCGGCTGCCCGCGAACGATGCGGCGCTGGATCGGCACCTGGCCCTCCTCGCACGCCACGTGGTGATCGACGCGGCGCGATCCCTGCGCGCCGCGAAGCGCGAAGGGGATCGTTCCGCGGCACCGCTCGCGGGATCGTCGAGCGGCGGATCGTCGAGCGGCGAATCGTCGAGCGACGGATCGTCGTTCGTGAGTCGAATCGTCGCGCACGCCCCGGTCCGGGCACGCGCGCAGGAGGCCGCGAGCTGTCGGAGGACCTCGTCGCCGCGTACTTGCGCCTCACGGCCGAGCATCGACGCGTGCTCGGATTGCGGCAGTTCCAGGGCCTGACCGCTCTGGAATGCTCGCGACGGATGGGTCGGTCGGATGTCGCCGTGCACTCGCTCTACCGCCGCGCACTCGAGGCCTGGGGCGCGGAGTTGGGCGGCGAACCCACGCCGTAGAAAGTTCGAGAATCGCGCGGCGAGTGAGCCGCGCGCTCACGCTGGATCCCGCATGGGCAACCACGCGACCGCGACGACGCCGAAGCTCGACGACCTGCTCGACCGCGTGGTGGCCGAGTATCAGGACCGGATCGTGTCGGGCGGCGATCCAGCCGTGATGCGCACGGCACGCGGTTGGATCGCGTCGGGCGAGCGTGCGTACGGAGTCGTCGCTACGGGTAGCATCGCGGCCAGAGGTCTGGCGCTCGGCGGGATCTCGGTCGGACTCGTCAGCGTCGGCGGGATCGCTGCGGGCGCATTCGCGTGGGGCGGGATCGCCGTCGGAGGAGTGGCTTGGGGCGGGATCGCAGTCGGCTATCTCGCGATGGGCGGCATCGCGGCCGGTGTGTATGCCGTCGGCGGGAAGACTTCCGGCCTGCTCATGTCGTCGTCGACGAACAGCGCGGACGAAGTGATGCGCGCGGTGGCGCAGCGGTTCTTCGGTTGATGACAGCGTAGAGATCGCACTCACCTTCTCCGCACGGAGGGACGTGTGCTGCCCAGAGCGCGCTCGCTCCGTGCGGGAACCTCGTCCGAAAACGCCGGAATGGCCCGACAGGTTCCTCCGTTCCCGCTCGGCGATTCAGTACGACTCGAGATCCGCGAGGAGTGCCTGCATCCGCACTCGCAGCGCCGGAACTTCGCAGGTCACCGTGTCCCAGACGAGTTCCGTGTCGATCTCGAAGTAGCCATGGACGAGCACGTTGCGCATGCCGCTCATCTTCGTCCAGGCGACATCCGGTGCACGGACGCGCACTTCGGGCGGAATGGCCCGCGCCGCCTCGCCCAAGATCTCGAGTTGCCGCACGAACTACGACTGAAGCAGCTCGTCGCGCTCGAAGGCCGCCTTCCCGCGGACTGCGTACTTCTCGATGTTCGCGATGGCCTCGAGGATGTCCCGGACGCGCTCCTTGGGATCCCTCACAGCGGCCGTGCCTCCCTGAGGACCGACTCGCGGATCCGCGCGCGCAGGCCGCGCGGCGTCACCAGGTCCACGGGCCGCTGGAGCAGTTCCTGGAGCTCGACGTTCAAGCCTCCCAAGTCGAAGAGCGTGCGCCCCGCATCCATGTCGACGAGCAAGTCGATGTCGCTCGACTCGTCGAAGTCACCGCGAGCGACCGATCCGAAGACGCGCACGTTCCTCGCGCCGTATCGCGCGGCAATGTGCAGGATCTCTTCGCGCCGGGCGCGCAGCGTCTCGTCGATCTTCATCGGTTCCAGCGTATCGTCCTGCGCACCTCGAGTAGAGCAGCCTGACGATCCGATCCATCCGATCCGCCGCGCTCGGGGCTCGTGCCGCGCGGATGCGCAGCGGACTCGGGCTCGTGCCGCCGAGCCGCAGGCCGGCACGGCTCGGGCTCGGGCGTTCCGATCCCGTTCGTGACGCACGCTTCCGACGGAGCGCCTTCGCATTCGACCGCGGACTGCCGCACCTTCGACGTGCTTGCGCGACGGGATAGACTCTGCGCCTCCCATCGCTGCCGTCCAGCACACGCTCGCGCATGGCCAAGGTCCGCCCGATTCCGAGCTCCGGCCCCGCGCCGCTCGCCGGCGATCGGTTCCTGCGTGACGTCCCCGTCGTCGACGGATGGAAAGTCCTCGACCCCGCGGTCCTTTACGCCAAGATCGGACAGGGCGGCATGGGCGTTGTGTACCGCGGGCGACACGTCGAACTCGAGATCGACGTCGCTGTGAGGTGCCTGAAGCCGAGCCTCGTCGCCGAGGACGAGCAGTTCGAAGCGCGCTTCCGCCGCGAAGCGCGCCTCGCCGCGGAACTCATGCCCGACAACCTCGTGCGTTTGTACGACCTGCGGCGCTCGCGCCGTGAGCGCGCCCGCAGCGCACACGCCACGAACGCAGGTTTCGAGGGGAAGGCGTTCCGACCTAGTCCGAGGGCCGCTGACCGTCGCGCCGGACCGTTCTAGGCCGGAGCTCGAGCTGCCTCGTCGATCACGCTCGCCGTCTCGCGCGCTTCGGACTCGAGCGGACAACGCTCGGCGGCCGCGCGAGCCGAATCGCGGGCGGCGCGCGCTCGCTCGGGCTTCGTCCACGACAAGAGTTGCTGGTAGAGCGTCTGCCGCACGTCGTCGCCGAAGAGCGCGACGCCGTTCACATCCTCGTCGATCAACTCCGCGAGTCCGTTCGTCGCCGTCGTCACGACCGGCAGCCCGCACGCGAGCGCCGCGAGACCCGCGCGCGAGAACGCGTCGTAGCGTGTCGGCAGGACGAACAAATCCGCGGCGTAGTGGATGCGCGCGAGCCCAGTCCGGTCGGGGAGGAACCGCACGGTGTCCTTGCAGCGCGACGCCAAGACCGACTTCTCGTGAGAAGCGCGCTCGGGATCCGAACCCGCGACGACGAGTCGAGCGCTCGCGCGGCTCGCGGACACGGCGTCCCACACCTTGAACAAGCGATCGAAGCCGTTCACGCGCCAATCGTCGGCCACGAACGCGACGACGAATGCGCTCGCGTCGAGGCCGAGCGCCTGGCGTGCCGCCGCGCCGTCCTGCTCGCGCCGCGTGGGGGAGTAGAGGTCCAGGTCCACGCCCGGCCGAATGAGGCGGATCGACTCCGGCAGCACGTGGTGCCGCTTCATCGCGTCCTTGCCGACGAGCTCGGAAGGCACCGCCACGAACCTCGAGCGCTCGCGCGACATCCCGCGTGCCTCGAGTTCGAGCGCGGTCCTCTCTTCGGACGACTTCGCGAGCGCTGAGTCCTTGGCCAGCTCGAGGCGCGTCTCGCGCACGCCCTCGGAGAGCATCAAGACGTCCGCTTTCGACGTGCGGCCGAGCGAGTACACGACGTCGAACTTCTGCTTCGCGCACCAGGTTTCCGCCGCGGAATCGAACGCTTTCACGCGGCCGGACGCGGAGAGCGAGAAGGGCTTCAGCGTCTCCATCAGGACGCCCGGCGCGAGCGGCTCGCACTTCTCGTTCGTGACGCACGTCACGGCGTCCTTGCGGGCGGCGAGATGTGCGGCGACGCGGCGTGCGTGCTCGTCCGTCGACGCGTTCGCGCCCGGTTGCGCGTGGATCAAGGCGATCTTCATGGTTGCCTGAGCCTACCCCGATCGCCGCGGTGAGCGAATGAGTCGTCGCGGCGTGGCGTCATATGGGCTCGGGGTCGAGCCGCGACGCCGCGGGCGCGAATTCTCAGAGAGATGTCGAGAATCCCCGCCTGCCCGTCCGTGAGACTCGCCGGCGCCGAGGGATAGTTCACGCCGATCGACAGGAACGCATTCCACGGCGTCCGCTCGCGATCGAGCACCATGCCGAGCGCGACGGCGGAGAACGCGCGGGCTCCGGCGGTCAACGACGAGTCAGCCAGCATCTTCGCCAGCGGCTCGGCGCTCGAGAGCGATCCCGCGAACCCGATCGCTCGCGCCAAGCCGGCCTGCGAGGACAGACTGCGCGCGTTCGCGAGCTCGGCGATGAGCTTCGTCTCGATGTCGGCATCACCGATCAGCGCCAGGGCAATCGCCGTTTCGCGCAGCAATTCAGGCTGGAAACGCGCTTTCGCGAGGATGGCGCGCAGCGGTGACGAGGCCTCCTCCGCACCCACGAGACCGAGCGCCATGGCCATGTGTCCGCGCGCGGTAGGGTCGCTGACGTCGGCCAGCTTCTTCAAGAGGTCTTTGATCGCGCCCTTGTCGCCCGTGAGGCCGATGCCGATCGCGATCGCGGCCGCTTGGTCGACCGCGCCGGCATCGTGGAGCGCGCGGCGCAGCGCGGAACGCACGGGACCCGAGCCCTTCTGGCCCGTGGATGCGCGCCCGCGCTCGAGGATGCCGAGCGAGATCGCGGCCCACGAGCGTTCGCGACTCTTGCCGCGCACGAGCCGGTCCATGAGGATCGTTTGCACTTCGGACTGCACCGCGGACGGATCGTCGGACGATCCCGCACGGCCGGCGACTTGCGCCAGCGACACGAGTGCGAAGAGTCGTGCATGCGCATCCCGAGCGTCGAGCGCGCGCTTGAGCGTGGCCCGCATCGCAACGTCCGCCGCGTCCGCATCGCAGTCGGCGAGCCGACCGAGCCCGATGATGGCGCCGCGCACGACGCCGTCGTCCTCGCGTTGCTGTCGGTCGAGGACCAGCCCCAACTCGCGCGCGATCTCGGCGCGCATTTCCGTCGGTGCGCCGTCGCCCAATCGCGCCAACGCATCGGGCGCATGTGCACGTGCGATCGCGGGACGTTCGTCGTCGGCGAGCACGCGGAGGAGCAAGGCCGCCTGTGCGGCGCGCGAGCGCGGCTCGAACGTGGTCGCTGCGGCCGGACCGCGCGTCCGTAGCGAAACCCGGCCTTCGTCCGCGCCCATCGGCACGATTCCGAGCGCGATCACGCACGCGGCTTGCAGATCGGACGACGCCGTTCGCCGCGAGTCCTCGAGCGCACGCGCGATGTGGTGAGCGACGAACTCGGGGACTTCCTGGCGCTTGGTGCGCGCAGCCGCGACCGCCAAACCGTACGCCGCGAACGCGCGCGTGCGCGTCGACACGCGTCCTCCGGCGAGCTTGCGACCCAGGTCGTCATCGTGCAGCAAGTGCGCGAGCCCCGTGAGCCCGCCGATGTTGCGCAGGATCCAGAGCGACGCCGCGGCGGTCTCGCCGATCTCCTGATCCGGGTTCGCGAGGAACGGCTGAACCGCTCGCGCCAACTCGCTCGCACGCGTCGCCGCGCCGTCGTCCGCCGACCGCGCCATCGCGATGAGCAAGCTCGACACGAGATCGCGTTGTTTCTCGCGGCCGAGTGCTTGGGTCAACGCGTCGAGTCCGCGTGCCATCCGCTCGTCCACGGAGACCGCCGCGCCCAGCGTCGTCGGCGCGCGCGCTTTCACCCGCGCTTTGAGGTCGAGGTACGCGTGCCGGTTGTGCACCCACCAGAACTCCCAACTCGTCGCGTCCAGAGTCGCCGCGCCGCCGGTTGGGATCGGCACGCTACCGGCACGCTACCGGCGCGCACACCGGTCGGGACGGAGGCGGGCGGTGGTGCACCTCCGGGCCCCGACATAGGCCGCACGGCCGGTCCCGGACCGCTCGGCGCCGACGGGCCGGTCGGCGCGGATGGGCCCGGTCCCGTCGGTCCGGGGGGAGAGCCCGTGCCCGGCGGCGCCGTGTCACCCGGCCCCGGGTTCGACGTCGGCGGCACGAAGATTCCGCCGTGTCGGGCGAAGGCGGCGGCCTCGAGAGTCGCGCAGGCGAGGAGCGAGAGGGCGAGCACACGCATCGTGGAAGGTCTCCGCATCGGATCGTTCGACAGCGGCTCGAGGGCTCGTGCGGCGACTCGATTCCGCTCGCTCACCGTGCGCTGGCGCTCAGGGATCACGGGCGGGGAATCGGGCCGCGGCAACGGGCGCGAGTGCGCGCCGTCGTGCGCGGATCTCCTTTCACGCGGCATGCCGGAGCACGCTGCGCGGGTAGTCTCCGCGCTGGATGAGCCCGATCCGCCCCACGCCGAGCCGGGCGCCCTCCATCGGTCGCGAGACCGCCGCGGTTCTCGTCGCTGCGTTCGCCCTGCTCTTGATCCTGCGTGGCGCGGTCCTCTTCGACCCGCCTTACTGGGACGCGCTTCTCGGAGTCTTCCCGCAAGCCGACTGGCAAGCGCGGAACGGATTCGATCCGCTCCGACTGCTACGTGAAGAGCCGCGCTACATCGACGGCGGCGCGTGCGTGTATCCCTTCAGCGTGGTGCCGCCTTTCGTGGCGCTGCTCCAACGTGCGAGCTTGGATGCGCCGTCGCGGTTCGCGATCCTGCACCTCTTGACGTTCGCGTGCACGGCGATCGCCTGTGGCGCGCTATTTCGACTCGCGCGACCATACGGTCGATCGGTCGCCTGGCTTGCGACAGCCGCGTTCCTCGCGCAGCCCGGCACGCAGGCGCTCGCGTGCCAGATCGGCCTCGAGATGCCCCTCGTCGCGTCCGCGGCGTGCGGGGTCACGGCCCTCGCCGAGCGCCGTTGGGGCGCCTCCTTCATCGCGTCGACGGCGGCACTCCTCGTCAAGCCGACCGGCATCGTCGTCGCGGTCACCGCCTTGGCGTTCTTCATCGCGCGGGTCGTTGCACCACGCCGGGCGGGCACGCACGCGCCGCGCGAACGGAGCTGGGCTCTGGCACACGCCGGCCTAGGTCTCCTTTTCGTGGCTGAAATCGCGCTCCTGCACGCGTTCGAGCGCGAGCCGGCCGGTGCGGGACTCTTCGGTGGATTCGTGCTCCTCTTCACGAAGCGCCTGCTCATCGTTCCCGAGTTCGCGCTCTCGCTCGCCGCCCTCGTCGTGGCTCTGATCTTCGCTTGGGCGCGGCGAGATCGCGCAGCGCCGATTCCGCTCGCGATCCTCTCGCCGGCGCTGTTCCTCGTCGCCTACCTCGGGCTCCTCGCGCAGTGGGAGAACGTGCTCCCGCGCTACTTCGTCGCCGCGTACCCGGCCGTGTTCGCCCTGATCGCTGCCGCACTCGTTCGTTTCGCACCGCGCGGCGGCGCCGCTCCGGTGCTCGGGGCGATCGCGCTGTTCGGACTCCTCGGCGCGCGCGGTCAGTTCCAGCCCGATCGCGGTGGACCGTTCGCGCTACCGGGCGAGTCCACACCGCTCGCCGCGAACGACGGCTGGTTGCTGGAGCGTTCGCTCCGTTTCCGCGACGGGCTCGCGCTCGACCGCGAGATCGCACGCTTCGCGAGTAGCCGTGAGGGCACCGTCTTCGTCGCGCCGTGGCCGATCCAACACGCTCTGGTCGAGCCGTCGTTCGGCTACGTCGATCGTCCGGTCCCGTGTGCGTCGGCCGAGACTTCCGTCGCGTGGAGCCGGATAGAGCAACCGACGCTCGCCGGACTGCGTGCGACGGATCGCGAAGTGCTGTGGATTCTGACACCCAACGACTTCATCGGCGATGCCTCGAAGCCGCGCGTGGGGGACATCGTCGTCGCGCGTTTCGCGGTCGGCGCTCAGCGCGCGATCGTCGTGCGCCGCGCGAGCTTCCCGTGAGGAGGCGAGCGCGCTACGGTCGCGGGATGTCCTCTCCCTTGCGCAGCACGGTTCGCGGCCCGAGCTACCACCCGGAGCGGGCCCTGTTTCGTGCGCGCCACGCAGCCGGTTCGGTCCTCATGTCCTGCGTGTTCCTGCTCGCGCTCGCGGCCTGTGACTCACGCCAGCCGGTCGCGGTCGGAGGCGCGGCTGCCTTGGCGCGCAACCTCGCTCACGCGAGCGCGGTCGAGATCCACGTCGACGAGGAGCGAGCCGCTGAAGGCCTTCGCCGACTCGCAGCGCTCGAGCGCGCACGATCCGGCCGCGATGTCCGCGTCCTCGTCGCGTCGAGCGGTGATTCCGACGCCGCACGCATCGTCGTCGGAACGCCGGGATCGGCCAGCGTCACGGCGCTGGCCGGTCTCGGCGGCATCGCACTCGAGCGCGATACGGGATTCGCCTTCCGCGTCGCCGACGTGACCTACGATCGACCTGCGGATCTAGTGCGCGCGACGTTCGAGGATCCAGAGCGACCGGGTCTGCCCGTCACGGTTTGGATCGGGAACGACCTCGATCTCATCGTCCGTCAAATCGAGGAGGCGATTCCGCGCGCGATCCCTCTACTCGCGACTTGGCGTGGCGGGGACCCCGCGCTGACAGCCGAGCTGTGGCCCGAAGGCGGGATGCGGTCTCGCACGATCGAACGGATCGGGCTCGTGCGATCGGTCCAACGTGCACCGACGGCGGCCTTCCGCTCGATTCCGGGTTTCCAAGTCGACGTCCCGGTTGGGCTCGACGAGGGCGAGGTGGAACGGATCCTCCTCGTGCTCACTCGGGCGCGCGAGCGTGCGAGTGCGTGGACCTCGGCCGCGTTGCCCGATGTCGCGGTTCGTCTGTCGGTGATGGTCGACGAGTACCGACTGGGCGGCGAGCACGCGAACCTCGGTCGGTGGAACCGCGTGCGTCCGTCGGCCGACATGCTCGTTGTAGCCGGCGCTACGGACGGTGGCGCAGCCGCGGTTCGCGCCGGAATGCGGGCCGCGCTCGGACCGGCCGTGATTCCTTGGATCGAGGAAGGTGCGAGCGTCGCTGCCGCGGGATCGTGGTTTGGTCGAGACCTCGAGCGCTGGCTGGCGTGCGTCGCCACGAGCGGCCGTGTTCCACAGGCTCTGGAACTGGTGGATCCTGCGAGCGACCGGCGGATTTCAGCGCATGCGCTCGCGCCGCTTCGTGCAGCGCTCTTCGAGCACTTGCGCGCCGCTCGCGGCGACGGGTTCGTCCGCGCCTTGTGGATCGGCACGCGCATGTTGACGGTCGACGAAGAGCTCGAGACCGCGTTTCGCGCGAGTCTCGTTCTGCGCGTCGAGCCGTTGCGCGCGGAGATCGTGCGGCGAGCCCAGGAACGGCGCGCTGAGGTCCTCTCTGGCCCGCCGGAACTCGGCGCGGCGTTCATCGAGACTTCCGTGGATCCGCGTCGAGGCTACGGCTCGCGTGGCGCGCAACAGTCGCTCGTCGACCTCGCCGCCGCCGGCGCGGGCACCGTGCTCCTGCGCGCGGACTTCGTCGAGTCGATCCTGCCCGTCGGTTGGCAGTCGCCGCGTCCATGGGCGCCGGTCTCGGGCGACGTCGCGCTGTTCACGGGCTTGCTCCAGGCGCACGCGAGCGGGCTCGCGACCATGCTCTCCGTCAACGTGCTGACGAGCGACGCCGGTTCGTACAGCGGCGATTCCGCGCAGGATGGAGTCGCTGCGTGGCAACGTCTCTTCGCGCTCGAGGCGCGAGCGGTCGAGCACGCCGGATACCTCGCGAACTTGGCCGACGCGGAGTGGCTGTGCGTGGGCACGGCTCTCCGCGCGACCTCGGCCGGCGAATCCGACGATCGACGAGCGGTTCCACAGGAGTCGGTTTGGAAACGCGAGGGCTGGAGCGCTGTCATCGGTGCTGCACGCGGCGCTTTTCCCGGTGCGATCACGTACGCGACGGCTGATGTCTACGAGGCCGAAGGCGCACGATTCCTCGGTGATCTCGACGCGATCGGGATCGAACTCGCGCCGTCACCTGAGCCCCATTCGCTGAATCCGCGCGCGGATCTGGCAGCGAAAATGGCCGTCGCGCTCGACGGGATCGGGGCGATCGCCCGTGGCGTCGGGAAGCCCGTCCTCGTGACGCACGCGAGCTTCTCGCCGATCCGAGCTGACGGAACGACCGTCGTCCGAGACGATTGGCGGGACGCGAGCTTGATCCTCTTCGGAGACGCCTTGCTCGAAGCGCGCGGACGCGGCGTCGACATCCGCGGCGCCTGGGTCTCACGTGTGGCCACCGATTCGCGCGACCCGGGATTCGGCGCTCGCGATTCACGCTTCGGAGTTCAGCACCTCGAACCGTTCCATGCTCGGTTCAGAGAAGAGTTCCGGACAGGAGCGCGATCGCCACGCTGAAGTAGATCACGAGGCCGGTGACGTCGGAGAGGGTCGCGACGAGCGGCGCCGATGCGCTGGCCGGGTCGAGGCCGAGTCGTTTCAGTGCGAAGGGCAAGAGCGCGCCGACCATCGTGCCCCACGTCGCGACGCCGAGCACCGAGAGCCCGATCGCGACACCGATGATCATGAAGTGATCACGCAGCGGCACGTTCGTCGGATCGCCCGACGTGTGGTGCCAGACGATGACGATCAGGAGGCCGAGGACGCCCAACATCGCCCCCAAGGCCAATCCGGCCGCGATTTCCCGCAAGAAAACGCGCCACCAGTCCTTCAAGCGCACTTCTCCGAGTGCCATCGCGCGGATGATGAGCGTGCTGGCTTGCGAGCCGCAGTTGCCGCCGCTGGAGATGATGAGCGGCATGAAGAACGCGAGCAACTTGACCTCGTCGAGCGTGCTCTGGAAGAAACGGATGGCGCCGACCGTCAGCGTGCCGCTCACGAACAGGATGACGAGCCACACCGCGCGCTTCTTGAACATCTCCAGGAAACCGACCTGGAGGTAGGGCGCCTGGAGCGCCGCCGTTCCACCGATCTTCTGGATGTCCTCGGTCGCCTCCTCGCGCACGACGTCGACGATGTCGTCGGCCGTGACGACGCCTTGCATCCGGCCTTCGTCGTCGACGACGGGGATCGCGAGCAAGTCGTGCAAAGCGAAGAGGCGTCCGACGGCCTCCTGATCCATCTCGTCGGGAACCGTGACGAGATCCTTCACCATGACGTCGCGCACGCGCGTGTCGCCGCGCGCCATCATGAGCTGGCGGAACGAGACGACGCCGAGGAGCCGCGATTCCTGATCGAGAACGTAGGCGTAGTAGATGCTCTCGACGCGTTCGCGCGTCTGGCGTCGCAGGTAGCCGATCGCCTCGTCGACCGTCACCTCGGGACGCAGCCGCGCATAGCGCGGGTTCATGAGGCCGCCGGCCTCGTCCTCCGAGTACGCGAGCAGCACGTTCATCTCGCGCCGCGTGGCGTCGTCGAGCAATTCGAGCAGCCGCGGACGTTCGTCGTCGGGCGTCTCCTGGAGCACGTCCGCGAGGTCGTCCGGCGGCAGCGCGCGGAGCCACCAACGCTGTTCGGCGGTCGGGAGGTTCAGGACGATCTGTGCGCGATCGAACGCGGACAGCTCGAGGAACACTTCCTCGGCCTCGGCCGAGGTCAGGTGCCGGAAGCCCTCGACGCGACCCTCCGTGTCCAGGACGGCCCAAGCGTCGCGCAAGTCCGCCGCGGAAACGCGCGGGTTCGCGATGTCGTCGTCCGTGTCGAGGGGAACCACGCCGCCCGTTCTACCGCGGCGCGCGCCGCCGTCGAACCGGGATTCGACGCGGGAACGAGAGGCCGCCCGAGTCCACGAGGGCGCGAGCAAGCCCCGTCGCCCGAGTTCACGAGGGCGCGAACAAGAACCGTCGCCCGAGTTGACGAGGGCGCGAGCAAGCCCCGTCGCCCAAGTTCGCGAGGGCGCGAGCAAGCCCCGTCGCCCGAGTTGACGAGTGCGCGAGCAAGCCCCGTCGCCCGAGTTCACGAGGGCGCGAACGAGCCCCGTCGCCCGAGTTCACGAGGGCGCGAACAAGAACCTTCGCCCAAGTTCACGAGGGCGCGAGCAAGCCCCGTCGCCCGAGTTGACGAGTGCGCGAACGAGCCCCGTCGCCCAAGTTCACGAGGGCGCGAGCAAGCCCCGTCGCCCGAGTTCACGAGGGCGCGAACGAGCCCCGTCGCCCGAGTTGACGAGTGCGCGAACGAGCCCCGTCGCCCGAGTTCACGAGGGCGCGAACAAGAACCTTCGCCCAAGTTCACGAGGGCGCGAGCAAGCCCCGTCGCCCGAGTTCACGAGTGCGCGAACAAGAACCTTCCCCCGAGTTCACGAGGGCGCGCGTTGCTCTGTCGCCCGAGTACCGAGTGCGCGCTCCTGGGCGATCCGCTCGGGCTCGAGCACGTTCCGTCAGCGCTGGCCGTTCTTGTCCGGCTCGCGCGACGAATTCTTCGGCTTGGACTTCGACTTGGCATCTCCCTCAGCGCTGCCCGCGATGTCCTTGAGCGTCCGCAGCGAGACCGTGGCCTTCTTGAACACGTCCTTGCCGAACGCGGTCAGGATCGCGGTCTCTTGGTCCTTCGGGTCGAGCGTGAAGCCGTTCTTGCGCTTCCACGTCGTCGGGCTGGTCGGCTCGCGGTCCTTCAGGTCGCGCAAGCTGCGCAGCTCCTCGAGCAGGGCCGAGAGCGCGCGTTCCTTGGTCTTCTGCGCCTCCGCGAGGTGCCGCACGAAGCCCCACGCGACCGGCGCGGCCTCCGGGTCGAACGTCCCGCGCTTCCACTCCGAGAGTTCCTCGATCTCGAGCGGCTTCGCCGCCCGATCCTTGAACGCGATGCGCAGGTCGCTGGGCCAACTCGTGTGCTCGGTCGCGAACACGAATCCGTCGCGATAGGGGAAGCAGTAGACCGACTTGTCGAAGGCCATCTCGGCCTCCCACGCGATCCCTTGGACGAGCCAGTTGGGCTGTTGCCCGAAGCGTCGCAGCGTGAGCAGTTGCACGACGCGGTTCAGCACCTCGTGATCGCCGTTCCACTCCTCTTGGCCCGATGCGTTCTCGACGAAGGCGCCGACGAGCGGATCCTCGAGCGTCAGGCCGGTCTGCTTGCGCGCCTCGGTCACCCAGTCCTTCAGGTAGGAGACGCTCGATTCGAGGTGATCGAGGAGGCCCGCGTAGTCCTTCTCGTCGTGGAGCACGATGAGCACCGCCGTCTGCGAGTCGGGTGCTCCCGAACCCGAACCCCAGATGCTGGGCGGCGTCGCCGGCTTCATCCCGGTCGTGCCACCGGACTTCGGAGCGTTGGGCGGCGGGCCTTCCGGGTCCTCGGGGATCGGAGTTCCGCTGGGCTTCTTCTCCGGAGTAGGTGCCCCGGCACCGTTCGGAGCGGCGGCCGGGGCTGCGCTCGCGCGCGGGACCGGCGGCAAGAGGCCGTCGAACCAGGACTCGGCGCGACCGATGACCGAGAGGGTCTCCTGCGTGCGACCTCGTTTCGCCGGGGTGAGGAGCAGCACGCGTCCCTGCGCGTCGAGGTCCATGCGGTACTGCTTCGCGGAGCAGAACGCGGTCCAGCGCGAGATCGCGTCGAAGGCCGGCTTGGGCAAATCGGCGTGCAACTTCGCCGTCGTGGCCTCCTTGTTCTTCCAGCCGACCGGGACGTCGCCGAGCAGTCCAGCCCGGGCCGGCGCGCTGGTCAGGATGGCGAGGGTGAGCGTCGCGCGCGCGAGGCTCATCAGCGAGCGGTTCGTGTTCATGCGTCTCTGTCTCCCGTTCCTAGCGCCGTTCCGACAACCACTGCACGAGCCGTACCTGGAGTTCTCCGGGCGTCATGTCGAGCACCTCGCTCGTGATCTTCGCCGGATCCTCGCCGCGTGCGGCGCGCGTCACGAAACCGAGCACCGCATCGGGCCGACCCTCGATCAGGTAAGCGACGAGCGCGTACCCGGTCAGCGCCCCTTCGACCTCGAGCCGGTCGAGATCGCGGCGCAGCAAGTCTTCGATCGGCACCGCGGTGCCCGTGGAGAGGAGGTCGAACGCCTCCTGGATCCAATTCGAATCGGGCGTCATCAGCTTGCCGCGCAGATCGGCCGAGCCGGCGTCCGCCCCTTCGGACACGAACCACGTGAGGCGCGTGCCGACGAGTTCGCGTGTCAAGTACTGCCCGATACCTTCCCAAGCCCAGGCGGTCTTGTGCGAGACGGCCAGCGTGAGCGCCATGATGTGCCCGATCGTGTGCCGAACGGCCGCGTCGGCGCGACGCACGGGATCCTTGCCGAACAGTGCCACGTTGGTCGAGCGCGGGATCCCTGTGCCCTCGAGCCCCATGAGTCGCGTGCGCTCCTCCTCGGTGATGCCCGGGAGCTTGGCGAGGAAGGCCTCCTTCTCACCGGGTTCCGTGAGGACGTAGATCGTGTAAGCGCCCGGGAAGCGCATGTCCGTGCCGATCACGATGCTGAGCAGGACTCCGGCTCCTTCCGCGGCGCGTCCGATCCGCACGGCCTCTTCCTCGGTCCCGGTGGACACGATGCGCACGTTCTCGCCTTGGAGGACGACCTTCCACGCGATTCCGAACGCCGCCTCGGCCTCGTTGGGCTTCTCGGGCGCGAACGGCGCGCCGACCTCCGTGAGGCGCTTCGCGTCCGCGCGGATCTTCATGCGCCGTTCCTTCGCGGTGGCCGTCTCCGGCAAGACCCAGCGGTCACCGAGTTGGACGTTGCCGAGCCAGGCGTGGAGACCGGCGTGATTCGGCGCGAGGCTCTTGATCTCGGCGATCAGGATGTCGCGCTCGGCCACCGTGCGACCCTCGACCCGGGCCAGAGCGAGCAGCGCGTCGCCATAGGGCGTGCCCACCGCGTCTTCGCGCTTGGCGAACTCCTCGAGCCACTTCTTGCCGAGGTTCTTGAGCTCGCGCGGCGGGGGCTCCTTCCACGAGCCGTCCACGTTGCGCGCGTAGCGCAGACCCTTGCGCGCCGACGCGTCGTCGGGTGCGATCTCGAGCACCTTGCGCCACAGGCGGTCGCGCTCGATGAACAGCTCCTTCTCGTTGCACCAGGTCGCGAGCTGGAGAATGCGGTCGACCATGTCCGCCCGAGCGGCGGCCCGCTGGGCCTCGATCGAACCCGCCTGCGTGCCGGACGGAGAGATGTCATCGCTGCCGGTTCGCGACTTCGCGGTGGCCGGACCACCCATCGTCAGGGCAGCGAGACTCGGGGTCGCGAAGGCGGGCCCGAGGAGGATGAAAGCGAGCGTGGCGGCGAGTCGGCGCACGGAGGCACTCCGTCGGAGGGAAAGTCGAGGAGTGGGGGACTTCCTCGGCGAGATCGGGTCGGGACTGCAGGGAGCGCGCGGTACGGGAGCGGGTGCGCGCGCACCTCGAACGAGGAATAAGAACGGCACGGGATACCGAATCCTCGTAAACAGTGCGTTGAAGTCGCGGATTCTACTCTGCGAACGCCCGAATTCACGGCTCCACCGACCCGTTTTGACGTCCCGTTGACCATGCAGGACGTCGAACCGGGATCCAGGGCGCAGCTGGTGCTCGAACTCGCCGGAGTCGGACCGGCGCGCGCCGCGAAGTTGGCGGACGCGGGCATCCGCACCGTTCGCGATCTCTTGCGCGTCCTACCCCTCCGGTTGGACATCGCGACAGCCATCGTGCCGATTTCTGCCGCGCCGGCCGCCGGGCGGGGTCGCGCGGCCGTGCGCATCGCCGGGACCATCCTGCGTACGAGCCTGGCGCGGTTCGGCCGGCGCTCGATCTTGCGCGTGGTCCTCGAGGATCCGACCGGGCGGATCGAGGCGCGCTTCCACAACCAGCCCTGGCTGCAACGTGCCCTGGCTGTGGGCGCGCGCCTCGACATCCTCGGGGTCCTGGACGGATCACCGGCCGGATTCACCAGTCCACGGATCGGAAGGGAGGGGAAGCCGCTCCCGTCCGCCGGAACGCTCGCGCTCGTTTACCCGGCGCTCGGCGGACTCTCAGGTGACTTCGTCGCCGGGCTCTGTCGTGAGGCGGCGTTGCGTTGCGCTGCGGACGAGCCCGAGCCCGTGGCCCGAGCGGACCTGGACCTGCTCGGAGTGCCACCGCTCCCGCGCGCCCTCCTCGACCTGCACGCGCCCGCGACCGTCGCCGGATTCGAGGCCGCGCGCGGCCGCATCGCGCTGGAGCGCATGCTCGAACTCCAGGCGCGACTCCACGTCCGGCGGCTCCGCGCTTCCGCGGGTGCGGCACTTCGCGCCGACACCTCGCCGGAGCGGCGTGCGCGGGCTGCCGCTGCCTTCCCGTTCGTGTTCACGGCGGCGCAAGCGCGCGTCGCACGCGAGATCGCCGACGACTTGGCGCGAGCGCGGCCGATGCGGCGTCTGCTGCAAGGCGACGTGGGCTCGGGGAAGACCGCGATCGGGGCCTTCGCGGCCTTCCTCACGGCGTGGTCGGGCGGACAGTGCGCCTTCCTCGCCCCGACGGAACTCCTCTCGGAGCAGCACCACATGGGGCTCGCGCCCCTGCTCGAACGCGCCGGACTCACGAGCGGCTACCTCTCCGGTTCCCTCACGGCGCGCGCGCGCCGATCCGTCCTCGCGCGCCTCGCCGACGGTTCGCTCGACGTGGTGTTCGGAACACACGCGTTGTTCTCGCGCGACGTCGTCTACCGTCGGTTGGCGCTGGCCATCGTCGACGAACAGCACCGCTTCGGCGTCGCACAGCGCGGCGAACTCTTCGACAAGGGGGTGGACGCGCACGTGCTGCTCATGAGCGCGACGCCGATCCCGCGCACGCTGGCGCTCGCTTGGTATGGAGATCTCGACACGAGCCACCTCGACGAGAAACCTCCGGGGCGCGGAACCTTGACGACGCGCTGGGTGCGCGGCGCGAAAGAGGACGTGGAGAGCCTGCTGCTCGAACGCGCACGCGCACGAGAGCGGATCTTCTGGGTCGTGCCGCGCATCGGAGAAGCCGAAGCGGACTTCGACGTCGCCTCGGTCAGCGGTCGTCGCGCGGAGACAGCCGAGGAACGGCATGCGCGACTGCTCGTATCGCCGCTCGCGGAGTTCGGCATCGAACTCGTGCACGGGCGCATGAAGGCTGCCGAGCGCGCGCGTCGATTGGCGCGCTTTCGCGCCGGAGAAGTGCGCACTCTCGTGGCGACGACCGTGATCGAGGTCGGGGTCGACGTGCCCGAAGCCACGGTGCTGGTCGTCGAGGGCGCGGAGCGGCTGGGCCTCGCGCAACTCCACCAACTGCGCGGCCGCGTGGGGCGCGGAACGCAGCCGTCGTGGTGCCTACTGCTCGGCGCCGATTCCGCGCGGATGAGATTCCAAGTGCTCGAACGCACCTCGGACGGATTCGAAATCGCCGAGGAAGACCTGCGTTTGCGCGGGATGGGCGACTTGGGCGGCCATCGTCAAGCGGGCGCGAATTCCGAGGGCCTCGAGGAATGGGGGAGCGACATGGCGCTGTTCCATGCCGCCCAAAGGCTCATCGCGGAAGATGCACGCGTGAGGGAGTGGTACGCGGAGCGAGCGGCGCGCGAACTCACGCCGTGAGCGGAGTGCAGTCCGTCGTTACGGCACCGAGCGCCGCACCGACGGACTCGTAGAACGCTCAGTTGCAGATCGTGACCGACAACCCGTTACTCAGGTTGAAGCCGGCTCCGCCCGCGGCCGGATTCCGGTACCAGAACTGACACTTCAGGATCTGACCCGGGCTCGCCGGACCACTCGGGAGAGCCGTCAGGTCCAAGCTGCGTGTCGCGTCGCCGAAAGCGTCCGTCGTCTGCACGCCCAGTCGGTACGTCGTGCCACCCACGCAGCGGAAGCCGTTGCCGAAGGGGACTTGGAGCGCGGCGGATCCGTAGAAGAAGAGACCCGACGTGTTCGGCGGGCAGGCGTAGACGAAGAGATCGAAGTCGTTCAGGACGAGATTGCCCGTTCCCGAGTAACCCATCTGCGCGCCGCCGCTGACCGAGTTCGGCGCGGCTATGCAGTACGCTTGCGGCACCGGGCAAGGCGGTACGACCGGCGTGACCGAGAAAACCTCGACGTTGTCGATCGCCCAACCTCCGTAGTGGTTCGTGGCGTTCGAGCGCAGGCGGAACTCGATGGTCACGGACGGGTTGTTCGCCGCGACCGAGGAGATGTCGAACTCCATCGTGCCCCAGGTCGTATCCACGCGCGTCGTCGCCGGATTCACGTAGAACTGCGTGCCGTTCACGAGCAAGCGCGCTTGGTCCGCGGCGTTGCCCTCGACCGAGAGAAAGCTCTGGAAGCGCAGACGCACGTTCTGCTGGCCCGAACAGTTCTGGACGCCCGACCGCAGGTAACTGTGGACGTTGGCCGAGTACGCGCCGTCGTTGGCACCGGAACCGAGATCGTTCGCGAAGCAGCCGACGCCCGCGAATGAAACCGTCGGATCGCGCCACGCCGTGCCGCCGGCGTTCCCGCTGCGACCGAACGGTGCGCCGCGTTCCCAATCGACTTCCGGATTCGCCGAGTCACCGACCGTGCCGCTCGTCCAACCCGAAGAGCTGATGTCGAAGAAGAAGGTCGAAATCGGGTTCTTCGTCCCGACGTCGAAGCAGTACAGCTGCTCGGGGGCGCTGGGCGGCGAGGTCAACGTCCGCGCGCCGCTGTCGGCGACCAGGACGTAGTACTGAACGAGCGACGGAGACGGTGCACCAGGAATGGTCCCGCGGTAGTTGTTACCGCCCTGGAACGCCATCGGGACGTCCACGTACGCGCCGCCGTTCACGCGATAGCGCAAGATCGTCGCCGTGAGAGGCGGGCTGAAGTTCGCCGAGACCGAAGCGTCGACCGTGTACGGCCCGGTCTCGTTCTCCGTGTCCGTGAGCGCAGTCACGCCCGTGAGGACGAGCGGTTGCAGCGCCACGCCGGGGAAGCCCTGATCGCGGAAACCGGCGTCGATGTCGACGAAGTGCGGCGTGCCGTTCGACAGGTTGGCGTCGTTGTCGTCGAGCGTCAGCCATTGCGTTTCGATGATCGAGCGCAGCGTGGCCTGGTTGTAGCCGTTCATCCAGCCGAGGAAGATCGTGTTCGCGATGAGGTCGCCCATCGCGTTGCCATGCGTCGCGTTGAGACGCGCTCGGATCTTCCACGCAGCACCCATCAACGGCTCGCCGTTCGCGTGAGGGCCGCCGTAACAGCCCGGGTTCGTATCGCCGCAGAAAGCCTGGGTATTGAGGCCCGTTCGGATCGGCGAGCCGATGCCGAAGAAGTCCTGGGCGACCACCGGCGTGTCGTGGATGTACATCGCCCAGATGTCGGCGTTGCCTTCGCCCATGCCGTCTCCGTTGTTACCCGTGCCGTAGAGCACGTTCAGCCAGTGCCCCATCTCGTGCGCGACGACTGTCGAGTAGCACGTGTTCGGGCAACCGCCACCCGCGAGGTAATAGTTGACGGAGTTGCCGTTGTAGAACGCATTGCAAGTCGACGACTGGTTCACGTTCGAGACGAACCGCAGGTCGGCCGTCGTGTCCGTGGGGTTCAAAGCACGAATCCAATCGCGGATCGTGTTGATACCGACCATCGCATTGGCCTGCGCCGTGGTCACATCGGTCGGTGACGGGTTCATCACGATCGTCGTCGGCGTATTGGGCTGGACGACTTGGACCAGCGAGTAGTTCGCGCTGGTCGCGCTCTGCACGTTGTTGAATGTTCCGTAGTAAGTCAGCGTCACGGACAGCGGCGTGTTGACGCCCGGATAGTTGAAGACTCCGTTCGCGTCGGTCGTCGTCTCGCCGGCCGAGCTCTGCACGCGTGCGTAGCGCAGGATCTGATTCGACTCGGGATTCGACGCGGTGTCGGGCGCGAGGCCCGGAGTCGCCTTCGTCTGCACGGTTCCCGTCACGTCGAAATGATGGATCTGGTTCTCGACCGCGAGGATCGCGCCGTCCTGCGCGTCGACCCAATAACGCTCGACGATCGGCGACTCACCCGTCGGGTCCTTCGAGAGCTCGATCGTCCACGCGGCGCGCGCGCTGCGACGCCCGTCGACCTGGAGTCGACGTGCGACGAGTACGGGCTGGTCGGCATCGACGTGGAGCGCGCTGTGTGCGCGCAAGAAGGCGTCGCCCGCGACCGCCAACGCGCTCGCGCTCGTGAGTCGCGGCAGCGTGTCGACGGCGAGTTCGCCCGCGATCGCAGTCGAGTGGACCGAGAGCAGTCGGCCCTCCGCGTCGAGGAGCACGTTGACCCGGCCGCCCTCGACCGGGAGTCCGCCGACAGTTTGTGCGTAACGGACCGACCACTTGTCGCCGCTGCCGATCTGGCCCAGCGGCAGGAAGACGACGCGCTCGAAGCCCAGCGATGTCACGCGGACACCGTGGAGTTCCGCGGTCAGGTCGAGCGCGACTCCGGCCAAGCGACGCGCTTCGTCCTCGGTGCGCGCGACTCCACCGAGCGACGCGCCGCCCCCGTGTACGAGCTCCGCGAAGCCCGTGTCCATGTCCGTGATGGCCTGCCAGTTCGCGCCGTGCTCGACCTGGAATCGCTCGAGGGCGAGGGGCAGCGGCACCAAAACTTCGGCCGCACCGACGAGAAGGAATGCAGAGGGGATCAGAGCCAGCATCATCGGAGGGGCGTCTTTCGTGGTCGCCGAACGGGAGGACTCTTCCCTTGGGCAGCAGATGCACTCGAGCGTCCGTGAGTCCGGACAGCCGTGCTCGAAGCGTATTCGTCCCATGCTAGCCGTCCTCGGCGCGTGCGCCAGAGGTCCCACGATTCAGCGCGGTTTCGGCGGTGCCCACACGCGCTCGTCGGGCGGGTCCCGTCCGTCGAGCGACCGCAGGAACGCTTCGAGGTCGGTCATGTCACCCTCGGACAGGGCGAGCGGCTTCAGGACCTGCTCGCCGTGGTGCGCGACGGTGACCGCTCCCTCGAGCGTCGAGTAGTACTCGAGGATCTCGCGCAGCGTCGCCTTCTGACCTTCGCTCATGTAGGGCGCGGTGCGCGCGACATTGCGCAACGAAGGCGTGCGCACTTGACCCCACTGCTCCGAGGATTGCACCAGCGCGTCGACCTCGCGCGCGTGCTCGGACGTCGGCGCGTCGCTCCACGGACCGGATCCGCGGAAGGGATCGGCCCGCAGGATTTCGATGCCGCGCATTCGGCCCGGATGGGACGGTTTTCCGCCGCCGCGCGGAGCCATGCCGATCGAATGGAACTCGCCGTCCGAGAAGTTCGGGCCCGCGTGGCACGAGCGACAATTCGCTCGCCCGACGAAGAGGAGCAGTCCACGCAGTGCATCCGAGGGATACGTCGCTGCCGCGTCGAGATCGTTCGCTGCGAGAGCTCCCGCGAACTGATCGAAGGCCGAATCGCCGCTCTCGAGCTGCGCCTCGTAGGCCGCGATGGCCTTGGCGGCGTTCACGGCCGTCCGATCCTCGTCCGTCGGCGCGTCGGACGGATCCTCGCCGAAAGCGGCCCGGTACTCAGCGCGGTAGATCGCGTCGTGCGTCACGAGACGCGCGAGTCCCGGACGGCCGACGCCGAGCTCTTTCGGATTCGAGATCACGGCCAGGGCTTGGCTCCACAACGAATCCGCGCGCCCGTCCCAGAAGAACCAGCGTTGATGCGCCGCGTTGAGAACCGAGGGGACGTGGCGATCGCTCGATCCGACGGGCACAGGCAAGTCGAGCCCGTCCGCGAACCCGCGCGTCGGCATGTGGCAGGACGCACACGAGTGGAATCCGTCGAGCGAGAGGCGCGGATCGTAGAAGAGCCGCTGTCCGAGATGTGCCGCTTCGAGCGAAGTCGCCACGCGATTCGTCGGGTCGGGTGCGGGGGCGCCGAGCGGACCGTGGCGCAGGATGCGTTGGATGGTCAGCGCGTCGAGCGCCGCGACTAGCTCGACGCTCGGGCGATCGACGGGCGGGCTCGGCGCGGGCTCCGTCGAGATCGCGGGAGGGGACTCGCTCGCCGTGCCGCTCAGGGCGCCGCGCGCGGTGTCGTTCGCGGTGTCGTTCGCGGTGTTGCGACCCGCGCAGCTCGCGACCGCCCAGCTCGCGACCGCGCTCGCGAGGACGAACGTGACGAGGCGCTTCACTCGACTTCCACGCGCAATTGAGCGCGCTCCGTCCACGGACTCTCGACGACGTCGAGGAACACTTCCCACCACCCGGGCATGTGCAGGTAGAGGTTCTCGACGCGGAACGTGCCGTCCGCGCGGCGCTCGATGCGCGGTACGCGATTCGTCCCGTGCAAGTGCTCGGGCATGTCGGCATCGACGAGCAGCCCGACGGTTGCGGGCTGCGTCGGATCGTCCGCGCGCAGCACGCGGACGTCGAACGCGAGCGGCTTGCCGCGGACGAATCCACCCTCGGGTTCGGTGACGTGCAGCACGTAGCGGCCGCCGTTCGACCTCACGGTCTTGTACGCCGCGTGCTCCCCAGCCGCCGCGTTCTCCTGGGTCGCCGCGCGCGACGTCGCGGACGCGTAGGCGATCCCGGCCAGGACGAGCGCACACGCGGCGATGCGGGCTCTGAGGTTCTTCGACGACATGCGGGCCACCTATTTGGCCTTCAGGATCGGTTCCAGGAAGAGGCGCGATCCCCACGCCGTGCGAAAAACGCCTTGCGCGTCGAAGACCTGGAAGCGGTGGTTGCCCGCGTCGATCGCGACGATCGAACCGCCCGGGGCGCGCGCGAGGCCCTGGGGATGGAACCACTGGAGCTTCCCGAGCCCGCCGACCCCGTCCGCGCCGAGCGTCGTCGTGATGCGACCTTCACCGTCGAGGCGCAGGACGAGGTTCGCATCCTCGAGCGAAACCCACAGTCCGTCCGCGCCGGCGGCCGCCATTCCGAACGGCCGCCGGTCCGCGCCCGACGGGCCTGGGATCGAGATGGAGCCGAGGTTTCGCGTGCGGTTCCCGTCCGAGGCGGCGCTCCCGCATTCGTCGATCTCCCACCCGCAAGACCACGTCTCGATCTTCCGACCGCGCGCGTCGGCGACGCGCACGCGCGCGCCAGCGGTGATCGTCCGCCCATCCTTGTCGACGGCCCGCGCGCTCTCGTCCGGCTCGACGACGATCGCGGTCGGCTCGAGCAACTTGCCCTGTCCCGTTCCGACCGAACCCAGCGCACGCTCGAACGTCATCTCCGGCGTCAGCACGAGCACGCGCCCGTTCGCACGGTCTGCGACATACATGCGTCCATCCGGTCCGAACTCGAGCGCCGTGGGTTCGGTCGGCCACGGAGTAGCGGGCACGCCCGGCAGTTCGTCGAGTTGCAACGCGCGCACGAACTTCGCCATGAAGGGATCGAAGCGCAGGATCCCGTCCGATTTGCGTGTCAACGAGTACTGCGAGATGCGGTGCAGCAGCGGATCCGAAATCCACACGCTCTTGCCGTCCGGATCGAACTCGACGTCGGCGGGTACGAGGAACTTCCCCGCGCTCGGACCCGAGCGCCCGAAGCGCGTGATCTCGATCGGCGTCGGGTGCGCGAGATCGAAGATCGAGACGGAAGGCCCCGCGGGCTCGAGCACGGCGAGCAGATCGCCCGCGACGTCGCAACCGCCTTCGTAGTGCGCCGACGCGCTGCGATCGACGATCGGCGGATCGCTCGCGGTGCTTCCCGCTTCACCGAAGAACTGCACGCGACCTTCGAGGCCTTCGACGACCGCGGCGATGTCACCCTTCGGCGCGAGCGCGACGTCGCTCGGATAATGCAGCTTTCCGCCGCCTTCGCGCGGTCGCACGGCGTGGACGCCCCACTCGTGGTCGGGCTGGCCGTCCTTGTCGAACACTTGGATGCGATGGTTGTCGCGATCGGCAACGAAGACGCGGCCGTCGCGTGCGGCGATGCCGCACGGAGCGTGGAAGAGTCCGGCGAAAGGCCCGAGTCCGCCCCAGCTCTTGCCGAACGATCCATCGGCCTCGAAGCGCACGATGCGCTGGTTCCCGAGGTCGGCGACGAACACGCGGCCCGACGCATCGACCGCGACGTCGTTCGGCGCGAGCAACTCACCGGGCCCGAAACCACGACGGCCGAGTGCGCGCTCGAACTTCCCATCGAGCGCGAAGACGCTGATGCGGTGGTTGCCCGAGTCCGCGACGAAGACCTTCCCGCCCACGACGGCGATCCCACGCGGCTCGCGCAGCTCACCGGGCGCCGCCCCACGCTTTCCGATCGTGCGTTTCCGCAAGGCCGAACCGTCGATGACGACGACGGCATGCTCGACCGCGTCCGCGACGAAGACCTCGCCCGCGGGCGAGATCGCGATGCCGTGCGGCTCGCGCGGGAGTCCGGGGACGACTTCGAGCACGAAGCGCGCAGCTTCCACACCGTCGGAGGCCACGACACGCACGGTGCCCGTGTGGCTCTCGGTGATCCACGCGCGACCCTCTTCGTCGATCGCGACGGACGCCGGCGCCGCGAGGCCGCTCGTTTCGCGCAGGAAGGCACCGAATCGTCCGACACTCGGCTCTCGCGACGACGTCGCGGCCCCGCCGGATTCCTGAATGGACGGTCCCAGCGCGAGCGCGAAAGTGACGAGGAGTGTGTGCACCATCACCGAGAGTAACAGGTGCGGCGCGCGTTCGGCCTCGGTCCAGCGCCGCTTTGGGCCGAAGTCGATCTCGCGGGAGACGCCGTTCAGCTGCAGCGTTGTCCGAAGTTCGGGATGCGCGCTTCGAGCCAGCGCGACTGCAAATCGACGCCGCGCGCGCGATGGATCAGCGCCACGATTCCCATCGCGAGCGCCGCGCCGAGGCCCGCGAGCATCATGTCCTTCTGTGCGTCGAACTCGTCGCCCTGCGTGCCGAGGAACGCGCCGCCCAGTTCTCCGCCGAACAGGATCACCGTGAACCACTCGACGATCTCGTAGACCGCCGACCACGACATCGCCATCTGCACGGGCAGCCAGTAGCTCGTGAACGAACGCGCGCGCACGACGCGCAGGAAGAGTTCGCGCATGGGCACCGCCAGCAGGAATCCGAACAGGAAGTGGACGAGTCTGTCGTAGTGGTTGCGCTCGAAGCCGAACACGGAATTCAGCGTGCGGCCGAACACGCTCTCGAACCACGCGTCGTAGGGGACCTTCGCGTACGTGTAGTGCGAGCCGAACTCGTGGAAGACGAGGAACACGAATATCAGCCAGATCGAGGCATCCGTGAGTGGCAGCCAACGCCGCGTCGCCCACAGGAGGACGATGATCGCGACGACGAGGACGTTCTCGAGCAACCAGTCCGAGCGGTCGATCGGATCGATGCCAAGAGCGATGCCGAGGGCCAGCAGGATCGCGAGGAGTACGAGGCGGAGTCGCATAGGGGTGGGGGAGGCGTGATTGAACGCATCGGGGAATTCGTGGTCGAGCGATCTCGCGACGAATCTCGTCACAATCTCCGCGCACGACCGACTCCGCCCGACGCCTGGAGCCCGAATCGCTGCTCGCCGAGGTCGACTGGGCGCGCCGCCCGGCCCGCGCTCTCGTGGGATCCGCGCACGGCGACGACGTGGCGCAGGAAGCGCTCTGGATCGCGCTCGAACGACGCCCGTCGGTCGAGCCGGGGCTGGACTGAGCGCGTGGCGGGCAAGCAGCGCGAGCGCGGGCGCTCGGCGGACTTCCACCAAAGCCGCGCGGCGCGAGCCGGCCTCGTCCAGGACGGCGGTGCCGACCTCGAGCGCGTGGAGCTCCAACGCCGTCTACGGCGGGTGGCGCGCCGGTCGAGATCCGCCTGCGCTGAGTGCGGTGACGAGGGCCGTAGCTCTGTCGATCCAGAGGATCGATCGTCGGCGTGGATGGGCACGCCTGCGGCCGAGAAATCGCAGTTTCCAGAGTTCTTCTTCGGCACTTCACGCCACTGTCCTCACACCGACTAACATGTGGGCCTTCGACAAGTGGAGGTGCCGATGGCAACTCGAGCCCATTGACGGAGCGGTGAGGTCGTCGCCTACTGCCCCTGAATGCCAGCGCGTGTTCGAGGACAAGGGGGGGCCGGCTCCCCCGCGGCACGGCCTCGATTCGACACTTGGAACCCATGCTCGGACCGCGAGAGGATAGGACCATCAACGAACTCTTGAGGATCGGGGTTCTGATCCAGCAGGAACGGTCGGGCTTGCTCGCGCGTTGGCGTGAACAGGTCCGTCAGTTGCCGTCGGCCCAGCACTTGGACACCCCGACGTTGACCGACCACGTCCCCCAACTCGTGGACGAGATCGCGGCTGCGTTGCTCGCGCAATCCACCGAGACCATCCCGGAAGCACTGAAGGAAGGCACTCCGCCGGCGCACGGCATACAGCGCTTCGAGGATGGTTTCGACATCGAGGAGATGGTCGCGGAGTACAACATCCTGCGCGGCTGCATCCACGACCTCGCCGACGCGCACGGGTTGACGATGCAGGGTCGACCATTCCACATCCTGAACCGCGTGCTCGACGGGGCGATCGGGTCGGCGGTCATGGCGTACGCGACGCACCACGCGGTGGAAGTCCAGAACCGTCGGCAGGAGTACCTGGCGTTCGTCGCTCACGATCTCCGCACGCCTCTGAACGCGATCTCGCTCGCGGCGCGCGTGCTCGAGCTGACCTGGACGCGACCGAACGATCGAGGCGAGTGCGCGCAGATGCTGAAGAGCCTGCGGCGCAACGTGCAGCAGCTCGACGCTTTGGTCACGAAGGTGATCGAGGAGAACACGAACCTCGTGACGGAGACCGGCGTCCGACTCGAACGGCGGACTCTCGACCTCTGGCCGATGGTCGAAGCCCTGATCCACGATCTGCATCCGGTCGCGGGCACGTCGTCCACGCACTTGATCAACCTCGTGCCGGAGGACTTGACGGCCCACGCGGACGCGAGCCTGCTGCGTCGCATCCTGCAGAACTTGATCGCCAATGCGATCCGCTACACGCCGCGAGGAAGAGTCGAGATCGGCGCGAGCGAAATATCGCCCGAGCGCACCGTCGTGTGCTGGGTCAAGGACGACGGCGCGGGAGTGCCGGCGGATCGGCTGGGCCGCATCTTCGATGCGCTGGAGAGCGATGGGGCCAAGGTCGACGGCTCCGGCACGGGTTTGGGACTCGCGATCGTGAAGACGTTCGTCGAGGCCCACGAGGGGCAGGTGACGGTCGAGAGTCAGGTAGGCATCGGCTCGAAGTTCATGTTCACGTTGCCGGCTTCGCGCGAGCGGAAGTGAGGCGCACGGGTCACGGCGCTTCCGCTTGGCAGTGCGTTCGGGGGTCCCCTGTCGTTCAGCGCGTCCACCTGGCGTAGCTCGATCTCCCGGTGACCTACGAGCGATAGTCCGCGTTGATTCGCACGTAATCGGCCGAGAAATCGCAGGTCCAGGCTTCGGCCGCTGCACTGCCCGCGGCGAGGTCGACGCCGATCACGACCTCGTGCTTCTGCAAGAGGTGTAAGTGCGCTTCCTGCTCGTTCTCGGGGTGCGGCTTGCCGTTCGAGAACACGTCCGCGTCGCCGATCCAAACGCGCGCGAGGTTCGTGTCGAACTCGACGCCGGCACGGCCGGCCGCCGCGAGGATGCGACCCCAGTTCGGATCGCGGCCGTGGATCGCGGTCTTGATCAGCGGGCTCGTCGCGATCGTCCGTGCGACGTGAGCGGCGGCGAGTTCCGTCGGCGCGCTCGTCACCTGCACGGTCACGAGTCGCGTGGCGCCTTCGCCGTCCGCCGCGATCACGCGGCAGAGTTCCTGCGAAACCTCGACGAGCGCGCTGATGCACGCCGCTTCTTGTGTCGCCGACGTGGAGGGACCACGCGAACTCCACAAGAGGACCGTGTCGTTCGGACTCGTGTCGCCGTCCACCGTCAATCGATGGAAGCTCAGGTCCGCGAGACGTGTCAGCGTCCCGTGCGCGTCGTTCGGCAACGGCCCATCCGTCAACAAGTAGGCGAGCATCGTCGCCATGTTCGGATGGATCATGCCGCTGCCCTTCGCCACGCCGGTCACGCGGAACGCGGGGGCCGACTTCTCCTCGATCGAGATCGTGCGCACCTTCGGCACGAGGTCGGTCGTCATGATCGCGGTCGCGAAATCACCGAGACCCTTCTCGTGTACGTTCGCGACGAGGTTCGGCAGGGCATCGAGGATCTTCTCGACCGGCAATCGCGCGCCGATCACGCCCGTGCTCATGAAGAGAACCTGTTCGGGCGGGCAGCCGATGATCTCGGCGAGCGTGCGCTGAACGCGGCGCGCATCCTCGAGGCCCTCCTCGCCCGTCGAACAATTCGCGTTCCCCGAATTCACGAGGAGCGCGCGCACCAAGCCTGTGCTCTTCGCCAGCGATTCGCGGCCGATCACGACGTGCGCGCCTTTCAAGCGGTTCGTCGTGAACACGGCCGCGGCCGGGAACGCTTCGGCGGCCACGATCAGGCCGAGGTCCATCTTCGTGCGGCGTGCGCGGATTCCGGCGTGAACCCCCGCGGCCTTGAAGCCGGCGGGGAGCACGGGGCGCGTGTCGCTGGCGCGAGTCTCGTTCATCGGACGTCGTCCTTCTCTTCGTCGTCATCGAAGACGTCGTCGTCCTCGTCGAGTTCCGCGACGAAGGCTTCCTTCCAGCGTTCCACTTCGGCCTTCACGCACTCGGGTGCGGTGCCGCCGAGCACGTCACGTCGAGCCAAGACGGCATCGACGGACAGTTCGTGCGCGAGATCGAGTCCGTCGAGTTCAGGGAGCAGGTCCGCGATCAACGACTTCGGCAACGCCTGGATCTCACATCCGTGCTGCAGCGCAGCACGCACGACGGCGCCGGCGCGTTCGTGCGCCGTGCGGAACGGCACGCGGGTCCGCACGAGCAGATCCGCGAGGTCGGTCGCGTTCATGCCACCGCGCTCCGCTTCCGCGCGGCAGCGTTCGGATCGATAGCGCACGTTGCGCACGAGGATCGCGGCCATCTCGACTTGCTCGATGACGGGCGGCACGCCGAGGAGGAGCGCTTGCTTGTCCTCTTGCAGATCACGGTCGTACGCCAGCGGCAAGCCTTTCAGCGTGGCGAGGAACCCCGTGAGTTCACCGATCGCGCGTCCGCTCTTCCCGCGCAAGAGTTCGAAACCATCGGGGTTCTTCTTCTGCGGCATGAGGCTCGATCCCGTCGCGATCGCGTCGGAAAGCTCGAGGAAACCCGCTTCGAAGCTGGCGAAGAAAATCCAATCCTCCGCGAGGCGCGAGAGGTGCACGGTGATCAGCGAACAGACGAACAAGGCCTCCGCGAGGTGATCACGATCGGACACCGCGTCCAAGCTGTTGTGCGTCGGCTCGAGGAAACCCAGGTCGCGTGCGATCTCCTCGCGATCGACCGGGAACGCCGTGCCGGCCAGCGCGCCGCTGCCGAGCGGACACGTGCCCGCGCGCATCAGCGCATCCATGACGCGCCCGCGGTCGCGATCGAACATCTCGACGTAGGCGAGCGCGTGATGACCGGCCGTGATCGGCTGCGCGCGCTGCATGTGCGTGTAGCCGGGTAGCGGCAAACCGGCATTCTTCTCGGCCAGATCGACGAGCGCCACCATGAGGTCGCGCAAGCGATCGTCGAGCAGTCCGAGCAATTCGCGCAGGTAGAGCTTGAGGTCGGTCGCGACCTGGTCGTTGCGCGAACGTCCCGTGTGCAGACGCTTCGCGAGATCGCCGATCCTCTTGCCGAGCTCGGTCTCGACGAGCGAATGCACGTCTTCCGCATCCGAATCAGGATAAGGATCGGGCGACTCCTGCGAACGCTCGAAGATCTTCGTGAGCGCTTCGCCGATCCGCTGCGCTTCTTTCGCATCGATCACGCCGGCACCGGCGAGCGCCTTCGTCCAAGCGAGGCTGCCCGTCACGTCGGCGCCGAGCAGCGCGATGTCGAAAGGAAGACTCTTCTGCCACTCGAAGAACGCCGGATCCGGCGCGCCTTCGAAGCGGCCGCCCCAGAGCTTCGTCACGATCGCCCCTTGCCGGCGATCGCTGGCGCGCGCTTGGCCGCGGGCTTCAGCGCGGGCTTCACCGCGTTTCCGGTGCTCGACGCGCCCTTCGCGGACCCGGAGTCGAACGCCTGCGGCTTTCCGGCCTGTTTCGCCGGCGATTTCGCCGACTTCGAGTTCGCGCCTCGTGCCGCGCGTCGCACGCTCGCGGCGACCATCCCCGGGAGTCCGTACAGCTTCACGAACCCCTTGCTGTCCGCGTGGTCGAACGCCGCCGACGCGCCGAACGTCGCCAGGCTCTCGCTGTAGAGCGAGTTCGGACTCTTCGCCGACTGCGCGACGCACGAGCCCTTGAAGAGCTTGACCTGCACCTCACCCGTGACGACTTCGGTCGCCTTGGCGAAGAACGCGTCGAACGCTTCTCGCGCGGGTGCGAACCAGCGACCTGTGTAGACGATGTCGGCGTACTCCGGCATCAGCTTCTCGCACGCGCGCAGCGTGTCGCGATCGAGCGTCAACGAGCGCAGTGTGCGCAAGCCTTCGAGCACGATCGTCCCGCCCGGCGTCTCGTACACGCCGCGCGACTTCATGCCGACGAGGCGGTTCTCGACGATGTCGACGCGTCCGACGCCGTGGCGTCCGCCGATCTCGTTCAGCTTCGCGACGAGCACTTCCGGCGCGAGCTTCCGGCCATCGACGGAGACCGGCACGCCCTTCTCGTATCCGACCGTGACGACCTGCGGCTCGTTCGGCGCCTTCTCCGGATTCTGTGTGAGCACCCACACGTCGTCCGGCGGCGCGTTGGCCGGATCCTCGAGCGCGCCGCCTTCGTGGCTGATGTGCCAGAGGTTGCGGTCGCGGCTGTAGATCTTCGTGCGCGACGCCGTGATCGGAATCTTGCGCGCTTCGGCGTAGTCGATCGCTTCCTCGCGGCTCGTGATGTCCCACGTGCGCCACGGCGCGATGATCTCCAGGTCGGGCGCGAGCGCCATGTACGTGAGCTCGAAGCGCACCTGGTCGTTACCCTTGCCCGTGCAGCCGTGCGCGACGTACTTCGCGCCGACTTCGCGCGCGTACTCGACCTGCGCCTTGGCGAGAATCGGTCGCGCCATGCTCGTGCCGAGCAAGTAGCGGCCTTCGTACACGCTCATGGCGCGGAGGTTGGGCCAGACATACTCCACGAGGAACTCGCGGCGTTGGTCGACGACTCGGCAACTCTTCGCGCCCGTTTTCTTGGCCTTTTCTTCGAGGCCCGCGAGTTCCCCCGCGCCTTGACCCACGTCCCCACAGACGGCGTGGACCTCGAGCCCGTGGTTCTCCTTGAGCCACGGGATGATGATCGACGTATCGAGACCGCCGGAGTACGCGAGGACGACTTTCTCAGCCATGGAATGTGCTTTCGAGTTCTTGGACGAGGGCTTCTGTGCGGCGAACGCGACGGGTCAGCGTTCCTTGCCCATGAGGAGCACGAGGATCGCCTTCTGCACGTGCAGGCGGTTCTCCGCGATGTCGTAGACGATCGAGTTCTTTCCGTCGATCACGCCGGCGGTGACCTCCTGGCCGCGGTGCGCGGGCAGACAGTGCATGAAAAGCGCAGCGGGCTTCGCGAGTTCCATCATCTCCTCGTCGACGCGGTAGTCGTTGAAGATCGCGGAGCGCTCCTCGATCTCGTCCTCTTGGCCCATCGAGGCCCAGACGTCGGTGTAGACGGCGTCCGCGTCCTTCACTGCGCTCTCGGGATCGTTCGTGATCTGGATGTCGCTGCCGGTCTCGCGCGCGATCAGCATCGCTTCGCTGACGACGCGCGCGTTCGGCTCGTAGCCCTCGGGGCTGCACACCGTGATGTGCGCTCCGAGACGCGCTGCGACGTGCAGCAGCGAGTGGCAGGTGTTGTTGCCGTCGCCGACATAGACGACGCGGCGTGCGCGGACCGCGCCCCAGTGCTCGGTCAACGTGAAGAAGTCCGCGAGCGCCTGGCACGGATGCACGTGATCCGAGAGGCCGTTGATCACAGGAATGTTGCAATTCGCCGCGATTTCCTCGAGCGCGCGCTGCTTGAAGACGCGCGCGACGATGCCGTCGACCCAGCGCTCGAGGTTCTTCGCCATGTCCTTCAGCGACTCGCGCGAACCCAGGCGCACGTCGCGGTGGTCCATGAAGACCGCCGAACCGCCGAGGTCCTGCATGCCGACGTCGAACGTGAAGCGCGTCCGCAGCGAGTCCTTCTCGAAGATCATCGCGAGGCGCTTCCCGCGCAGGACCTCCGCATACGACTTCCGATCCGCCTTGATGGCGCGCGCGGCGTCGAAGATGGTCTCAACGTCCCCGGCGCCGAGTTGGGCGATCGTGAGGAGGTCCTTCTGGGGCAGAGTTCCGAAAGTCGTCGTGGTCATCGTGCTGTCGAGTGAAGCTGCGTCGAGTGAAGGGGAGATGAGGAACGAAAAGGTGCGGAGCCTCTAGGGCCCGCACCGCGAGCGAACCCCTACGCCATGTGCGTGGCGGGATTCGACCGCGCGGACTTCGAATGGGCTTCGAGCGCGTCGCGCAGGATCTCGATCCCGCACGCGATCTCGGCACTCGTGATGACGTACGGGGGCAGGAGGCGCAACACATCGCCTCCGGTTCGGTTCACGAGAAGTCCCCGGCGGTAGAGGTCCTTCTGGATTTCTTCCGCGCCCTCCGCGAGGCGCATGCCGCGGATCAGGCCGCGACCGCGGAGCTCCGTGACGAGCGGGAAATCAGCTGCGATTCCCTGCAAATGGGCGTCGAGCTCGGCGCCGCGCTCGCGCACCGTGGCGAGCAGTCCGCCCTCTTCCAGTTCCTCGAGGAACACGAGGGCCGCGCGACACGCGAGCGGTCCGCCGGCGAAGGTCGAGCCGTGGTCGCCGGGCTGCAGGACGTCGACGTAGGGCTTCGCGACGACGCACGCGCCGAGCGGCAACCCGGCTGCGATCGGCTTCGCCAGCGTTGCGACGTCGGGCTTCACGCCCGCCGCGTCGGCGGCGAGGAACGTCCCCGTGCGTCCGCAGCCGGCCTGCACCTCGTCGTGGACGAGGACCGTGTCCGTCTCCGTGCACAAGCGTCGCGCCGCGCGCAGGAAGTCGAAGGAGACGTCGCGCACACCGGCTTCGCCCTGGATGGGTTCCACGAAGAACGCGGCGGGACGGTGCGCGCGCAGTGCGTGTTCCAACGCCGCGACGTCGTCGGGCGCGACCCATCGGCACTCGAGCAGCGGTCCGAACGGCTCGCGGTACTTCGACGTGTGCGTCAGCGACAATGCGCCGGTCGTGCGGCCGTGGAAAGCGCCCTCGAGCGCGAGGAACGACGTGCGCTCCGGGCGACCTTTCGATCGCTGGTACTTTCGCGCGAGCTTCAACGCGGCTTCGTTGGCTTCGGCACCGCTGTTCGTGAAGAAGACGGCTTCGAGGCCGGACAAGCGCGCGATGCGACCCGCGACGAGCTCCGTGTACGGATGGCGGAACAGGTTCGACAGGTGGATCGACTTCGTGGCTTGGTCGGCGATCGCAGCCGCGAGGCGCACGTGTCCGTGACCGAGCGCGGAAACAGCGATTCCCCCCAGGAAATCGATCCAAGTGCGGCCCGTCGCGTCGCGCACCGTGGCGCCCTTGCCGTCGACGAAAACTTCTTCAGCGCGCAGATAGGTGCGCAGGACGTGCTCGTCCATGTCAGCGGAACTCCGTGAACCGCGTGCCGACTTCAGGGGAGAGCGCGCGCAGCACGGCGTCGGCGCCACCCGCGGGTGCGATCTTGATGGAGCAACCCGGGTTCGACGCGAGTGCAGCGAGTGCCGCGTCGACTTTCGGGATCATGCCGCCGTGAATCACGCCCCGCACTCGCAAGTCGGCGCACTGTTCGGGCGTGAGCGTCTCGATGCGGTTCTTCGACGCGTCGAGGACACCCAAGACGTCGGTGAGGAAGAGCAGCGTCTCCGCGCGCACGGCGCGCGCGAGCGGACCGGCGGCGACGTCGGCGTTCACGTTGTAGAAGCGATCGTCGGGCGCATCCTCGCCGGATTGCAGCGGGGCTGCCGTCGCGATCACAGGCAGGAATCCGTCGCGGAGCAACAAGTCGACGAGCCGAACGTTCGTGCGTCCCACCTCGCCGACGTAGCCGAGATCGAGCTCGGTTTCGCGCCGTTTCGTCGCGAGGAACGTCGCGCCGTCCGCGCCGGACAAGCCGCACGCGCGCACGCCGCTCGATTCGAGCGCGTGGACGAGTTCCTTGTTCACGAGCCCTGCGAGCACCATGAGCACGACATCCGCCGTCGCCGCGTCGGTCACGCGCAGGCCGTTGTGGTAGCTCTCCGGCAGCCCCAGTTTGCGGACGAGATCACGGATCTGATTGCCGCCGCCGTGGACGAGCACGATCTCGTATCCCGCCTCGCGAGCGCGTGCGACGGAACGGCACAGATCGGCACGCGGGCCCGGCTGCTCGAGCTGAGCGCCTCCGACCTTGACCAGGATGCGTCGCGCGAGCGCCGTCATGCGAGCCCCGCCGCCTCGTCGAGGCCGAGCATGAGGTTCATGTTCTGGATCGCTTGACCGCTCGCGCCCTTGACGAGGTTGTCGATGGCCGACGTGATCACGACGAGGCCGTCTTGCTGCGTCACGGCGATGTGGCACTGATTCGTCATCTGCACGCGGTTCAACTCGGGTTGACCACGCGCGAAGACCTTGACGAAGCGCTCGCCCGCGTAGCGTTCGGTGAGGTGAGCCCGCATCGAGTTCGCGTCGGCGCCGGCTGCGGGATGCACGTAGATCGTCGCCAAGATCCCGCGAAACACCGGCAAGAGGTGGGGGACGAAGACGAGTTCGACGACACCCGCGTGCAGCCGGATCTCGGGCGCGTGGCGGTGGCCGCCGACTCCGTACGCGAGGAAATTCTCGTGACTCGCGCCGAAGTGCGTGCGCGCGCTCGGGTTCTTGCCGGCACCCGAGACGCCGCTCTTCGCGTCGACGACGACCGTCCGCGCGAGATCGACGAGACCAGCCTCGACGAGCGGTTTCAACGGCAGGATCGTCGCCGTCGGATAGCAACCCGGGTTCGCGACCAGGCGTGCACGCTTCACGGATTCGCGCGCGTGCTCGACCAATCCGTACGGAGCTTCGGCGAGCAGCTCGGGCGCTGGATGGCGGTGTTCGTAGACCTTCGCGTACAGCGAGGCGTCGGGCAGGCGGAAGTCCGCCGACAGATCGACGACCTTCACGCCGAGTTCGAGAACCTTCTTGGCGAGCTCGGCGGAGGCTGCGTGCGGTGTGCACAAGAAAACGCCGTCGCACGCCCCGATTCGCCTCCAATCGAGTGGCTCGATGGGGAGGTCGACCGGCAACTCGGGGGCATCGGGGACGTCGCCTTCGCGCGCGCTGAAGGACCCCGCAAGTCGCAGCGTCGGATGGGCCGCGAGCAATCGCGCCAGCTCGCGGCCGGTGTAACCGGACGCGCCCAAGATGGCTGCGGATTTCACGAGCTGCGCCGGTTCCGCAGGGCCGTCAGCTCGCGGACGATGCGACGCGCCCGCGCCGCGTCCCGGGCCGCGAGGAACACCGTGTCGTCGCCCGCGATCGTGCCGACGACGCCGTCGATTCGTGCGCGATCGATCGCGATCGCCAGCGGGCTCGCGCCGCCGGGCGGCGTCTTCAGGACGACGAGCGACTGCGCTGCGCGCGCCTCGCCGAGCCACGTCCGTGCCGCGGCGACGAGGGCCAGGCCGGCGTCATCGTCGGCCGGGCTCGCCGAGCCGGGGATCTCGTACCCATCGCGGCCCTTCAGCAGCCCGAGGTCGCGGAGGTCGCGTGACAGCGTCGCCTGGTTCACCTCGATACCGTACTCCTCCAGCAGCGTTTGGAGTTCGTGCTGGCTCTTCACGCGATCCCGACGGACGAGCTCCAGGATCCGCGTGCGGCGGACGTCGCGCGCGACAACTTCGGTGGTCAGGGGGCGGGAAGGCATAAGTCTGCGCAAGCGTGCATAATCATGCCTACTCTGTCGCGCTTTGCAAGACCTCATTCGGCATGCACACCTGACGCTCCGCTGCCTCAGTTGGACTGCTCACCGCCGTCCTCATTCGGGAAGCGAAGTCGGCCGCGACGGGAGCCGCGACCGAGGATGCGCGCGCTCTGGGACGACGCGCGGTGTCGGCACGGAGTCCGCTCCGCGCTGAGCCCCCTGCCGGAAACGGCGTGCGGAGTGTGTTCGACCGGTTGCTAGCATTCCGCGCCCGCGCACCCTTCCGAGAGACAGGCACTTGGCCGAAGTATTCACACTCGACAACCTCGTCGCACTGCTGACGTTGACGATGCTCGAGATCGTCCTCGGCATCGACAACATCGTCTTCATCTCGATCCTCACCGGGAAGCTGCCCAAGCATCAGCAGCCGAAAGCGTGGAGGCTCGGTTTGTTTCTGGCGATGTTCCTGCGGATCGGGCTACTGCTCTCCTTGTCGTGGGTCATGTCGCTCACGGCGCCGCTGTTCGCTCCGTTCGGCCACGCGATCTCGGGCCGCGACCTGATCCTTCTGCTCGGCGGTCTTTTCTTGATCGGAAAGGCGACGTGGGAGATCCACGACAAGCTCGAAGGCGGGGGCGAACACGGCCCAGGTCGCGCCGCGGCATCGTTCGCGTCCGTGATCGTGCAGATCCTGATCCTCGACCTGGTTTTCTCGCTCGATTCCGTGATCACCGCTGTCGGCATGGCGAGTCACGTCTACGTCATGATCGCGGCGGTCGTGATCTCGATCATCGTCATGCTGATCTTCGCGCAAGCGATCGGCGCGTTCGTGGAACGACACCCGACGATCAAGATGCTGGCCCTCTCGTTCTTGATCCTCATCGGCGTGCTGCTGGTGGCCGACGGACTCGGGAGGCACATGCCCAAGGGTTACGTCTACTTCGCCATGGCGTTCTCACTGGGTGTCGAGATGCTGAACTTGCGCCTGCGCAAGAAATCGGCGCCAGTCGCGTTCAAACGGCAGGGCGCGCTCGAGCCGCCGAAGTCGGGGTGAATCCTCCCGTTCCCTCGGAAACGAGTGGCGTCGCTCCTCGACGTGGGCGGCGCCCGCTATCCTCTCCAGGCCTTCATGAGCGGCTCGAAGACTGACAGTGCACTGCGTGCGTTCATCGTGTCCCATTCGCGTTGGGAGACCGACCGAATCCACCTCGTGCGGATGGTCGACGAGGTCTTGGCGATCCTGCGTGACGAACCGCGCTTCGCGGCTTTCACGCTCGACGCGCAGACCGTGACGGTCACGGACTACCTGGAGATAAGGCCCGAACGGCGCAACGAGATCGCCGAGCACGTAGCCGCCGGCCGGCTCGTCCTCGGACCGTGTTACGTGTCGAGCGACGAGTTCCTGGTGTCGGGGGAAGCGCTCGTGCGCAATCTGCAGCGCGGTCTGGCGACGGTCCGCGAGTTCGGGGGCGAGTGCCGCGACGGATACATGCCCGACGGTTCCGGCCACATGGTTCAGATGCCGCAGATCTTGGCTGGGTTCGGTTTGCGCTCGTGCCTGCTCGTGCGCGGCGTACCGAGAGAATTGTTCGAGCGCGCGGGTGTCGAGTTCGCGTGGGAGGCGCCGGACGGATCGCGTGTCCTCGCGCTGTACTTGCTCGACGGGCTCGACAACGCCGGGTCCAGGAAGCGGATCGAAGACGCAGTCGCGGCGCTCGAACCGCATGCACGGTCGGGCGTGCTGCTCCTCTGGAACGGCGGCACGGACCTCGGGGCGCAGCGCGAGATGCCGCAACTCTTGTCCGCGGCTCGGAGCACGCTGCCTCGCGTCGAGTTCGTGCACGGCGGTTTCCGAGCCGCGATCGATGAGATCGAGGCCTTGCGCACGGACTTGGAAGTCCACCGCGGTGCGCTGCTCGGCCACGCTCGATCGGCGGGGATCGACGCCGAGACCGAAAACCACGAAGTGCAGAGCTTGCTCGAAAAGCACGCCGAACCCTTGGCCGCGGCGCTCGGATCACGCGCGGGGCGCGAGCATGCGGCCCTGCTCGATTCCGCGTGGCAGGACTTGCTGCTCGCGCATGCACGTCACGGCTCCGCCGACAACGGCCGATATCGACTGCGCCGAGCGCGCGAAACGGCGCAGAGCATCGTCGACGACGCGCTGAGGGTGCTGGCCCTGCGCTCGGGATTCTCACGGAAGGACGGCGTCGAAGTCCTCGCCGTCCACAATCCGCACCTCGAGGCCTGGAGCGGCACCGTGTCGTGCATCGTCGAGTGGCCGTCCGCCCTCGACGACGACGCACTCGATGCGCTGGCGTTGCACGACCCCGATGGAAAGCCCGTGCGTGTTCAGGTCGAGTCGATCGATCCGGCCGGACAGCAGAGCGGAACACTCCTGTCGGTCGAGTTCGCCGCGAAACTCCCGCCGTGCGGCGTCGCGTTCTATCGACTCGTCCAAGGCGGCGCGGGGCCGCAAGGGTTCGACGAGGTCGTCGCCGGCGGGCAACTCGAGAACGAGCATCTGCTCGTGCAAGCGCGGCACGACGGGAGCCTCTCGATCCTGCACAAGGCGAGCGGACGCAAGTTCGAGGGCGCGCTGGCCTACGAGTCGCGCTCGGACCACGGCGATCTCGACGCGGCTTGGTCCACGACGAAGGGCAGCGCGAAAGTGCAGGCTTGGCGCAGCGCGACCGCGGCGCACATGTCGATCTCGATCCTGTGGAAATTGCCCTGGATCGAACCGAAGGAGCGAGAGCGTCTCGCGCTGCACCTCGACACCATCGTGCGCCTCGAAGACGGCTCGTCGCGGCTCGAATTCGAGACCGTGCTCGACACCGACTTGACCGACCACAGACTGCGCGTGCTCTTGCCGCTGCCCTTGGGGACGACCTCCCTGACGACGGATCAAGCGTTTGCTTTGGTTCGGTGCGAGCGCGCGACGGAATTGGCAGCCGATGCCGCGACGCAGTTCTCCTCGACGTTCGTGCATGCCGCAGATCCCGAAGCGGCCGTGCTCGTGTCACATCGCGGACTCCACGAGCACGAGATCGTGGACGCTCCCACCGGATCGATTGCGAAGGGGCCTTTCCTCGCACTGACCCTCTGGCGCGGAGTCGATGCGCAGCATCTGCCCGACGGCCTCGTCCTCCGGACCGCTTTCGAAATCGTGCCCGGGCAGGAATCGTCGGCGCATTCGGCAGCTCGAGCGGCCACGTTCGCATTCCCGCCGCGCGCGGAACAGGTGCGGTTCGGCGCCGAGGAACGCGGCGCGGCCGAGCGCGTTCCCGCACGCCGCTCGTTCCTGCGCTGCGATGATCCGCGAGTAGCGCTGTCCGCTCTGCGCGTCGAGGCGGACGGCCGTATCGTCGTGCGCGTCTGGAATCGCGGTGATGCACCTGTGCGCGTGACGCTGCAGCTCGGCCACGACCTCGTCGGTGCGAAGCCACCGAGTTCCGCGCGTCGGATGCGGCTCGATCTCGCGGACGTCGGGCCCGTCGAGCTCACGGGCACCATTGCACGGTTCGAATTGCGGCCCTCCGCGATCGAGACCATCGTGTTCTACTTCGAGGCGAACCCATGATCACCGGCACGTTCCTGGATGAAATCTCGCGCGACATCGCTTCGGCGAACTGGGGTCCGGACGAGTGGCGCCGCGACTTCGGGTCGATGAAGGCCGACGGGATCGACACCGTCGTCCTGACCCGCGCCGGCTACAAGGATCGCGCGACGTTCGACTCGCGCGTCCTGCGCAAGCAGCACCGACACTTGATCGTGCAGGAAGACCTCGTTGCGCTCTTCCTCGCGCTCGCGGCCGAGAACGGGATCGCGCTCTGGTTCGGCATGTACGATTCGGGCGAGTTCTCTCAGCAAGGGAAGCACCAGAAGGAAGCGGACATCAATCGCGCGTTCGCCGATGAAGTCTGGGAACGTTACGGCCGCTCGTCCGCGTTCCGCGGTTGGTATCTATCCCACGAAATCGATGCTTTCGACGACGGGGCCCTGCGCGTCTACGAAGAGCTCTGTGCGCACCTCAAGGCGACGAGCGGACTCCCGATCTTGTTCTCGCCGGACTTGCGCAGTCCGAAGCAGGTTCCCGGGACACCGTCCGTGCAACAGGTCTTCGCGCGCTTGGCCGGCAAGGTGGACGTCGTCGCTTTCCGGGACGGGAGCGTGCCTCTCGCCGAACTCCCGGACCTGCTCGCAGTGCATGCGGACCTCGCGAAGGCTCACGGGATCGCGTGCTGGGCGAACGTCGAAACCTTCGATCGGGACGTGCACGTGAAGTACCCGCCGATTGCCTGGCCGAAGCTGCGCTACAAGATGGAGAGCGCGCTCGGCGCCCGCATCTCGAAGCTGATAACCTTCGAATACAGCCATTTCTTGTCACCGCATTCGATGTACAGCTCGGCGCACGCGCTCCACCGTCGTTATCGAGAGTGGTTGGCGACGCAGCGATGAGCGAGCGATCGACGGGCCGAGTCGCGCTCGTGTTCGTCGTTTCGATCATCCTGGCCGGAGCCGCGTTGCGCATCGTCGCCAGCTTCGACGCGTTCTGGCTCGACGAGATCTGGTCGTGGAGGCTCGCGCAACTCGCGGGCTCGTTCGGTGGAGTGCTCCGACTCGCGCACGACAACAATCACCAGCTGAACACGCTGTGGATTCGACTCCTCGGGCCCGATGCTCCCTGGCCTCTCTATCGTTTGCTCGCGCTGGTCTCGAGTGTAGGGACGATCGCGCTTGCCGCACGATTGGCAGGCCAACGCTTTGACGTCGAGGCGGTATTCGCGAGCGCACTCGTGGCGTTCTCACTGTACTTCACGGCCTTCGGATCCGAGGCGCGTGGATACGCTCCGATGCTCTTCTTCGCGCTGCTCGCATTCTGGAGTCTGCGACGGGCGCTCGAACGGCCGACTCCGTGGGGCTGCGCGCTGTTCGCTGGGTGTGCGATCCTCGGGACGAGCGCGCACCTCGCGTTCACGCATGCCTACGGCGCATTCGTGGTCTGGAGCGCCGTACGTTTGGCGAGTCCCGACTCAAGAGTCGTGCCGTGGACGAAGCGCATGCTCGCGCTGCACGCGATTCCGGTCGCGTTCTTGGTCGCGGAGTACGTGGTTGTCGTCTCGGACATGAAAATCGGCGGGGGACCGATCTTGCCGCTCGCTGCCGTGTTGTCGGAAACCTTGACGCAGGGGTTCGGTGCCCCCGACGGAACCTGGAGCGCGATCGTCGTTGCTGCCGGTCTGACCGCGGTCTTGGTGGCCGACGTCGTCCTCGCGCGGCGTGCTGGATCCGACGAGTGGATCGTGACGCTCTGCGCTGTGGTCGTGATTCCCGCGCTCACCCTCGCCGCGTTTCAGCCGCAGTTCTTGGCGCCGCGCTACTTCCTCGTGAGCCTCGTCTTCGCCAGCCTGGCCGTCGCGCGTGTGTGCGCCAACATAGCGCGACGAACTCGAACTCATGCGGCCCTTGCGAGCGCGATCATCCTGGCCATCGTCATCGGGAACAGTGTGCGGATCGCCAAGTTCCTGCAGATCGGCCGCGGCCACTACCTCGAAGCCCTCGAACGCATCGTCGCCGGAACTCGTAGCGAAACGGCGACCGTAACGGGGCCGGACCTCTTCCACTTGAAGCTCATGCTCCCGTTCTACGAACGCATGCTGGCCGCGACTCCGAAGATCGAACTCCACGAGCCGAACGCGCTTCCCGCAGGCGGAACGGAGTGGGTTCTCGTCGTGGATCCAGCCCAAGTTCCCGATCCACCTCATGACCTGCGCGTCGGGGGAATCGAGTACGGCCTGGTCGAGGTGTTCGTCCGCTACGGTCCCTCGGGTTGGAACTGGATCCTGTACCGCCGTGCGGGGTGAAGTCGCGAACGCGCGAGCGATCAACGCCACAGCGCGTCCGGTGACCGCACCCGATCCAGGATGAGCACGGCGTCGCCGGCGACCAACCGTCCGAGCTCGGCGGAGTTCGTCGCGAGTCGCATCTCGACGGGCTTGCGACCGTCCAGTCGCACACTCAGGACCTCGACGAGTCCGCGGATCGGAACGACGACGGCCTTCGCGTCGACATCCGTCGAAACGGAGCTCTCGATGCGCGACGGCAGCTCGACTCCGCTCGGGAACTCGACGTGCACGCGGTACCAGCCGGCGGTCGGTGCCTCGAGCGTGTAGGCGATTTCCGCTAGGCCCGCGCTCCGAGCGCGCAGCCAACTGCCTTCCTTCGCAAACGCTTCGGGAGCCGTTCGCGGTCGCGGCGCGATCGTCGGAGCGACCGGTCTGCGGATGGAAGAGCGATGGGGCACACGCGCGACATCGGCGTACGGGCCGGCCAGGAGCGCGCGTGCCAAGCGTCCATCGTTCGCTCGCAGTCCAGCGTAGTGGAAGAGAACTTCACCGCCGTATCCGCGCTCTCGACCGTACACGACCATCTTCACGAGCTCTTCCGGTTCGATGAGCCACGCGCCCGACTGGATCAGGATCCCCGGCGCGTAGATCAAGCGCGCACCAGCCGGAAGGAGCGCGAACTGCTCGTCCGCGATCTTGGCGTAGTTCACGAAATCGCGGCGATAGCACTGCGGATGGAACAGGTCCACGAGACCGCGGTCGATCCAAGTCCGCGAGTCCTGGAGGTATTCGTCGAGGCCAAAGGGGAACGGACTCGGGCTGGACGAAAAGAGCACTCCTTCGCGAACTCCGCGGACGTCGGCGGCCAATCGCGCGAGGAATTCGGTGAGTTTCCCCGCGCGCCAACTTACCCACTGCGGATCCTCGGGAGCGGGCGGCGAGAGACGCCTCTCTTTCCGCCACAGCTCCGAGGTCGCCGTGTCGTACCCCGCGATCGATGGCAACGCCGGCAATCGGTCGTCCCCTTGGACGCCGTCGACGTCGTAGGTGCGCGCGACCTCGAGCATCAGGCCCGCGACGAAGGCCTGCACGGCCGGATCGAGCGCATTCATCCACGAGAACGCGTTCTTCGTGGCCACACCTCCATCGCGATCCCGCGCCGCCCACGCGGGCTTCTTCGCGAGGATCGTCGTCGGCACTGCAGTGTTCGATGCGGCGAACCCGTACTCGAACCAAGGCATCACCTCGATGCCGCGGCGATGCGCCTCGACCAGTATTTCGGCGAGCGGATCCCGGCCCGCGAACCGCGGATCTTGGCGCACACCGAAAGTTCGCTCGAGTAGCGCGCTGGGATGCAGCGTGACCCCGCGGTACCAGACATCGGGGAAAACGACGTTGACGTGGTGACGCGCCAGGAAATCCATCGCATCGGCGATCGAGGCCCGACTCTCGAAGACGTCCGTGTTCGCCGCCGCGATCCACACCCCGCGTAGCTCGCGCGCTTCTCCGGCTCGCACGGGCAGGCCGAGTGCTACCAGCGCCGCGCCGAGCCCGAGGATCACCCGTGCCATGCAATCGCCTTGCGTGCTCATCGTCGACGCGGCATTGGACGGCAACGAAGCCGCGCTGGGAAGCCGCCTGTTTCGCTCCTCCGGTGACGCGACCGCCATCTGCGGCGGGTGCTCCGGAGGGAGGCTGGGATAGGCAACCGCATCTGTGCCGAATCGAAGTTCGGCACAGATGCCGCCGCGCTGAGCGCGACTCGCTCAGCACCGGGAAAGCTGAGCGCGACTCGCTCAGCGCCGGGGAAACTCGGCGTCGTAGTCCTCGATCGCCGCCAGGATCACGCGTTCCGCGTGCGTGCGCCCGTACGCTTCGCCCAACGACACCGGGTTCTCGCGCCCCGGCCGGGCCTTGTAGTACTGCAAGTAGTGCACGAGCCGTCGCAGGAGCACTTCGGGCACGTCCCCGATGTCGTGGACGTCGGCGTAGAGTTCGTCGCTCGCGAGTACAGCTACGATCTTGTCGTCCGCGAGCCCGGCGTCGCGCATGGGAATGCCGCCGATCACGCGTGCTTCGAGAATGAGGTCCGGCCTCGAGATCGCGCGGTCCGTCAGCACACAGACGTCGAGTGGATCGCGATCCCCACCGGCTGTGCCGGGCATCAGTGCGCCGACGCGCGTGTCACAGTACGTGCGGGGCACGAAGCCGTACGGCATCGGAGGCAGAGACGACGAACCCTGCGGCCTGTCGACCTTGAGATAGCCACTGCGCTTGTCGATCTCGTACTTCACCCCGTCGAACGGCGTGATCTCGATGAACGCGTGGATGCGGCGCGGGATGTCGGGGCCGGCATCGAGTCCGTGCCAAGGATGAGGGCGCCAGGGGAAGTGCTCGGGGTTCATCGCCGCCGAGCGTAACGCACGGCCCGCGATGCTGGCCGTTCCTCCAGCCCGATGAGGCCGTGACGCCGCCACCCGGCCGTCAACAGCCACGATGCGGCGCGCACGATCGGACTCGCTCCGCCCGGCGCGCGATCGAGCCATCCGTCGAACCAGGGTCCCGACGAATGCGCGTCGACGCCCAAGATGCGCGCACCGTGCTTCTTCGCGTCGTGCAACACGTAGACGAGCGCGCTTCGCGTCTCACGCGGCGATTTCAGGATCCGCGCGTGATCGCGGTCGGCGAAACACTTGGCAGCGTCGAGCCCAGGAACGGTTCAGGGCCTTGGCGATGCGCACGAGCAACTCGGAGGCGGGCGGAAATCAGCCTCCGAAATGCGCTTCTCTGGGCGGGTCGTCGAGATGGGCATCGAAGGCGGCCTCCATCCACGCGACGTTCGGTATCAGGTGCGGTCGCGACCGACTCGTGATCGTTCTCGTGGCAGCGAGCGTTCGGAGCCGCGCTCGTTCGATTCGGCACAGATGCGCTGAGAGTCGGACGCCCGCACCACGGGCGAACGCTTCGGGTGGGGAGACCGAGGTCGCTGTGCGGCCTCAGAGCGTCCGGCCGACCGCCGCGACGACCGGTCGCAGCCGCGCCACGAGCTCCGCCACGTCCTCCGCATCGAGCGCCTGCTCCTTGTCGCACAGCGCCTCGGCAGGATTCGGATGGCACTCGACGATCAGGCCGTCGGCGCCGGCGGCGGCGGCGGCGAGCGAGAGGGGGATCACGAGGTCGCGGCGGCCGGCGGCGTGCGAGGGGTCAGCCAACACGGGCAGGTGCGTGCGGGATTTCAGCACCGGAATCGCCGAAACGTCGAAGGTGTTGCGCGTCGCGGTCTCGAACGTGCGGATGCCGCGTTCGCACAGGATCACGCGTTGGTTGCCACCGGCGAGGACGTACTCGGAAGCGAGCAGCAACTCCTCGATGGTCGCGCTCATTCCGCGCTTCAGGAGGACGGGGCGTCGCGCGCGGCCGACTTCCTTGAGCAGCGCGAAGTTCTGCATGTTGCGGGCCCCGATCTGCAACATGTCGGCCTTCTCCGCCATCTTCTCGACGTCCTCGGGATGCAGGACCTCGGTCACGATCGGCAGCTCGAACGCGCGTCCGGCCTCGCGTAGGTACTCGAGGCCTTCGAAGCCCAGTCCCTGGAACGCATACGGCGACGTGCGCGGCTTGAACGCGCCGCCGCGCATCAGCGATGCGCCGCAACGCTTGACCATCTCGGCCGCGGCCAACACTTGTGCCCGGTTCTCGACGGCGCACGGCCCGAGCGCGAGGACGAAGCGCGAGCCGCCGACGGCGACGCCGCTCACGTCCACGATGGTGTTCGGCTGACCCTCGCGCCGCGTCGTGAGCTTCAGCGACGGGTTCACCTTGACCGCCGGGCAGGCCGGGACCTTCAGCGGCGCGACGACGACGTCGTGGTCGCTCGACGGCGCGAGATCCGCGCCGGCGTTGGTCGGGACGCGCCCACGTCCCGCGAGCTCGAGCGCCTCCTCCGCGCGGCGCGGGTAGCTGCCGAGCAACTGCATGTGGTTCACGTGCGGACGCAGCGCCTCGAGCGCTTCCGCCGCGCGCGGTTCGTCGGCATGCCCCTCGAAATCCACGTAGAACTGGTATTCCCACGCCGCCTCGGGTCGCGGCCGGCTCTCGAGCTTCGTCAGGTTCAGCGCATGCGCCTCGAAGATGTTCAAGCACTCGAGCAGCGCCCCGTGTCGGTGGTTCACCGCGAACGCGAGGGACGTGCGGGCCGGACGACGCGGATCGAACGCCTCGCGCTCGCGCGCCAGCAGCAAGAAGCGCGTGATGTTCGTCGCCTGGTTCGCGACGTCGCGCCTCAACACCTCGAGGCCGTACTCGCGCGCCGCTTCCTCGGATGCGATCGCGGCGACGTGCCGATCGCCGTCGCGTGCAACGGCTTCCGCAGCGCCGGCGGTGTCGTGAAAACTCTCGGAGCGCACGCCCACGAGACCTTCCAAGAAGCGCGTGCACTGGAGGAGCGCGACCGGATGACTGCGGACGACGCGCAGTTCTTCCGCGCGCGCTCCCGGGAGGCCGAGGAGGCAGTGCTCGACCGCCCACACTTCCTCGCCGACGATCGTCATGCGGCGCGAACCGAGCAAGTCGTAGACCTCGTCGATGCTGCCCGCGATCGTGTTCTCGATCGGGAGTAGCGCGTAGTCGACTTCGCCCGCCTCGAGTGCATCCACGGCGGCCGCGAAACCGCGGAAACCGATGCGTTCGAGGCGTGCGACGTCGCGCGTGGCGAAGTGCTTCTGCGCCGCGAGGTCACTGTACGACGCGGGCACGCCTTGGTATCCGACGCGGACTGCGCGCGGACCATTCTTCGCCGCGGGCTCGAGGAATCGTTCCTGATCGCGCCGCGACCAGTTCAACACTTCGCGCAGCACGCGGCCGGCGAAGTACGACGAGATGCCCTGCTCCTCCGCGGTGCGCGCCCACGTCGCGAAGAGATTGCGCTCGCGCTCCTCGTCGCGCAGCGGCGCGGACGGATCACGGCCTTTGGCGCTGCCGATCTCGCGCACGGCGTCCAACCTTTCCGCGAGGAGGCGGACGAGTTCGCGGTCGAGACGGTCGATGTCGGCGCGGGGCTTGGAGAGGGGATCCATGGCCTCGTCTCCATCGACGTGGGCCGACCTCGCCCCCAAGCTGGAAATCGGTTCCGTCCCAAGGACGGGTCGCCGGCCCAGGGATCAGCCGACGCGGCGCCGGTTTGCTGGCCCCAACTCGGCCAGCGAGTTCTCGAGCGATTTCAGACCAGGCGCGACCATGTAGAGCGATTGCGGCCGGTCGGTCTCGAAGTGCGCGCGTCGCGCCTCGTGGGTCAGGAACGGCTGACGCCGGACGGAGTTCGCATGCAGAGCCCGGTCGAGCTCGGCGATCGACGAGGCGAGGCCCGCTCCCATCGCGAGCACATCGTGGCCCTGTTGGACGAGACCGAACTCGATCGTGAACCAGTACACGCGCTCGATCTCCGCCAATTCGAAGTCGGACGCCTCGCGCGCAGCGTCCGCGAGTCGAGCGAGGATCGCCACGAAGGCCTCCGACGCGAGCTGAGGCACGTGCCCGAACAGATCGTGGAAGGCGTCCGGCGCAGGCGTGTATTCGAGGTCGTCGGGATGCCGAATCCACTCGGGTGACGGGAAGCGTCGATCGCGCAAGAGGGCGAAGAAATCGCGCGGCGGAATGAGGCCGGGCACCGTCTCGATCCGCCAACCGCACAGCGCGCGGAGCTTCGCCGAGAGCGCGCCGTGCCGCGGTAGGCGCGACGGATCGAGCGCGACGCGATCGAGGCCAGCGAGGAACTCGTGCGCCATCCCGGCTCGAACGGCCTCGACCTGCCGTTCGACGAGCGTGCGCCAGACGAGATCCTGCTGGCTGCGGGAAGCGCGGCGATGGGCGGCGTGCACAGGGAGCCTCGTTTCGAAGGCTATCCCGAGAACGAAGAGCCGGTCGGGGCGATTCGTTGCCAGCCTGAACTCAGGCGGTCGGCACTGTGTGCCGGATCGACGGTCGCCATCGGCTTCGAGCTCGTGGGGGAATCACTCGACGAGTGAGAATCAGTACCCCACTAATCCCGTGAACATCGTCGCGACGAACGAAAAACCGGTCCCTGGTGGGAACCGCGCGTCGGAGGTCGACCAGAGGAACGATGCGTCTGCACTCCATGCGGGCGCACCGGCACCCCGGCATCGCGGCCGCGATCCCGCGGTGCCGCGCCATGCCGCGCGGAGCGCTCTACGGCGCTTCGGCCCAGACCGGGTCGGTCGCCGCGCGAGCCCCGCTCATGTGCAGGACGACCTCGTCGGCGAGCGAGCGAAAGTCCGCCGCTGCCGCGCACCGCGGATCGACGACTTCGACGGGAGCGCCGAGTGCGGCGCATTCGCGCAAGCGCACGCTGGAGCGGATCGCGGTATCGAACAGGAGTCCGCCGAGCTGCGCGTGCATTCCGACCAGTAAATCCCGTGCGATTCGTGCACGGCGATCGAAAAGTGTTGCCACAGCTCGGATCGCGAGCGGTCGTTCGCGCGTGGCCGCGCACTCGCGCAAGAGCACGCGCGCTCGCAACGCTCCCTGCAGCGCGAAGGCTCCCGATTCGACGACCAGGACCGCTGTGTCCGCCGCGCGCAACGCGTTCGCGGACAAGACGCCATCCGTGCGCGGCGGGCAATCGAGCAACGCGACGTCGTAATCCTCGCTCGCGCGCCACAATGCCGCGGCCAGGCGAGATTCCGGCGCGATTTCGCGCTCGGCTTCGGCTTCGAAGTCTGCCAAGTCCTGCGTCGCGGGCACGAGTCGGATGCGACCCGGCGCCGCGACCGATACGCCGTCGATCTCGCGCTCGCCGCGCAGGACTTCCAGCGTCGTGAGGTGCGCATCCGGCGCGATCCCGAGTCCGAGCGTCGCATGCGCCTGTGGATCGAGGTCGACGAGGAGCACGCGCTCTCCACGCGCCGCGAGAGCCGCCGCGAGGTTCACGGCTGTCGTCGTCTTGCCGCAGCCACCCTTCTGATTCACGAATGCGAAGACGTGCATGGCGATCTTGGATCCTGGAAGCGCACCGCGGCACCGCGTCGAACGGGCCATCGCCGGATGCTGCACGACGCGCGAGTCGAATTCCATGGGGATCGGCAGGGCAGGTGTTCGGCTCGTCGGTCGGGCCGAGCGCGATTCGGCACCGACGGGACGCCGCCGCCCGTGGGCGAGCGCTCTAGATGCCATCGGTGCCCGCGCGGCCGGGAGCTTCGCGCGCTAGAACCAGGGCTCCCATGCTCGACGTCCGGCTCACTCGCCTCGCGCTACCGCTCCCTTTCGAACTCGCGATCCGTCGCGCGCTCGCACATCCCGAACGCCCGACGCGATCGGCGCGAATTCGGCGGCGCTCGAATCTGTCCCGGCGTGCGGACAACCGAGCCTCGCGCCGTCTCAGGTGCCCCAACCGACGTCGAGCTTCTCGAATCCCGTGTGGTGTCGCAGAGCGAGATCCGCGAACTCCGTCGGATGCATGCACGCCGCGAGGATCTCCGCGCTTTCGACCAACCGCGGACCGGGTCGATTGAAGAACGCGTTGCCGTCGGCGAGCCAAACGCGACCGTTCTGTACGGCGGGCCACGGCATCCCGCGGAACAGCGCGCGCAACGTGTCGAGCTCGACGCGTGTTCGCTCGAGCGAGAACCCGCACGGTTTCACGAGCACCACGTCGGGCGCGGGTTCGAGTGCTGCGAGCTGCTCGCGCGTCAACGTGGGCGCGTGATCACCGGGCTGGGTCACGAGCGCGCGACCGCCGGCGATGTCGACGAGCTCGGGCATCCACGTGCCGCCGATCATGACCGGATCTATCCACTCGATCGTGAGCACGTTCAAGCGAGTTCGAATCGCGCTCGCACGACGCGCGAGCTCGGAAAGACGCCGCTCGATGTCGAGCACGACCTGCGCCGCTTCGTGCTCGCGCCCCGTCGCCGCGCCGACCTTGCGGATGTCGTCCCACACATCGCTCAAGCGCGTCGGATGCAGGTTGACGATCACCGTGCCCGGCAGCGCGATCTCCGCCACCGCTTTGCACACGTCGTCGAACGACACCGCGCACACGTCGCACAGATCCTGCGTGACGATCACGTCCGGAGCCACGCGCGCCAGCGCCGCCACGTCGATGTCGTAGACGGCCAACGCATCGCGCAACACCGCGCGCACATCGCGGTCGATGTCCTTGCTCGACCACGAATGCCCGATCTTGGCCGAAGTGAGCACCGTCCGGCCGACGACACTCGGCGGCCAGTCGCATTCGTGGCTGACGCCGACCAAGTCCGGTTCCAGGCCCAAGGCGCAGACCATTTCGGTCGCGGACGGCAACAAGCTCGCGACGCGCATCGGGTTCGTGATGAAGGGGACGGGTGGTACGTCTGCGGTCGGTTCGGTATCCGAGCCGGGCTCGGAAGGTAACCTGTCCGCCCGTGTTCCACCGCACTCGATCCGCTGCGTACTTCGCCTCCGTTCCGTTCGTCGTCCTCGCGCTCGCGTCGAGCGCGAGCGCGCAGCTCAAGCTGCCGCGTCGGCCCGCGGAAGCGGCACCAGCTCGGGGCACCGTCGCGCCGCACCGCGTGTGCACGGTGTGCTCCACCCGCAATTACGCGAACGCGCCGAGTGGCCGGACCGATGTCGAGGGGCGCGAACTCGCGTGGTGCGATGCCTGCAAGCGCGACACCGCTCAGACGTGGCCTTCGGGCGCGAGCGGGGGCGTCGGCATCCCCGATCCGCCGCGGAACGGCGCCCTGAAGTTGCCGCGTCAACCGATCGCGGGATCTCCGGTCGATGCGCCCGTCCAGGGTCCGGTCCAACCGGCCGGGGATCCGAGCGTGCCCGTGGATCCGACGGCATCGGGCGCGGCCGGGACTTCGTACGCGAAGATCTCGCCGGCTGCTGCGCTCGTCCTCGCCCACGTGGCGAAGCTCGACAGCGCCGACGGTGGCGCGGCGCAGCGCGCAGTCGAATCGCTGCTCACGTTGCGTGAGGACGGATTGGCCGCCGCACGCAGCGCCCTGTTCGATGAACGACCGGCCACGATCGCGGTCGCGGCGCGCGTGCTCTTGCGCGGCGGTGTGTCGGGGGACGGCGACCTCGTCGTGCGCCGGTTGCGCGCGAAATTGCCGGGCGGAGCGGGCCCGCCGCTCTTGCGCGCCGTCGTCGAGGAGGATCCGGTGCGCGCGACGAACGAGCTCTTCGCCGCGTTGCTCGATCACGCGCAACCGACGCTGCGCACGGCCGCGAGTCGCGAACTCCGCGCGCACCTCGATCCGGATTCTGTCGCGTTGCTCGAAGCACCTCTCCAGAGCACGCGTTCGGAGACCCGCGCACTCGCGCTCGAAATCGCGGCGGCCTTGCCCGGCGAGCGCGCGACCGCTGCGATCTTCACGCGCCTCGACGATCCGAACGCGCGGGTCGCTTCCGCCGCGGTCTCCGCTTTGCGCGCGCGCAGCGACCCGGGACTCGACGAGGAACTCCTGCGCCGCGCGTTCCAAAGCCGTTGGGTCCTACGGCCGCAGGCGTACGCGCTGCTCGCCGTTCTCGAGCGCGAAGACTCCGGGTTGCGTCCGATTCTCGGCGACGAGCACGTCGAGCCCTTGCTCGCGTCGCTCACTTCGACCGATCCATTCCTCTCCGGGACGTGTGCCGCGGCGCTCGCGGGCCTCGGCTTCCGCAGCAACCGAGCCGATGTCTCGAACTGGCTCGACACGGAAGTCGTCGATCGCCTGGTCGTCGCCGTCTCGGGCAAGATCTTCCATGACGATCACAGCTCGCTCATCGGACCCGCCGTGCGCCGATTGCGACTCGTTTCCGGCGAGACGATCGCGCAGGACGGCGCCGCGTGGGTCGATTGGTGGTTGCGCGCGCGCGAGGGATTCCAAGCGCGCCGCGCCGCGTTGACCATTCCGCCCGGCGACGAGGGCGCAATCCGTTTCTCGGCTGTCGCGCCCGAGATCGACCTCGACGTCGAGTTGCGCGGACCCGACGCGACCGCGCGGCCGGCCAGCGCGCCGCGGCGGCGCGAGACGATCGTGCTCGGATCCGCGCAAGCGGCTGAACTCGCGGCCGCTCTCGCGCGAGAGGGCGTTCTCGCTCCGTCGCGCATGCCCGGCGCGTACTCGAGCGAAGGTCGCGACGATCGCTCCCTCGAGATCGAGGTCCGCGGGCGTTCCAAGTCGTTCATCGCCGGTCCGCGCGCGAAGGCTCCGTGGTTCGAGGCGTTGATCTCCCTGGCAGCTTCGCTGCGCGAGCGGAACCGTTGGCAAGTCCTCGTCGGAACACCCGCGTCCGACGACGAGTCGGGTTGGTGGGCGTCGGCGCACACGCCGGAGGAACGCACGGCACGACTTCTGAGCCTCGCTCTCGATGCGCTCGCGGGGACTTCGGTCCCGCGCCGTGCTGCAGCGCTCGACGAGCTCGACGCCGCGAAAGTCGCGGGGAAACTCCCGCCGGAAGCGTTCGCACAGTTCGTCGCCGCCCTTCGCCGCGAACCGAACTCGGGCGCGCGCGCACGGCGCCTCGTGGACCTCGCGATCGCCGCGGGAGCCGGCACCGATCGGCGTCTCACCGCCGCGCTCGCTCAGCGACTCCTCGACGCCACGCTCGAGACTTTCGGTACGGGCGCAGCCGAGCTCCCGAAGCGCATCCTCGCTGCGAGCGAGCGCGTCTTCGTGCGCCGACTCGCGGCCGATCCGAACGAGATCGTGCGCCGCGCGTCGGCCGAAGCGCTCGGGCATTCGCCGGATGAAGAGGATGCACGCACCCTCGTGGCGCTCCTCGCGGATCCAGCTCTCCCCGTCTACGCCGCCGCCGCTGAGGCGCTCGGTGGCGCCAAGGTCGAAGCCGCGCGCGCCGATCTGCTCGCGCGAGCTCGACTTGGAAATCCGGCGAGCCGCGCCATCGCATTGCGCGCGGCGGGCTCCCTCGGCGGGCCGCACGTACTCGACGCGCTCGTGCTCGGTGTCGCGGACACGGAACTCGAAGTGCGCCGCGCGTCCGTCGAGGGTCTGGGTCGCCTCGGAGATCCGACCTCCGCGACGATCCTCGTGAACATGCTCCACGCCGCGGGCGACGCGCCGCTCGCAGATGTGGCGCGCGCCGCGCTCGTCGGCCTCGGGCCCGTCGCGATCCCGGCGCTCCGCCGCACGGCCGAAGGATCCGATCCACGCTCGCGTCGCGAAGCAGCGCTCGTCCTCGCGAAGCTCTTGTCCCCCGATGCGGTGCCGCCGCTCCTCGCGGTCGTCACGCAGGATCCGGCGGACAAGCACGCTGCGAACGAACTCGCCATCGTGTCGTGCATCGATCCGCGGGGTGGCGCTCTGAATCCAAGCGAGGCCTGGTGGGAATGGTGGGAAGGCGTGCGCCACGACGACGCGCTCGTGTGGTTCCGCGCGAGCCTCGAACGCTTGTCGATTCCGCAACCGCCCGAGGGGGCGCTCGAAGGCGCGGGAACGCTCGACGGACGGCGGTTCTTGCTCACGCTCGTCGATCGGGAGGAAACGTGGCTCGCCGAACGAGCGTGGCGCGAGTTCGCGCGACTCGCGGGTGTCGCGAGCGGTGACATGCCGCCGCGCGGCGCCGCACGTGCGAATTGGGTCCGAGAACGTCGCGTCGAACTCGAGGCGAGCGGATCGCGCAAGTGAGCGCGCGCGGTTCCAAGAAATCACGGTTCGGCGTCCCTACCGAGCGCGGTTGGCTCCTCGCACTGCTCGTCGTGGCGCTGGGATTCCTGCTCTTCGAAGGCGTCGTCCACGGACCCAAGGTCGTGCGACAGGTCTGGAGCGAAGTCGGGGTGCGCCGCGTCGAAGGTCACGCCGACGCCATTCGCGCTGCAGCCTTGGAGAGTCGCGTCGATCCGTGTCTCCTCGCCGGGATCATGTACGTCGAGAGCCGCGGGCAAGTCGACGCCGTGTCGAGCGCGGATGCTCTCGGGTTGTTCCAACTCAAGGTCGCGGCCGCCGGCGACTCGGCGAAACGACTGAAAATTGCCACGCCGACGCGCGCTGACTTGCTCTCGGATCCGGTGCTCAACGCGCGTCTCGCGGCGAGTCACGTGGCTTGGCTCTACCGTCACGAGGGGCCGGACCTCGAGCGCATTCTCGTCGCGTACAACGCGGGCCGCGGCAAGCTGAAGCAGTTGATCTCGGACTCGGGATCGTTCGACGCGTGGCGTGCGAAACGCGATCGCGACGGGAGGAGCGAGACGTTGCAGTACGCGCGCGACGTCTTGCTGTTCGCGGACAGATTCCGTGAGCGCGGTGCGATCGTCGCTGCGTCGTCGGCCGGCGTGCAAGCGGCCGACTCGACGTCGCCGCGCTGAACCGGGCGACGAGGCGACCGCGGCTCTCTGCGAGGGAGCCGCGCGGGGCAGCACTTCGGGGCTGGTGAGTTCCCCCGAGGCGAAGCGCTTCGCGAATCGTACGGACGCCGTCGGGGACTCCTGTCCCGGGCGGCGTCCTCGTTATCCTGCCGGGCCAACATCGGAGGTGGATCCGCCGTAGTCGGCGCGTCCGCTCTCCAAGAGGCTTCACCGGATGACCACGACCGCCCCCGTTCCCGCCGCCGAAGATCTCCAGCGCCATGCCGCGTGGACCCAGGACCTGCGCGCCTCTTTGGGCGAGGTCGTCGTGGGCCAACCCGGCTTGGTCCAGAGTCTTTTGATCGGCCTCTTGACCGGCGGCCACGTCTTGCTGGAAGGCGTTCCGGGCCTGGCGAAGACCCTGGCCGTTTCCAGCCTCGCCCGCGGCGTCCGCGGCTCGTTCGCCCGGCTCCAGTTCACGCCGGACCTCTTGCCTTCGGATCTCGTGGGCACCGAGATCTACGACGCCAAGACCGGCTCGTTCACGGTGCGGAAGGGCCCGCTCTTCGCGAACTTCGTCCTCGCCGACGAGGTGAACCGCGCGCCGGCCAAGGTGCAGTCGGCCTTGCTCGAAGCGATGCAGGAGCGGCAAGTGTCGATCGGCGGGACGACGTTCCCACTGCCGAAGCCGTTCCTCGTCCTCGCGACGCAGAACCCGCTCGAGCAAGAGGGGACGTATCCGCTGCCCGAAGCGCAGCTCGACCGTTTCGCGTTGAAGGTCGTCGTCGGTTATCCGGGCCGCGAGGACGAACTCGCGATCCTCGAGCGCATGGCCAGCACGGCGCCGAAGCTCGACGCTCGCGCGGTCGTCGGGCTCGACGAGATCGCCGCGGCGCGCGCCGTCGTCGATCGCATCACGCTCGACAAGCGCCTGGCCGAGTACGTGGTCTCGATCGTCCTCGCGACGCGCGAGCCGAAGCGCGCGGGGCTCGCGGAGCTCGAAGGTCGCATTCAGTACGGCGCCAGTCCGCGCGGCACGATCTGGCTCGCGCTCTGCTCGCGTGCGCATGCGTTGCTCGCCGGCCGCACGTACGTGACGCCGGGCGACATCAAGGCGGTCGCGCTCGAAGTGCTCCGTCACCGCGTCACGCCGACCTACGAAGCCGAGGCGGAAGGTCTCACCGCGGACACGCTCGTGCGCCGCGTCCTGGAGACCGTGCCGGTTCCTTGACCATGCTCGACGTCGTTCGACCCGACGGGGGATCAGGCCGCGACTCTCGCGGACCGCTGCTGGAGAGCGATCTCGCGGCGCGCGTGCGGAGGATCCGCATTCGCACGCACCGCCTCGTCACGACGGCGCTTTCGGGCGGATATCGCAGCACATTCCGGGGCCAAGGCCTCGAGTTCAGCGAAGTGCGCGCGTACCAACCCGGCGACGACGTGCGCCGCATCGACTGGAACGTCACGGCGCGCACGGGCGAACCGTTCATCAAGTCCTACGCGGAAGAACGCGAACTCTCGATCGAGCTCGTCGTCGACACGAGTCGGGCGATGGACTTCGGGACGCGGCTGCGCACGAAGCGCGAAACCGCCGCGCAGTTCTCGGCCTTGATCAGCTTCATCGCGTTGCGCAATCAGGACCGTGTCGGATTGCTTCTCTTCGGCGATGAACCCGGGCTGCACCTGCGCGCGCGCAAGGGAACGGGGCACGTCTTGCGGATCGTGCGCGAAGTCTTGGCGCCGCGAGCCGCGTCGGGCGCGGGCGGCCTCGCGAAAGCGCTGCATCACACGGAACGCACGCTGCGCCGTCGATCCGTCGTGTTCGTGGTGTCCGACTTCACCGGAGACAACGCTTGGGTCGATCCGATGCGTCGTCTCTCGATCCGCCACGACGTGATCGGTGTGCGCATCACGGATCCGCTCGAGCGCGACTTGCCGCGCGCCGGTCTCGTCGAGTTCGAAGAGATCGGTTCGGGCGCGCGGCTCGAAGTCGACACCGATTCACGCAGCGTTCGCGAAGCTTGGCGTGCACGCGCCGAGGAACGCCGCTCGCGCATCGATCGCGACCTCGCTCGCGCGCGGGTGGACGTGATCGATCTCGACGCGGGCGGAGAACTGGGCGAGCCGGTCGCCGGCTTCTTCCGCCGACGCGCCGCGCGCAAGGGAGCCGCGCGATGATTGCGATCCTCGTCTTCGCACTTGCCGCCGACGTCCGTGCGAACGTGATCGTCGATCCCGCGCGTGCACAGATCGGCGAACCCGTCGTCGTGTCGCTGGTCGTCGAGCGACCTTCGGCGGTTTTGGTGGAGCCTCCGAAGATCGAGCCGGGCGTCCAGGGTTCGTGGATGTTCCTCGAGGCACTCGGCACGCGTCGCGAGGCGAAAACGGGCGTGCTCGGAACGCTCGTCGAAACCACCTCGTGGCGCGCGTTCGCCCTCGAAGCCGGCGCGGCGTTGCCGAGCCTCGAGGTCTCGTTCACAGCGGATGGCGCACAGCAGAAGATCCTGGCAGCGAGTGCGGCGCCCGAAGTCGCTCGCGCCCTCCAGGAGGGCGAAGACGCGCCGCGCCCGATGAAGGGGTTCCGCGAACCCGTCGAGTGGGCCGGTGGCGGCCCGGCTCTCATCGGCCTCGGGGTAGCACTGTTCGCACTCATTTTCGCGTGGATCGCTTTCCGAATCGTGCGCCGCCGCAAGCTCCGTGCGCGCCCTGTGCTGACGTCGAGCGCGGCGGACGAGCTCCAGCGTCTTGCCGCGGATGCGCGCGACAACGGCGCGAACCGTGACGTCGTCTTCGCACTCACACGCATCGCGCGCGGTGCCGTGGACGCCGCGACATCCGAGAACCGTGCGGCGCGCACGGACGAAGAATGGCTCGCGCTGGTGTCGAATGACGCTCGCGTCCCGCAATCGGCTCGTACGGCCGCGACTCGTCTCGTGGAGCGAGCCGAGCGTGTGAAATATGCCGGCGAGGAGCCGACGCGTTTCGCGACCGACGAGGCGCTGGCCGATGCGCGCGCCATCGTCGAGGCCGTCGCACCGAGGAAGGCCGCATGACCGCCCTTCTCCTCGTGCAAGCAGCCGCGGCGCCCGTGAAGAGCGCGGCCGAGGAGGGCTTGAAGCTCTTCGGCGCGTATTCGCTCTCGAACCCGTGGTTCCTCGTGCTCGTGCCGATCGGAATCGCCCTGCTTTTCGTGGGACGGTCGGGTCGAGCGCGCGCTCGCTTCCCGTCGCTCGAGGGTGCTCGCCCGCCGCGTTCGCTGCGTCAGCGCTTCTCCTGGCTGGTGCCCGTCCTGCAGATCGCGTCGCTCTCCGGCGTCGCCATTGCACTGGCGCGTCCTCTGCGGGGCAGCGTCGAATCGTCGACGACGAGCGCAGGCGTCGACATCGCGCTCGTCATCGACCGCTCCGATTCGATGCGCGCCGAGGACCTGGAAGCGGGGAGGAACCGCCTCGACGTCGTGAAGGAGGTCGTGCGCGACTTCGCGACGCGACGCATGAGCGATCGCGAGGGCGCAGCCGACAGCGTGGGCCTCGTCGTCTTCGCGATGTACCCGCAGCTCCTCTGTCCGTTCACGCTCGACGTGGACGCGATCACGGGCTTCATCGACAACCTCCAAGTCGCGCAGAATCCGGCCGAGAACGGCACCGCGATCGGGTCGGGACTCGCGAAGGCCGTCCAACTCCTCGCGCAGACAAGAGCCAAGTCGAAGGTCGTCGTGCTCCTGACGGACGGCGAGAACAACGTCTTCCACGTGCCGCCGCTCGAAGCCGCGGACTTCGCGGCCCGTCAGAAGGTCAAGGTCTACACGATCTTCGCCGGCCGCTACGCGTATCGGCCGGACTTCCTCGGGCGGCCGGGCTACTCCGATCGCGAGATCGACACGACCGAGATGGTCGAGATCGCGAAGCGCACGGGCGGTCGATTCTTCCGCGCACGCGACAAGACGGAACTCGAAGCGGCCTACGCGGAAATCGAGAAGCTCGAGCGCACGGAACGCGTCACGCGTCGATGGAGCGAAACGTTCGACCTCTATCCGTGGTTCCTCGGGCCCGGCCTCGCGCTGTACGTCCTGTCGTGGATCTTCGGCACGACGTGGCTCCGGAGGACGCCGTGATCTGCGCCGTGCGATTCCTCTGGTTCGACGTCCTGGCACCTGAGCGGATCGTCTGGGCGCTCACCGCTCTGGCGATCCTCGCACTCGGGCTGTGGTCGCTCGCTCGCACGCGCACGAATCGCGAACGTCTCGTCGCGGAGCGCCTCGTTCCGCGCGTCTTCCCCGGCTGGTCGTCGGGACGTGCACGAGCACGCGTCGTCCTCGGCGCATTGGCCGCGCTTTTCGCGGCGCTTGCCGCAGTCGGGCCCGTACGCGGCTACACATTGCGTGACGTCGAGAGACGCGGCATCGACCTCGTCATCTGTCTCGACACTTCGCGCAGCATGTTGGTCCAGGACGTCAAGCCCGATCGACTCACGCGCGCCAAGCGCGAGGTCACAGGCCTCCTCGATCTTTTGAAGGGCGACCGTGCTTCACTGCTCGCATTCGCGGGCGACGTGCGCGAAGTCGCGCCGTTGACTCACGACCGAGAAACGTTGAAGTCGTTCCTCGAGACGCTCTCGCCCGCCGACAACTTGCGCGGCGGTACCGATCTCGGCGCGGCTCTGGAGAAGGCGTTGGCCATGTTCGATGGTCGCAGCGGCGCCCACGAGGCGATCGTGCTCGTGACGGACGGCGAGGACCTCGGCGGTCGCGGCCTCGAGGTCGCACGAACGTGTAGGGAGCGCGGCATCCGCGTCTACGTGCTCGGCATGGGGACTTCCGGTGGTGGCAAGATTCCGGAGGGCACGGCCGGTTTCGTGCGCGGCTCGGACCAGAAAGAGGTCGTGTCGCGCATGGATCCCGCGAGCCTCGGACGCATCGCCGAGGCCGCTGGAGGCGACTTCGCGACGATCGAGATGTCGCCGATCCCGCTCGAGGAGCTGTACGAGAAGCGCATCGCGAAGCTCGAGGGTCGCGAGCTGGAAGGCGGGCAGGAGCGCATCCCGCACGATCGATACCAGTGGCCGCTGGTTCTCGCGGCCGTGTGCATGCTGCTCGAGTTCGGGTTGCGCGAGCGACGATCGCTGCGCGTCGGAGGTGTCGCGTGATCGAGTTCCTGCTGATTCTCTGCCAAGCGGTTCCGTCAGCGGCTACGCCGGGCGATGTCGTCGTGCCCGCGATTGATGCGCCCGCCACTGTTCCGGTCGAGCCGTGGGATCGCTCGTTCGCGGATGGCCTGGGCGAAGTCCGTCGCCTCGCCGAGGATGGCCAGACGGACGCAGCGGTCGTCGTCGCCGAGCGCTTGGTCGCGTCGAACGGCTTCTCTCGCCGCGTCGACGATGGGTTGGCACGGGGAGGATGGCGCGCGCAGTCCGCGCGCGCGCTTGGCTCGATCGCTGACACGCTCGACCTCCTCGGCCCGCCGGGCGCGATCCGCGCCGAGGCGCATTTCGCGCGCGCCGTTGCTCTGCGGACCGCAGCCGACCGCGCACCGGAAGGGGAGGAGCGCGACGTGCGCCGCGACCAGGCTCATCTCGCGTTCGAGAGCGCGCGGCTGCTCGCGGGGCCGAGCGAGTTGCGTCTCGACGCGACGTACGACCAAGGCTCGCTCGCGCTCGCGCGTGCGGAAGAACTGCGTGCGACGATCCCCGAGATCTCGGGGAAGCCGCCCGCGCCGCCGCCTCCGCCCGTGGCGACCGCGCCCGGCGCGCAGCCGACGACTCCTCCGGATCCGGTTCAGCTCGCCCGTGCCGCGTACCTCGCCGCACGCGAACGCTTGGTCGAACGTTTGCGCATGTCATGGCGCGACGCGGACACGCAAGCGAACGTGGAGTTGATCCAGCGGCGTCTCCGCGAACTCGACCAGATCGAGAAGAAGCGCGAAGAGGAGAAGAAGGAGAAGGAAGAGCAGGAGAAGAAGGAGGACGAGAAGCAGAAGGACGAGAAGCAGGATCCGAAGCCGGACGACAAGCAGGACGGCGACGAGAAGGACGAGCCGAAATCGGAAGAACCGCAGGAAGAGCCGAAGGATCCCGCTCAAGACGAGAAGCCGAAGGACGAGCCGAAGCCTGACGAAGCGCAGAAAGATCCTCCGAAGCCGATGGATCCGAAGGACGTTCCGAAGATGAGCAAGGAAGAGGAAATGCAGCTCCGCGAACGGCTCGAGAAGATCGAGGAGATCCAGAAGGCGCTCCAGGAGAAGTTGAAACGGATGCGCAAGGTGTCCGTGGAGAAGGATTGGTGATCATGAACGTTGCGTTGACCCGAATCCGACGTGCGCTCGTCCGATCGACCGCACTCGTTCTGCTCGCGACTCTCGCCGTCGCGCAGAAGGTCCCGACCGTCAAAGCACGGGTCGACCCGATCACGGTGAAACTCGGCGGCCAAGCCGCGCTCATGATCGAGGTGGAGAACGCGCAAGCCGGCGAGATCCCCGCGTTGCCGGCGGTCGATGGCTTGCGCTACGGCCAAGTCGGCGCACCCGGCATGTCGAGCTTCACGGAGATCGTGAACGGCCGCGTGTCGTCCAAGGTTTCGCTGACGTGGCGCATCGCCGTGCAACCGCAGCGAAAGGGCGAGTTCCTGATCCCGCCGTTCGCCGTGAAGGCCGACGGGCGCGAGCTCATGACGCGCGAGCTGCGCATCCTCGCGGCCGAGGACTTCCGTGGCGACGAGTTGGGGCTGCTCGAGATCGACGCGCCGAAGGAAGTGTTCCAGGGCGAACCGTTCACCCTCGAGATCCGCCTCGGTTTCGAGGCCGGGATCCAGGGCCGTCTGAACCGTTACGACCTTTCGTTGCCGTGGCTCGGCGAACTCGGCGGCCTCGTCGAGCTCGAAGACCTGGCCGTTCCTTCCGGCAAATCCGCCGGCAAGATTTCGCTGAACAGTCGGCAGGAGCTCGAGGTCGAGGGCCTCGGAACGCGCAAGGTCCCCAACGGGAACTTCTTCGTGCTGCGCGTGCGCAAACGCTTCGTCGCGACGCGACCGGGAACGCTCACGTTCCCCGGCAGCCACTTCGAGTTCGGTCACCGCGGCGATGGGTTCTCGCGGTTGATCGGCGGCGGCTCCGAGGACTTCAGTTACTACAAGCGCGCGCCAGAGTTCGATCTGCTTGTGAAGGCGATACCCGAGGCAGGCCGTCCGCTCGAATGGTCCGGCGCGATCGGCAAGTTCGAAGCCTCGGCGACTCCCGACCGTCGTGACGTCGTCGCCGGCGACTCGATCAAGCTGACCGTCGAGTGGACGGGCGAGGGCAATCTCGAGTTCTTCGACGCACCCGATCTCGGCCGCATCGACGCGTTCCGCAGCTTTCGCGTCTACGGCACGCAGGATCGCCGCACGCCTGGCCGGCGCGCCATCACGTACGACTTGGCGCCCATCGACGACACCGCGACGGAGATCCCGCCCGTTCCGCTGGCAGTCTTCGACACGGCCGGCGGTCGCTATTCGACGATCGAGACGAAGCCGGTGCCGATCCGTGTGAGGCCGCTCGTCGGCGCCACGGGACTGGCCGACGAGAAGTCGGCGATCGCGACTACGGTCGATCTGCGCGACATCCAGACGAGCTCGGATTCGAGCGGGGACACGCCGGCGCCGAGTGGCGGCACGCTCGCGGCCACAGCCACCGCCGCCGTCGTGGGTTGGCTCGCCTTGCGAGCGTTCGTCCGGCGCCGCGGTGATCCCGATGCGCCCCGAGCGCGCGCACGCCGGCGAGCCAAGCGCGATCTCGAACGTGCGTTACGCGGCGCGAAAACGCCCGAGGAGCAGATCGAGGCGGTCCATGCGTTCCTGGCCGCGCGTTCGGGCGAAACGCCCGAGGCGTGGGCCGGCCGCGATCCCGTCGCGTGGTCACGAGCGACGGACGAGCCGCGCATCGATCCCGAATCGGCGCAGGCGTTGCGCAGCCTCTTCGCGCGACTCGACGCCGCGATCTGGGGCGGCGCAGGGAACCGGAACAAGATCGACGACCGTGAAGTGCTCGCGCTCGCGGATCGCGTCGCGGCGGGAGGTCTCTAGATGGCTTTCGTGCGCACTTTCTGGCTCGGCTGCGTCGCGCTCGTCGTCGCGGGGCTTTCGGCGCTCGCCCTCGAGCGGACCCCGGCGCCCCCCGCACCCCCGGACGTCGGAGCGATCTCCGCTTATCGTGCCGGCGACCTCGCGGCGGCGCGTGCCGAGTGGACCACCTTGCTCGACGCGGAGCCGCGTCTCGCGGGTCCCGAACGTGCGCGCATCCTCGCGAACCTCGGCAACGTCGCGTTCCGCGAAGGGAAGGTCCTCGAGTCCGTCGGCTGGTTCACGTCCTCGATCCGCTTGCGTCCTCGGGATGCGGACACATGGGCCAATCTCGAGCACGCGCGTCGCGTCGCGAAGCTCGAACCGGCCGACCGCGGTGATCTCGGTGCGACGGTGCAGCGCGTGCTCGGCGCTCTCACGCCGAGCGAATCGCGCCTGCTCGCACTCGTCGGCCTGATCGGCCTCGGCGCGGGACTCGCGTACGAAGCGTTGCGCGGTGGTCGGACCGGACGCTGGCTCGCGCTCGGCGGCTCTGCGTTCGCGCTGCTCACCGCGGCGCCCTGGATCCACGACGTGAGCACGCGCTCCGACTCGCCCGGCCTCGTCGTCGAGGAAGGCCAAGCGCTCGTGCGCAGCGAGCCGCGGACGGATGCCGCGGTCCTTGCCGAAGCTGCTGCGGGGGACGACGTAGACATGCTCGATTCGCTACCCGGCTGGACGAAAGTGCGCATTTCGGACGGGAACGAAGGCTGGGTCGAAACCGGTGAGGTCTTCGCGCTCGAGCGTTGACGCTTGCATCGCGAGGCGCGATTCCCGACGGTCGCCGTCGCCATGCGCCCCGCTTCCGCGTACTTCGTCGTCGTTCTGCTCCTCGCCACCGCGTTCTCCCTGGCTTGCGGTCCGCGTCCGACGGCCGCTCGCGGAGGTCACGGTGTGTTGGTGCTCGCCATCGACGCGCTGCGTGCAGATCACGTGTCGGGTCTGGGCTACGACCGCGCGACGACGCCCGCGCTCGATCGCATGGCCGAGCAGGGCGCCACTTTCCTCGACGCCTGGTCCGCATCGCCCGAGGTGCTGCCCGCGCATGCGGCGATCTTGTCGGGCGTGGACCCAGGGCTTGCACAGCGGATCGGGATTCTTTCGAGCGGGCCGGCGGGTGACATCACCGGCTGGCTGCTTCCCGATGGATTGCCGAGTCTCGCGCAATCGTTCTTGGCCCAGGGTTTCGAAACCGCCGCATTCGTCGATCATCCCGCGGTTTCGGCGATCCGCGGCGTCGCGAAAGGCTTCCAGACCTTCGGCGGCTATCGCGAGGATGCGATCGATCCTGATCTCGAGTTGGGCTTCGAGGGTGTCGCGACGAAGTTCGTTCACTGGCTCACGGGTCGTTCGGCGGACGCGAATTGGTTCGCGTACCTGCACGTCAACGATCTCGAGCGAGCCTGGACTCGCCCGTCCGCCGATCCCCGTTGGGAGACGCTGTACGAGCCGCGCCCGGAGATGTCAGCGCTTCCGCCCGTGGCCGAGGGTGATCACGCGTTCTTCGCGATCCCGCGTCCGCGTTGGGCGGGCGCGCCGCGCACGTTGGGCGAGTACGAAGTGCGCTACGACGGCGCTATCGGCCAACTCGACGTGAAGCTCGGCCGTTTGCTCGAACGATTGCGGCGCTTGGGCCGACTGGACAACACGACCGTCGTCGTCGTGGGGACATTTGGAGTCTCGTTCGGCGAAGGCGGGCTCTTCCTCGACACCGGTGCGCTGACGGCCGCCGATCTGCGCGTGCCGTTCGTCGTGCGCCCCGGAACGGACGTGGCGATGCGGCGCGGCGCGCGACTCGGCGGCGTCGCGAGCCTCGTGGACGTCGCGCCGACGCTGCTCGATTTGATGGGACTGCGAGTGCCGACGGGCATGAGCGGAGTGAGCCACGTCACCGCGCTGCGCGAAGAACGCGCGCCGCCGGCGAGGACGATCGCCCACGCCATGGGTGGCTTTCAGCGCGGATCGGCCGCGATCGACGCAGATTGGATCCTCACTCGCGACCGGCCTGCGGACGCGAAGAGCCCGTTGCTCGTCGCCAGTCATTACGGCGTTCGCGATGCTCCCCCAGGAATCGTCGAGCGTTTTCGAGCACGGGGTGAGTGGTCGGTCGACCCGGATGCCGGCCGCGCGCGCCTCACCGCGGACCTCGACACCTGGACCTCGTGGATCGATCGCGCTCGCGGAATCCTGCACGGCCGGGTGAGGCCCTCGGCGGATCCGACGACCGCGGGGGAATTGCGACGTCGCGGATTGATGCCTGCGCCGCGCTGAGAGCCCGTGAAGAATCGATCGTACGGGCTCTCAGATTCTCGTGGCGCCGCTCCGCAGCGCGAGAGGCCGTGATTTCTTCACGGTCTCCGAGAGCCCGTGAAGAAATCGAGTCTACGTGCTCTCAGATTCATATGGCGACGCTTCGCGTCGCGAGAGCGTGTGATTTCTTCACACGCTCTGAGAGCGCGCTCCGTCGCGCGTCGCCCGCAAGGCCGGCGAATCACTCCACCTCGCGCGGATCGGCTGCGTCGTTCGCCCGGAGCTCGAAGCCCGACGGTCCGTCCACGAGCAACGCGGCGTGTGCCGGACGATTGCGGAACGCGAAGCTTGCTCGTGCGCTCCAACCGAGAGCACCGGTCACGAGCGCGCGAATCAAGTTGTAGTGGCTCGCGAGGACGACGTTCCCGCCGCGCGCGAGTTCGAGTGCACGTTCGAGGACAGGCCATCCGCGCGCGAAGAGGTCGGCGTCGCTTTCGCCGCCGTGACCTTTCCAATGCCACGGATCAGTGAAGAACTGCGCTTGGTCGGCGATCCAGCGCGCGCGGAACTCGGCGGTCGGCAACCCTTGCCACGCGCCGCGGCCGACCTCCGCGAGTCCGGGCGCGAACTCGAGACGCGCACCCGTGGAGTCGGCGATCGCGCGCCCCATCGCGGTCGCTCGTGCGAGCGGGGACGCGATCACGAGCTCGACGGGCATCCCGCTGAATGCCGCACTCATCGCGCGCGTCTGCTCGAGGCCTGTCGCCGAGAGTGGGACGTCCGAGTTGCCGTATGCAGTACCTTCGAAATCCGCGTGAACCTCCGCGTGTCGAACGAGCCAGATGCGCGCACCGCTGGCTCGCCCCGACGCCCTCAGCGGACCTAGGCCATCGAAATCAGGGGGGAAATCTGGGTGGGGGATCGGTTGGCGCATGCTCGGCGCACTGTGACGTCGCGAGTCCCTCGGGTCCATGCTCCCCGTGAGCGCGGGGCCTGCGTAGACTCATCGCCCCAATGCCCACCATCACCTTCGTTCGCGACGGTTCGTCGATCCAGGTTCCCGTCGGCGGCTCGTTCCTCAAAGCTTGTCAGGACGAGGACGCACCGCACGATTTCGGCTGCACCGTCGGCAGTTGCGGCACGTGCGTGCTCGAGTTCACGACCGGCGCACAGAATGTCGAGGCGCCGTCGAAGGACGAGACCGAGACGCTCGAAATGTGCACGGACGTGAAGGGCGCGCGACTCGGCTGCCAACTCGTCGTGAAGGGCGATATCGCAGTCAAGCCGCTGTGACGAGTCGCGACCTGTTCCGTCGCGCCTCAGCGTGGCTTCACGAGGCGTTCTCGGTGAGGGCGATGGGTCGTGGACGTCGGCTGAACTTCGCGCCCAGATCGTCGAACAGCGAGTACGCGACCGGCGTGACGACCAGCGTGAGCAAGAGCGACAACGTCTGACCACCGATCACGACCACCGCGATCGTGCGTCGCTCTTCGGCGCCGGGTCCGCTCCCGACCCACAACGGCAGCATCCCCGTGACGAGCGCGAACGTCGTCATCAGGATCGGTCGCAGGCGGTCGCGATTCGCTTGGAGGATCGCCCTCCCGCGTTCCATCCCACCGGCGCGCAGCTGGTTCGTGTGGTCGATCTGCAGGTGAGCCTCCTGTTCGGACACGTCGACGCGAATGCGTAGGGGATCGAATCGAAGGAGTCGCGCGGCGGCAGCACCGATCCCGAGGTAATCGCCGCGGTTCACGAGTCGCGCCCCAACGACACCGTCTAAAGGGGCCACGATCACGGCCTCGTCCAGAGCTTGGCGAGCGAGGGCCAAGTCTGTGCACCGCTGATCGACGATCGCGCGGCGGTTCGCTCCGGCGTGCCGTGCGTCTTCGAGGTCGGCTTCGGAGGTCGCGAGACGCGCGTTCGAGCGATCGAGATCGGATTGCGTCGCGACACCGGCTTTCGAGAGCTCGACGAAGCGATCGCGCTCGCGGCGTGCGTCGTCGAGCTCGGTCTGTGCGCTGCGCACTCCAGGAAAGCGCTCGACGTCGTAGTTCGACTCGTCGCCATCGGCGGACAGCCCGAGGAGCGTGCGCGCGGCCGCCAACGCCGACTCGGCCTGTGCCGAGCGCAGCTCGAGGTCGCGCGTATCGATCCGCGCGATGACATCGCCCGCCTTGACGCGCGAACCGATGTCGACCGTGACTTCCGTGACGCGACCCGCGACCTTCGCGGCGAGCGTGGCCGACTCGGCTGCGCGCGTTTCGCCGGTCGCCCGCAGCTCGAACGGCCAAGGCGACATCTCGACGATTCCAGCGCGGACGTCGCAGGCTTCGGTTGGTGTCGCGAGAGCGAGTGTCGTCGCCTTGGGAGCACACGCGCCGAGCGCCGTGGTGACGAGGAGGAGTGCGCGCATCGTCGCGACCCTCATGCGGCGAGGCCGCGATCGGTGCACGACTCCCCTGCACGATCCTCGTATGGATTCAGCCGCGCGACCAGGTCAACCAACCCGGAAGGGCGCCATCCGCAAAGACGTCGGCTCCGGCCGACCGTCCCGCGCGCGACAGCGCGCAAGCGAGACAGCACACGCCGAGCAGCGCGGCGAGGCTCTTCTGCGAGCCATCGACGGCGAAGACCGCGTTCGCGAAGAGGAATGCCGCCAGGATCCCGGCCGGTCGCGTGAGGAGCCCGAGGAAGAGAAGGGCACCGAGGACCAGCTCGCCATAGGCGACCAATTGCGCGAAGAACCACGGGTGTCGCAGCACGACGTTCTCGCCCCACGAGCGGATGAGGTCCGGGCTCGCGGCCCAAGCCGGAGCGGTCTGCGAGACGAAATCCTCGCTGATTCCAGCTTCGAGGTGAGACAAGCCCGCGTAGAGGAGCAGCGCGCCCGTCGCGATCCGCACGAGGACTAGGCCGAAGCTCGGGCCGGTGCCCGTTCCCTTCGCGGACGGCTTGGAGGCGGCTTTCGCGGCGGCTTTGTCGGCTTTCTTGTCGGAGGCCATGGTGTCCTGCGTTCTACCGGTCGTTCCTGGTCGGATCCAGCGGCCGCTAGGATCCGACGCACGATGAGCGCGCTTTCGGCCAATCCCAGGATCCGTCTGAACGTGTGGTCGGGGCCGCGCAATGTGTCGACGGCGCTCATGTACTCGTTCGCGCAGCGGACCGACACGCGCGTGGTCGACGAGCCTCTCTACGCGCACTACTTGCGGGTCACCGGCGCGGAGCATCCGGGGCGCGCGCTCGTGCTCGCGTCGCAGGACCAGGACGGCGAGAACGTCGTGCGCGACGTGATCCTCGGACCGTGCGATCGCCCGCTCGTCATGTTCAAGCAGATGGCGCATCACCTGGTCGAGCTCGACCGTGGATTCCTCGGCCGCACGACGAACGTGCTGCTGACGCGTGAGCCGGAGGAGATGCTGACGTCCTTGGTCGAGAACATCCCCGAGCCGACGTTGCGCGACACCGGGTATGCGGCGCAGACGGAGATCCTCGCGAGCTTGCGCGCGAGCGGCGTCGAACCCGCAGTGCTCGTCGCGCACCGCGTGTTGCAAGATCCCGAGGATCAGCTCACGCGTTTGTGCGAACGGATCGGCGTGCCGTTCGAGCGCGCGATGCTCGCGTGGGAGCCGGGTGCGCGACCGGAGGATGGCGTGTGGGCGCCTTTCTGGTACGCGAACGTGCACAAAAGCCGCGGATTCCAGCCCTACGTGATGAAGACTGCGCGCGTGCCGCCGCGGCTCAAACCATTGCTGGCGGAGTGTCACGAGCACTACGCGCGGCTCGCGGCGCTCGCGATCTGAGCCGCGTGCGGAGCGCGGCCCCGCGAGGGGAGGTCCTGTCGGCGCAGTTCGATTCCGCGTACATGTCGGTCGCGGCCTGACGCGCACCGGCCGCGCCAAGACGCGAGGGGCACGGCCGATCGAGCGATCGAACTCGGGGTGCGAGCTCGGCGCTCCGCCGCTCCCTCGCACACGGCCCAGGTGGCGATCGCTTTCAGAACGTGTGCAGCTTCGCCGGCGGCTCGTCACGCACGGCGATGTCCGTGATCGAGCGTTTCGGCCCGCGATCGCCGCACAGCCGGATCCCGTGGAACTCTTGCCACCCCGACCACGGCGAGCTGAGCTTCGGCTCGTCGTCGCCGCGGTCCTCGAAGTACGACCACTCGGCGACGAGCCTCGTCTCCTGGGACACGAACACGTCGTACGCGTTCATCGGCGTGTCGCCGACGGCCTCGAACTCGACGCGCACCACGTCGGCCGGCGCTCCGCTCGCGAGCTTCCGCTGTCCGCCGTCGCGCAACGTGACGCCCGGATCCAGCAACTTGTAGGGCATGACGAGCCAGTAGCTGTCGTTGATCCAGATCGATTTCGCGCGCGCGAGTTCCTTGGTGCGCGTCTCCGCCGCGACGACTTCCACGCCGCCATCGAATACGCGCCCAACCCCCGTGTTCAAGTTCATGAGCACGACCTTGTTCCCATCGTCGAGGCGATAGTCGCCCGTCCACTTGTCCCACACGTGGCTGCGGCGGCCGAAGAAGTTCCATTCGAGGACGCGCGCGCGATCCCAGGCCGCGCGGCCGCCGAGCGCATCGAGCATGTCCTCGGCGATGGAGACGGCACGGGGATCGGAACCGCGCGCGAGGGACGCGGTGGCGAGCTCGTCGTGCGCTTTCGTCGTAGAACAGGCCGAAAACGCTAACAGAATGGAGGTTGCGAGGATCTGGATCATCGTGCGCATGCCGCGCAGCATCGCCTCATCGGCCGTCGCGCGCAATCGCGCTTGCACGCATCGCTTCGGACGCGGACAGTGCGCGCGAACATGGATCCCAGGAACCAGACTCTCTACGCCCACGTCGGCGGCAAGCTCGTCCCGCGTGCCGAAGCCAAGGTGTCCGTCTTCGACAGCTCCGTGCAGGGCGGCGACGCCGTGTGGGAAGGCTTGCGCGTCTATGACGGCCGCGTGTTCCAGCTCGACGCGCACCTCGAGCGCTTGGAACACAGCGCGAAAGCCATGGCCTTCGAGTCCGTGCCGAGTCGTGACACGATTCGCGCCGCGTTGTTCGAGACGTTGAAGAAGAACGGCATGCGCGACGGCGCGCACGTGCGCCTGACGCTGACGCGCGGCGAGAAGATCACGTCGGGGATGGATCCGCGGAACAATCGGTCCGGGCCGTGCTTGATCGTGCTCGCGGAGTGGAAGGCGCCGGTGTACGGATCAGGCGGGCTGAAGCTCGTGACGTCGACGGTACGACGCGCGCCACCGGCGGTGATGGACTCGAAGATCCATCACAACAATTTGGTGCACAACATCCTGGCGAAGATTCAAGCGAACGGGGCGGGCGCGGACGACGCGCTGATGCTCGACGTCGAGGGCTACGTCGCGGAGACGAACGCGACCAACTTGTTCCTCGTGACGCGCGGGGAATTGCACACACCGACGGGAGATCACTGTCTTCCCGGGATCACGCGCTCGGTCGTGCTGCGCATCGCGCGTGAGAACAAGATCGTCGGGATCGAGCGGCGCATCTCGCTGATGGAGTTCCACACCGCCGACGAAGTGTTCACGACGGGAACGATGGGCGAGCTCGCGTGGGTGAAGGAGATCGACGGCCGCAAGATCGGCGACGCGCGCGGGACGGTGACGTCGAGGTTGTGCACGCTCTTCGCCGAGGTCGTGAAGCGCGAGGGGACGCCGATCCCGGGTTGATGAAGGTGTCAGACACTCCCATCCACCGCCGTCGCAATGAAGGTGTCAGACACTCCCATCCACCGCCGTCGCAAGACCGGAAACGCATCCGATCTTGCGTCGTCGCGACCGTACGCGCCGTTCGGTGAGGTTGATGAAGGTGTCAGACACTCCCATCCACCGCCGTCGCAAGACCGGAAACGCATCCGGTCTTGCTTCGTCGCGACCGTACGCGCCGTTCGGTGAAGTCGTGAAGCAGGACGGAACGGCGACCCCGTACTGAGACGTGGCACGCACCGTTGCGACGCGCGACGTGGCCTTCGGGCTGGCAGTGATCGGTTTCTGCGTCGAGGCGTGGTTCGGTTGGCTAGCGATCCGCCTCGGCACTCTGTCGTCGTGGCCCGACCAGGAGAGTCCCCGTTTCGTGTCGACGCCCGACTCGGGCGGATCCTCTGAACCGAGTTGGCGGCCGACGATCCGCCGGGTGGTTCCGACACTCCAGCGCAAACTCCGGAATCCTCTCGATCGCGGATCCCGCACTCGTGCGCCGCATCGAGTGGAGGATCGGGAACGTTCAACCCGCGGCGCCACCGTTCCAGTGCACGTTTCGGGTTCCGGGCAATCCGGACTCGGAGTACCCGGGCGTCTGGCCGTTCGCGGCCGTCGTCTCGCTCTTCGCGCTGCTCGTTTCGACCGTCCTCATCCGGTGGGCGCGGAAGTCTGGAAGCCCGATGAGGCGTGCGACCTTCGATCGGATCTGATCGCGAGTCGTGCGGCTTGGTCGGTCGAGTTCGCAGCCACGGACCGTGGCGTCGATCCGCTAGGATCCCCGCCCTTCGGATGCGTACGTTCCATTGGATCTGTTTCGGGGTGCCGCTCGTCTGCGCACCGGCTTTCGCGCACATGACTTGGGACGGGTTTCGCAAGATCGAGCGCAACGAGCGCAACGAACGCATCGAACGCAGTCAGCGCGTCGAGGGCTTTCCAGGACAACAGAACCTCGGGAGCCCGCACTTCCTCCTCGCGGTCGGCGGGACCGGCGAATGGTCGCCCGACTGGGATCCGGCATTTCTGACCGAGATTCGGCTCGATTTCCCACGCGGGTACATCGCGCCTGCGAAGGTGCCGACGACCGTCGAGGGATCTTCTTCCGCGTCCCACCATGCAATCGATCCGAGCATCCCGCTGTGGACCGTGGTCCTCACCGGATCGGGTGCTCCAACCGGCGAACAAGTCGAGCCTTCTACCGCTGAACTCGAACCCTACCGCGGCGGCATTCGACTCGATCCTTCGCGGTCTCGCCGGTTGACTTGGCGAGTCGAGCAAGTTCTCGCCAACTACGTCGGAACCAACGTCTGGTTGGAGATCGAGGGCGATCATCCGATGCATGATCACGATGCCGACCATATCGAGATGTTCGTCGTCCCGATCGCGCGGCCGGCCGCGGTCTTCTTCGGCCTGATCGCGTTGCCCTTCGGATGGGTGCTGTACCGCGACCGGAAACCGATGCCGAAGGCCGCCGCGTGACCGACATCTACCTGACCCTCGACCAAGGCGGTTCGACGAGCCGCGCGCTCGTCTTCGATTCTAGCGGACTCGTCGTCGCGAAGTCAGCCGTCGACGTCGCGACCGTTCGGCCCGCTCCGGATCGCGTCGAGCAGGATCCCGAGGATCTCGTCAAATCGTTGCGGCGCGCGATCCGCGACGTCGTGAAGCAGCTCGGTCGGCGCACGGCCGAACTGGTGTGCGCGGGACTCGCGACCCAGCGTTCGAGCATCGCGGCATGGGATCGCACGAGCGGCGGCGCTCTGGCGCCGGTCCTCTCGTGGCAGGATCGGCGCGCGGCGTCGCGGCTCGACGGGCTCGAAGGAGAGGCCGAGCGCGTGCGAGCGATCACGGGCTTGCGCCTCTCGCCGCACTACGGCGCGACGAAGCTCGCGTGGCTCCTCGACAATGAACCACGCGTCCGCGCCGCATTTCAGGCTGGAAATCTGGCGTTCGGACCCCTCGCGGCGTTCCTCGTCCACCGTTTGTGCGACGAGCGACCGCACGTCGTCGATGCGGCGAATGCCGCGCGCACGCTCTTGCTCGACGTCCGGACGTGCGCGTGGTCGAGCGAGCTCCTCGATCTGTTCGGCGTGCCCGTCACGGCGCTACCGAAGGTCGTCGCGACGCGCTCGGAGTTCGGGACGCTCGACATCGGCCCGCGGAAGATTCCGCTCGTCGTCGTGACCGGTGACCAGAGCGCGGCGTTCTTCGCGGGTGGCGATCCCGACCCGGTTGTCGCGTCGATCACCTTCGGGACGGGTGCGTTCGTGTTGCGCGCAGTGAGTGGCGGCGAAGTGAATGCGCCGGCGTTGCTCGCGACGCTCGTCCATCACGAGGACCTTGTGTCGACGTTCGCGCTCGAGGGCACCGTGAACGGTGCTGGATCCGCGTTGGCTTCGGTCGTCGCGGAGCTCGGCGTGCGCGACAGTGACCTCGATCTCGACCGCGATCTCGAGCTGGTGCGAGATCCGCCGCTCTTCCTGAACGGTGTCGGCGGTTTGGCCGCCCCGTACTGGCGCAGCGACTTCGCGTCACGCTTCGTCGGTGATGGCGAGACGAGCGCGAAGCTCGTCGCGGTGCTCGAGAGCGTCGTTTTCCTGGTCGCGGAGATCCTCGAGCACATGGAGCGTGTCGTCGGGCGGCCGAGCCGTCTGCGCGTCGGTGGCGGGCTCGCGCAACTCGATGGTCTGTGCGCTCGACTCGCGAACGTCACGGGCCTTCACGTCGAGCGTCATGACGAAGTCGAGACGACAGCACTCGGCCTCGCGCGGTTGTTGGGTGCACGCCCAGAGGTTCCGGAGTTCGAGCACTTCGAGCCCGTCGCGGATCCCGCTTTGCTCGCGCGCCGCTCGCGTTGGCGCGCGGCACTCGAAGGGGACCTCGCTGCTGGAGCTTGATCGGGGAGCGGAACTGGATCCAGCTCGCCAATCGGTTCTCATCGAGCTCGTCCGACTCGCGCACGATGTCTCGCGAACGCTGAGGGCCCGCTCAACCCTAGTGCGATCCCATGCACGGCCTCGAGCCGCGGAATTCCGGACGAGCTGCGCGGCGGATGCGCATCACACGTCCAGCGTGAATCCCGGCTCCGGCTCGAGCGGCAGCTCGTCCGTCCGCGCAATGCGCGTCCGCTTCGGGAGATGCGGCAACAGGCGCTCGACGACGCGCTCCGACGTCGCGCGATAGCCGGTCAACTTGCCGCCGTAGATCGCGACGAGGCTCGGGCGTGCTTCGTCATCGACGACCAGCGTCGTCTCGCGCGGCTTGTCGAACGCGCGTCCTTCGCCGCGCGGCAGCACGCGTAGTCCGGACCAGGACGCGAGCACCTGCGTCGAACGACGCGGGAAATAATGCGCGTAGGTCTCGAGCAGGTACTCGACCTCCGACGCGAGCGGCACGACAAGCGCTGGATCGCCCGAGTAGGGGGTCTCCGTCGTCCCGAGCATCGTGCGACCCTTCCACGGGATCGCGAACACGGCGCGTCGATCGCGCGGAGCTTCCACGTAGTAGATGCCGCGGTCGAGCGCGCCTTCGAGCTCGAGGTGCGCTCCGGCGACGAGGTCCACCGCGAAACCCGGCGGCTTCGGCTCGATGCGTGCGCGGACCGTTTCGACCCACGGACCGGCGGCGTTGACGATGGCGCGTGCGTGCGCGCGTCGCGACTCGGTGCCTTCCCGCCAGCGCAGCTCCCAACCGTCCACTTTGCGTTCTGCGCCTTCGAAGGCAGCGGGAATGCGCGCTTCGGCGCTCAGTTCCACTGCGCTGCGCAGCACGGCTCGCGAGAGCGCGGCGTCATCCGTTTGGCCGTCGAAGTAGCGGAAAACGGCCTCGAGATCGCGTGTGTCGAGGCCGTCGAGGGTCTCCCACTCCTCGCGCGGGATCCGCGCGAACAAGGCTTCGCGGCGCAGGTTCCCGAGCAACGCGTAGAGCCCGAGACCCGCGCGAATCGTGCGCGGACGTCGCGTCGTCGTGGGATAGATCGGGATCAGGAAGGGCACGACGCGCACGAGCTTCGGTGCGATGCGCAAGAGCGTCGTGCGCTCGCGCAACGACTCGCGCACGAGCGAGAGCTGCGCGCTCTCGAGGTAGCGCAGTCCGCCGTGGATCAGCTTGCTCGAACGGCTCGACGTGCCCGCCGCGACGGCGCGCTCCTCGAACAAGACGCACGAAAGCCCCGCCGCGGCCGCGGCTTGCAGCACGCCGACTCCATGGATTCCGCCGCCGATGACGGCGACGTCGAACGTTTCGAGGCCGCTCTGGCCGAAGCTCGTCACGCGACGCCGAGCCTCAACGCGGCGAGCATGTCGCCGATCTCGAACGTCTCGACGAGTTCGACGCCGCGTCGTGCCAGCGCGCGTGCGACGTCGGGATCCGCGACTTCGTACACGGCGACGCGCGCACCGGGCACGCGCAGCTCACCGTCCTTCGGCAGCCCGTCGAGATCGAAGAAGAGGTACTCGGGGTCGATCTCGGGGAGCAGCTGGTTCGCGCGCTCGTCCCAAGTATCGAACACCGCACCGAGAGGAATTGGATGCGCGCGCCGCGCTGCGGCCAGGAATTCGAGGCTGAAGCTGATCAACGCGCATTGGTGGATCGCCGCATCGATCGCGGGCAGCACGCGTTCGAGGATGCGCTCGCGACCGAAGTTTTCGATCGCGATGCGCTTGATCTCGACGAACGCGCGGACATCGGGATGTCGCCGCAGGAGTTGCACGAATCCGGCGAGGCTGAGCAAGCCTTCGCGCTGGAACGCCTCGCCGAACTTGCCGCGCTCGCCGCACGACAGCGCGCGCAGGTCGGCCAACGTCCGTTCGTGCACGGAACCGGCGACCCCGCACATGCGCGTCAAGGTCCGATCGTGGAAGAGGATCGGGAATCCGTCCGAGGAGAGCTGCACGTCGACTTCGACATGGCGTGCTCCCGCTGCGATCGCCGCTTCCAGGGCGGCGAGCGTGTTCTCCGGGTATCGGGCGGCGTACCCGCGGTGTGCGATGAGCTCGGGAGCCATTCTTCGAAGTCCTTCCGTGCTGCGCGGTTATGCCCCGTTCCAGTGGCTGGATCAACGCGCGGGTTCGTCGAGGTGCGTCACTCGTGCAGGATTCGCGGTCTCTTTGAGCTCCAGCACATCACTCGCACGGCCGCAGCGTGCAGCCCGACTCGCGCAAGATCTGCGCGCGATCTGGGTCGACGGGCTCCTGTGGGCCGTGATGATCGGGATGGGCGAGGGGTCCATCACGCCGTTCGCGGTTGCGTTGGGTTTACCGGATGCATGGGCCGGGCTCGTCGCGACAGTGCCGATGGTCGTCGGTGCGACGCTTCAACTCGTCTCGCCGGCGTGCATACGGCGCCTCGGGTCTCATCGGCGGTGGGTCGTGTGGAACGCCGCGATCCAGGCTGCGAGCTTCGTTCCGCTCGCCATCGCCGCGGTCGTCGGTTCGATCCCGGGGTGGCTGCTCTACGCGGTCGCTGCACTCTATTGGGGCGCCGGAATCGCGACGAATCCAGCGTGGAGCACGTGGGTCGGCACGCTCGTCCCAGGTCCCGTTCGCATTCGTTATTTCGCGCGACGAACCGTCTGGATCCACGTCTTCCAGATCGGTGCCCTGCTCGCGGCTGGATGGATCCTCTACGTCGGACAGTCGTGGGATCGACCGCTCGCCGCTTTCGCCCTCGTCTTCGGGTTCGCGTTCGTCGCGCGCGCCTTGTCGGCGGCGTGTCTCGCGTCGCACAGCGAGCCGGATCCGATGCCGGGCGGGATGCGCGACGTGCCGCTCGCGAAGCTCATCGCTCGATTCCGTCACGGCGCGGACGGGAGGTTGCTCGCGTACATGCTCGCCGTGCAGTTCGCAGCGAACGTGGCCGCTCCGTTCTACATGCCGTACATGCTGCGCGAGCTCGAGTTCAGCTATGCGCAGGCGATGGGGCTCCTCGCTGCTGCTGTCCTCGCGAAGGCGATCTCGCTGCCGCTCCACGGACGCATCGCGGAGAAGCGCGGAGTGCGAGCCCTCTTGTGGATCGGCGGACTCGGACTCGCGCCGTCAGTCGGCCTGTGGATCTTCCTCGACGACTACGTCGCGCTGCTGGTCGCGCAACTCTTCGCCGGGTTCGTGTGGTCGGCCTATGAACTGGCGACGTTCCTCTCCTTCTTCGATTACATCCGTCCCGAGGAACGCACGAGCATCCTCACGAAGTACCAGTTCGCCAACGCGGTCGCGATCTGCGTCGGCTCGGTGCTCGGCGGCTCGATCCTCGCCGGTCTGGGCGGCGACGCCACCGCGTTCGTGATCGTCCTCATCGCTTCGACGGCGTTGCGCCTCGCCACGGTCTTCCTGCTCGCGCGCGCTGCCTCCAGTGCGCCGATCGCGCCCCACGCTTGAAGTTCTCTCCGATCTCCTCGAGTTCCGGGACCCGAACGTCCGAGGACCGCCCAGATCGGAGGTCTCTGAATCGTGAAGGGCATCTTTTTCTGGTTGTTCCTCTCGGCCGTGTTCGTGGCGCTCATCGGAGCGTACTCGCGCGGTTTTCCCGGCACGAATGCGCCCGCGAAGGCCGGTGTTCCGGATTCGGATGACGTCGTCGAGCGCTTACGCACCCACGTGGAGTACCTCGCACTCGACGTCGGCACGCGCGACAAACCCGGGCCTGTTCAGGACGCGGGCGACTACCTCGAGCGAGAGCTGCGACGCTCCGGACGCGACGTGAAGTCCACGTCGTCGGGCGGTGCGATGACGATCGTCTCCGAGGTGCTGGGCACGAAATACCCGCGCGAAGTCGTGATCCTCGCGTCGCACTTCGACGGTCCGCGCAGCTCGCCCGGTGCCAACTCGGGTGCATCCGGCGCAGCGGTCCTCGTCGAAGTCGCGCGACAACTCACGGGAGCGGGACACGAACGCACGCTGCGATTCGTCCTCTTTCCTGATGGATTCAAACGGCGAGGCGATCCCGATTCGGCCGCCGCTGCGTACGCCAAGGAGTGCCAGGGTCGCGGCGAGACGATCGCCGCGGTGCTCTACCTCGATTCGGTCGGGCTCTTCGAGGACAAGGACAGCCAGATCTATCCGTTCCCGTTCATGTTCGCGCTGCCGGCGCGGGCGGACTTCCTGGCCGTCGTCGGCGCTTACCAGTGCCGCGATCTGACGGCGAAGACCACCGAGCTCATGCGCAAGAACTCCGGCATCAACATCGAGGGCGCCATCCTGCCTTCGTTCGCGCCCGGCACCGCGTTCTCGCCGCATGCTGCGTTCTGGGACATTGGAGCGCCGGCCGTCGTGCTCAGCGACACCGGGACCTGGCGCAGCGCGCGCTTCGGCAGCCCGAGCGACACGCACGATCGACTCGACTACTCGCGGATGGCGCGCGTCGTGGCCGGAGTCACGCGCACGTTGGGCGCACTGGTCAAGAAAGCGACGCTGTCCGTCTGAGAGACGAACAGCGCTGCGCTGCGAAGCGGCGCCACTAGAGTCTGAGAGCCCGTAAACTCGATTTCTTCACGGGATCTCAGAGCGTGTGAAGAAATCACACGCTCTCGCGCTGCGAAGCGGCGCCACTAGAGTCTGAGAGCCCGTAGACTCGATTTCTTCACGGGCTCTCAGAGGTTTTGCGCGGCGAACTCCCAGTTCGCGAGCTTGTCCAGGAACGTCGTCACGTACTCCGGGCGACGGTTCTGGTAGTCGAGGTAGTACGCGTGCTCCCACACGTCGCACGTGAGCAGCGGCTTCGCGGCACCCGTCAGCGGCGTCTCGGCGTTGGGCGTCTTCACGACCTTCAGCTTGCCGGCCTCGAGGACGAGCCACGCCCACCCGCTGCCGAACTGCGTCTTCGCCGCATCGGCGAACTGGGTCTTGAACGTGTCGAACGAGCCGAAGTCCGTCGTGATCTTCTCGAGCAGCTTGCCCGTCGGCGTCCCGCCACCGCTCGGACGCATCGAGTGCCAGAAGAACGTGTGGTTCCAGATCTGCGCCGAGTTGTTGAAGATCCCCTGCGCAGCGGAGTCCTTGGCCGAGGCCTTCACGACCTCTTCCAAGCTCATCTTCTCCCAAGGCTTGCCCTTGGCGAGGTTGTTCAGGTTGTCCACGTAGGCCTTGTGGTGCTTGCCGTAGTGGAAGGAAATCGTCTGCGCCGAGACGAAAGGAGCGAGCGCGTCGTCCTTCCAAGGCAGGGGCGGGAGGACGAAAGGGCCGGTCGCGGCGGCCATCGCGGGTGTCGGGGTGTTCTGGGTCATGGGGATCGTCGTCGTGCGGTCGTGGGACGCGGGAACGGGAGTCCCTACTATGGGCGAACCTGGGTCCGGCGGTCTATCCGTGCTGTCCCGAAAACTACTGAGTCCTCTGCACGCGAAGACGCGCCAACACTTGGAATCGACGACTCCCGAATCTCCGCTCCAGCCTGCGGGCGAGCGCCGCAACATGCTCGTCGTCGAGGGCTTCTCGAAGGAGTACGAGAACCATCGCGCCGTCGATTCTCTGTCGTTCCGCGTTCAGGAGGGCGAGATCCTGGGTCTCGTGGGGCCGAACGGCGCCGGGAAGACGACGACGCTGCGCTCGATCGTCGGCGTCCTGCCGATCCAGGAAGGGCGCGTTCTCGTCGCGGGTCATGACCTCGCGACGGACGAAGTCGCGGCGAAATCGCGCTTGGCTTGGATCCCCGACGATCCGCAACCGTTCGACACGTTGACCGTGCTCGAGCACCTGCGTTTCTCGGCCGCGCTGTACGGCGTGCGCGATTGGCAGGAGCGGGCGGATCACTTGCTGGAACGTTTCGAACTGACCGAGAAGCGCACTGCACTCGGCGGCGAACTCTCGCGCGGGATGCGGCAGAAGCTCGCGTTCTGCATGGCTTGGATCCACACGCCGGCCCTCGTGCTCATGGACGAGCCGTTGTCGGGCCTCGACCCGCGCGCGATCCGCTCCGCGAAGGACGAGATCCGCGGACTGGCGCGCACCGGAGCGGCGGTCGTGTTGTCGTCGCACCAACTCGAACTCATCCAGGAGTTGGCGGATCGCATCCTGATCCTCGATCGCGGCACGAAGCGCTTCGAGGGCACGTTGCAGGAAGCGCGCTCGACGCTCTCGCTCGGCGAGGACCAGGACCTCGAGGACATCTTCCTCACCGCGACGGATCCCGGTCTTCCCGTCGGCGCGAGCAGCGTCCGTCCGAAAGCGGAGTGACGCCCGTGTTCGGTCATCCCGCGCTGCGACTCCTCTTCTGGCTGAAGTTCGTCGGCGGGTTGCGCCTGCAGGTCCGGAAGCTCCGTCGACCGTCGTCCTGGATCTTCTTGGGGCTGGGCGTGCTCCTGCTCGGAGGCTGGATCGCAGTCATGGTGCTGGGTCGGAGCGTCTCATCGGCGGCTCACCTCGACTCCGACATCGCGCGATTCGGAGCCGAAGTCGGGCTGCTCGTCCTCCTCGTCCTGACCATCGTCGGCTCGTTCCAGTTCCGCGGCCTCTATCTGCCGAAGGAGGAGATCGAGCTGGCTTTCAGCGCGCCGATCTCGCGCAGCGATCTCGTGCGCTATCGCTTGGGCACGAATCTGTTCCGCTCCCTGTTCGCGGCATTGCTCTTCGGCTTCCTCACGGCGCGACGCATGCCCGAACCGTTCTTCGCGTTCGTGGGGACGATGCTCGTCATGCTCACGATCCCCTTGGTCGGGCAGGGGACGGCGCTGCTCCTCGGCGAGGGCGAGAACCGGTTCGGAAAACTGGTGCGAGCGGCGCCCTTGAAGGCGATCTCGGTCGTCCTCGGCGCAGCGGTCGGAATCGGCGTCGTGGCTCTCATGGTGTCCGACGGCGGGGCCGTGCGCGAAGCGATCGGTGACGGCGACGGTCCCATCGCTCAGGCCGCGCGCAATCCTTGGGTCCGCGCCGCGCTGGCACCGCTCACGCCGTGGAGCGGCATGATCACCGCCACGAGCGCGGTCCAATTCTGGTCGTGGTTCGCGGTCTGCGTCGGTGTGTGGATCCTGCTGTATCAGCTCGTGGTGCGCGCGAAAATCGACTTCCGCGAGCTGTCGCTCGCGACGTCGGCCGAAGTCGCCAAGCGCATCTCGCAAGCGCGCCGCGGTGGTTTCGGAGCCAGTCGAACGCGCGTCACGGCGCCGACGGGGACGAAGGGCGTGCCGTGGTTCTTCGGCCGCGGGCCGTTCGGCGCGATCGCCTGGCTGGAGACGACTTCGATGGCGCGGAGAGCACGCGGCGCGTTGATCCTCTCGGGCCTCGTCGTCGTGTTCATGGTGATCGTCACGAATGGGATCTCGGCCGGGAAGTCCGACGATGCGGCTGAAGCGGCGGAGAAGAGCCTGGTCCTCGGCACCGTGCTGATCTCGGTGCTCGGCACGGCCTACCTGTGCGCTGGCCTCAAGTTCGATTTCCGCGGCCGCTTGGAACAGATGGACATGCTGCGCGCGTGGCCTGTCGCGCCGTGGCGGATCTTCCTGGCGACGATCTTGCCCGAGGTCGTCCTCGTGACGCTGATGCTCGGGACCGCCGTGTCGGTGCGCGCGATCTGGCTCGGGACTTTCCACCCCGTCGTGCTCGCGACCGTGCTGTTCCAACCGCTCGTCGTCCTGACGTGGGTCGCGCTCGACAACGCAGCCTTCCTGCACTCGCCCGTGCGCTACGTGCCGGGGCAGGAGAGCGCGCTCCAGAACGTCGGTCGCGCGATGGTGCTGATGCTCTTGCGGGGCATCGTGTTGCTCGTCGCGACGGGCGTCGCCGTTCTCCCGGGCGTCGGCGTCGGGTTCCTTCTGAAGTACGGATTGGAGACCACGGATGGCCTGGCGATCGCCGTTGGCGCCGGCGTCGCGTGGCTCGGGCTCATCGCCGTGGACTGCGCGCTCGTCTGGGCGGGCGGGCGGATGCTCGGTCGCTTCGACGTCGCGCGCGACCGCGGCGTTTGAGGCCCAGAACGTGTGAATCAACCCCACGATCGAGGCCGCGGCGGAGCACTGCCCCAGCTTCGGCGCGGGGGGGCCGTAGGCTCGGTGTTCATCACAGGCTGCTCGCGGGTTCGCGCCCGCAGCACAACGCGGAGCGCGATCGGGTCGATGCCGGCCTCGAGCAGCTGCTCGACCGCGCTGCGTGACCATCCGCGCGGGGCGCGAGGAACCTCGGAGGTCGTGGCTCAGCAGTTGGCCGCTCCGCTCCGCGGCCGCCCTGAATCCGTGATTCTCCACCGACTCCGAGCGCGACTCGATGCGCGAGCTGCGCCACGCTGGAGCCGAAGCCCCCTGGCCGTCGCCGGAGATCTACGGTGCGCGACGCTCGATGCGGTGCGAAGCGCGACGGAATCTGTGCCGGATCATTCCGAGCATCGGTCGGCTGCACGTGAAGCTGAACTTCGGAGGCGCGACGGTCGTCGTCAGGAATCGTGAATCACAGGGGCTTCAGGAAGTCGTGTGAGCAGTCAGCAGCGGTGCGGGTGCTCGGCACCGAAGTTCGACCCCCGCGAGTACGCGTCCGCGCTGGGTCGAGTTCACGTCGCCTGCAGCGCCTGCGATCTTCGGAGTCAGTCCGGCCTCGTGGGTTGCACTGCGAACCGACGCTCGAATCGAGGCCCGGGATGGACGGAGGAGGGACCGGCAGGGGTGGCGCCTACAGCCAGAAGCGCTCGAGGCGCGTGCGAAGTCCGGGTGAGCAGCTCGAAGTCTCCGTGAGCGGCTCAAAGTCTCCGTGGGCCTGGATCCAGGTGTTCCGAACGCCCTGTCCGCGTTCGGCCGCGGGGCGACACGTGGGGCGGATGTGCGCGGAATCATCGGCGCGACTCAACTGTGCGACGCGCACAGAACCTCTCGAGCTCGGTTGCGGCGTCCTCGGTCGCTCGCTCGAGGCGACCTGGTGTCGACGTGTTTCCGTCGGTCCGACGGTGCGACGGCCGAAGCCGAGTGCGCGGCGGAGGGTGCTGCACCCGACCCAGCTCGTCCTCGCGATCGACGCGGGCAGCAAACGAACGAACGTTGCTCGCCGGACGAACTCACGCCGACCTCACCGGACACTCACACTTAATGTGCGCGGAATCATCGCGCGGTCTCGCGGGTTCTCGAGCCGAGCGGTCGGACCTCGACTCCTTGGACTCGAGCACGCCGGTCGGGCCGCGACGTGTGGCGCACAGCGCGCCGAATGTGCGCGGAATCGAATGCCGCGCTGGGGACAGTGTTCGTGACCCTGTCGCCGAAACCTGATTCAGCGGAAGTGAGCGTCGCGGGGTAGAAAACCCCACCAACCGTCAACCCCCTGCAGAGATGGATGGGCGTCCTCGTCCGCCTCGAGCATCTGCTCGAACAACCCGCGCGAGAATGCGCGCGCCGCTCGAGGAGTCTCGGAAGCAGTGGCTCAGCGCTCCGGGCGCGCGTCGGTGAGCGCCGCGGCGAGGTGAGGGGCGAGTCGCGCCCGCGTCGCCTCGTTGTGCCAGCCGACGAATCCGATCGGAGTCACGGCGTCGAGCGGGAAGTCGAGTTCGCGCCCGTTCGCGTCCGTGATGACGCATCCGGCTTCGCGCGCGACGACGATCGCGCCGGAAACGTCGTAGGGTTTGCTCGTGATCGTCGGCCGTCCACGGACGCGCGCCAACTCCGCGCGCAGGTCGGCGATCATGCGGTACTTGCCCAGCGCGAGCAGTGCGAGTTGACCGCCGTTGCTGATGTACTGGTCGTCGTAGCAACTGCGGATCTCGGCGTTTTCGTGCTGCGCGAGTCGTGCGAAGAACGCGGCCTCGACGCGCGCGATCGCGGGCCGCAAGTCGGCCATGTAGCGGAAGAACGGGAAGTAGCCGTGGTCGGCGCGCGCGTCGTCGTCGGCCCGGAGGGTGCGCTCGTCGAACGCTCGCTCCGTCTCCAGATCGACCAGACGCGTGAACGCCCCGCGTCCGCTGCACGCGAAGAGTTCGCGCGCGATTCGGCCGCGCGAATCCGGGATCTCCGTCAGCACACCGAGCACGACATCGCGCTGTCTCGGCGCATCCGCGCCCGGCCTGCACGCACCGATCACCGTCCAGGCGCTGCGCACGTCCGCCATCAAGTTGCGCGTCCCGTCGATCGGGTCCACGACGATGCGCGGACCGCCGTGATCGAAGCTCGCGAGCGTGAGCCTCCCGCCGCGACCATCGGGGCCCGCATGGCGCCAGCCGGCATCCTCGGTCAGTAAGGAGAGCGGCCCGACCCGTGCGTATTCCTCGAGCCAATCGCTGAGCACGCGCTCCGTCGGGACGTCGATCCCGTAGGTGACGTCTCCCGCACCTTCCTCGTGCGGCCGCATCAGGTCGTCGAGCGTCCCGTGCTCGATCGCCGCGAGGAGCGCCGTACGTGCCGCCGTGCGGATCCGCGCCGAAAGCGCGAGGAGCCGCGGCATCCACGTCCCATCGAACGCGTCGATCGCTGCAATCGAAGCCGGATTCATGTCGGTCTCGCGCGGTGCATTCGGACGGAGTCGAGCCTACACTCCCGGCCCTCGAAGCCCGAATCCGGTTCCACGAACACCATGAGCGCAGTCCGCGAAGTCGTCATCATCGGTTCCGGCCCGGCCGGCTACACCGCCGCCATCTACGCCGCGCGCGCGAACCTCTCGCCGCTGCTCTTCCAAGGGATGCAGCCCGGCGGACAGCTCACGATCACGACCGACGTCGAGAACTACCCCGGGTACCCCGACGGCGTGATGGGGCCGAAGATGATGGAGGACTTCCAGAAGCAGGCCGAACGCTTCGGGACCGAGATCCGCTTCGAGCAGATCATCGACATCGACATGTCCACGCGTCCGTTCACATTGAAGACCGACTTCGATTCGGTGCAGGCGCGCGCTGTGATCATCGCGACGGGCGCGAGCGCGAAGTTCCTCGGCTTGCCCGCGGAAATGGACCTCATGGGGCACGGCGTGTCGGCCTGCGCGACGTGCGACGGCGCCTTCTTCAAGCAGAAGCACGTGCTCGTCGTCGGCGGCGGCGACACCGCGATGGAGGAGGCGAACTTCCTGACCCGGCATGCGGCGCGCGTGACCGTCGTCCACCGTCGCCAGGAATTCCGCGCCAGCAAGATCATGCTCGACCGCGCCCGCGCGAATCCGAAGGTCGACTGGATGCTGAACAAGGGCGTCCTGGACATCTTGTCCCAACCCGACAAGAAGAAGGTGCGCGCCGTCCTGCTCGAGGACACGATCACGAAGGAACGCATAGAGCAACCCGCCGACGGCGTGTTCATCGCGATCGGCCACCAGCCGAATTCGTCGATCTTCAAGGGCAAGCTCGCGATGGACGAGACGGGCTACCTCACTGTGCGCAGCGGTTCGACGTACACGAGCGTCGAAGGCGTCTTCGCGTGCGGCGACGTGATGGACAAGGTCTACCGACAAGCTGTCTGGGCGGCGGGCTCGGGCTGCCAAGCGGCGATCGATGCCGAGCGCTGGCTCGAGTCGCAAGGACACTGATCGGGTCGGAGGTGGTCCGACTCGCTCGCTGGAACATCGCGCGGCGGAGTTCTCGCTCGCCGAGCCTCAGAGCGTGTGAAGAAATCACACGCTCTCGCGATGCGAAGCGTCGCCCGTAGAACCTGAGAGCGCGCAGACTCGATTTCTTCACGGGCTCTCAGTGGGCGCGCAGGGTCGCGAGCACGTGCGCGTGCGCGAGGCCGTTCGTGCCGATCGCGTTCCCCGTTTCGATGGAACCCGTGCCGTTCCAGCACGTGAACCGGCCCCCGGCTTCTTCGAGCAGCACGGCGAACGGTGCCAGGTCCCATGTCTTCACGCCCGCTTCGAGCCAAGCTTCCGCGCGCCCATCGAGCACCATCGTCGGCGCCGCCGGGTCGCCGAAACTGCGCGTCGAAGCCGAGGACGTGATCAAGGCCGCGACGGCGCGACCTTCGGGCATCGCGAGCATGCGCCGCAATTCACCGAGCGAAAGCGTCGAGTCCTTCCACGCCGCGATGCGCGACACCGAAAGCCTCGTCCCGTCACGGTACGCACCGAGTCCGCGCGCGCCCCAGTAGTGCTTGCCGAGTGCAGGCATCGCGCACGCGCCGACGACGACCTCACCTTCGTGCTCGAGCGCGATGAGCGGTCCCCAGAACGATCCTCCGCGCGCGAACCCGCGCGTGCCGTCGAGCGGATCGACGATCCACCGCGTCCGCGCGCTCCCCGCGTGCGCGCCGGTTTCCTCGGCCAGGATCGCGTGCTCGGGGAATGCCGCACGAATCGTCGAGAGGATCGCGTCCTCGGCCGCGCGATCCGCCGCGGTCACGGGCGTCTCGTCGGACTTCGTTTCGACCGCGACGCCATGCTCGAAGTAGGGGAGCGAGACACGTGACGCAGCTTCGACCGCGCGGCGCGCGACGTCGAGTGCGTGAGGGAGGTCGAGCTGCTGCATCGCCGGATTGGAGCACAACGGCCGCGAGCCAGCGCCACGAGGCGACCCAGGACTCTCGTGTGGCTACTCCGCGCCCGACTGCATGACTTCCGCCAATGCAGTGACATCGCGCTCACCGATGCCGATGTCGTCGGCGACTCGTCGCCAGGTTCGGACCGTGGTGAGTACTTGCTCCTCGATGTCAGCGGCCGCGCGGTCCTTCAATCGGTAGAACGGTGCGGTGCTGCGCAGTGTCGCGAGGCTCGGTCGTGGGTCGGTCTCGTCGATCGCCAGCGCGTGATCACGCTTGTCCGGGTCGGGATTGATGTCGAAGGCCGGAGCCAATCGCCAGCCCGTCGAACCGCGCAAGAAGCCGTGATTGCGCAGGTGATCGTCGCGGTTGCCGACGAGGATGGAGAATGCGATGCGGCGGTAGAGCTGGGCCAGGTCCTCGTCGAGTCGGCCGACGTCGCCTTGCCGCTGGAGTGCTTCGGCGATCTCCAGGTAACTCCCCGCGTCGCCATCGTCACGTTGGAGCAGGGTCATCGCGGAGGCGTAATGGACTCGACTCGGTCCGCTCCGATCGAAGCGTTTCACGCAGAACGTGTGGTGTCGACCCGAGAAGTGGGCGAGTCGCGACTCGGGTGTCTCGATGCCGGCGGCGCTGGCGAGCCGGTGAACCAGGAACTCGCACGCTCCGAAGTCTCGTCGATCGTCGTTCGCCGGGAATTTGGCCAACCAAAGCGCGCCATGTTCGTCGAGGAACGAGGCCTTGGGTCTCGTGCCGCCGAGGCTGCTGCCGGGCACGACCAGCATGCGCAGCCATTCGGAATACTCCGGTCGCGCAGTCGCGTCATCTTCGTCCACGCCTCGAGCCGCGGCTTCGAGCTCACGCAAACGCGTGACCGGCGGAACTCCAGGCGCGCGATCGTCCAGCCAGCGCTCCGACTGCGGATCTCGCAGCCGCAGGCCTCCCATCCGCGCGGCATCGCTCACTCCCGTGAGAAAATCCCAGTCGCTCAATCGGCGCGGTTTCCGTTGCTCGCGCCGGGCTTCGTCGGCCTCGCGGCGTTCCATGAGAACGCGCCCCCATCGATCGGGAGACGAATCGCGAAACACGCCGTGCAGGGCGCGGCCGGCTCGCGGATGGAAGTCGCCCGCGGTCAGCGGCAGTTCCGGGTCGATCGCGAATGCATGTCGCTGGTTCGACGACCAATCCTCCGTGTAGCGGAAGCGAATGATCTCGTGCCCGCGCGAACGTGCGCGAGCTAGCGTCCCCACGCGGGACGGCGACGCACCTCTCGACGCGTCGTCCAGCCAGACCTCGAGCGTGTCGCTCATGGCGCGAACCGACCCCGCGGGGGAGCGGGCTGAGCGAGGTCTTGCAAAGTCCGGCCCAGTTCGTCTTCCGCCGCGAGGCGATCGATGTCTTGGCCCAACCCGAGGACTTGCAGCACGCGGAGAGTGGTCGCGAGGCTCGTGGTCGGGTTCCCGGACTCGAGCTTGGCCACGGTCTGCTTCGACACGCCCACCCGCGCGGCCACGACGGCCTGAGTCATCCGGCGCCGTAGACGGGCGGCGCGAAGGCGCTCGCCGAGCGCCTTCAGTTGTCGTGCGGCAGCGGGAAACGTCGGCGGAGTTCTCTTCGCCATGATGAATTAGATCGACTTCTGCTTGTGAAAAGTCAATCTAAATAGACTTACTCGGACGATTGACCGGATCGGACGCCCCGGCAGTGCGGGAGGCCGGGGAACGGCTGGGAGGCAGGCTCAGCGAGCCCGCTCGAGCAGAACGCGATGCACCGGAAGTTCGGCGCGCCGGCGTCCGTTCGCGAAGCCCTCCCAGGTCGCGATTCGCCAACCATCGTGCTCCAGCTCGAGTTGGCCCGGATCGTAGGGCAGCTCGAGCACGATGCGTCCGTCGGCCAGGCTTCGCGCGAGTTCGCGGCCCGACACCGTCGTGAGGCGCGCGCCTTCGATCGCGCGGATCGACCCCGAACGGTCGCGGCCGGCGATCCACAACTCGGCGCGCCAGGCGGGAGCGAGTTCGACGTCGATCTCGAATCGATCGTCCAGGCGACGCGCGTCGCGATCGTCGCCGTAGGACGAGGTGCGTCCATCGGCCTCGATCAGCCAATGGAAGCGACGGCTCGCGAGCACGGGAAGCGCGACCGCCTCGCCATGCGCGACCTCGAACATCGGGATTCGCGGATCGAGCGCGTAGGCGGCGCGTTTGCCGAGTTCGTTGCGATCGACGAGCAGCGCGCAACGAACTCGCGGAATCGGATGACCGCGTTCGTCGCGCGCGCGCACGACGAGCGGGAGCGGCGCTTCGGCGTCGAGTCGCGTGAACTTCGGGCCGATGCCGGGCAGCGTGAACTCAGCGCTCGCTGGATCGAACGGCCACGGTCCGCCGCTTCGTGGTGTCGCGATCCATGTGCCGGCGGGCAGGTCGTTGATGTCGATCGACGCGCGACCGTCGTGGCCGCCATCGACCCTAACCGCGCGTTTCTCGAGCGAATCATCGGTGTTGGTGAGTTCGAGCTCGAACGCGAGATTGGAGCGTGCCGACTCACTGCGCGCTTCGATCCGGACCGCGAACTCGTCGCGCGGTTCCAGCACGATCTCGCGCTCGACGGTTCCGACTGTGACGTCGATGACGATGCGCGCGGGTGCGTGACCCGGAACCGTGACGAGAGTCGGATGGGCGCCGGGCGTCAGCCCGCCGACCGCGAAACCGTGCAGAGCGCGCTCGAGCTGGAACCCGCTGACCTCGACCCGCGCGTCGTCGATCGCGACCCCGCTCGCACTCGTCACGCGGATCACGAGCCGCGCCGCATCCGTGAAGTCGAGGCGCACGGGTTCGCCCGCGAATCCACGCACGGCGTGCACGCGACGTTCCGCGCGGCGCAGCCCGTCGGCGGTCACGGCACGAAGCATCCAGTCTCCGCCAACATCACGTTCGAGGAGGCTGCGCGAAGGCGCGCGAACGAAGCGGACAAAAGGTCGGGAGCCGGGGTGAGCGCGCGATTCTGCGACGATCGATCCGTCCGAAGCCACGAGCCGGATCACCGCTCCGTCGAGATCCGTCGGATCGGCATCGAGCTCGAATTCGGCCGGGACATCGAGCGTCAGTGCGAGTGTCCAGTTGGCGTCGATCGTGCGCTCGAGGACGATCAGCGCGGCGTCGCTCGCCGCATCGAAAGCAAGCGCGTTCCGGCTCGAAACGCGCGTCACGCCGAGAGCGTCGGTCGGCGCGGCCTCGTCGATCCGCACGCCTTGGAGTGGCCGACCATTTGCATCCGTGACGAGCGTACGCCGCACGACTGCGGCGTCGGGAGTGCCCTGAAGTTCGACGAACGCGGACGAGTTCGAAGCGTCGGTGTCGATTGGTGCGCGGCGCTCGACGCGCACCGAGGCGCCTGGTGCGACGCCCGCACTCCACGGACGAACCTCGGGCATGCTCGCAAGATCCGCGGCCGTTCCGTTGAACGCGAAGTGTGCGACGAACGGCGCGAGGACAACGAATGCCGCGATCGACATCCAGATCGCGACGGATACTCCGGACGATGACCCAGCTCCACGCGGAAGCGCGAGCGGTACGAGCAGTGCCGACCATGTGCTTCGTTGGCCGAACTCGGCATCGAGGTCTCGTCGCAAGAGGTCGAGGCCTCGCTGCACGCGACTGCGCACGGTCTCGACGTTCGAGTCCGTGCGTCGCGCGATCTCGCGCGGCGGCAGCCCTTCCGCGAAGCGCAGGAACACGGCCGTGCGGTACGGTTCGCGCAGGCGTTCGAGCGCTTCGAGCACGCGTCGTTGGATGCGCAGCCTCTCCAACGCGTCGTCCTCGGTCGCCTCGCAGCGCGCGACGGCTCGCTCTCGATCGACACGACGCGCGTCACTGCGCAGGAAGTTGCGCGCGTGATTGCGCACGACGACGGCGAGCCACGAACGCACACCTTCCGAGCCGCGCGGCGGCGATTCGATCGCGGACGCAAACGCATCCTGGACCGCGTCGTCGGCGCGGCTCGCGTCACCGAGCAATCCTCGCGCGAGCGCGCGGAGGAACTCCTGGTGCTCGATCAGCACGTCGGCGGGGAGGTGTGGGTTGTCGGGCGGCATCGCTCGTGCTCAGGAAACACCGCGCAGCCCGATTCCGGGGCCGGAAATCCGGAGGGAACGAAAAGGGCTGAAAACCGGCCTCGTTTCCGTCGGGCGTGGTGTATCGGAAACCGATGAACCTCGCCTTCCTCGATGCGCTGCTGCGCCGTTCCACGGGTCGTCTCGACGTGGGATCGCAGCGCGTCTCCACCGGACAGCTCCTCCTGGCCGTCGTCGTCCTCGGCGCGGTCACCGGCCTGTCGATGTCCCTCTACGGACTGCGTTGGGGGACGCAATACGGCGCATTCCACGTCGTCGCCGTGATGATCAAGGTGCCGGCGCTCCTCCTCTTGACGCTCGTCGTCACGAGTCCGTCGCTGTACGTGTTCTCGGCGCTTGCGCGCAGTCACATGTCGTTCCTCGACACGGTTCGACTGCTGCTCGCGGCCAGCGCCTTGTGCTGCGTCGTCTTGGCGAGCCTCGCGCCGATCACCGCGTTCTTCACGTTCGGAACGCGCAGTCATCCGTTCCTCCAGCTCTTGAACGCCGCGTTCTTCGCTGTCGCGGGAGTGATCGCGCTGCGCTACGTCGTGAAAGAGCTCGCGGACCGCGAGCCCGGCGATGAGGAACGTGTACCGGGCGTCAAGCGCATTCCGGGCCGCCCGAGTGACCGCGTCGTCGTCGCTTGGACCGTGCTCTACGCGCTGGTCGGCGCGCAGATGGGCTGGATGCTGCGCCCGTTCGTCGGAAGTCCGCACTTGCCGCAGACACTCTTCCGCGACGTCGAGTCGAACGTGTTCGCCGGCCTCGCCGAAGCGCTGAAGTACTTGGACTGACGTGGTGCTGCGTGTACGCGATGTCCTCGCGGGGCGGCGCGACTTCAGCGCGGATTCCGAGCGCGTTCCGTGGCCCCGCATCCTGGCGCTCGTGGTTCTTGCCGGGATCGTGCACGGCGCCGCGATGGGTTCGCTCGGGATGCGGCCGCGACTGATCGCGTACGGCGCGATCAAACTGCCGATCCTCATGATCGGCGCGACGTTCTTGTGTCTGCCGAACCTGTGGGTCGTGTGTGCGGTGCTCGGCGTGCGCGCGAAGTTCGCGGGCACCGTCCGCGGGATCCTGTGCGCACAAGCGACGCTCGCGATCACCGCGGCGAGCCTGGCTCCGGTCGTCGCTTTCGTCGGACTGTGCGGCGCGAGCTATCCTTTCGCGCTGCTCGCGAACGCCGTCGTACTCGCCTTGGCGGCAGTCGCGGGGCAGCGCTCACTGCGGCGTCATGCGACACCGCTGGTCGAGCGTGCGCCGCGTGTGCGCGTCGTACTGCTCGCGTGGTTCGTGCTGCACGCATTCACATCCACGAAGCTCGCCTGGATCCTGCGCCCGTTCGTGGGCGACCCGGAGCTGCCGGCCGAGTTCGTTCGCGCGGAACGTTGGTCCGACGATCCGTTCGCAAACCTCTTCTGGACCGCGGTCGCGCTCGCGGCGTCGATCGCGCGGCGATTCGTGGACTGAACCAAGCGGACTTTCACGCGCACGGACCGACCGAAACGAACGAGGCCGGCCGATGTCGGCCAGCCTCGTCCGATCCACGAGAGGGAATCCGTCACCTCGAGGTGGACGGATCCGTCGCGACTACGGTTGCCAAGTGAGCTGCAGTCCGTTCGACAGGTTGAACGTCGAAGCCGTGCAGAACGCCGCCGCGTTGCGATACCAGATCTGGTAGGTGCGATTGCCCGGCGCGAGGATGGCACCGCGGACCGACACCGTCGGATCGCCGACGCCCGGGTAGTGCGAACCGCCCGATGCGTTGGTCACGGTCTTGAGGCGAATGACCGTCCCACCCGCGCAACGCTTGCCGTCGCCGAAGACCACGCCGAGCCCGCCGCTCTGCTGGGTCGTGCCTTGGAAGTAGAGTGCCGAGCTGTTGGGCATCCCCGTGCCCACGAGGTCGATGGTGTCGGCCGAGATGGACGGGTTGCCCGTCGCGGCGAGATTGGCTCCGGCAGCCACGATGCTGCTCGCGCAGCCGTTGCCTGCCGCACCCGAGTTGCCGCACGGGCACAACGTCGGGCTGCCGTCACCAAAGCAGAAGGGAGTACCGACGGGCGGCGAGCAGGGCGGTTGAATCGTGAACGTGCCGAGGCTCGGCACTTCGCCCGGCCACAGCCCCACCTGGATCACGTAATTCTGGCCGGAAACGGCGTTGAACGTCAGCTCGGACTCACCGCCGACGAGCACGCAGCCGTCGTCGTTGCAAGCGAGCGCCGAACCGGTCGGGCACGCGGATCCGGCGTACACCGCGACCTTCGTGTCCGCGGCGGACTGGTTGCAGAACGACACGAGCACAGAGCCGTTGCACGGCGCGGTCCAGCGGTACCACAGGTCGTACGTGACGAGTTCGTTGGCGCACAACGCTTCGTTCTGTCCCTGGAATCCCGTGGTCGCGGTCGAGTCGTCCCACGCGAACGGTCCATTGCCGCTGATCACGATGGGCGTCGCACAGTCGTCGCCCGCGGGCGGCGTGTACGGATCGACCGTGAACGAGCCGGGCGCTCCGCCGGCGGTCTGGTAGCTGCCGATCTGGAAGAGGTACTGCTGTCCCGCGGCCGCGAGGAACCCCGCGCGCGCGTTGCCGGACAGAATGCCGCAACCATCGTCGTCGCACGAGAGCGGTTCGGCCGCGGGGCAGCCACCACCGGCGTACACCGCGACGCGCAGGTCGTGAGCTCCGCCCACGCAGGTGTTCAGCGCGACCCAACCGGTCGACGCCGCCGTCCAGACGTACCACACGTCGAAGGACATCGCGGAGGTGTTGAAGATGAAGCAGCGCGCGTTCGTCTGACCCGTGGTGCCCGTCGTCGCGTTCGTCGTGTCGTAGCCATGCGGACCGACACCAAAGATCGGCAACGCGCCGGTGCACTCGTCGTTCGGCAGGCCCACGAACGGCTGGATCGTGAAGGTGCCCGAGCCCGGCACGGCCGGCGGATTTCCGCCCGGATACAGGCCGATTTGGAACGTGTACTGGAGTCCGTTCACGACCGGGAAGACGACCGTGCTCTCGAAGGTCGGACACGTGTCGTCGTCGCAGTCGATCGCCGCCGAGGTCGGGCAACCGGCGCCTGCGTACACGGCGATCTTCGTGTCGATGCCCGCGCCCGAACCGCACGTGTCGAGACGCGCGGTGCCGGTGAACGTGGACGTCCAGCGGTACCAGACGTCGGCGCGCACGGTCGTGTTGTTGAACAGGTTGCAGGCCGTCTCGTTCTGTCCCTGCGTGCCGGTCGTGGCGGTCGTGTTGTTGTACGAGTAAGTGCCCGGCCCGGCGATCACGACAGGCGTCGCGCAGTTGTCCTCGGGCGGCGGCGTGATCGGGTTGATGTCCAAGGTGCCCACGCCCGGCACGGCCGGCGGGTTGTTGCCGGGATACAAGCCGAGTTGGATCGTGTACTGCTGGCCGAGCGTGACGGTCAGGTCGACCGTGCTCCCGAACGCCGCGCACGCATCGTCGTTGCAACGGAGAGCGGCGGTCACCGGGCATCCCGCTCCGAGGTACACCGCGAGCTTCGTGTCGACGGAGTTCCCGGCCCCACACGTCGAGATGCGCGCCACGCCGTTGAACGTTGCCGTCCAGCGGAACCACACGTCGTTCAAGACGGCCGTGTTGTTGAAGAGGAAGCACGCGGCTTCGGTTTGACCTTGCGGCCCCGTGGTGGCGAACGAGTTGTCGAACGGGAACGAACCCGTGCCGACGAGCACGTCCGGCGTCGCGCAGTTGTCCGAGCCGCCGACCTGGTGCGTCACGAGCGCCAAGTTCTGATTGCCGTTCGTGGGGCCGGCGGGTTGCTGCACTCCGTTGCGGGGCGCCGACGGCTTCATCCATCCCGACTTCGGACCGACTTGCTGCGCAAGCGCCGAGGAGCCGAGGGTTGCGATTCCGAACGCAACGAGCAGGGTCGAATGTTTCATGTGTCGTCGAGGAGGGGGATGAGCCAGGTCGCAGAGGGGCCTGTTCCGGCGGGCCCGGAACGAAGCTTCCGAGTCCAGACTACCGCTCGTCGGCCTGCGCGGGTTGTACGACTTCGACGCCATTGCGCCTCACGGCGGATCGCCTTCACGGGAGGCACGCGCGCCGTGGATGCGTTCGCAGCTCGTACCCGGGCACGAAATGGGCCCTCGGCGCGAGCGCTCGAGGGCCCGAAGACGGCCCTCGAGCGCTCGCGCCGAGGGCCGATCGTGTTAGCGTCCCGCGGTGGACGAGAGCGGCGCATCCGACGGCTTGCCGCGTGAGCTCCTCGTCGTCCGCCTCGGGGCCATCGGCGACGTCGTCAACGCATTGGTCGTCGCCAGCGCGTTGCGCGCTTGGCGGCCCGAGATCCGGATCGCTTGGGCCGTCCACGAACTCGCCGCGCCGCTCCTCGTCGGGCATCCCGACGTCGCGCGCGTCCACGTGTGGCGCAGGTCGCGCGGCCTCGCGGGCTTCCGCGACGTCGTGCGCGAGGTGCGCGAGCGTCGCTATCCGTTGGCACTCGACCTCCAGCGTCTCGCGAAGAGCGCGTTGCTCGCGCGGCTGTCCGGCGCGCGACGCGTCGTCGGTTTCGATCTGGGGCGCTGCAAGGAATGGAGCTTCCTGTGGACGACGGAACGCATCGCCGCAGGGCCGCGTTCCGAGCACATGGTCGATCAGTACTTGTCGTTCGCGCGCCATCTCGGCGCACCGACGCCGCGCGCGATCCATCGTCTGCCGACCACGCCTGCCGCGGACGCACGCGCTGCGCGGATCGTCGAGGACTTCGGTGGACCCCCGATCGTGATCGGCCTCGGCGCGAGCAAGCCCGAGAAGCGTTGGCCCGTCGAGCGCTACGGCCAGTTGGCGCGCGAGCTGGTCGGAAAGTGCGGCGTTCCCGTGTGTTTCGTCGGTGGCCCCGCGGATCGGGAGGGCGCACGGATCGCGCTGGAAGTCGCTGGCCCCCGTGTCTTCGATCTCGTGGGCGCGACGAGCCTCGTCGAGTTGGCTGCGATCTGTCGCCGCGCAGAACTCTTCGTCGGCGGCGACACGGGCCCGATGCACATCGCCGTCGCGAGCGGCCTGCGCGCGGTCGTGCTGTTCGGCCCGGGCGATCCGCGGCGCACCGGACCGTACGGCGCCGGGCATCGCATCGTGCGCGTCGTGCCGCCCGGCGTCGATCCGCTCGGCATCGTCGACGCGCGGATCGAGGATGTCTCGGTCGAGGTCGCGCTGGCCGAGACGCGCGCGGCGCTCGCTGCGATCTGAAAGTCGCCGAGTTCGGCAGCGGAACGGCCCGTCAGTCCCGACAAGGGTCCGATCCGGCGCCCGAATCCGCGGGAAGTCCGCCGTGCGCGCGTGGATCCGACCGCCGCGACCCGCCAGAATGCGCGCATGCAACCGGGGGAGCGCGCGCGACGATTCGAAGGCCGACACATCGGCGTGACCGGCGCGGGGACCGGGATCGGACACGCGATCGCGACGCGGCTCGCGAGCGAAGGCGCCGTGCTGTCCTTCTTCGCGCGCGATCAGCGCCGTATCGAAGCGGTCGCCGACGAGATCCGCGCCGGCGGCGGACGCGCGACGGCTTTCGCGTGCGACGTGCGTCGACGCGCGGACGTCGATCGTGCCTTCGACGCGGCACGCGAAGCGCAGGGAGCCTTCCTCGCGCTCGTCGCGAACGCGGGGATCGGTGGTGCGAACGTCGCGGGTGCTGCGGATCGCTTCGACGATCTCGTCGCGACGAACCTCGTCGGGACGTACAGCACGTTGCGCGCGGCCGAGCGTCACTTGGCTCCGGGCCCCGAGCCGCGTCACCTCGTCGTGATCGCGTCGATCCTCGCGCGCATCGGCGTGCCCGGGTACACGGGCTACTGCGCGAGCAAAGCCGGACTTCTGGGGCTCGTGCGCGCGCTCGCGGCCGAGCTTGCACCGCACAATGTGCAGGTCAACGCGCTGTGCCCCGGCTGGGTCGAGACCGAGATGGCTCAGGAAGGGCTCGCGGGCATGTCGCGCGGCATGAACGTGTCCGTCGACGAAGCGCGTCGCATCGCGATGAGCGCCGTGCCGCTCGGCCGTATGAGTCAACCGTCGGAGATCGCCGGCGTGGTTGCGTGGTTGATCTCCCCCGACGCGCGCGGCACGACGGGCCAGGGGATCGACGTCAACGGTGGCGCGTTCATGAGCTGATGCCCTTGACCCACGAAATCGAACTCGAAGCGCGCACGGGGACGCAGATCCAACCGCACGCGCGTGCGTTGCTCGAGCGCGCGCGCAAGTTGGAAGCGCTGCCGCTCGAGGGTCTCGCGGCGCGCGTGGCCGACGGATTGGCGCGACTGCGACTCACGTACGGCTTGGAAGCCCGCGACGCGAATCCGGTGCGCGCGCTGCTCGCGGCGCTGCCGCGGACCGAGCTCGCGCGCCGCGCGACGGATCTCGCGCTCGAGCTCGAGGCCGCGCGACAATTGGTCCTCGATCGCGAACGTTCCGCGGCGGAAGTCGACCGACGCTCGGAGTCGCTGAAAGAGGCGCTGCGCGAGCGCAGTACGGACTTGGCGACGGCGTTGGCGCGCGCGGACGAGGCCGTGAGCGCGCGACGCGATCTGGACACCGTCCGGGCGCAGCTCGTCGAGGCCGCGCGGGAACACGATCGGCTCGGCGCGGAGCTCGCGCGCGCTCTCGAGCGGGCGCGCGCCGTCGCGAACGAGCTCGACGCCGCGCGCAATCGAGCGCTCGAACTCGCCGCGGATCATGACCGGGACCTCGCGTCGGCGCGCGCCGATCGCGCGCGTCCGGATCCGCGCATCGAACTCGTGCGATCGGCGCTGGCAGCGACTGCGGAACGCGAGCTTTCGCGCGCCCAGCTCGCCGAACTCGAGCGCGCAGCCGCGGTCGAGCGTCACGGCGCGATCGACGCTGAACTCGGTCAGGTGCGCCGCGAGCGCGACGCCGCGAGCGGTGAGTTGTGCCGGCTGCAAGCCGAATCGGAACTCGAAGCCGCACAGCATCGCAGCACGATCGAGGGCTACGAGCGCGCGCTCGTCAACGACAGCCGCAATGCGGAAACCGCGCGCCGCGAACTCGAGTGGCGCCGCCGCGAGATGGACGCGCTGCGCGCGGAGTCGAGCGGACTGCGCTGGAAACTGCTCGGCGGTGACCTCGCCGCGCGCATCGCGCTTTGGGATAGCGAGGCGGCGCCGTGATGCCCGAAGTCGTCCCCGTGAAGCCCGTCAGCGTCGTGATCCCGGCCTTCGAATGCCGCGCCGACCTCGCGGCGAACCTGCCGCCGCTGCTCGACGAGCTCGAGCGCCGCGCGGTCGGCGACGAAGTCATCGTCGTGGACGACGGCGGCGACGACGGACTCGAGAGTTGGATTGCGCACACCTTCCCTCCGCCGGCCACGTTCGACTCCGCGCGCGCTGACGTGCGCGTGCTGCGGCGGAAGAAGAACGCCGGCCCCGCTCGATCCGCCGTCGACGGCGCGCGCGCGGCCGGACACGGCCTCGTTCTGCTCCTCGGCTGCGAGGCGCGCGTGCGCACGGGATTCCTCGCGCCGCTCGTCGCCGCGCTCGACGATGCGAACGTGGTCGCCGCATCGCCGCGCATCGTCAGGCCCGACGGCCGCGGACTGCCGCGGCTCGTGTGGCGCAACGGTCTGCTCGAGATCGAACCCGGAGACGGCGATGCGAACGCGAATGAGATCACGGACGCTGCTTACGCGTCGATGTCCGCGCTGCTCGCACGCCGCGACGAACTCGTCGCCGCCGGCTTCGACGCGCGTTTCGCGCCGGGCGATTTGGCCGACGTCGATCTGTCCTGGACCTGGAAACGCGCGGGTCGCCGCGTCGTGATCGTGCCCACGTCGGTTGTCGAGATCGCGCGTTCGGCCGATTCCGCGCCGCCGTCGCGCGCGCTCGAGCTGCGCAACCGACTGCTGCTCACGTGGAAACACCTCGACGCCGCCGATCGCCGCCATGAGCACGTCGAAGCGCTCGAGGCACGCGCGCTCGAAGCGTTGCTCGCGGGTCGCGCGGACGAGCTGGCCGGGATCGCGCTGGCGCTCGAGGCGGACGCCGGCCGCTGACGGTACGGATCTACGGATCCGTGGCGCGCGACGAGCTCGCGCGTCGCGGACCAGATTCGCGGGCACGGTTTCGACCCCGTGACGCCCCCGGGCGCGGCACGCGCGCGTTCGCGCCGGAAATGCAGCGAATTCGTGTCTCGGCGCAGTCGGCCGTGCAGGTCGTTCGGGTGTACCGCGCTCCCGGCGCGGATCCGGCCCCGTCACGCATCGTTCACCGCGACCCCCATGACTTTCTCGAACCACCTGCGTCTCACAGCCGCTCCCACGGCAGCCTTCCTCGCCCTTGCGACCCTCGCTCTCGACGCGCGATCGGCGACGAACGAGTCCTTCACCGCAGTCGAAGCCGCGCCGGCAGGCGTGTCTTCGTTGCAAGCGATCTCCGTCGGGCCTCTGGAGGCGCGCGTCTACCTCGACCGGCCCGGCGACGGCGCCTTGTGGGCGCGCGGACGGCGCTGGAAGGCGAGCTTCGACGACTCCGGCGCGACGTACTACGCCGGATTCGGCGCGCGTCAGCCGCGGAGCCTGCCGCACGCGCTGTCGCCCGACAGCGTGACGATCGGCGGCGAGCCGCTCGACTTCGCGCGCGTGTCGACGCCCGAAGTGTTCGGCGAGCGCGTCGAGCTCGACCGCGGCGCGTTCGTCGAGGCGTACGAGCTGGATGTCGACTCGATCGAGCAGCTCTTCGTCTTCGACTCGCTGCCGCGCGGCGGCGATCTCGTCGTGACGATCCCCGTCGCGAGCGAGCTCGACGGAGTGGAGACCGACGCCGGCCTGGAGTTCCGCGGTGAACTCGGCCGCGTGACGTACAGCCGCGCCATTGCGATCGACGCCGACGGCAAACGCGTGTCCGCGCCGACGCGCTTCGTCGACGGCGCGATCCAGATCACGGTCGACGCGCAGTTCCTGGCGACGGCCGCGTTCCCGCTCGTCATCGATCCGGTCGTGGGCCAGATCGTGCTCGATACGACGGTCGACGACACGTTCGCGCCGGACATCGCCTGGGATCCGTTCCACCAAGTCTGGCTCGCCGTCTACGCCGAGACGTTCTCGGCCACGGACATCGACGTGTTCGCACGGCTGACGAACGCGGCGGGCCTGACGATCTCGACCGCGTATGTGGACGCCTCGACCGCGTCGTGGACGCGGCCGCGCGTGGCGAACAACGGCGCGGCGCACAAGTTCCTCGTCGTGGCCGAGCGCACGAGCTCGACGCCCAAGGCTGTCATGGGCCGCATGGTCGTCCCGAACGGAACGATTCTCACGGTCGATCCGCAGTTCGACATCGGCGGGTCCGCGGCGGGCGACAAGATGACCCCGGACGTGGGCGGCGATCCCTCGACGTCGGGTTCGACGCGTTTCTGCGTCGTTTTCGAGCACACGCTGGGCGGCGGGGACAGCGAGATCGGCTTCCGACAGGTCACGTCGAACAGTGCGCTCATCGGCGCGGCACCGACGTACTTCGCCGACGCGACCGTGGAGCGCAACTACGCACCCAGCGTTTCACGCTCGAAAGGCAGCACTTCGTGGGGGATCGCGTGGCTGCACGAGATCTCGTTCCCGTTCGGCGTCGGAGTCTTCGTCGCCAGCGTAGACGGCGGTGGAACGACCACCACGACCCCCTTCGCACTGCCGACGGTCCTCAACACCATCGTCGCGACGCCGTGCGTTTCGTCGCCGCTCACGGGTAGCGTGCGCTACGCGGTCGTCTATTCCAGTCGATCCATCTTCCCCCTGGGTTCTCCGGCGGACGTGATCGTGACAGCCGTCGACGGGGGGACGATTCTCCAGACCGTGAACCTCATGACTTTGGAGAACTCCGGCCAGCAGGCACAGAATCAAGTCGAGCCGTCGGTGGACAGCGACGGCCAGCACTTCCTCGTCGCGTACTCCGAACGCAATGCGACGTTCGGGCACTACGAGTGCTTCGTGTCCGACATCTACCTGGCCGGCAACCAACTCGGTCTCTCGCAGTCGCACGTCATCGTGCACCCGGGGCTCGGTCTCTCGCAGCGCGTCTCGCAAATCGCAGCCAAGCCCGCGCTGAGCGGAACGAGCCACCGCTACGCCGTCATCTATGAGATCAGACAAAACGATCAGAATCACGACGTCGTGGCCAAGCTTTTCGACGGCTTCGAAGGCGGAACGACGGGATCGTTCTGCCCCGGTGACGGCACGTTGGTGGCCTGCCCGTGTGGCAACGACAGTGTGCAGGGCCGCGGGTGCAGCAACTCGGTCAACTCGGACGGAGCGCTGCTGGCGGCGTCGGGGACGGCATCGACGGTGAACGACACGCTGCGCCTCCAGGCGAGCGCCTTGCCGCCGTCTTCGACGTGCCTCTTCTTCCAGGGGACGGTGCAGAACTCGCCCAACGTCTTCGGCGATGGACTCCTGTGCACCGCGGGCACGGTGGTCCGGCTCGCGACGAAGACGGTGATGCTCGGCGCGGTGCAGTACCCGGCACCCGGATCGAGCGATCCCTCGATCAGCGTCCGCGGCGCGGTGCCGCTCAACGGAGGCCAGCGCTACTACCAGGTCTGGTACCGCAACGCCGCGGCGTTCTGCACGAGCGCGACGTTCAACCTGACGAACGGCGTCTCCGTGAGCTGGGCGCGCTGAGACCGTGACCTAGTGCGCAGGGCGCGTCGTCACCGCGGGTCGGTGGCGGCGCGCCCTTCTCGTTCATCTCGCCAGCGCTTCGAGCGCGGTTGCACGCGTCGCCAACAACACGTCGTCCGCGGGCGAGACCGCGAGGCCGGCCTCGGCGTACTTCGCGGACGTCCGGTGCGCGCTCAGTTGCGCGAGCACGTTCGCGACCTGTCGCCAGTACGCCACCTGGGCGGGATACACGCCGGCGATGGCGAAGTCCGCCTCGCGCTCGCTGGCCTCGACGTCGCCGTGACGCTCGAGCACGACGGCGTAGAACATCCGCGCGTTGTGGTTCATCGGTTCCTTGGCGAGAGCGAGCGCGTAGTACATCAGCGCGTCCTCGAGTTCGTCGTGCAGTAACGCGTAGATGCCGACCTGCGCCCAGGCGCCGCCCAGGCGGGGATCGAGCTGCGCGGAGCGCACATAAGCCTCATTCGATTCGTCGGTGCAGCCGCGCTGCGTCAGCGCGTTGCCCATGAGGACGTACAGCGCCGCAGTGGACGGATGGCGCGCGAGCCCGCGCCAGCACCACGCTTCGGCCTCGGCGTGGTCCTCCGGCCCCTGCAGTGTCTGCGCGATCAGGTTGTAGGTGTCCACGGATCCTGGATCGAGCGCGTGCGAGCGCTCGAGAAGCGCGCGCGCAGCCACGGGTTCGATCAAGACGAGCGCCTGGCCCGCGTAGTACAGCGCGCGCGCCGAGTCGGGCCACAAGCTCGCGAGCGCCGCGGACGCCGAGCGCGCTCCCGGGGCGTCGCCGACCTGCTGCGCGCTCGAGGCGCGCTGCTCATGGTAGATCGCACGCGCCACGGGAGCGCGCGCTACGGCCTCGTTGAACAACTCGAACGCGCGCTGGTTCAACGCGCGCCGCTCGTAGTAGGACAGCCGCTGCCCCGCCGCGACTGCGCAGCGGCCGCGGATGTAGAGCTCGAACGAGCGCACCTCGGCTGCGAAGTCGGCGGGTGCGCGCGGCGGCATCTCGCGGCCGTTCACCAGCGCTTCGAGCGCGTCGCGGCCGCGCATCGAGGGCGAGAGTTCGGCCAGGCGCGCGTGAGCTCGCGCGAAATCGCCGGACTGGATGCTCGCGAGCACGTGACCGGCGACCGCTTCGTCGTTCCGCGGATCGAGCGCGAGCGCGAGCGCGAACGCGGCGTTCGCTTCTTCCACGCGAACTCGGTCCAGGCTCGCGAAGCCCTCTTCGAGCGCGGCCTCGACCACGCGTGTGCGCGCGAAGGTCGCCGCGGCGCGCACTTCGTCGCGCGAAGCCCACCAGTCGCCACCGAACACAGCCAAGCCGATCACGCTGATCGAGAGCGCCGCGGCGAGCGCCGCTTGACGCGGCTCGCGGCGTGACCAGCGCAGGATCCGCCCGTGGAGCGGCAGCGGACGCGCGCGGATCGGACGCTGCGCCACGCAGGCTTCGAGGTCCTCGGCCAGCGCCGCCGCGCTCGCATAGCGGCGGTTGCGATCGCGCTCCATCGCGGTCGCCACGACGACGGCGAGGTCGCGGGACACCACCGGGTTCAGCGCGCGAATGTCGGTCGCACTGCTCGTCGCGATGGCGCGGTACAGCGCGATCGGAGTCGGACCGTCGAAGGGCCGCCGCAGCGCGAGACACTCGTAGAGCGTCACGCCCAGCGCATAGACGTCGCTCTGCGCGTCGGGCCGCGTGCGCTCACCGCTGACGAGCTCGGGCGCGATGTACGCCGGCGTGCCCGCCGTGTCGCCGGTGCGCGTCAACGAGATCCCCGTCGCCTCCTCGGGGATCGCCAGGCCGAAGTCGACGAGCACGGGATCGCCGTCGCCGCCGACGATGATGTTCGACGGCTTGACGTCGCGGTGGATCACGCCTTGCGCGTGCGCGGCGTGCAGCGCGCGCGCGACGCGTGCGAGGCACGACGCCACGGCGAGCGCCGCCTCGCGTCCGCGCGTCGGTGCGTTCGGGATCGAGGCGCAGCTCGCCGCGGACTCGCGCGCGCGCGCGATCGAGCGCGCGAGGTTCTCACCGTCGACGTAGCGCATCGCGATCCACGGCCGATCGCCGGCGACGCCCGTGCCGAAGATCGTCGCGATGCCCGGGTGCTCGAGACGCGCCGCGAGTTCAGCCTCGCGACGGAAGCGCGCACGAGCAGCCGGGCTCTGCAGGACTTCCGACGGCAAGAGCTTCAACGCGACGCGGCGCCCGAGCGGCTGCTCGACGGCCTCGAACACGACGCCCATGCCGCCGCGTCCGATCTCGCACACGATGTCGTAGGGCCCGACGCGCGCGAGCTGCTCGTCGTCAGCCGACCCGACGCCTTCGCGTTCGAGCTCCGACAGCGCTTCGATCGCATCGCGCACGTCCGAGCCCAAGTGCGCGAAACGCGCCGCGAAATCGTCGGCGTCGACGCGTTCTCCGCGCCGGCGGCGAGCGACATAGAGCTCGACTGCATCCTCGGCCGTGCGCGGCTCGGGCTCCTTCACGATTCCGACTCCGCACCCGGATTCAGCGCCTTGAGCGTCGGGCGCAGACGCACGAGCGCGCGCACGAAACGCTTGCTCGCCGCCGCCGGCTCGATCGCGAGCTCGGCCGCCGCCTCCTCGTTCGAGAGACCCTCGAAGTGCCGCAACGCGACGATCTCACGATCCACTTCGGTTAGCTCCGCCAGCGCTTCGAGCACGCGCGAGCGGATCTCCTCGCGGCGCAGGGCTCGAGTCGGTGTCGTCTGGTTCGCGACGAACGCATCCGCGAGCGCGGCGGCACTGATCGAGGGACGGCTGCCCACGTTCACCTCGCGCAGCGCGTCGCGCATGTGCGCGCCGAGATGACGCCGATGAACGCCCGCCAGCGCCTCGGCCGCCACCAACCGCAACCAGACGTGGAAGGGCAGCGTCGGTCGCCCGCACCAACCCTCGAAGCGCGCCTCGGCGTCGATCCAGGTTTCTTGAACGACATCGGCGGGGTCCACCCGACGGCGCAGACTCGGATCGAGGCGCAGCTCGATCATGCGCTCGATCTGGGACCGCTCGCGCGCGAACAGCGCGAGCAGAGCCTCACGATCGCCGTTGCGCGCGCGCGCGACGAAACCACTGCGATCGACATCCTCCGCCACGAATCGGAGTCTAGCGCGGGGCGCGGGAGGTGCCGGAAACCCGGGCCGGAGCGGCTCCGAACGCGTCGCGTCGCGCCGCGGGCGACCCGAGGCGAACGGCGTAGGTCGCGGTCCCGTTGCTCAGCGCCTCGACGAGCGCCGCGCGCGGGTCGCGTCAGCGAGTCGAGCAAGATCACGGCGTCCTCACCGGCCCCGACGAGCATGCGCGCCTCGTGCCTGACCATCTCGGCCACCGCGAGGTGACGCGACGCCGGCTCGTCGATGGTCGAGCTGATGATCTCGCGCTGACCCTCGGGCAGCATGCGCTCGAATCGCAGCGCCTCTACGCTGGCGCGCGGGAAGTCCTCCTACGCCAACGTGCGCACGAGATCAGGCCCCGAGCGGGTAGATCCGCTCGCTGTGCGGCATCTCGCTCGCCTACGCGAAGCACGCCCGAGCATCATCGAGGCCGTGGCCGTCCGGCTTCGCGCGGTCTCGATCGGTGCCGCGCCTGAGTTCGCGAACGCACCGCCGGTTTCGACGTTGCCAGATGCGCCGGTTGCACGAGATCCACCCGTCCGTCAGATCGCCGCGAGCTCGTCGATCAGGCGTGACGCGGCTACCGCGCGGACCCTCTCGGACAGCGCGAACGTCGCCTTGCCGGCGTGCACGACGTCGAGCCGGTCGAGCTCCAGGTCCTCGAGCGCCGACCGCATCGAAGCCGTTACCGACGACGCGTCCATGCGCTTGAACTCGGACCCGAGCTTCGTCGATACGCGCACGACGAGCAGATCGAGCTCGGCTCCGGCGTACGTGCCCCAGAAGTACGCCTCGCCGCGCTCGACACGCAGCTGTCGAAGTACCTGTTCGATGAGGAAGCCCTCCCACGAGGCCCCGACCTTCACGTGGCCGTCCAGTTGTGAACGCGTCTCGATGTCGAGCAATCGATGGAGCAGGCCGCTGTCCGTCACGTAGATCTTCGGCGACTTGACCTGGCGCTTCGCGAAGTTCGCATGCCAGGGCTGGAGCTGCCGCACCGTGAACGTCGCTGTCAGGAGATCGAGGTAGCGCCGAACGGTCGTGTCCGCGACGCCGAACGCGCGCGCGAACTCGGACGCGTTCCAGATCGTGCCGTGCGCGTTGGCGACCATCGTCCAGAAGCGCCGCAGCGTGCTGGACGGTACGCGCAGGCCGAGTTCCGGGATGTCGCGTTCGAGGTAGGTGCGCACGAGGTTCGTCCGCCACCGAAAGCTCGCCTCGTCGTCCTGTGCGAGGAACGAGCGCGGGTAGCCGCCGCGCAGCCACAGGCGGTCGAGCGCGCAGCGTGGCACCTCGTGGAGTCCGAAGCCCGTGAGCTCGTGGAAGTGGATACGTCCGGCCAGGGATTCGGAACCCTGTTTCAGGAGCTCGGGGGCGGCACTTCCGAGCACGAGAAAACGCGCCGGTCGCCGGGGGCGATCGGCGAGGACGCGCAACAGCTGGAACAGGTTCGGCCGGCGCTGGATCTCGTCGAGCACGACGAGGCCGCGCAAGCCGCGCAAGCCGCGCAAGTCGCGCAAGCCGCGCAAGTCGCGCAAGTCGCGCAAGTCGCGCAAGCCGCGCAAGCCGCGCAACTCGCGCAGCGCAATGCCCGCCTCTCGAAGCCAAGTCGCGCAAGTCGCGCAGCGCAATGCCCGCCTCTCGAAGCCGCTTCGCCGCGAGCGCTCCATGCGGACGCGGCGCCGCCACGGATCCGTTTCTC
>Ga0163152_10000186_pt1 | contig 106105 bp, 99 predicted proteins | sample OliLakLV19MP8IB2_FD_148635 | JGI IMG/M metagenome (GOLD analysis project Ga0163152, IMG submission 148635) | Freshwater microbial mat bacterial communities from Lake Vanda, McMurdo Dry Valleys, Antarctica - Oligotrophic Lake LV.19.MP8.IB-2 | ecosystem: Environmental > Aquatic > Freshwater >...
CGTCCGGTGACAGGGCCACGCCCGCCAACACCGGGTCATGCACCCAGGCCTGAATTGCTATCGACGCGGCTTGGCTGTGCGTCGGCAGCCCGAATGCTGCGACAACTGACAGCGCAGCGAGCAATGTGAAGTGTGGCAGCGAGCGGTGATTGCGCTTTGCCGAAGCGGAATATGAGCTGAAGCACTTGATCTTCAAGTCCATTTGTCCGGCTCCTCGTGGTTGAGCATTTCCAAGGCCAGCGTCCAGCGTGAATTTCGACCGCCACTCAGCGTTGCAGAAATGTAACAAAAATATGAAGAAATTTTGACCGATATTTGTCAGTGCGGTTAAGCTTACACGCAATCGATGCTCGCGCTTTCGACAGCAACCGCCATCGTTATCTTGGGGAGGGCGGGAAGCGACATTCAACGCCTTACCGGGAGCTTGATGAACATGATTACATTTTCGCTGGCGCGAAAGCGTCTTGCCGCACTCGTATTTGGACTCGCGTTGGCTGTCCCTTTCGCAGCAGCGCAGCAGCGCAGCAGACACCGACACCTTCCGAACCTACGCCCACCGTCGAGAAAGACGAGCCGGAGGCCGCGGAGGTTGCTGAAGTAGTCATCACCGGCTCGCGCATTCGCCGAACTGAATTCACGAGCGCGTCGCCGGTGACAATCATCACGGCCGAGCGCAGCGCGCTCGCTGGTCTCATTTCGACCGAGGAAATCCTTCGTGGTTCGACGGCAGCGGCTGGCCAGCAGGTCACCGACGCATTCAGTGGCTTCATTACGGACGGTGGGCCGGGCGCGAACTCCATCTCCCTGCGTGGCCTGGGTGCGCAGCGCACGCTCGTGTTGGTCAATGGCAAGCGTTGGTCACCCTCTGGTATCCAGGGCCGCACCAATACGGTCGATTTCACAGCCATCCCGAGTTCGACGATTTCTCGCATCGAGATTCTCAAGGACGGCGCATCCTCGGTTTACGGCGCAGACGCGGTGGCCGGCGTCATCAACATCATTACCAAAGAGTCGCTCGACGGATTCCAGCTGAACGTGCAGACGAGCACCAGCGATGAATTCGACGGCTCGCGCTACTCATTCGATGGTTCCTTTGGACAGGTCTTCGACCGCGGTTCGTTCTCGATTTCCGCGAACTACGCGGAGCAGCAGAACCTGACCCGTACATCGCGTGACTGGCTCTCCTGCGATCGCGATCCGCGCATCACGGACCAGGATGGCGACGGCGTCATCGACAACACGGATCCGTTTACCGGCGAGCCGCTGTGCCTCGGCTTCATTTACGGTCTCGCGAATACCGCTCTCGGTTTTCTGCGTTACGAACCCTCGCTGGCCACGCCCACGCCAGCCAACCGTTATTTTGACCCGCGCGTCAACGGCGTGTTTGGTATCCCGTTCTACACCCGCCTGCCGCTGAACGGCCTCAGCCCGATCTCGCCCCCGGCGACAACAATGAGTACGCCTCCCCTGAACCCGCTGTTCGACAACGACGGCGCCTACTACAACGATCTTCGCAGCCCGGCAGTCGAAGACCTGCAGCCGAAGAGCAAGCTGTTCTCCTTGACGTCGTTTGGTCAGCTCGATTTCGATCTCGGCGGCGGCCAGAGCACGGCGTATTACGAGGCTTACTGGAACAGCCGCAGCACCGATATCCTCGGCGGCTATCGGCAGTTTTTTCCGTTTGTCGAGGAACTCGGCCCGAATGGCGCGCCGAATCCGCTCAATCCGTTCAATGCAACGGGCCTGCCGCCAGGTTTCCGTTTTGCGCAGCCGGTGTTGCCTACCTATGAGATCCTCGACCCGAGCACGAAGATCGATATTAGTCGTTATAACGCCTTCGCCGGCCTGCGCGGCGACTTCATCGGCGGCTGGGAATACGATGCGTTCATCGGCTATGGCCGATCCGAAGGCAGTTATCGTGACCAGCAGCTGCTCGACGACCGCGTTGAGGCGGCGATCAATAACGTGATCGTCGATCCGATGAGCGGGCAGATTCGCTGCAGCGATGCAGCGCTTGCGGCCCTGCCTGGCTGCGTGCCGGCCAATCTGTTCACGCGGGATGCTCTGCTGAATGGCCGGCTACCGGCCAATGTGCTCGCGTTCCTTCGTAAGGACACGCGCGGCGAGACCGTCTACTCCGGCACAACCGCTTCGGCATATCTGACGGGCTCTGTGTTCACGCTGCCGGCGGGTGATGCAAAGGCCGTGTTTGGCGCGGAGTGGCGTCGCGAGTCCATCGATGATGTGCCCGACGAAGACGCGCAGAATAACAACTACTGGGGCTTCTCGACCGCTGGAATCACGCGCGGCACCGACTCGGTTCGCGAGGCGTTTGTCGAGTTCGAAGCGCCACTTCTCAAGGGCAAGAAGTTCGCGGAGTCGATGACTGTCAACCTGTCTGGCAGATACACGGATTACGACTCTTACGGTGCCGATGAGACCTACCGGGTGTCGCTCGATTACGTGATCGCGCCGCTCGTCAGCGTTCGCTCGACTTACGGCACGTCCTTCCGGGCACCGGATCTTTACGAGCAGTTTCTCGCCGACCAGATCGGTTTCGTCAGCAACCTGTCCGACCCCTGCGTGAATTACGGCAACCGGTCGAATCCTGGCGACCCATTGTTCGACAATTGTGCCTCGCAGGGTCTGGCTCCGGACTTCTTCAATCCGGAGAGCATTGTCAGCATCACGGGGGGTGCGGACGATCTGGGAGCGGAAACTTCGGACGCCTTTACCTTTGGCATTGTGCTGAAGCCGGAGGCTCTGAATGTCTCGCTCGCCGTCGACTACTTCGACATCTCGATCGCGGACACCGTGGAGTCTCCCGGTGTCGGGTTCATCCTCGGGACCTGCTACGACTCGGCGAATTTCTCGAGCCCGTTTTGCAACCGCGTCGGCCCGCGTGATGCGCTCGACGTGCTTTCGTTCGTCGATGCGTCCTTTGTCAACGTGGGCAGACAGATCTCGCGCGGCGTCGACATCAACTTCCTGTTCGACAAGGAATTTGAGATTGGGCGGCTGATCGTCGATCTGGACGCAACCTACCTGATCGAGCAGAACTTCGAGCTGTTCGGGGAGACGACCCAGCTCGCCGGGCGCTGGGGCTACCCGCGCTGGTCGGCACAAACCGAGACGCGCTTCGACTGGCGCGACTGGCGCTTAGCCTGGTTCATGGACTTCACCGGCGAGAGTGCCGAGATTCCGGTTAGGGATCCGGGCACGTCAAACATCGACCGGACTTTCAGAACCCCGAACACGCTCTATCACGCGTTCTCGGTGCGCTATGCCGCGGCCGACTGGGAGATCATCGGCTCGGTCCGCAACGCGTTCGATAAGGACCCGCCGTTCGTCTCCGGTGGCCAGAATGCTGACGGCGCAACGCGGTTCTTCAATACGCTGCCGGGCGTCGGCTACGACCTGTTCGGTCGCACCTTCGTGCTGCAGGCGTCGACCCGCTTCTGATCGTTCACGGGCTTCGCGCGCGGCGTTTGCCGCGCGCGAGGTCCAGCACGACGATCCCGCCGAGGATCAACGCGACCCCGGCGAACTGCCACGCCGTCATGCGTTCATCCAGGAAAAACCAGGCCAGCGCGATGGTGGTCGGCGGTCCGGCGGTCGAGACAATTGCGGCGCGCTCGGCGCCGATGCGCTTGACGCCTTCGGCCTGCAATAGTGCTGGCACGAACATCACCATCGTGCCGAGCGCCAGCAGCACCCACCACGATGCCGCGTCGATGCGGGCCAGGTCCGAGAGCGGATGTCGCGCCACGTAGTGCAGGCCGAGCGCCACGGCGGCGCTGCCCATTGCATACAGCGTAAAGCGCGCGCTACCGAGTTCGCCGAGGAGTCGCTCGCCGATCATGAAGTACACCGCGAACGTGAGCGCTGACAGGATTACGAGCGTCGCGCCGAGCGCATTGGCACGCGCAACACTGTGGTCAAAGCCACCGACCGCGAAGTAGATGCCGGCATAGGTCATCGCGCAGGCCACGAGTACGCGGGTGGCCGGTCGCCGCTTCGTCAGCAGGGCCGAGAACACGACGACAAACGCTGGATAGCTGAACATCAATACGCGCTCGACGCTCGCATCGATCATGGTCAACGCATAGAAATCCAGCAGCGCTCCGCCGTAATAGCAGATGAGCCCGGCGAGGCAGGCGGCTGCGATGGCCTGCGGGCGGGCGGGTGCGGGCGGCGCCTGGCGGGCGCGCACGGCGGCAAAGGCCCAGAAGAACGGCACCGCGACAAGCGCGCGAATGGCGACCAGCGGCTCGAAGCCAATGCCGCGGGCGTAGAGGTCCTTGGCCAGGATGCCCTTGGTCGCGAACAGCATCGCGCCGAGCACGACGAACACGGTGCCAAGCAGCCGGGCACGCTGCGCGCCCGTTGCGCCGGGCGCCGTCAATTGCCGGGGCTCAAGTTGTCGCGCTGGCGATCTCGGTGTGCCGTCGCGCAAGTGGCTCGCGGCGCTTGGATGCGAAGCGGTCCATCGCGAGCACGACGCCAAACACGATCAACACCTCGCCGAAGTTGTCGAGCTTCCACGGTCGCAGGGGCGGTGTAGCACTGACAAACATCAGTGTGCCGCAGATGGCCATCCATGGAAACTTGTGCCGGACCCACAGCGCGATGCCGCTGCCGATCACGACAATGCAGGCAATGATCGGCGCGAGCGCGCCGGTCGAAGGCACCGCAACCTGGCCAGGGAAGCAGAAGTCGGCCGGACTCACCGAAGTGGAGTAGCGGATCAGGTCGAGCTCGCACACAGGATGCAGCGACGTCGTCCAGAACAGCGGCAGCTCCTTGATCATCAGTGCAACGGTGAGCAGGCAGAATCCACTCATGACCCATTTTTTCTGCGCCCATTGGAATCCTGCCAGCCGCAGGACTGCGCCACTGGCGATGATCAGCCAGGTGCCCATCAGCCAGTGGATCCAGAAACGCGGCCAGGACAGCGCTTCGAGCGTGGGACCGAATCCGATCCACTGCCCGCTGCCGACGATCAGGTTGTCCCAGACGAGTCCGAGCTGTGGAATCAACAGCATCGCAAGCGCAGCGAGCCCGGTGCGCTGATAGACGCGGACCATCCACACGAACAGCCCGAGTTGCAGGCCAGCCTGAAGCAGGAAAATCGTCGAATACACCTGTTGCACTCCGTTGCGAACGATTCCAAGGGGGCATATAGCGCTAAAAAACCGCTCTGGTCGCGACGTATCGTCGGGGCTTGCCACTGTGCGGAGGTCGGCTTACCTTGCCCGGTCTTTGAGGGGAGCTGCCATGTCTGGACCCTTGCACGGCGTCAAGATCGTCGAAATGACCAGCGTCGTGCTGGGTCCCTGGGCCTGCCAGATGTTTGCGGACATGGGCGCGGACGTGATCAAGATCGAGCAGCCGCGCGGCGACAGCAACCGTACGCTCGGCGCTTCCCAGAACCCGGGCATGGCGGCGCTGTACCTGACCTGCAATCGCAACAAGCGCAGTCTCGTGCTCGACCTGCGTCAGGACGGTGCGCGGGATGCCCTGCTGGCGCTGGTCAAGGATGCCGACGTGTTCGTGCACAACAACCGGCCGCAGGTCATGACCAAGCTGCGGCTCGAGTACGCCGACATGAAGAAGGTCAATCCGAAGATCATCTACTGCGGCGCTTATGGTTACGCCAAGAAGGGTCCGTATGGCGCACTCGGTGCGTTGGACGATTCGATCCAGGCCGTCAGCGGCATCGCGTCGCTGAGCACGATGACGCTCGGCGAGCCGCGCTACCTGCCGACCATCGTCGCCGACAAGACCACTGCCCTGACGGTCGTTTACGGCGTGCTCGCCGCGCTGTTCCATCGCGAGCGCAGCGGCGAGGGCCAGGAACTCGAAGTGCCGATGTTCGAGACGATGGTCAACTTCGTGATGGCCGAGCACCTCTGGGGCATGACCTTCGATCCGCCGAAAGGCGCGCCGGGCTACACGCGGCTGATGAGCCATCATCGCAAACCGTACAAGACGCTGGATGGCTACATCGCGATCCTGCCGTACCTCGATGCGCACTGGGAGAAATTCTGCCGGCTGACGGACCACCAGGATCTGATCGATGCGCCGCAGTTCAAGACGCTCGCTGATCGGGTGCGCAACATCGACGACACTTACCGGATCACCGGCGAAATCATGGCGACGCGCAAGACCCGCGAGTGGCTCGACCTGTTCGACAAATCCGGAGTGCCGACGATTGTCGTCAACAGCCTCGAGGATCTCGCCAACGATCCGCACCTGAACGCGACTGGCTTCTGGAAGTTCTACGATCACCCCACCGAGGGTCGGCTGCGGATGCCGGCATTTCCGGTGAACTTCAGTTCGACTCCGGCGGACATTCGCCTGCCCGCGCCACGGCTAGGCGAGCACACACGCGAGGTGCTGAGCGCTGCCGGACTCAGCGAGGCGCAGATCGAAGCGCTGCTGGCGAACGGCGCCGCCATGACGGCCGAACAGGCTGCCTCGACAGTCGCCGAGGGCGGTGACTGACGATCAGGCCTTGAGGCCGTAGACTTTCAGCGCGTTCGTGCGCAGGAACTTCTCGAGCGCCGCAGGACGCAGGTTCAGCGCGAGCACTTCGTCCATGGTCCGCTTGAAGCCCAGCACCGGGAAGTCGGTGCCGAACAGCACTTTGTCCTGGCCATACGAGTTGATGTATTTGACGAACGCCGGCGGCCAGTACTGGGGGCTGTGCGCGTCGGAGCCGATGAAGACGTTCTCGTGCTTCCAGGCCATCGCGATCATCTCGTCGGTCCACGGAATGCCGACATGAATGCCGATCAGTTTCAGCTCCGGGAAATCACAGGCAATGCCATCGAGCAGGATCGGTCGGCCGACGCTGCGCATCGGCGCCTCTTTCGAATAGACCATCGACTGCCCGACCTGCATCTGGATCGGCACGTCGAGCTCGACGCACTTCGCATAGAACGGGTAGTACTTCGCGTGATCGGGTGGCAGATCGAACCAATGCGGGTAAACATGCGCGCCGATGAAACCCATGTTCCTGACGGCGTCTTCCAGCGCACGGACGCCACTCATGCCTTCGTACGGGTCGATGCCGGCCATGGCGTAAAAACGTCCCGGGTATTTCTCGACCGCTCGGGCGATGACTTCGTAGGGCAGGTGGAACGATCCAGGCAGGCCCTTTCGGCCAACCTTGGGTGCGAACAGGAAGGCCCGCTCGATACCGGCTTCGGCCATCTGTTCGAGCTGCGCTTCGAGCGTGACGCCCTGCATATTCGTCTTGGACTTCATCTTGCCGGCGAAGAACTGCTCCTGCCAGCCGGGCCGGAAGGCCAGCGCCTCTTCGGTCCAGATGCCGCAGACGATATCGACAGCCTGCACAGGCGTTTTGCTGGCGGGACGTGTTTCTTTATCAGTCATCGGAAGCTCCGCCTGAACTCGAACAGGCGGCGAGCATGCCAGCGTCACGCCGGTTCGCCAAACTGAATCATGTAGCGTGACCGCAACAGAAAATGCCGATTTTTTGGTTGCGGTGCGGAGCGCTGTGGTTGCATCAATACCACTGTGCTAGCATGCGCGCGCTTTGGTCCGGGCAGCCGTTGTCTGCTTCGCACCAGATCCTCAAACCTTTTAGGGAGTTTCTGATGTCCAGCAATCGAGCCACGCCGCTCTCACGTCTGATTGGCCTTTCGGTCGCCGTTGCGGCCACCAGCCTCGCCGGCCAATCGGCCCTGGCACAGGAAGTCGTTGCGGACGTTCTCGAGGAAGTCATTGTGACGACCGCCCGGCAGCGCGCAGAGAACCTGCAGGACGTGCCGGCGTCGATTACGGCGTTCTCGGCCAGCACGCTCGAAGCGGCTGGCGTTGATCGCGCCGGCGATTTCATCCGGCTGACCCCTGGCGTGTCGCTGGTGCAGGCTGCAGAGGTCGGCGACGCTCAGGTCAACATCCGCGGCATCAACGGTGCGCGCGATGCCGAGAACAGTTTCGCGCTGATCATCGACGGCGTGCTGCAGACGAACCCGGCTGCGTTCAACCGCGAGTATTCGGACCTCAAACAGATCGAAGTCGTCAAGGGTCCGCAGGGCGCCATCTATGGCCGCAGTGCGGCGGCTGGCGCGATCATCATCACGACGACGCTGCCGCGCGATTCCTTCGGTGGTGACTTCAAGGTCGGTTACGGCGAGGACAACACGCAGACGGCGCAAGCCGTGATCAGCGGACCGCTGACGGATCGCTCGGGCTGGAAGATTGCCGCCGACTACCGCAAGACCGACGGGTTCTTCCGCAATTCGTTCCTGAACCAGAAGAACGTCGACGACTACGAAGGCTTCAATGTCAACGCGCGTCTGATTTTCGAGCCCAGCGACTCGTCGACTCTCGACGTCAAGGCGCACTACGGCAAGGTCGACGCGGCATCGATATCGTTCAATGCGTCGTTTGCGTTGCCTGCGGTCGCCGCGGCCTTCGGTGCGCCTGCGTTCGATGAGGACCCGAACGATCATCCGTTCGCGTTCATCAACAATGTCGATCCGCAGAACGACCAGGAAGTGAAAGACATCTCGGTCAAGTTCGACTCGGATCTGGCGTTTGGCAGGCTGACGGCCTGGGCGCTGTACAGCGATATCCAGAACTCGCTGTCGGCGGACGGCACCTCAGGTGCGTTCGGCTTTTTCTTCAATGATCCGCAGTGCCTGTCGAGCGCAGCGGCGACGTTCAACTCGATGTTCCCGTGGCCAGCGCCGCAGTTCCAGGCAGTGCCTGACCCGCGGGTGCCGGGCGCGACCGTGTTTGGCGCCTACACGCCGGTTGCCTGCGACGGGACGCAGTACCAGGAGCGCAACCAGAAGGACTACAGCTTCGAGCTGCGCCTCGCCTCGAACAACGACGGCCGGCTCGACTGGCTGACCGGCCTGTACTACCTGAACATCGATCGTACGGTTGGCATCAACACCGGCATCGACAACAACAATGGCCGAGTGACGCCGCAGCTGTTCGTGCCACGCGGCCAGCCGAACGGCACCGAGGCGCTGCTGTGGGACAACTTCACCAGCGATGTCTACGCCGTGTTCGGCTCGTTGAACTATGACGTCTCCGATACCCTCGAGGCGGGCCTGGCGCTGCGCTACGACCGCGAGGAGCGTTCGGTCACGAACCTCGTGCCGGTCAATGCACGCACGCAGTACATCGACACCAACCCGGCTGATGGTTTCACGGGCAACGCCGCGTTGAACCCGGGTCTGTTCCCTGGCATCGGCAACCCCGCCGGTATCCCTGACAAGTCCGAGACGTTCAGTCAGATCCAGCCCAAGGTCACGCTGACCTGGGAGCCGTCCGAGGACTGGACCTGGTTCGCGAACTGGGGCATTGGCTTCAAGAGCGGTGGTTTCAACAACTCCGGTTCGGCGGCGACGGTCGACACTTATATCAACAGCATCACGGGTGCGGGCGAGCCCGGCGGCCGTTCGGTCATCATCCGCGACGTGTTCGACAAGGAGAAGTCGAGCGCAGCGGAGGCCGGCTTCAAGGCCAGGTTGATGGGCAACCGCCTGTCGTTCGAAGGCGCGATCTATCACACCAGTGTCGATGACATGCAGTTCTTCGAGTTCCTGGTGGGTGCCTTCGGCCTGCTGCGCGTCGTCTCCAACATCGACAAGGTCGAACTCGACGGCCTTGAGCTGGCGGCGAACTTCCGGGTGACCGACGAGTTCCGTCTGTCCGCCGGCTACAGCCGCATCCAGAGCGAGATCAAGGCGAACACGTCGCGGCCGAAGACGGTCGGCAACAAGTCGCCGTACACGCCGGACTACACCGCCACACTCGGCGCTGAGTTCGACGTTCCGGTTGGCGATGTCTGGTCGCTGCAGGCCGGTGCGTTCTACAACCTGACGGGTCCGACCTGGTTCCACACGATCCAGGACAACACGAACCTGACGCTGTTTGCGGCGAGCTTCGGCCCGGTGCTGGGCCGCGCTGACTACTCGAAGTTGCAGCGCAACAAGTACAGCACCGTCGACATGCGCCTCGCGCTGGTCAGCGATACGTTGTCTGTTGCACTGGTGGGCAAGAACGTCACCGACGAGACCTTCCTGCAGGAAGTCATCCCGGCGCCGGAATTTGGTGGTGCCTTCATCCACCCGAGCGGCGAGCGGCGCTTCTCGGTTGAGGTCGGTTACAAGTTCTGATCGAGCCGTGCTCGATGACGAAGCGAGACGCCGGCCTGTGCCGGCGTTTTGCTTTGGAGTGTCATGAACCGCAGTGAGATCCAGTTTCCGCCGAAGCATGCCGCGCTGCGCGACGATGTGCATGCGCTCGGTGAGCTGATCGGCCATGTGCTGCGGGAGCAGGGCGGTGATGCGCTGTATGAAGCCGTCGAGGCAGACCGGCGGCTGGCGATCCAGTGGCGCGCCGATGGCGGTGAGATGGCCGCGGAGCTGCGAGCGCGGACCAGTGATCGCCCGCCCGCGCTCGCCAGTGAACTGACGCGAGCGTTCTCGATGTGGTTCCAGTCGGTGAACCTCGCGGAGAAAGTGCATCGGGTACGGCGCCGGCGCGAGTACTTCCTGCATGACCAGGCCAGGCCTCAACCCGGCGGCATCGAAAGTGCGCTGGCGCAGCTGCGCGACCAGGGTCTGTCGCTGCCGGATGTGCTGGCCTTGCTGCAGCAGTTGCGGATCGAGCCGGTGTTCACGGCGCATCCGACCGAGTCCACCCGCCGCACGATCCTGCGCAAGCAGCAGCGCCTCGCAGAACTGCTGTTCGACCGGCTCGACCCGACCCTGACGCCGTATCAGCAACGCGGCATCTGGGCCCGCGTAAGAATGGAGCTGACCACAGGCTGGCAAACGGCGGATCACCCGCGTGAGCGGCTGACGGTGTCCGATGAACGCGAGCATGTGATCTTCTATCTTTCGGAAGTCCTGTACCGGATCCTGCCGGCACTCTACGACGAGATCGAGCAGGCGCTGCTGAAGCTCTACGGCCCGCAATCCGCACCGCTCGATCTGCCAACCATTTTCAGGTTCGGCACTTGGGTTGGCGGCGACATGGACGGCAATCCGGATGTCCACGCCAAGAGCATTCGCGAAACGCTGGCGCGCCAGCAACAGGTCATCGTCAACGCGTATTTCAACGAGTGCCAGTCGCTGTCGCAGCAGCTGTCGCAGAGCGCGAGTCGCATCGGCGTGTCACCCGAGCTGCAGCAGCGGATCCAGGACTACGGTACGCTGGTGCCGGCGGCGCGTGCGGCGGCCCCGTCACGCCATGACCGGATGCCGTACCGAGTTTTCCTCGGTCAGGTTGCCGAGCGGCTGCGTATGACCTACGAGGCACGTCCGAACGGCTACGAAAGCCCGAGTCACCTGCTTCGCGACCTCCAGCTCGTTGCCGACAGCCTGAGCGGCAATCGCGGCGAACATGCCGGGCTGCTGCCGGTGCGGCGCCTGATGCGGCGGATCCGGACGTTTGGCTTTCATCTTGCTACCCTCGACGTGCGCCAGCACGCTTCGATTCACCATCGCGTGATTGCGCAGGCGTTGGATGATCCTCAATGGGAGCAGTACGGAGCAGTCGAGCGCCATCGGCTGCTGGTCGATGCGATTGAACGAGACCTTGGCCCCCGCGGCGAACTCGATGCGCTGGCCCGCAGGACACTGGGCGTTTTCGAAGCCATGCTGCAGTGTCGCCATCGCTACGGGCCTGAGGCGGTCGGGTTCTATGTCGTCGGCGGCGTCGAGGATCCGTCGGATGTGCTCGCGCCGCTGCTGATCGCGCGCTGGGCCGAGGCCTACGACAAGCGCACCGGTGAGGTGGCCCTCGACATCGCGCCGCAGTTCGAGAGCATCGATGCGCTGGCGGGCTGCGGCCAGACGATGCGCGAACTGCTCGATGATCCGCTGTATCGTCGCCATCTCGAAGCACACAGCCGCACGCAGTGCGCGCTGCTCGGTTATTCGGAGAGCAGTCTTGAGGGCGGTATCGTTGCCTCAAGGGTTTCGATCCACCGCGCCCAGCTGCAGCTGGCCGATGTGCTACGGCAGGCCAACGAGACCCACGTGATCTTCCACGCTCGCGGCGCCAGCATCGCGCGCGGCGGTGGGCGAATCGATTCCGTCGTGCAATCGAGCCCACGCTCGACGATCACGGGTCGACTGCGCCTGACCGAGCAGGGCGAGGTCATCAACCAGAACTACGGCCTGCGACCGATTGCAATGCGCACTTTGGAGCGCGCCTTCAATGCGCTGAGCCTCGCGGTGCGCGAGGCGGGCAGCGGCGCGGCGGGAGGTGCGTCTGCGGAAGAAGGCGGGGGCGAGGTCGCCACCACGTTGCTTGTGGCCAGCCAGCAGCGGTACCGCGGCCTGGTCTGGGAGAATCAGGATTTCTTTCGCTATTTCTCGGCCGTGACACCGATCGATGTGATTGAGCGCATGCAGATCGGGTCGCGTCCGGCGACGCACCCGGATCGGACCGGGCTGGCTGCGTTGCGGGCGGTCTCGTGGGTGTTTGCGTGGACGCAGACCCGGGCGCTGCTGCCGGGCTGGTTCGGCGCCGGTACGGGCCTGCGGTCCGCGATCGAGACCCATGGGCTGGAAACGGTGCGTGAGGCGCTGCGCGCCAGCCCGTTCCTGCGCAGTCTGGTCGAGGATGTCGAGGCGATGCTCGGCCGCACCGATCTACAAGTGGCCGCCTGCTACAACTCGCTGGCGGGCCCTGAACTGCAGCACTGCTTCGCAGCCTTGCAGCAGGAGTTCGCGCTCGCGCGCGCTGCGGTGCTGGAGATCCAGGACACGCGCGAGTTGTTGACGGGCAATGCGACCTTGCAGCGGGCGATCCAGCTGCGCAGCCCTTATGTCGACCCGATGAACCTGATGCAGATCGATCTGCTGCGACGCTGGCGCGCCGGCGGGCGGCAGGATCGTGATCTGTTCGAAGCACTGCTTTCGACCGTGGGTGGCATTGCGCAGGGCCTGCAGAGCACGGGCTGAGGTCTGGTCTTCAGGATTGCGTTCGGCGCTGCGGTCCGCTTACCCTGATCGCATGAAACTCCACCGATCCTTACTCATGGCCGGGCTCGTCAGTCTCGTTGGTTGCGCCGCTGGCGGCGCAGCGGAATCCCGATATTCGGCCGCAGACGAAGCGGTTTATCAGGCTCGCTACGAGCAGCTGGTGGCAGCGTTCCGGCTCGGTATCGGGCTCGAGACCTATGATCCGCTCGAGGCGGTTCCCGGCACGCAGCGCCATCAACCGTTGCCGGATGCAAAGCCGGGGCAGCGCACGATCTCGGCGGCGGCGCTCGAGGCGGCGCGCGATTACGCGGCAGCGAATCGATCCACAGCGCTGATCGTCTGGCGCAAGGGTCAGATTGAACACGCCAGCTATTTCGGTGCTCTGACGCCCGAAGGCACGTTCGCATCGCGATCGCTGGCCAAGCCGATGACGGCGGCTGCCATTGGCCGTGCGATCCTGCTCGGCAAGATCCGCTCGCTCGATCAGCCCGCAGCCGATTTCCTGACCGAGTGGAAGGACGATCCGCGCCGCTCGAAGATCCTCATTCGCCACCTGCTCGACATGCGTAGCGGCTTCCTGCCGCAAGCCGTTGCGACCACCCCATCGGACATCCTCAACCGTGCCTATCTGCATCCCCGTCACGAGGAAGTCATCCTGTTCGATTACCCGGTCGTCGATGAGCCAGGCACCCGCTACGAGTACAACAACGCGACGTCGGAGATCGTCGCGCTCGTGATCGAGCGCGCCACCGGTGTTCGCTATGCGCAGTTTGTCGGACGCGAGATCCTGCAGCCGATCGGCGCGCTGGGCGGTGAGGTCTGGGTCAACCGACCTGGCGGACTTGCTCACTCCGGTTGCTGCATGATGGTCCCGGCTGAGAGCTGGGTTCGTCTGGCAGTGCTGTTGATGCAGGATGGCCTTTGGGAGGGCCGCCGCCTGCTGCCCGAGGGCTATGTCGCGCAGATGCGTCAGGGCACGGTGCAGAATCCGTACTACGGGCTCGGCGTTTACGTCCCGGGACCGTTTATCGAGCGGCGCGGATTCGCGAATCCGGAGCGGACCACGGCAGCGCAACGGGTGCTGCACTCCGAGCCCTTCGTGACCGATGATCTGTTCATGTTCGACGGCAATTCAAACCAGATCGTCTACATCTTGCCATCCGAGCAACTCGTGATCCTTAGAGTCGGAAACTCTCCGCCGCGGGTCGAGGGCGGTGCCGAATGGGACAACAGTTTCTTGCCGAACACCGTGCTGCGCGGCATCGCGCAATCCCCCGGTGCCGCGCCGCGCACGCCGCAAAAGCGCTGAGGCCAGAAGCGCAATCAGAAGCGCTATAATCTGCGGCATTCCCCCTGCCGGCGTGCGCTGTCCCCCGGCGAACGCCTCGAGTTTTCTGTAGATGGATGCTGACAAACCCTCGTCGCTGTCGCGCGCCGACCCACCGGTCGTGCTGCTGACGCCGACCCGTCGTTTTCTGGCCGGCGTCGGCCTTGTCGTCCTCGCCATCTCGATCTGGGGCGTCTACCGCTCCGTGGCTGCCAGCGCCCCCGACGAGCGCGAGCCGTCTTTGCCGCTCGTCAGCATCGTCGTGCCAGGGCTGCAGGCGATCAGCGATGTCGTGAGTTTCACCGGCACCATTCGTGCCCGCGACGAGCTGCCGATCACCGTCGAGGGGGAAGGTGGCCGCGTCGCAGCGGTGCTGGTCGAGGCCGGCGATCGAGTACAGCGCGGACAGCTGCTGGCCCGTCTGACCACCACGGTCGCTCAGCCGCAGGTCGAGAGTCTCGCGGCTGGACTCGAACAGGCGCGTGCGGACGCGGAACTCGCCGCCGCGGAGTACGCGCGCGCCCGTGCGGTGGCCGACTCCGGTGCACTGTCGGCACAGGAGATCGAGCGACGACGCTCAGCGCAGTTGAGCGCTGCGGCGCGGGTCAAAGTAGCGAGCGCGCAGCTGAACGAGGCCCGCGCACGTCTGAGTCGTACCGATATCCGCGCGCCGGCCGCGGGTCTCGTGCTGACGCGTGCCGCTGAAGTGGGCCAGACGGCAACCGTCGGAGGCGAGCCCCTGTTCCGACTCTCCCGCGGCGGCGAGATTGAAATGCTGGGTAGTGTTGCGGAGCAGGATCTGCCGCGGCTGGTCGTCGGTCAGCCCGCGTCGGTTCGAATCACCGGTGTGGAGACCGCCTTTGTCGGCAAGGTCCGCCTGCTCGGGCCGGTCATAGATCCGCAGTCGCGGCTGGGTTCGGTGCACATCTCATTGCCGAGTGATTCGCGGCTGCGCCCCGGCGCGTTCGCGCGCGGTGAGGCCGAGGTCGGTGTGGCGCAGCGCGCCTTGCTGCCGCAGACGGCGATCATGGCCGATGGCGACGGCACCTACGTGCTGATCGTCGATGCCGAAGATCGCGTGCAGCGTCGGGCCGTGCGCGTGGCCGCGACCCGCGACGCCGGCGTGGTCGTGGAACAGGGGCTGGACGGCACTGAACGGGTCGTGACGACGGCGGGTGCGTTCCTGCGCGCCGGCGAGAAAATTGCCGTGCTCGACGCTGCGTCATGAACCAGATCTCCGCCTGGTCGATCCGCAATCCGATCCTGCCGATCGTGCTGTTCGTGGTGCTGACGTTCGTCGGCGCGGTGGCATTCGTGCGCTTGCCAATCAACCTGAACCCGGACATCACCTTTCCGCTCGTCAACGTTCAGGTCACGCAGCCCGGCGCTGCGCCGACTGAGATTGAAACTCAGATCACACAGAAGATCGAAGGTGCGGTCGCGAGCGTCGGCAATGTGCGGCGAATCACCTCGCTTGCGGCCGAAGGGCGCTCGAGCGTCACGATCGAGTTCCAGATCGGCACGCCGCTCGATCGTGCGGTAGCGGATGTCCGCGATGCGGTGTCCAAGGTACGCGGGGACTTGCCCGATGGCGTCGAGGAGCCGGTCGTGCAGCGCGTCGACGTCGAAGGCGGCGCGATCGCGTACTTCGCCGTTGGCACGACGCAGCGCACGCTTGAGCAGCTGTCCTGGTTTGTGGACAACACGGTCACGAAGCGCTTGCTCGGTGTAGCGGGCGTCGCGCAAGTGTCCCGCGGCGGTGGCGTGGATCGCGAGATCCGGGTTGAACTTGATCCGGCGCGGATGCAGGCGCTCGGCATCACTGCTGCCGAAGTCAGTCAGCAGATCCGTCAGCTCAACCTCGACTCTCCCGGTGGCCGAGCCCAGCTCGGTGGTGGCGAACAGTCGATCCGGGTCCTTGCGGGCGCGCGCACGGCAGGTCAGCTCGGAGATCGCCAGCTGCGCCTGAACGACGGGCGGGTCGTGCGGCTGCGGGACATTGCCGATGTCCGCGACGATGTCGCCGAGGTGCGTTCGATCTCGCGGCTGAATGGCCGCCAGGCAACCAACTTCGGCGTGTTCAAGGGGCGCGGGGCCTCGGATGTCGCGGTGCTGGCGCTGGTGCGCAAGGAGCTCGAGGCGCTGGCGCAGGAGTACCCGGATGTACAGGTCACGCAGGTTTTTACGACGGTCGACAATACCCAGCGTGCCTATGACTCGGCGATCCGTGCGCTGCTGGAAGGGTCTTTGCTCGCGGTTCTGGTTGTCTGGCTGTTCCTGCGTGACTGGCGCGCGACGCTGATTTCTGCGGTCGCGATCCCGCTGTCGGCGATTCCGACTTTCGCCTTCATGTACGCGATGGATTTCACGCTGAACACCATCAGCCTGCTGGCCCTGTCGCTGGTTGCCGGCGTGCTGGTCGACGATGCCATCGTCGAGATCGAGAACATCGTGCGGCATATGCGCATGGGCAAGAGCGGTTACCAGGCGGCGCTCGACGCGGCCGATGAAATCGGGCTTGCGGTGGTCGCCACTTCCGCAACGATCATCGCGGTCTTCATGCCCGTGAGCTTCATGGGCGGTGTGACCGGTCAGTACTTCAAGCAGTTCGGCCTGACTGTCTCGGCGGCCGTGTTCTTCTCCTTGATTGTGGCGCGCACCATTACGCCGCTGATGGCGGCGTATCTGCTGAAGCCGCATCCGGAGCCGGACAAGCCCCAGAGCCGGGCGATGCGGCTGTACCTGAATCTGCTTCCCTGGTGCATCCGGCATCGCTGGCGCACGGTAGGCGCCGGCGCGGCGTTCTTTGCGCTGTCACTGGTACTGCTGGCGGTCATTCCGAAGTCGTTCTTTCCGCCAGCGGACTTCTCCAGCTCGCAGTTGACGCTCGAGTTGCCCCCTGGCGTGCAGCTTGCGGAGACGGCGCGGATTTCGGCGCTGGCGGCCGATATTGTCAGCCGCTATCCGGAAGTGACCGACGTGATCGAGTCGATCGGTGCCGACGACTTCGGTGAGGTGCGAAGCGCCACCCTGTACATCACGCTCGTGCCGCGCGCCGAACGCAAGCTCTCGCAGCGCGAGTGGGAGCTGATGGTCGCGCCTGAGCTTGCGAGGATCCCCGACGCGCGCGTCGAGTTCAGCGGTGGCGGTGGCGGCGGTGGCGGCTCACGCGAGATCAGCTTCTATCTGGTCGGCGATGATTCGGCACTCGTGCAGCGCACGGCCTTGCAGGCCGTCGAAGCGATGCGCGCCTTACCCGAGATTCGTGACCCGCGCATCAACGGCGATCTGCAGCGCCCCGAGATCGTCGTGCGACCGCGGCTCGATGTCGCGGCCGATCTGGGTGTATCGGTTGCGAGCATCAGCCAGACGATCCGGATTGCGACGCTCGGCGACATCGCGCAGAACGCGCCGAAGTTCTCCGCGGCAGATCGGCAGATCCCGATTCGCGTCAGCCTTGCCGAGGGTTCGATGCGCGAGCTTTCCACCATCGAGAACCTGCCGGTACCGACGGCGAATGGGGGATCCGTGCCGTTGCGGACGGTTGCGGATCTGAGCTTCGGGCAGGGGCCGTCGAAGATCCGCCGCTACAACCAGAGCCGGCGCGTGATGATCGACGCCTCGCTGAACGGCGTGGAGCTCGGCACTGCGGTCGACAAGCTGTTTGCGATGCCGGTGCTGACTGATCTGCCGTCGGGCGTGCGGGTCGTCAAGGTTGGTGAGGCGGAGTTCATGGCGGAGCTTGCCGCCAATTTTGCACTCGCGATGTTCACCGGAATCCTGATGGTGTTTGCGGTGCTGGTGCTGCTGTTCGCGCGGGTGTTCCAGCCGATCACGATCCTGTGTGCCTTGCCGCTGTCGGTGGGCGGTGCGGTGCTGGCGCTGATGGTCGCGGACAAGGCATTCTCGTTTCCGGTGGTGATCGGCTTCCTGATGCTGATGGGAATTGTCGGCAAGAACTCGATCCTGCTGGTCGATTTCACGATCGAGGAAATGCGCACGGGACGCGATCGCCTCTCGGCGCTGCTTGAAGCCGGCCAGAAGCGCGCACGACCGATCATCATGACGACGGTTGCAATGGTGGCCGGCATGCTGCCGGTCGCGATCGGTTGGGACGGCGACAACTCGTTCCGCGCGCCAATGGCGATTGCCGTGATCGGCGGCCTGATTACCTCGACTGCGCTGACGCTGGTGGTTGTGCCGGCGGTCTTTACGCTGATTGACGATCTGGAGCGCTGGCTGGCGCCGCAGTTTGGCCGCTTCCTGAATCAGCGGAGTGTGCATGTAGCCGAGCCTCCGCTGCGGGAGCCGCTGTCGCAGCCGCGCGGCTGACTGCGCCGTACAGCGTTGTTCGCTGCTGCGGCTCGCGGCCGGCGCGCGAAATCAGGGCATGCATTGCCGCCGCGTCGAACTCCTGGCCGTGCGCAGCGCCTGCGGCCCGCGAGATCGACTCGTTCATCAACACGCCGCCCAGGTCATTGACGCCGGCATCGAGACAGCGTGCAGCGCCCTGCGGACCGAGTTTGACCCAGGACGCCTGAATGCTGGTCAGATGCGGGTGCAGGGCTAGGCGCGCGACCGCATGCATCAGCAGCGCCTCGCGCCAGGTGGGGCCGCGTCGCGCGAGACCGCGCCGGTACATCGGCGCTTCCATGTGTACGAACGGCAGCGGCACGAACTCGGTGAATCCGCCGGTGCGCCGCTGCAGTTCGCGAATGGCGAGCAGGTGCTGCGCCCAGCTCGCCGGCGCCTCGAGATGCCCGAACATGATCGTCGCGGTCGTGCGCAGACCGACGTCATGAGCCGCTTCGATGACACCGAGCCACTCGGCCGTATTGAGCTTGTCGGGGCAGATCTGCGCGCGGATCGCATCGTCGAGAATCTCGGCGGCCGTGCCAGGCAGACTGCCGAGTCCGGCTCGCTTGAGCTGTTCCAGATAGGCGCTCACCGATAGGCCGAGCGTGGTTGCGCCGTGCTGAACCTCGAGCGGCGAGAAGGCATGCACATGCATCTGCGGCACCGCAGTCTTGACGGCGCGCAGCAGTGCAAGATAGGTCTCGCCGGTGAACGAAGGGTGGATACCGCCCTGCATGCAGACTTCGGTGGCGCCGCGGGCGGCGGCCTCGATCGCGCGTGCGGCGACTTCGTCGCAGTCGAGACGGTAGGCAGGACCACGCAGGTCAGCCGCGCCCCGACCTTTCGAGAACGCGCAGAAACTGCAGTGATAGAGGCAGATGTTGGTGTAGTTGATATTGCGGTTGACGACGTAGGTGACCGCGTCGCCGCGGGTTGAGCGACGCAGTTCATCAGCCGCCTCGACAACGCGGTCGACTTCGGTGCCGCGCGCATTGAACAGTCGCTCGATGGCCGTCTGGCCGAGCTCATCGCCGCGCGCCGCGCTGTTGAGCAGGTTCGCAATCGGATGCGCGCCGCGCCTCGTCGTGCTTCGGCCCACGATGCGCACGACAGGTTCCGCGCCCCGCTCGGCGCCGGGGCGTGCTGGATGCTGACTGGCACCCGCGCACCAGTCATCGGTGCGCGCCAGTCCGCTCGCATCGGCGAGTTTCAACACTGCAGGCGCGAGGCCCGGATCGAGCCAATGCGTGCGCGTGGCGATGAATTGCGGATACACCGTCAGGCGCGGTACCAGCGCGCGGCCCGCCGCGGCCGTGACGCGCGCGAGCCCCGAGATCGCAGGCCACGGCGATTCCGGATTGACATGATCGATCGTGACCGGTGACACGCCGCCCCAGTCGTTGATGCCGGAGTCGATCAGGCCGGAGAGCCGACTCGGATTGAGGTTCGGCGGGGCTTGCAGGCTCATGTGCGGACCGAAGATCAGCCGCGCCATCGCAACGGTCCACTGCAGCTCACTCGCTGGAGCCGTCGGATATTCAGCCATCAATGTGCCGGGCTTCGGCACGAAGTTCTGCAGGATCAGCTCCTGCAGGTGGCCGTGTTCGCGCTGCAGTTCTCGCAACGCGAACAGGCTCTCGAGGCGCTCATCGCGTGTCTCGCCGATACCGATCAGCAGGCCCGTTGTCAGTGGGATCCGTGCGCGGCCTGCGGCAGCGATCGATTCGAGGCGCACCGCCGGATGCTTGTCGGGGCTACCGAAGTGCGGGCCGCCGCGCTCGCTGAGCCGGCTGGCGGCGGTCTCGAGCATCAACCCCATCGATGCTGCGACGGGACGCAGGCGACGGTATTCGGATTCGCTCAGCACGCCGGCATTGATATGCGGCAACAGCCCTGTCTCCCTGATGACCGCATGGGCGGCGGCTTCAAGATAGGCAACAGTCGAGTCAAAGCCCTGTTCAGCCAGCCAGTCGCGCGCCACGCGGTAGCGCGTCTCCGGTCGGTCGCCCAGCGTGAACAAGGCTTCGTGGCAACCGGCGTCGCGACCGGCCCTGGCAATCTCGAGTACCTCTTCCAGTCTGAGATAAGGTGCCGGCAGGTGTCCGGGGGTCGTCGCGAAGGTGCAGTAGTGACAGACATCGCGGCACAGGCGCGTCAGTGGAATGAAGACCTTGCGCGAATAGCTCAGCGTCGACGGAAAGCCCCGGTCACGGCAGAGCGCCGCCGTGTTCAACAGCTCGTGCAGCGGCAGTGCGGCGTCGAGTGCACGCGCCTCGGTGAGGGTTTCGAGTTGTGTCGAGCGCCCGAGCGGCCCGCTCTCGATCGGTGGCGGATCCCCTGGCAGATCCTCTGGCAGATCGACATCCTGGGCCAGATCCGGGTCATCGATAACTCGCAGCGAGACTCCCGCTGCTGCGGCAAGTGCCGCATGCCGCGCCGCGCTGCCAGCGCCAAAGTCGAGCGCAAAGCGGCGCGGCAGATCAAGCAGCAGCGCGTTGCTGCCGCCGTCCCGGCGCGCGCGGGCCAGGGTTGCGCCAGCCGTCGTCGCCGCGTGTCGTGCGATCAGCCTTTGCAGCGACGCGCAGCTCAGCCGTGGCAGGTCGGTGGCGAGATACAAGGCCTGCCGCGCGCCGCGCGCTGCCGCCTGATCCATCGCATGTTCGAGGATCCGGCTCAAGGCCCGTTCGCCGGATTCGCTCGCGACTTCGTCGACCGCCATCGCGCCAAATTCCCTGGCCAGCTCGCGCGCAGCCGGATCGTTCGAGACCACGACGACTTGCTCGATGCCAGGGCAGGCCCGCGCCACGCCGAGCACGTGCCGCGCACTGCGCATCGCAAACTGCTGGCGCTCAGCTGGACCCAGCGCCGGGGCAAGCCGCTGCTTGGCTTCCGTAAACCGCTTGATGGGTATCAGCAGCCACAGTCCGTTCATGTCGCAGCAGCCACCAACACCTGACGCGCGAGCGCCTCGCGGCTGGCGTCGTCGGTCATGACCGTCTGCGTGACCATGCAGCGCATACCGAGCGCTTCGATTTGCGGTGCGAGCGCGGCGTCACGGCTATCGATGCACAGCACGTCAATGAGTCCCGCGTAGTGGCGGGCAATGGTCGTCGCCGCCACGGGCTGGTTGAATTCGCGCATCAGTTTGGCTGCACATCCTTTCAGCACCTCGCCGCCAACGATCGGGCTCACGGCGACAATAGGGCAGGCTTGCTCGCGAAGCCAGTCACGCCAGCCTGGCACGGCCAGGATCGGATCAATGCTGAGGTAGGGATTGGACGGGCACAGGACGATGGCCTGCGCACGGCCGCCTCCCATCAGCGTTGCAAGATCCTCACAGACCGCAGCGGTTGCCGCGCCTTCGAACTCGATGCCGAGCACAACCGGCTCGCAGCGGCGGCGCACAAAGTAGTGCTGGAAATCGAGCAGGCCCTCCGAGGTCCGCAGCCGGGTCCGCACCGGGGCGTTGCTCATTGGCAGCAGGTGCTGCTTGAGCCCGAAGGCTGTCGCGAGCTCGCGCGCGACAGCGCCGAGCGTTGCGCCGCCACGCAGCCGCTCGCTGCGCCACAAGTGCAGACCCAGATCCCGGTCACCCAGCGCAAACCAGTCGGGCCCGCCGAGGTTGCGCAGCGTTTCGAGCGCATGCCAGGTTTCCGCCGCGCGCCCCCAGCCGCGTTGAGCATCCGACAGGCCCGCGATCGCATACAGGATCGAGTCGAAATCCGGGGCAATGGTCAACCCGAGATGCGTGAAGTCATCGCCGGTATTCGCGATCACGCACAAATCCCCGGCCGGCAGCACACGCGCCAGGCCGCGTGCCAGCTTCGCACCGCCCACGCCGCCGGACAGCGCAACGACGCTGGGCGCCCGTGCCGCCACGGTCACCGGAACAGATCCTCATGATGTGCGCGTTGCAGGGCCACCGCGCGGTCTGCGTCGTTCGATACCGTCAGTCCGCGGACGATCACCACGGGTCGTGCCTCATCCGCCTGACCCATCAGCAGCGACGCCGCCGCAGCCACTTCGTCAACCAGCGCCAGATCCGATGCGCGCAGCCGCCGCCTCTCAAGGTCTTGCCGACCGCGCAGGTCGACCACGACTGGCAATCCGGCCGAGCCCAGTGTCTGGCCGACGGTACCGCGCCGCCAGGCACGCCCGATGCTGTCGATGATCACCACTGCCGGCGAATGCCCGCAGGCGGCGGCGAGGGCTTGCCGCAGCTTGAGTGCCGAAGCATCGCAGTCGATCGGCAGCAGCAAGGCATGCGTGTCTGGCGTGTCAGTGCCGACATTGGACTGATCGATACCGGCATTGGCCAGCACCCAGCCGCTGCGATGCTCGACGATCAGCACTTCGCGGCCGACCCTCAAAACAGAGTTGGATTCGCGCAGGATCAGTTCGACCAGGCGCGGGTCCTTGCCGGTCCGTGCCGCCAGTGACGTGGCTTCCGCGCAGGCCGTGACATCAGCCAGTCGCACCCGCCGGCCTTCGGCTTTGGAGACGATCTTCTGTGCCACGACCACGATATCCCCCGGCAGCAGGCCGCAACCCGGCCGCTCGCAGGCCGCCAGGATCAGCGCAGCGAGATCCGCCCCGGGTGTGACTTGCGGCAGGCCTTCGAGCGCAAACAACTCGAGACGCTTGGGGGCTTCATAAGCCACGGCATCAATGTGCGTGGCCGTCGGTGATGCGGATACCGGCGCCCTTGAATTGGTAGCGCCGGTTCATGCCGATCAGGATCGAGGTCAGGGCTTCCGCGGCGGCGGAGTTTGCGAGCGGCCCGGCATGCCAGGCACGCAATCCGCCGCTGGCGAGCAGGTCGATCACGAGCTGCCGGGCAGATTCGTCGTCGCCCGTCACCAGCACGTCGCAGTCGGGCGCCGTACCGGCCGCGAGATGCGCGGCCGCAATGTTCTGCAAAGCCGAAACGACGCGCACCTCTGCACCGAGCAGCTGCTGCGCTTCAACCGCCGCGCTGCCGGCTGCCGGCAGCTGCACGCGCATGACTTTCGGCGGCTTCAGCGGCACGGTGGCGTCGATCAGGATCTTGCCCTGCAAAACCTCGCGCACCGCGGCCAGTGTCTCGGCATGGGCGGCGTAGGGCACGGCCAGCGCGACGACTTCAGCCTGCGACGCGGCGGCGGCGAGGTCGGCGCCGCGGACCCTGGCATCCGGGAGCTCGCTGCGGATTGCCTGCGCGGCTGCTTCGGCGCGCGCGGCGGTACGCGAACCAATCACGACTTCGATCCCTTGCCGTACCAGAAAGCGGGCGAGGCCGCCACCGAGATCGCCGGTACCGCCAAGTACGGCGATGCAGCGCGGTCGCGGCAAGGGCGCCAACGTTTCAGTAGAGCCGGCTGCCGTCATGCGCGCAGCGCCGGAATGACATGAGTGCCAATGAGCTTCAAGCCGTCCATCGGATCATCATGCAGGCGCAACGCGACTTCGGTGAGTCCGGCCTTGCCGAACATCTTGAACCTTTCGATCTCACGGTCCAGGTCCTCGAGTCCACCCGTCGAGGTGAAGTACTCGCACAGGCGGTTCGGGATCGATTCGGGCATCCCCTTGATGTTGCCGCTGCGATCAAACCAGGCGGCCACACACTTGTCGTAATTGTCGCGGACCAGCTGCACCTCATCGGCAGGCAATACATGCGCGAGCAGCTCAGGATCGAGCTTGCGGGCGCGCCAGGCGAGTTCGCGCCGCGACTCGCGGTAGCCTTCCTTGCGGTCGCGCTTCAGGTGCCAGGCCCAGAACGTGTTGCTGCGCAGCGGCGGAAGGTTGGCCTCACGCTTGGCCGCGCCTTCGTTGACCTCCTGCATCGCCGCGGCCATCACTTCCGGTGGCGTGCAGCCGATGAACACGCCGTCTGCGACGCGCGCAATCATCCGCATCATCTGCTCGCGATAAGCCGTGCCGTAGACCAGCGGTGGCTGCGACTTGGCCCAGGGATAGGCGCAGGGCAGGTTGATCTGGAAGTCCTCGCCCTTGAAGCCTTTCTCGATGGCACCGTAGGCGGCGCCGCGAACGATCTCCAGCGACTCACGCACGGCGCGCACGATCTTCGGTGGCTTGGTCAGATTCATCGCATCGACGTTGCCTTCGCCGGCACCGACGGCGATCACCGCGCGACCGCCGCTCATCTCGTTCAGCGACAACAGCGAATTGGCAATCTTCAGCGGATGCATTTCGAACGGGCTGACTGCCAGCGGACCGAACAGCAAGCGGTCCGTGTGTCCGGTGAGCACCGAGGCCGACAGGAATGCGTCCCAGTGGGCAAAGAAGTTCGATGTCCAGAGTGCCCGCACACCATATTTTTCCGCCTCGACGCCCAGTTCGCGGATCTGCGAGGGCGTCAGGTCTGGTTCGAGAATAATGTCAACTTCCACGGCGGGCCTCTGGTTCAACGCGTTCAGGCTCAAATACTACTGAAAGCCGCTCACCGACGGCCCGAGCACGGCAAAACTGTCCGAAATTCAGGCAGGAACGCGCTTTTGGACGTAGAATATTCGGCCATTCAAAGCCTCTTGCGGTTCAGCCGTGACAGGCCCTTGCCGCACTCAGCAGGAGCGCATCATGGCACGTCCCGCCTCCAAACCGGCCGTCACGGCCGAAGCCCAACGTCAACGCCGCCGGGAACTATGGCAGCGCGATCGCTCGCAGAGCGACCCCTTGCGCGCCACGCACCCGGAAGTCGAGCACGTCAAGATTGACCTCGTGTTCGATGACGGCTCCGAGCAGCCTCCTTCCGCACAGATCCATATGCTGCATCCGCCGGCGAAGTCGTTCTTCCGCTTTCCCTGCCCCTATGCGGGCTGCGATGGCGAGTATGACCTCGGCACGGCGATCAATGGCGCGCTGGCGAGCCACCGCCGCGAGACGACCGGCAAACTCGTTTGCGAGGGCGCACGCGTCCGGGACCGGCAGCCGAACCAGAAGTGCGGCCTGCAGCTGCGCTATCACGGTGTTGCCAAATATCGCCGCGAAGAGAGCTGAGCGGCTCTAGCGCGCCTCGGCGTCGACTCGCACCAGCTGCTTGCCGATATTGCGGCCGGCGAATAGCCGGATCAGCGCTTCGGGCATCTTCTCGATGCCATCAATAATGTCTTCCTGATAACGGAGCTGGCCAGCGGCGATCCAGGCCGCCAGCTGCTGCTCCGCCCGCGGAAAGTGCTCTGACATTTCGTAAATGAAGAACGCCTCCATGCGCGCCATCTTCTTGAAGATCGCGAACGCGTTGTGCAGTGGCCGTGGTCGCTCGACGCCGTCGATGTACTGAGAGATCGCTCCGCAAAGCACGACGCGAGCATGACGCCTCAGGTGTGCCAGGCTCGCATCGAGAATCTCGCCGCCGACGTTGTCGAACACGACGTCAATGCCCTCGGGGCACAACGCGGCCAGGCGCTCGTTGAGCGGTTCAGTCCGATAGTTGATTGCTGCGCGGTAGCCGAGCTGATCGACAAGCAGCTGGCACTTCTCGTCGGTGCCGGCAAGGCCGATTGCCGCGGCGCCGAGATTGCGGGCGATCTGCCCGACGTTCGAGCCCACGCCTCCTGCTGCTCCTGAGACCAGCACGACGTCGCCGGCATGCACCGCGCCGATGTCAACCAGCCCCAGATAGGATGTGAAGCCGGTCAGGCCGAGCACCCCCAGCGCCGTCGACAGCGGCGCGACTCGCTGCTGAACCTTGTACATCAGGAAATACGGGCTGCCATTGGCCATCGCATACTCGCGCCAGCCCAGCTTGCCGTGCACGATGTCGCCCACTGCATAGTCGCCATGACGCGAAGCGACAACGCGTCCGACCCCGCGACCATGCATGACGTCGCCGATCGCGAGCGGCCGTTCGAACTTCTCGGTGTTCAGCATGTAGCCGCGCATCACCGCGGCGACACCCAGGTACAGGGTCTTGATCAGGAACTGCCCGGGCTCGAGATCCGGAACGGGCGCTTCGATCAGGCGGAAGTCGCTGGCGCGCACCGCCCCTTCCGGGCGGGCTGCCAGCACCCATTGTCGCTGCCTCACTGTGCCCAGCTCGACGCTCGCTGTACCGCTCGAGCCCAGTCAGCGCGCTGCGCGGCGATTTGATCGTTGCCGGTATCAGGCTCGAAGCGCCGATCGATCTGCCAGTTTGCGGCGACCTCTGCTTCGGATTTCCAGAAGCCGACGCCGAGTCCCGCCAGATAGGCAGCGCCGAGTGCCGTCGTCTCGGTGACTTTGGGGCGCACGACCGGCACGCCCAGCACGTCGGCCTGGACCTGCATCAGGAAATCGTTGGCGGCCGCACCGCCGTCGACCCGCAGTTCGTACGGCGGCGTGGTCGCATCCTGGCGCATCGCGTCGAGCACTTCGGCGACCTGGTAGGCGATTGATTCGAGCGCCGCGCGGGCAATGTGGCCGGCGGTGGTGCCGCGAGTGATGCCGATGATCGTGCCGCGCGCGTGAGGATCCCAGTGAGGGCTGCCAAGACCGGTGAACGCCGGAACGAAGTACACGCCGCCGTTGTCGGGTACCGAGCGGGCGAGCGGCTCGATGTCCGCCGAAGACTTGATGATGCCAAGGCCATCGCGCAGCCATTGCACGACGGCGCCACCGATGAAGACGCTGCCTTCCATGGCGAATTCCCGTGCGGCGAATTCGCTTGCGGCGCGCTCCCAGGCGATCGTCGTGACGAGCCGATGGCGCGAACGCAGCGGTTTGGCGCCTGTGTTCATCAGCATGAAACAGCCCGTGCCATAGGTGTTCTTGGCCATGCCGGGCTTGAAGCAAGCCTGACCGAACAGTGCCGCCTGCTGATCGCCGGCGATGCCGGTCAGCGGTACGGCAGTGCCGTCGATCTGCGCTTCGATACCACCAAAGCTCGAGGCGACCACGCGCGGCAGGCATTGTCGCGGAATGCACAGCAGTTCGAGCAGTCGGGGATTCCAGTCCACGTCGCTCAGCCCGAACAGCATCGTGCGGCTCGCGTTCGTGACGTCAGTAATGTGCGCGGTGCCGCCGGTCAATCGGTACGCGAGCCAGCTGTCGATCGTGCCGGCGCACAACTCGCCGCGCTCGGCGCGCTGCCGGGCTCCCGGTAGTTCGTCGAGCAGCCACGCGAGTTTCGTGCCCGAGAAGTACGGATCGAGCGGCAGCCCGGTCAGCGATGCGATCTCTTCGGCATGGCCACGGGCGCCGAGTGCCGCGCACTGGGCGGCGGTGCGGCGATCCTGCCAGACAATGGCCGGGGCGAGCGGGCGGGCGGTGGCGCGATCCCACAGCAGGATGGTCTCGCGCTGGTTCGTGATGCCGATTGCCGCGACATCGCGCGCGCTGCAACGCTGCTTTGCGAGGCAGTCGCGGATGGTGCCAAGTTGAGCGGCCCAGATCTCGTCCGCGTCGTGTTCGACCCAACCGGGCTGCGGAAAGTATTGCGTGAATTCACGCTGCGCGATCGCGCGCGGCGTGCCCTTGGCATCGAACAGAATCGCGCGACAGCTCGTCGTGCCGGCGTCGAGCGCCATCACGTAGTCAGCCATGAATGCGATTCCTCAGCCACATGTCGAGGGTCTCCATCGATCCGGCTGGCACATGCAGCTTGAGCTTGGAGCGCCGCCAGAGAATATCCTCGGCGGTCTGCGCCCACTCATGCTCGACCAGGTATTCGATCTCGCGCTGGTGCAGTCCAGCAACGATCTCGGGTCCAAGGTCGCTGAGGCGCTGAGCGCCGCGTAGCAGGGTGTGCAACCGCGTGCCATAGGCGCGAGCATAGCGGTGCAACAAGGCCGCTGGCACCCAGGGGTAGGCGCCCTGGGCGCCGTCCAGATAGGCATGGAAGTCGGCGCGCGGCATGTCGCCGCCCGGTAGCGGCTCAGTCGCGGTCCAGTGCCGCACCCTGGGAGTGCCGGTGCGTTCGCCGATCCGCTCGCTGATCTGGTCCACGGCCTCCTCAGCCAGGCGCCGGAAGGTCGTGATCTTGCCGCCAAACACCGAGAGCAGGTCGCCGTCGGTGTTGGCCCACTGCAGCGAATAGTCACGCGTGACACTCGCTGGATCCGGCGATTCGTCATCGAGCAGCGGCCGCACGCCTGAATAGCTGTAGAGCACGGACTGCGGCGTCGTGTCCGGGCGCAGGTAGCGATTGGCCATCTCGCATAGATACTGCGTCTCATTGTCATCGATGTGCGCCTCGGCCGGATCGCCACGGAACTCGACATCGGTCGTACCGATCAGCGTGAAATCGCGTTCGTACGGAATCGCAAAGATGATGCGACCGTCGGGGTTCTGGAAGATGTAGGCATATTCGTGTTCGAACAGCCGCCGAACAACGATATGGCTGCCTTTGACGAGCCGCACGTGCTTGGCAGCTTCGCGACCCGCGACGAGCTTCTCCATCTCGCCAGCCCAGGGGCCAGCCGCGTTGACGATTACGCGGGCGCGTACCGTGCGTTCGCCGCTGCGCTCGGCAAGTGTCGCGATCCAGCCCTGTCCAGCACGCCGCGCACCTGCGAAACGTGTTTGTGTCAGGATCGTCGCGCCGCGCGCTGCGGCATCCATCGCGTTGAGCACGACCAGGCGCGAGTCCTCGACCCAGGCGTCGGAGTACTCGAAACCCCGGGTGAAGTGGGCGTCAAGCGCGGGGCCGGCAGGGTGATCGGCGAACCGTATTGCTCGCGACGCAGCGAGATGCCGGCGCTTTGCGAGGTGGTCATACAGGAACAGGCCGGCGCGGATCAGCCAGACGGGGCGCAGATGCGCATCATGGGGCAGCACGAAACGCAGCGGCCAGATGATGTGCGGCGCCGCTTGCAGCAGCACTTCGCGCTCCTGCAATGCTTTGCGGACCAGGCTGAATTCGTATTGCTCGACATAGCGGAGCCCGCCGTGGATCAGCTTCGTGCTGGCGGATGAGGTATGCGCGGCGAGGTCGTGCTGCTCGCACAGCAGCACGCTGAATCCACGGCCGGCCGCATCGCGGGCGATGCCGACGCCATTGATCCCGCCACCAATGATCAACAGATCTACATCCACCGCGTTTACATCCACCATAAGATCAGGCCAAGGCTCCAGCCGCCGATCACCAGCGTGGCCAGCGCTCCAAGCAGCAGCGGCCGCCAGCCGTGCGCAATGATGCCGCGGAAGTTCGTTTCGAGACCGACTGCAGCGAGCGACAGCGCCAGCAGCAGCTGGGTCGCCAATGCCAGCATCGGTTTGCTCGCCTCTGGGATCCAGCCCAGTGTCGAGGCGATCACCAGCAGCAGAAAGCCAAACACAAACCACGGTACCGGCGCGCGTCCCTGCGGGGTCGCTCCCGGATCACGCGCGCTGAGCAAGGGCAGCAGCAACACCATCGGTGCGAGCAGCAGCACGCGCGCAAGCTTCGAGACGGTACCCGCTTCGCCGGCCGCCGTGCCGTGAGCGAACGCTGCTGCGACCACCTGCGGTACCTCGTGCACCGATGCGCCGATCCACAGGCCATAGGCGCGATCGAGCATGTCCCAGGCCGCGCCGAGCAGCGGGTAACCGAACATCACGAACGTGCCGAACAGCGTGACGACGCCGAGCGCATACGCAACGCTTTCATCGCGGGCGCGCACGGCCGTGTTGGCGGCAATGATCGCCGAGGCGCCGCAGATCGAAGTGCCCGCGGCGATCAGCTGGGTCAGTTTGCGGTCCACACCGAGCGCCCGTCCGAGCATCACAGTCGCAGCGAAAGTCACCGCGACGCTCGAGACGAGGATCACAAGCCCCACGCCGCCGATCGCCAGCACGTCGGTCAGGGTCAGCTGCACGCCGAGCAGGGCAATGCCGAGTCGCAACGGACGCCGCAGACTGAAAGCCAGACCGGGGTGTGCTGCGGCCGGAATGCGCCACAGGTTGCCGACCAGCATGCCGACGATGATCGCCAGCAGCAGTGCGCTGAAGGCGTTCAGCAGTGGCAGCTGCCGCAGGCCGAAGGCGGCTGCGGCGACGGCCGCGGCCAGCGCGATGCCGGGGATCAAGCGTGGGATCACTGCAGCAGAACTGCTCATGCACGCAGCGCGCGCAGCACCGCCTGCGCCGTGACGGCGCTGACTCGCACGTTGGACTCGACGGTCACGCCGGCGACGTGCGGCGTCAGCAACAGATTCGGCACGCCTGCGAAGCGCGCGCCGGTCGCTGCCGTGACGGGTTCGCTATCGAAAACGTCGAGCGCCGCGCCGCCCAGGCGGCCGTCCCGCAGTGCCGCTGCCAGAGCAATTTCGTCGACGATGCCGCCGCGCGCCGCATTGATCAGGATCGCGTCGCGTCGCATCGTTGCCAGACGCGCGGCATCGACCAGCCCGCGCGTTTCTCTGCTCAAGGGCACATGCAGACTGATGACGTCGCTGTCCGTGAACAATGCATTCAGATCGACGCGCTCGACCTGGCTCCATGCCGGATGCGAGGCATCCAGATGCGGATCATGCGCGCGTACCTGCATACCGAGCGCGCGAGCGCGGCTGGCGGTTTCGCGCGCAATGGCCCCGAGTCCCAGCAGTCCAACACGCTTGCCGTGTGCCTCGCGCCCGATCAGGGACATGCGCGGCCAGGTGCCCGCTACGACAGCGTCGGTCGCGAACCAGGCGCGGCGCAGCAGCACGAGCATGGCCGTGATCACGTACTCGGCCACCGCGACATCATTGGCGCCCGTAGCGGGCAGCACGCTGATGTGGCGCGCCGCGCAAGCCGGAACGTCGATATTGTCCAGGCCGACGCCAAGCCGGCCCACCGTGCGCAACAGCGGCGCATGCGCGAGCAGGGCGGTGTTGACCTGGGTGCGATTGCGCACGATCAGTGCGCGAGCGTCCGCCAGCGCAGCATTCAGTGCCGACGGCTGGTCGACGAGGCCTGAGTCATAGAGAACGTGATGGCCTGCGAACGCCTCGGCGATGACGCTTTCGTCCATGAACTCGCTAATGACGATGTCAGCCATCGAGTCGGGTCCTCAGCAGGAGGGCGTCGCTGCTGCAAGCTTCGCAATCTGCTGGTGCAGCGAATCAGGGATCGAGAGCCCGTCTGCGGCGGCGCGGGCGCGATTTTCGAGGCGACGCATGCCTGGCATTCTAACCGCGGGCTCAGCCGCGAAAGCGGCCAGAAGTTCCCGCATTCGTTCCGGATATGCGCCACCACTGGCGTGACCCGGATCCACCGCGATCAGCAGCTGTCCGACATGGGGCGGACCCCCCGCCGCATCGAACATCGAGCTGGCTTCCCAGCCGAACGCGCTACCGGTCAGGGCGCCGGCCAGGATCTCGATCATCAGCGCGAGCGCGGCGCCTTTGGCTCCGCCAATCGGTGCCAGCGATCCAGCCAGCGCCATCTCGGGGTCAGTCGTGGGCTTGCCATCCGCATCTGTGGCCCAGTCGGACGGAATCGATTGTCCGGATTGTTGTGCGGCGACGATCTTGCCGCGCGCCGCGACGGTCATGGCCAGATCGATCACGAGTGGAGGCTGCCCCGCTGCGGTCAGCGGCGCCGCAAACGCCAGCGGATTGGTCCCGAGGCGTTGTTGGCGCCCGCCGAAGAAGTTCATGGCTTTCGGCGTGTTACCGAGCACGAGGGCCACGACGCCCTGTGCTGCCAGTCGCTCGGCATGGGCGCCCGCGACGCCGAAATGATGCGAGTGATGGATCGCCGCAGCGGCAATGCCCTGCTGTCTGGCAAGTCCGGGCAGCGCATTGATTGCCAGATCGAGTGCGGGGTACGCGAAACCTGCAGCAGCGTTGATCCGCAGCAGGGCGGCTGCGACCTGCTGCATCTGCGGGGTCGAGAAACCATCGACCTTGCCAGCCTGGGACTGCAGCGAGTAGCTCGGCACCCGCGACAGGCCGTGACCGGACTGGCCGTCGGCTTCGGCCCGCACCAGCGCACGCGCAGTGGCCAGCGCGTTGTCAGGTCGCGTGCGGCTTGCACAAAGCGCGCGGGTGGCCAGCACCTCGGCGTCCGCGACCGACAGAACGACAGGCATGAACGCCGTTCAGGCGCTGCGGTAGAGCTTGGTCATCACGAACTCGCGATGACCGAGCGCCTCGGCTGCGGTCAGACGACCGTTGGCCGTCGCAACGATCGCGTCGATCAGCGACTCACCGGCCTGGTCGATGGTGATTTCGCGTCGAACCACCCCCGAGACGTCAACGTCCACGTGCTCGGACATCAGCCGCACGGTGCGGGGATTTCCGGTGACCTTGATCACAGGCATGATCGGGTTGCCAATCACGTTGCCCTGGCCAGTCGGGAAAATGTGCACGACATAGCCGGCGGCGGCCTGCAGCGTGCAACACTCGGCTGCCGCTGAAGACGTGTCCATGAAATACAGACCGGGACCTTGGGCGGGTGACTCGGCCGGCTCGAGCACGTCGATAAAGGAGATCTGCTTGCCGATCTTCTCCAGATTGCCGAGCGCCTTCTCTTCGATCGTCGTCAGGCCTCCGGCGATGTTGCCCTTGGTGGGCTGGCTTTCGGAGAGGTCGGACGTCTTGTGGGCCTCGATGACGTCGCTCTGGTACGCCTGCCAGGTCTTCATGAACTTGTCGCGCACCGCCGGCGAGGCCGCCCGCGCCGCGGCGAGATGTTCCGCGCCGGTCAGTTCCGAGGTTTCGCCAAAGCAGCCGTAAAGACCGTGCGGCACGAGTTTGTCATACATGTTCCCGACGGTCGGGCACGAGGCGAGCCCGGTCGTGGTGTCGCTTTCGCCGCACTTCGCGGCGACCCACAGTTCAGTCAGATCGCACTCTGTGCGCAGCAATCCCGATGTCAGATGGACGAACTCTTTGGCCTTGCGCGAGGCGGCAGCGATGGTCGCGATATCGCCATTGCCTTCGATCCAGAAGCCTGCGACGGGCTTGCCGGTGCGCGCGATCCCCTCGACGATGCGCTGCGTCCAGCCCGGTTCGATGCCGATCACAATGCACGCGGCGACGTTCGGGTTCGAACCGGTGCCGATCATCGTGCGAAAGTGCAGCTCCAGGTCTTCACCGAACTGCAACCTGCCGTAGGCGTGCGGCAGGGCGAGCGTCCCCTGGATGTTGGCGGCGACAGATTCGCAGGCAGCGTTCGAGATGTCGTCGACAGGCAGGATCGCAACATGGTTGCGCACACCCACCCGGCCGTTCTCGCGGCGCCACGCCCAGATCTTGCGCTGCGCGGCGCTCGGTTCGGCAGAAGCTTGCTTGGAATCAACGTTCATGGGGCTACCAGCGCTTGGTCTTGAGGTTGTGAACATGGACGTGCTCGCCGGTGGCAATGTCCGCGACGACCTTGCCGATATCCTGGCCGTACTTGATGACCGCGTCTCCGGGTTTCAGATTGCGCAGCGCGACCTTGTGACCGATCGGCACGTCCTGGCGGACGCTCAGTCGGAAGTCGCTGTTGTCGGCAGTCACGACGCACAACATGTCGGTTCCGGCGGTGAGGCCCTCGACGACGACCACGCCGACGTTGTCGCCACGGTCGTGAACAAGCAAGTGGGGGGCAGACAAGGGGAACCTCCGGCTGGTGCTTACTCTTGTATAAGACACTATACAGCAGAGCATAGACACCCGCACGAACTGTCCGTAGCATCCGCGCATGGACGAGGCACCGCATTATCGCCCGCTGTATCGGCAGGTCTACGATTCGCTGGTGCGGCAGATCGTCGACGGCGCCTGGCGCCCCGGTGAATCGCTGCCAAGCGAACAGGCGCTGGCAGCGAAGCTCGGCGTCAGCCAGGGCACTGTTCGCAAAGCGCTCGATACGCTGACGGTCGAGAACCTCGTTGAGCGCCGCCAGGGCAAGGGCACCTATGTGGCCGAACATACCCAGGAGCGATCGCTGTTCCGGTTTTTCCGACTCAACAACCTGGACGGGAGCCGTGCGGTTCCGACCAGTGGCGGCGAGACGGTCAAGCAGCGCGCGGCACGCCGCGACGAAATCGCCAAGCTCAAGCTGGAAGCCGACGAGAAGGTCTTTGAGGTGACGCGCACGCGCTTCGTCGAGGGCGTGCCGATGATCCTGGAGAAGATCGTGCTTCCGGCAAAACTGTTTCCCGGATTTGAGCGACGTTCGCCGCTCCCGAACGCGCTGTATTCGATGTACCAGCACGACTACGGGCTGAACATCGTTGCCGCCAATGAGGAACTGCGGTCGGATCTCGCACGCAAGGACGAGGCGCGGCGGCTCAAGATCGCACCGGGTGCGCCGCTACTGCATATCGAGCGCGTCGCGATCGCGCTCGACGGGACTCGAGTCGAGTGGCGTACGAGCCGTTGCAACACGCGCCATGTCACCTACGCCGTCACGCTCTCCTGAGCGTCCATGCCGCGGGTTCTCTGTGTCGGCCACGCAGTCCACGACTTCGTCTTCTCGATGCCGGAACTGCCGCTCGGCGGCCGCAAACATCGCGCCGACGGTTTCACCAGTATCGGTGGCGGGCCGGCGGCTACGGCGGCCGTTGCGATCGCCCGCCTCGGCGCTGAGGTGTGGCTGGCGGCGCGGCTTGGCGACGACGCAATCGCAACGCTGATTCAAGAGGAACTGCAGCATTTTGGCGTGCGCTGCGAGCACCTCAGGCGGCACCCCGGCTGCCGCTCATCAGTGTCGGCGGTGGTCGTCGATCGGCATGCGGAGCGAATGATCGTCAACTATCTGGATCCCAGCCTGCCGGAGGAGGCGAACTGGTTGCCGGATCCCGGCACACTGGGCGTCGCTGCGGTGCTCGCCGACTCGCGTTGGCCGCAAGGTGCCCGGTTCGCGCTCGATGCGGCGCGCCGCGCCGGCATTCCGGCGGTGCTCGATGCGGATCGACCCGTGCCGCCGGATCAATCACTGCTGCGTGCGGCATCGCATGTCGCGTTTTCGGCCGATGCGCTTGCCGATCTCACGGGCGAGGCGGATCCGGCAGCAGGGCTCAGAGCCGCGGGCCGCATGACCGATGCCTGGTGCGCGGTGACGATCGGAGCGGGCGGGGTATTGATTGCCGCAGGCGATCGGATCGAGGTGTCGCCGGGATTTGCGCTGCAGGCGGTCGATACGCTCGGTGCCGGCGACGTCTGGCACGGCGCATTCGCGTTGCGCCTGGCCGAGGGTGCGAACGAGCAGGATGCGTGCCGGTTCGCCAGTGCCGCCGCGGCTTTGAAGGTGCAACGGGCCGGTGGGCGAGCTGGTGCTCCCCTGCGCAGCGACGTGCAGCAATTGCTGGAGCAAAATGGATGACCATCTCGGCTGGAAAATACTGGGGTATGCGCCGCATGGCCGATCAGGCTGGCCGCTTCAAGATGACTGCCGTCGATCAGCGGCCCCCCATCAAGAACCCGATTCGTGCCAAACGCGGTACGGCTGAAGCGCCGTGGGCGGATGTTGCCGGCTTCAAGGAGATGCTGATCGCCGAGCTGCAACGCAGTTCGTCTGCGATGTTGCTCGACCCGCACTTTGCGTACCCGCGAGGCGTCACACTGCTGGATCCGCGTATCGGCCTGATCCTGACGCTGGAGGACTCGATCTTCGAGGAAACGGCTGGCGGGCGATTGTCTGGCGAGATCGACCATTGGTCGGTCGAGAAGATCAAGCGCTGCGGCGGAGATGCCGTCAAGGTGCTGACCTGGTATCGGCCTGATGCGGACGCAAGCATCTGTCGCGCACAACAGGATTTCACGGCGCGGATCGGTGACGCCTGTGCGCGCTATGACCTGCCTTTCGTCTTCGAGCTGCTGGTCTATCCGCTGCCACGCGATCGCGAGCAGACTCGAGACTACATCGAGATGCAGAGCAAGCATCCGGAGCTGGTGCTGGACAGCGTGCGTGCGTTTGCCGACGCGAAGTACGGGGTCGATCTGTTCAAACTGGAGAGTCCGATACCGGCTGCCGGCGTGCCCGGCGTCGGTGCGGAAGGCTGGGAGGAAACCCAGCGCTGGTTCGACGCCATGAACGAGGCTGCTGGCCGGCCCTGGGTGATGTTGTCCGCCGGTGCCGGCATGGAGGAGTTCGAGCGCGTGCTGAGCCACGCCTATCGGGCCGGTGCTTCGGGCTACCTTGCCGGACGCGCGATCTGGTTGAAAGCGTTCGAGCATTTCCCGGACTGGGGTGCCATTCGAGCTGGCCTGCGCGGCGAGGCGGTCAGTTATATGCAGCGCCTCAACGATTTGACCGATGCCGCGGCGCTGCCGTGGTTCCGTCACCCGGTGTATGGCGCGCAGGGCCCGCGGGTGGCACCTGCCGATGCCAGTTTCAGGTTGAACTACCCGGGATTCGGAGGCTGAGATGACCCTGACGTATGGCGTTGCGGTGCTGGCCCGTCCGACTTTCGATGTGCCGTTCGCCGAGCAGATGCGCGACCGGGCCTTTGCGGCGCTCGATGCCGCAGGAATCGTTACGCACGGATCACGCGCGCTGTTGTTCGATCGCGCTGCGGCCGAGTCCGAAGTCGCTGCCATCGCGGCGGCTGGCCCGGTCGATCTGTTGCTGATCCTGCAGCTGACGTTCACGGATGCGACGATGACGGTCAAGCTCGCCCGCGAGTCCTCGGCGCCGCTTGCAATCTGGGCCGTGCCTGAACCGCGCAGCGGCGGGCGCCTGCGGCTGAATGCCTATTGCGGTCTGAATCTTGCCGCGCATGCGCTCGGTCTGGCCGGCGTTGCGCCTGCCTGGCTGTACGCCGATCCGCAGTCAGACGACATCGGCGCGCGGCTGCGGGCTCTGGCCAATCCCCCAGAGCCGCGGCTGTCGATTGCCGAGCGAATTACCCATGGCACGAGCCCGGCGGCGCGCGAGGCCGCGGCGCGCGTTCGCGCGAAGCTCGCCGACGCTGGCATCACAGTCGTCGGGAAGCATCCGGATGGTTTCGATACCTGCGAGTTCGATCCCGAGACGCTGCACGACCTTGCTGGCGTGCGTGTTTCGTCGTTGCCGCTGACCAGTCTGTTCGATCGTGCGCGTGCGATCGACGCTGCGCGGGTGGCCGAAGTTCGGCGCGGCGTCGCAGCGGATCTCGACAAACTCGACGACGTCGATCCGCAGCAGCTCGACCGCTCCATGCGGGTGTTCTGCGCGCTGCAGGACGTGCAGCGCGAATCGGGCGCCCGCGGCCTGGCCGTGCGCTGCTGGCCTGAAATGTTCACCGAGTACGGCTGTGCGGCCTGTGGACCGATGGCGATGATGAACGAGCTGCGCGTGCCGGCGGCCTGCGAGGCCGACGTCAACGGCGCGTTCTCGCAGCTGATGCTGCAGGAGCTGGCCGACGAGCCGGCGTGGATGGCGGACCTTGTCGATATCAGCACCGCCGACAACAGCGCGGTGCTGTGGCACTGCGGTCTGGCGCCTTTGTCGATGCGCGATCCGGAGTCGCCGGCGCAGGCGACCATCCACACGAATCGCAAGATGCCGCTGCTGCATCAGTTTCAGATCAAGCCCGGTCGCGTGACGCTGGCACGCCTGTCACGGGCCCGCAACCAGGTGAAGCTGGTCATCGGCGCCGCGGAAGTGATCCGGGCACCGATGGCGTTTACCGGTTGTTCGGGAACGGTGCGATTCGATCGCCCCGCCGGCGATGTGGGCGCAACGATCATGGCCGAGGGACTGGAGCATCACTTCTCGCTTGCCTATGGCGAACACAAACCGGCTTTGCGTGCGCTGGCCCTGCAGTGGGATCTGCCTGTACTCGAGCTGTGCTGAGTGGGCTCGCCTCCAGTGACCCCGCTCGCTGTAGAGATTCCCCACTGGGGATGCATGGCGCCCGTGGTCGTGATCGGCGCGGCGGAACCGCAGGCTGAAGGCAGCATTCGGATCCCGACCGATGCGGGGCCCTTGCTCGTCACCCTCTACGACTGCGGTGTGCGACTGCGGATCGGCGCAGCGATCCGGGACTACGGAATTCTGGCCGCTGTGCCGCCGGCGCGCGACGCGTCCATCGAAGCGCAGACCAGTTCCCTCCGCCTGGCCGCAGGGCAGCAGGTGCTGCAGATGGGGTCGGATCCGTTCAGCCTCGAGCTGCGGTGCGGTGATCGCCTCGTGCAGCGCTCAGCGTCCGACGGCCACTTTGTCCGCGAGTTTCGCCTGCCGCCACTGGCGCGGCTCGGCGAAGGCTGGCTGCTCTGCCTGGAGCTTGGGTCTGCCACGCCCGTCTACGGACTCGGCGAAAAGTCGAGTCGACTCGACAAACGTGGGCAGTACATTCGTTCGCACAACCACGATGCACTCGGTGTCAACGCCGAAGCCAGTTACAAGAATGCGCCGTTCGCATGGAGTCCGGAAGGCTGGGGTGTGTTCGTGCACACGCCGGCGTCGGTGACCCATGGGGTTGGTTTTGCGCCCTGGTCGCAGCGCGCCTACGTCCTGCAGGTAGAGCAGGGTGGGCTCGATGTGTTCCTGTTCAACGGCGAAAGCGGCTCTGAGCTGCTCGAGCAGTATACGGCGCTGACAGGACGGGCACCGATCCCGCCGCGCTGGAGTCTGGGCGTGATCCTCTCCAAGGCCTATTACCGCGACGCTGCGGAAATCCTCGCGGTCGCGCGCGAGGTGCGTGCTCGTGAGATGCCTTGTGATGTGATCACCTTCGACGGCCGTGCCTGGCAGGACACCGACACGCGTTTCGCGTTCGAATGGTGCCCGAAACGCTATCCGGATCCTCGACTCACCATCGACGCGCTGAAGGCGCTGAACTTCCGGATCTGTGTCTGGGAATATCCGCTGGTCTCGGTCCGCAATCCGCTGTTCGCTGAACTCGAACGCAAGGGTTGGCTGTTGCGCGACAGGCGCACACAGGCGGCCTATCGCTACCAGTGGGATCTGGAGCCATTCGGCGCCGTGCTGACGCCGCTGCCGGAGTCCGGCCTGATCGACTTCACTCACCCAGAGGCCTATGCATTCTGGCGCGATCAGCATCGCCCGCTGTTCGATCTCGGCGTCGACATGATCAAGGCCGACTTCGGCGAACAGGTCGAGCCGGACATGCTGGCGCACAACGGAGCCAGCGGAGACGAACTGCATAACGTCTACGCGTTGCTCTACAACCGCTGCGTCTACGAGGCCGCCGAACGCTACAGCCGCAGCGGCGCGTTTCTGTTCAGTCGGGCCGCCTGGGCCGGATCGCAGAGGTATCCATCGCAGTGGGGCGGCGATCCGCAGGCCGACTGGGGCGGTCTCGCCGGTAACCTGCGCAGCGGCCTGTCCTGGGGCATGACCGGCGGCCCGTTCTTTGCGACCGATGTCGGCGGCTTCTACGGCGATCAGCGCGACCCGGTGCTGTATGTGCGCTGGATCCAGGCCGCGGTGTTCTCGGCGCATATGCGCCTGCACGGAATTGGCGCGCGTGAGCCCTGGAGCTACGGCCCCGAGGCCGAGCGGGCGGCGATGGCCGCGCTGGCGCTACGTTACCGGCTGATCCCGTATCTCGAGCGCGCAGTCGCGCAGGCCAGTGAAACCGGCTTGCCGGTCCAGCGGGCCATGGTGCTCGCGTGCCCGCAGCAGCGGGCGGCCTGGGCGTTCGAGGATCAGTTCTTCTGCGGCGACGATCTGCTCGTGGCTCCATGCCTGAGGTCGGATGGGCAGGTCGAGCTCTATCTGCCCGCGGGCGAATGGCGTCGCTTTCCGGATGGCCCCTGCCTGTCCGGCGGTCGTGCCTTGCGGCTTGAACTGCGCCTGGACGAAATGGCGGTGTTCGCGCGGGCAGACGCGGTCCTGCCCGTCGGCGACGCGCGGCAGTTCCTCGCCTGAGCTTGTTGCGAAGGCGCAACTCAGATGTCTTATATAACTGTTGTATGACATCAGCCCTGTGATATCGTCGCCACTGGGAACTTTAGAGGGGGACCCGTCATGACGATGCTGAAGTGGAACTCACGTTCGATGGTGCTGGCGCTCGGCGCTGTGGCCTTGCTCGGTGGCAATGCCACCACGCTGGCGCAGCAGCAGGGCGCAGGGGGCGGCCTGGACGAGATCGTGATCACCGCGCAGAAGCGCGAGCAGCGCCTGCAGGACGTGCCGATCGCCGTCAGCGTGGTCAGCGGCGATCTCGCCGAATCAACCGGCGGCTTCAACATCGAGGCACTCCGGCAGCTCGTTCCCTCGCTGAACATCCGCAAGACCAACACTTCGCTGAACCAGTCGCTGTTCCTGCGCGGCGTTGGCACGATCAACTTCGCGATTGCCGCGCAACCAAGCGTCGCAGCGGTGCTCGACGGCGTCGTGTTGTCCTCTGCCGGTGAGGCGTTCGGCGATCTCTACGACATCGAGCGTGTCGAAGTCCTGCGCGGGCCGCAGGGTACGCTGTTTGGCAAGAACTCCTCCGCGGGCGTCGTCAACATCATCTCCAAGCGTCCGGGGGCGGAGTTCGGTGCCTATGTCGATCTTAGCTGGTACCAGGACGATGAAAAACGCTTCAAAGCTGCAGTGGACGCGCCGATCTCCGATCGACTGCGCACACGGACGACCGTCACCTGGGGCGAGTTCGATGGCTACATCAACAACATTTCGGCCACCGCAGCTGGCGGCAAGCTCAACGGCTACGAACGCAAGGGCATCCGCACGATGTGGGTCGCAGATCCGTCCGATAACGTGCAGCTGACCTTCATCGGCGAGTATCGCGAATCGGACGACAATTGCTGCGTGGAAGTCATTGGCACGCGGCCGGCGCCCGGTGCCAATGCGGCGGCACTGACGTCATTGTTGAATGGCGTTGATTTCGCCGGCGATGAGAGTCGGCTGGTGCGCCAGAATCTCGAGATGCGTTCCTTGGAAGAGGCCTGGGGTGGTTCCGTGCAGGCGGACATCAGCATCGGTGATCGCACGCTCACTTCGATCACTGCGTATCGAACCTGGGACTCCACCGAAATCCGCGAGGGCGATTGGCTGGATCGTCCGGCCGCCTACGTCGGCAATGCTTTTGCTCAGCTGCACGACTTTGGCCCGCAGACCCAGGATACGCTCTCACAGGAGCTGCGTATCGCCTCGGCGGGCGGTGAGTTCATCGACTATGTGGCAGGTCTCTTCTACTCGAAGACCGATGCCGAGCGGTTCTTCCGCCGCGACACGATCGTCTGCACGGCGACTACCTCACCAATGGACGCCACGGGCCTCGCGCCCTGCTTTCCCGGGACGTCGACCGTCGTTCAGCCTTCGGCGAATGCATTGTTCAGCGCGGATTTCGAGAATATTGCCGCGTTCATCGACGGCACGTTCAACTTTGCGGATCGGTTCCGCGTACTGGCAGGACTGCGCTGGACCCAGGATGACCTGAGCTTCCAGCACACCTATAACTTCTCTCCGATTGCTGGACCGGGTATCCGCAACCAAGTGGGTGGAGGACAGGCGTTCCTCGAAGGCAGCAACAGCTCGGACAACGTGTCGGGCCGCATCGGCGCGCAGTTCGACATCTCGGACGACATGATGAGCTATGTCACGTATGCCAAGGGCTACAAGGGCCCGGCCTACAACGTGTTCTTCAACATGACCGTCAACAATACCCCGGTCATCGCCGCTGAGACCGCCGATTCCTACGAGATTGGGCTCAAGAGCACCATGCTCGACGGTCGGATGCTGTTCAACGCCGCGGCGTTCTGGGCCGAGTACGACGACTTCCAGGCCAACAACTTCCTGTTCCTGAACGGCACACTGATCACGACCCTGACCAACGCGGGCAAGGTCACGACCGGCGGCGTGGAACTGGAGATCCAGGCGAAGCCGACTGACCGGCTCACGATCAGCGGCGGTCTGGCCTATACCGACGCCCGGATCGACAACTTCTTCACGCCGCCGGGCCAGACACCGCGCTTCATCGCGGGGTCCGCGCTACCCCTGGCGCCGCTGTGGAAGGCTTCGGCATTGGCGGAGTACACGATTCCGTTCGCGACCTTCGACATCGTGCCGAATATTCTGATTGCGTATCAGGACGAGCAGTTCAGCGATCTGAACGAGCCCGCCGCGCTACGGATTCCCGGCTACACGACGGTCGATCTGTCGGTCGCGATCCGCGACCAGAATGACCGGTTCCGGATCGCGCTGGTGGGTCGCAATGTCACCGACGAGAGCTTCGTGGCGCTGAAGACTGGCGGCGGACCGGGCGGCGCACCGCGGCTGCAGATTCCGCGCGAAGCCGATCGCTACTTCGGCGCGCAGTTCCGCTTCAACTTCGGCGCGAAGTGACCTGAGCGCGCTGCTCGGCCCGCCGATCAGGGCACTGGCGGCCCTCAACGAGCCATTGTGCCGTGGGGGCCGCAACCTGTCGGCGGTGCTGCTGGCCGCAATGGTGCTGCTGGCGGTCGCACAGATTGCCTCGCGCGCCGCGTTCGACTACACCCTTGACTGGGCCGAGGAACTCGCGCGGATTGCGCTGGTCTGGTCGGTGCTGCTGGTTGCTCCGTACGCCTACCGTGCCGGAGCACATGTCGCGATCGGCTCCTTCGCCGAGTCGCTGCCGCGAGGGCTGCGGGTGTGGCTCAGCGCCGCCATCAATCTGCTGGTGATCTGGATCTGCAGCGTGTTCCTGATCGAGAGCGTTGCGTTCGTGGAGCGGGGTCTGACGATCGTCGCCTCGACGATGCCGTTTCGAATCGCCTGGGCCTACCTGGTCGTGCCGGTGGCCCTCGCGGCGCTGATCACAGTCGGCATCGAACTGGTGCTGCGGCTGATTCGTGCCGGACTGCGCGGTGGCGATGATGGCTTGCTCGCGACCGGTGTGGTTTCGGTCCACACCGAGTTGCATTCGGATTAGTGCCTTGTCCACCGCGTTCTTCTACATCTTCATTCTGCTGCTGGCACTCGGGACGCCGGTGGTGTTTGCGTTGCTGATCGGACCGGGACTGAGCCTGCTGCTCGATGAGCAAACCCGCTACTTCCCCGCACTGCTGACGCGCTTCTACAACGGTATCGACAGTTTTCCGTTGTTGGCGGTGCCCTTCTTCATCCTGGCCGGCGAGCTGATGAATTCCGGCGGTATCACGCGTTCCATCGTCGGGTTTGCGCAGTCGCTGGTGGGGCATGTGCGCGGCGGACTCGCGCAGGTGAATATTCTCTCGGCGATGATGTTCTCCGGCATTTCCGGCTCGGCAGTCGCCGACGCCTCCGCCATTGGCAAGATGCTGATTCCGGCGATGGAACAGCAGGGGTATCGACGCGATTTCTCGGCGGCCGTGACCGCAGCCGCCGCGGTGATCGGCCCTGTGATTCCCCCTTCCGGGATCATGGTGCTGTACGGCTTTGTCATGAACGTTTCGGTCGGCGCGCTGTTCGCGGCTGGCGTGGTACCGGGTGTCATGATCGGCCTGGGTCTGATGCTGATCGTGAGAGTGCTGGCCAAGCGCAACGGCCTGCCGCCGGCGGCACCGCGCGCCAGCTGGCGTGAGCGCGGCACGGCCCTGAAGGGCGCCTACCTGGCGCTGCTGATGCCGGCGATCCTGCTTGGCGGCATGCTCAGCGGCATCTTCACCGCGACCGAGGCTGCTGCGGTGGCCGTAGCCTACGCGCTGGTAGTCGTGCTCTTTGTGTTGCGCACCGTCGGCTTTGCGGATCTGCGCCGGATCTTCGTCGCAACCGCCGTGCAGTCGGGCGTGATTCTGCTATTGGTCGGCGCAGCCGTGACCTTCGGTTGGCTGGTGACCGTCTCGGGCATGGCGACCCGCATTGCGGAGACGCTGATCGGCATCAGTGACGATGTCTACCTGCTGCTGTTCCTCGTGAACCTGCTGTTGTTCCTGATCGGCATGTTCCTCGACGCCGGCCCTGCGATCCTGATTCTGGGCCCGGTGCTGGCACCGATCTTCATTGAGCTCGGCGTCGATCCGGTGCACTTTGCGATGATCATGTGCGTCAACCTGACCGTCGGCCTCGCAACGCCACCGATGGGGCTCGTGCTGTTTGTGACGGCCTCGGTGTCCGGTGAGCCCGTCGGGCGCATCGTACGCGCGATCCTGCCGTTCCTCGCGGTCGAATTCGCAGTGATCTTCCTGATCACCTACTTTCCGGCGCTGACGCTGACCCTGCCGCGCTGGCTCGGTCTGATGCAGTAGGGTTCGCCATGGACAATCCGCTGGTCATGCGAATCGTGCTGCTGCTGATCATCGCGGGCTGCGCGTTCGGCATCATTACGGCAACGGCCGAGCGACCGGAGCTGACGATCCGTGTCGCGTTCCTGGCGTCGATCGACGACGAGGACTATATCGGCGCCGAGGCATTCAAGCGGGTCGTCGAACAGCGACTTGGCAGCCGCGTCTCGGTGCAGATCTTTCCGTCCGGCCAGTTCTGTGGCAGCGAGCGCGAGTGCATAGAAGCCCTGCAGAGCGGCATTCTTGAAGTGCATCAGACCACCGTGGGCGGCCTCGCGGGGCTGTTCGGTGCCGCTCAGGTGCTCGATCTGCCGTATGTCTTTCGGGATGACGCAATTGCCGAATGCGTCGTGGATGGTCCGATCGTCCGCGAGATGGGCAGTGAGATTCTCGGCACCGGGCTCGGTCTGCGCTTGATGGTCGTGGGCAACACCGGCGGCTGGCGCAGCTTCGCGACGACGCGGCAGCGTATCGCGGCGATCGGCGATCTGCGTGGCCTGCGGATCCGGACTCTGCCGTCCGCAATGGAACAGGAGATGGTGCGGGAGCTCGGTGCGAATCCGATGCCGCTGCCGTGGTCGGAAGTCTACGGCGCGCTCGGTGCGGGTCTCATCAACGGCATCAAGAACAGCGTCCAGGACGTGGTTGGCATGAAACTCAATGACCATATCCGCCACCTGCTCGTCGATCGTCACAGCTACATGGCCGCGATCTGGTGGTACTCCGAAGTCGGTTGGCAGCGTTTGTCCGCTGAGCAGCAGGAAGCCGTGGCAGCAGGTTTCGAAGCGCTGGCGATTGCGACACGAAAGGCAGCGCGCGAGCGGGAGCTGCCGGCGCTGGCTGAATTCGAACGGCGCGGCGGCACAGTGGATGTCGTCACTGATGCGCAACGCGAACAGTTTCGTGCCGCCACTGTCGATCTGCGCCAATGGTACGCGGCCCGTTTTGATCCGCGCTGGCTGCAGCGGCTCGATCGCGACATCGCGCGCTGTGAGGCATTGCATCCGCCCGGAGCGAGTCTATGAAGGTACTGTTCGTCGACGCGGGCAACTACTGCCGATCACCGGCCGCAGCGGTCGTGGCGCCGAAACTTGCACGAAATGCGGGGCACCGCGACTGGCTGTTCGACTCGGCGGGCCTCAAGGACAAGCATGTCGGTGACTCAGCCGACCCACGTTCAGCCGAGGCCTGTGCGGCGCGCGGTTATGATCTCACTGCGCATCGCTGTCGCGAGATCAGTGCGGCAGATTTTGCCGCCTTTGATCTGATCCTGGCGATGGACCGCGATAACCTCGCGCAGCTCGAAGCGCGGCGTCCTGCGGACAACACGGTGCCGATCCGCCTGTTCCTGGGCGATGCGGAGGTTCCTGATCCGTACTACGGCAGCGAAGATGGTTTTACGCTGATGATGGATCAGATCGAAGCCGGCGCCCGGCGACTGATCGCCGGCTAGCCCGCAGCCGCGGATTGGGTTGTCATCGAAGCCAGCAGGCCCGCGATCTCGCGCGGGTTCGTGACCATCGCGTTGCGCGCAAACGGCACGTTGATCATCTGGAAACCCGGATCGGTCAGCGCTATGCCGACCATGTTGTCGCTGGTGGGGCTGTAGATCTGGCCAACGCAGCGAATGAAGCTCCGCGGCAGGCCCTCGTAGCCGCCATTACGCAGCACGAGTGCATCGGACCAGCCGCGTGATGGGTGAGGCGTGATGCGCCGGCGCATCCATTCGATGTCTTCGATTCGATCCTCGGGCATCAGCATGGCCATCGGATACTCGGAAAAGAAATCCATCTGATAGCCTTCGATGAACTTCTCGCGGCGCTTATCCCAGTATTCCGGAAAGCTGCCATCGGGCTTGCGGGCCACGCCGCTCATCCGGCCAGCGGAGGGCACCAGCGCATCGAAGTACACCAGGTGCGCGATCCGCTCGCGCATCCGGTCGGCAACGCCGGTGATGGTCAATCCCGCGAACGAATGCCCGACCAGCACCACGCGCTCGAGTTCTTCGAATTCGATCACGTTGGCAATGTCGGTGATGTGCGTGTCGAGCCCCACGTCCGGGCTCATCAGATGTCGCCGTTCGCCGCAGCCCGTACAGGTTGGCGCGTAGACGTCGTACCCCGCAGCCTGAAGTTCGCGCCGCACCCGGCGCCAGACCCAGCCGCCGTGCCAGGTGCCGTGCACGAGCACGATGGCTGGCGACTGCGGCGTTGCCGGCGCGATTTCAGTGGGCAGCGCAACCGTGGACGCCGCCGCGGCGACGCCGCTGGCCACTGCGGCAGGGGCGAGGCTTGCAGCGGCTGCACCCGCACCGAGCGCGCCAAGGATTTCGCGACGAGTCCGGTCCCGATTCGCCATGGGTCAGGCCGCTCCGTTGGGCAGGGGTTTGGTTGCGTTCAAGACTCCGAAGCCAGCGAGCGCCACGGGCCCGGTTTCATTGAGTTCGAAGCCCACGTCGCGGATCTGCTGCGGCGTGCCGTTCTGACGGAACTTCAGCGACCAGACCTCGTTGTTCCAGCGGTGATCCCACCACAGCCGGTAGAGACCCGCTGCATTGCGCCGCACCGCGTTGGTCAGGCGAAAGTCGATCGGATAAAAGACGCCGCCTGGGCGCGTGATCCGGTAGGCCTCACGGATCAGTGCCGAAGTTCCTTCCGGTGACACCTCGTGCATCATGATGTAGCTGGTCACGAGATCGAAGTGATCGTCCGGAAAGCGCGTGTCTTCGGCCAGCCGCTGCACGAAGTTGATGTCGAGATTGCGCTCGACGGCACGCAGGTGCGCATAGCGCACCATGGGTCCGCCGGCATCGAGGCCCCACACTTCGGCTTCCGGAAAGCGCTCCTTGAGCGCCATCGCAAGCTGGCCGACGCCGGTACCCAGGTCGAGGATGCGGCGCACGCGGCCATCGTTCGGAATCGGCAGCTTCTGCGCCGCGCCGATATGCAGCTCGTCGTTGGAGTTGCGGCCGCTGTAAAAGCCATTGGTGCCGTAGTGATAGAGATGTCCGGCGAATTCACTGCCCACGTATCCGCCCGGCTGGATATGGATCTCGTGACGGGTGTAATCAGGTAGCTTCAGATCCGGGTTCAGCTCGAGCGTGCCGGGGCCGCGCCGGTCGACGGCTTCCATTTCGGCGAGATACCGGTCGGCGTTGCCCTCGAACTCTTCCAGCAGCCCGTTCCAGGACAGCTGCTGGCAACTGATCCAGGCCCGGGTGCTGGTTTGCAGCAGCGGATCGTCCTGCAGCATGGCCAGCGCCTGTGGCAAGGGCAGATCGGCGTCCTTCGGAACGCCCTTCTCAGCGAGAATCGCGTCGGCGCGGGCCGACGCCGCGCGCGTCAGATCACGGTTTGCGAAAGCCCGGAATGACAGCAGGAAGTCCTGCCGGCTCTCGAGCGCAAGGGTTGGCAGACGCTCGAGCCGGTCGAACCGGCCTCGTGGCGCGAGGGTGCCTGCAGGGAGTGCGGGCTTTGTGCCATTGCCGGCGGGGATCCCGGGCTTGGCGGCGGCGTCAATGTCTGTGGCGGCCGCAAGCGCCGCAATCGCGGTGCCGGTGCCGATCAGGGTGCGACGATCCATCAGCGTCGCTCCTCGGCAAATGGACGAGCGCCGCTGGCGTCGCGGGCCAGCACGTCGTAGACGCGCCGGACCATCGCCTCGCGTTCCGCCTCCCAGGCCTTGCGTTCTTCATCGGAGGGCACGTACTGCTCGATCATCTCGCGCGTGACCTTGCCGTGCGTTTCGAGCAGCCGCTCGACAATCCGCGCGCGCTGGCGATCGGACCAGATCTCGGCACCCATCGCGATCACGACGGTCATCAGGTTGTCGAGGTGTGGGTTGCCGAGGAACACCGCCGCGCCTGCGTCGGCAGGGATGGCAGTGGCGGCGAAGCTCGGACGCTTTGCGGCTGCGGATTCGGCCATGGGTGCCTCTCTATGCATACGGATGGGTAGCCCGTGAACATATCTCATTGCGGCCACGGAGCGCGAGGCTGAGATGACCGTACAGCGACTGTTCGTCGCAGTCGGGTCCGGGCAACTGCATTACCGCCGTGCCGGCGAGGGTCCGCCGGTCGTGCTGCTGCATCGGCTGGCGCGGAACTTCACGTTGGTGGCGGTCGACACGCCCGGATACGGCCTGTCTGCCCCTGGCGGGGGCAGCGTCCGCCCAGCGCGTTCCGGCCCTGAGCGACGATGTGCCCGCGTTGCGCTGTGCATGCTTGATACAGCGGGCCACAAGGAGGACGCCAAACTCGACGCGGTGCTCGAGGGCTATTTTCCGGACGTCACGCCGCGCCGCGACGGTGGTCATCTCTATTACGCACTGGGACATGGTGCGGTCGCTGAATCTGTTCGCACCCTGGCAGGCAACGGCCGCGGCACAACGGCTGCCGATCGACCTGCCCGAGCCGCGTGCGGGTGCCGGCCACGCTGATGCGCTGGGAGGGCAAGCCCGATCTTGCCAAAGTGGATGAGCTGATCGGCAGTGGTCTGCCGGCTAACTTCACTGTGCTGCGTGCGGGCCCCAGCATGGACGAACGTCTTGCGGTCAACGAACAGCATCTGTTGACGCACTACCTGCCCACAGGCGTCACGCCGCCGCCGCCCGTGCCGCAGCTGCGGCCGCGGCTTGGCAGCCGGCCACTGTGCGCCGTGGACCTGCCGGGCTGCGGCGAGTCAATCTGGTTGGACGGCGTGCCGGGTCACACCGATCTGTTTGCGATCTGGGCGCGGCAGGTCATCGATGTACTCGAGCGTCTGCAGTGGCGCGAAGTGGATGTGCTCGGCATCGGCGGCATCGGCATGGGGGCGCAGCTTGCGCTGGAGCTGGCGCGCCGGGTAGCCGGCACGGAGCTGAGGATTCCGCGCATCGCGACGATCGAGTTGCCGCATATCGAAGCGAGCGCGCGCGAGTGCTGGCGGCGAGGGCTCGCCGCCTCCCTCGAGCCTCGCTGGCACGGCGGCCATCTGGCAACTGCGTGGTCGATCGCGCGCGATGCGGCCTTGTTCCGACCCTGGTTCGAGCGTAGCCGCGGTGCAGCACGCGCCGATGAAGCGCTGCTTGGTGCTGAGGTGGTGCATGCGCGGGCGGTCGATTTGCTCAAGGCCTGGGAGAGCTGGCCAGTCATGGCAGAAGGTGTCACCAAGCTTGCGGGCGCGCTGTCGAAGACGCGGCTCGTGCCGCTGGTCGCATTGTTGTTGCCAGCCTAGGCAAGTGCCGCGCCGGGTTTGATCGGCGTATGATATACATCTGTCTTGTATATCCATGGGTGATCCGTGCGAGTCGCGAAGTGGGGCAATAGTCTGGCAGTGCGGCTTCCTGATGCCGTCGTCAAGGCCTTGAAGCTCAAGACCGGCGATGAGATAGAGATCGTGGTGTCCGGTGCGCGGCGGTTTGCGGTCGAGCGCGACCCGAGCCGGGAACGTGCGCTGGCGCAGCTGCGCAAACTCAGGAAGCCGCTTCCGAAGGGGTTTCGCTTCGACAGGGAGGAGGCCAATGCCCGGTGAACGCTTCCTCGATACGAACATTCTGATCTACGCGTTCGCGGCAGGCGACCGGCGCAGCACGACCGCCGAGCTGTTGCTGGCTGAAGGAGGCGTGATCGGCGTGCAGGTGCTCAACGAGTTCACGAACGTTGCCCGTCGCAAACTGCGCTGGGACTGGCCGCGGATCGAGTCCGCATTGGCGGTCATCGCCGCGCTGCTCGGGCCGGCACGTCCCATCACTGCCGATATCCGCACCCAGGCAGTGAAGCTTGCCCGCAAAGACGGGCTGTCGCTCTACGACGCCCTGATGGTCGCGGCTGCTGTCGAGGCCGGTTGCCGCGAACTACTCAGTGACGGTCTGCAGGAGGGCCGTAAGTTCGGCGGCGTGACGATTCGCAATCCGTTCCTCGCCTAGCGCGCCAACTGATTGCGCAGAGCCTGGGTCTGGCAGTTCAAGAATTCGATTACGGCTGCGGTCCAGGGCCCCGGCAGTTCGTCGATCACATCATGCGTGCCGCCCTGCAGTTCGCTGTAGGCGAAAAAGTCGGGGCGCAGATCGCGCGCCCGTTGCGTCGACTGGTAAAGATCTTCGCCCGTGTTGGTCAGCATCAAGGTCGGCACGGTGAGCCTGTGCAGGACGGCTTCGAGATCAGCGCCAAGCACCAGTGGAAAGGCTCTCCAGTTGGTCGCGCCGCGGTACAAGCCTTCGACGGTGTAGCGATGCATCAGCGCCAGATCGGTCCAGCCCGGCGTTGAGCGCAGGCGATTGTTCCAGGCGGTCAGCAGATGCGAGCCGTCGGCCTCTGGCGTCTTCGGGCCGAAGTAGAAGCTCGCAAAGTGATCGCGTTCGGTCTGGGTCAGGATCGGAAAGCCGTTCAGCACGAGTCGGGTCACGCGCTCGGGCGCAGCAGCCGCAAACAGCGCCGCGACTACGGCACCGGTGTGATGCCCGACGATGGCGGCGCTTGCTGTCTCTAGGTGTTGCAACGCCGCCGGCAGGATCGCCGTGAAGTGTTCGAACTGTGCTGGCTCTGGAGCCGCGTCCGACATGCCGAAGCCTGGCATGTCGAGCGCGAGCGCGTGAAAACCGGCAGCCACGAGCCGCGGCATCACGGCGTCGAACTGCGTTGAGGACAGCGGCGACTGATGCAGCAGCAGCAGCGGTCGCGCAGCACCCTGAGCCGGACGCGCTTCGCGGTAATGAATCTGGCCCGCTTGGCCCGCGCCGAACTCGACGTCGAAATAGCCGCGACGAATCGGTGCGGTCATGCCGGAATCGCCAGCGCGGAGTCGCGCTCGAGCCACTTCTTGATCTGGATCGCCGGCGCATACGGAGCTTCGATGTAGTGCACGAGCCGCCAGTCCTGGTCGCGGCGCCTGAAGACTGCTGAGACCCGCACGTTGCCCCCGATGGGTCGGTCCCAGTGCGGATGTCCGGTGAACGCAATGCGCCAGTGCATCGGATAGCTTGCAAGGATGACATCCGGCGCGAGCCGACTGAGGTGCGGCGGCTCAGTCGTGATCGATACGTCGAGGCCATCGAGCGTTGACCAGTAGGCTTCGATGGTCGGCCAGCCGCGCATCACTTCGGCTTCCTCGGCGACGTAGACCGGCTCGTCCAACGACGCATCCCAGAAATCCCTGAGCTGCGAAACTCTCCCTGAGTTCCAGGTGTCGATGTAGGCGCGCAGCGCATTTGCGACGACCACGAAATCCTTATCCATTGTCATGGCGTTTCCTTTTTGGGTTCAGCTGCAGCGCGGGCCGCGGCAGCCAGCAGCTCACGTTTGCGATCAAGGCCTACACCTTTATTCACGAAGCGGGTGTCGGCGACCCGGCGCAGATCGACATCGCCGGCCTTGTACAGGCCGGCCTTGGCCATCCGCGCGTAGAAGTCGGCGATCCTCGCTGAGTTCATCGCGCCGATGCCGATGCGCAGTGCTTCGCCTGAGTCGACGATGCCGAACTCGCGCATCAATGCCACCGAGGCCTCGAGTTCGGCCACGTCGACATCCGGGTTATCCGCAAGCATCCGCTTGTTCGCGGCCTGCCGATCGCCGTACAGATAGTTGACCCAGCCGATGATCGAGGCATCGACGAAGCGCTGCACCATCTGCGGCTGCTTGGCGATCGTCTCGGCGCGCGTTTCGATCAGTGTCGAATAAGTGTTGAAGCCATGATCGGCAAGCAGATGCACCACGGGCTTGAACTTCGCCTGCCGCTCGACGTAGATCGGCTCTGCGACGGCATAGCCTTGCTGGACGGAGCGCGGATTGCCGAGGAATGTGCTGAGGCTGAAGTTGTAGGGCCGCAGCTGCTCGTCGCGAAAGCCATGCTCGGCCTTCAGCCATTGCCACCAGGTGAACTGCGCGTCCTTGGCGATCAGGATCACCGGCGCGCGTTTAAGGTTGGCGAAGCTCTCGTAACCCTGGCCCGGGTGCGCGATCAGCGCCTGCGGGTCCTTCTGGAACAATGCCGCGACGGCCACGGTGGGCACGTCATTGCGAACGTTGTCGAAGCCGTGCAGCAGATTGCCGGCCATCAGGAAGTCGATGCGTCCGGCGGCGAGCAGCGGCCGGTTGTTGACCTGCGGGCCGCCCTGGCGGATCTCGACGTCAAGCCCATGGCGGCGGTAAGTGCCGTCGACCTGCGCCTGATAGAAGCCACCATGCGCGCCTTGCGCTTTCCAGTTGGTCGCGAACACGACCCGCTGCGCAGTCGGGGGGGTCGATGATTGCGCGCTCACGACCGGCGCAGTGGCGCTGCCCCACAGCCCAATGAGCGTCACCGCGAAGTTGCGCCAGAAGATTTTGCTTGCAGGCATGCTCGATTCCTTGTTGTCTACCGCGCGATCCGTCGCGCCGGGCGTCCATACTGACCGCAGCCTTCAGGACCGTGCAACCTCGCCCTGCCAACGCACCAGCAGGCGTTCAGCAAGGAAGCCAAACGTCAGATAGATCGCAATGCCGGTCAGCGAGATCAATACCAGCGCAGCGTACATCTTCGGAATCTCGGTCCGGAAGCTCGCCTCGAGAATACGCGATGCGAGGCCGGTTTCGCGCCCCGCAGCGCCGGCCGCAAACTCCGCGACGACGGCGCCGATCAGCGCGAGCCCGCCGGAGATCTTCAGCCCGGCGACGAAATACGGCAGCGCAGTGGGCGCCAGCAGCCAGCGCAGTCGTTGCAGGGGCGTCGCCGCGTAGAGCTGGAACAGCTCGCGCAGATTCGGATCGACGGCGCGCAGACCGGCGAGCGTGTTCGCGAGGATCGGAAAGAACGCGACGATCCAGGTGCAGATCAGCAGCGCGGTGGTTGTGCTGTCGATGTAGATCAGCAGCAACGGCGCGATTGCCACGATCGGCGTGACCTGCAGCACGATCGCATACGGCAGCAGCGCGCGCTCCAGGGTCTTCGACAGCGCAAATGTCGCGGCGATCAGCACGCCGCCGAGTGCAGCCAGCGCCAGCGCCACGAAGGTGATGCGCACCGTAAACCACCAGGCTGGCAGCAGGTTGTCGAGGTTGTCCCAGAGCGTGATCAGGACCCGCGACGGCGTCGGCAGGATGAACGGCGGAATCCCGGCGGCTCGCACGCCGAACTCCCACACGCCGAGAATGCCGAGCGCCACCAGCAGCGGTGACAGCCAGCGCGTGATGCTCATGCTTCGGCTGCCTGTTCGAGCAGAGCCGAAAGTCGGCCGCATTGCTCGGCATACTGCGGGCTGCCGCGCCAGATCCGTGTTCGTTCGTGCGGCCCCTCGATGGGTACGTCGGCGTGCAGTCTGCCGGGGCGGGCGCTGATCACGAGCACACGGTTGCACAGATACACGGCCTCGAACACGCTGTGGGTCACGAACAGCGTCGTGAACTGCTGCGCCGACCACCAGCCACGCAGATCATCGTTGAGCCGGAAGCGCGTCAGTTCATCGAGTGCCGCGAACGGTTCATCCAGCAGCAGCAGGTTCGGCTCGGTGACCAGCGCGCGCGCCAGCGACACCCGCATCTTCATACCTCCAGAAAGCTCGCGTGGCAGAGCACGTTCGAACTGCGCCAGCCCAACGCGGGCCAGCACGGCCTCGATCGCAGGCCGCGCCTCGGCGCGCGAGATGCCGCGGACGCGCAACGGCAACCAGACGTTGTCGAACACGCTGGCCCAGGGCAGCAGGGTCGGCTCCTGAAAGACGAAGGCAGGGCGTAATTGCGCGCGATCCGTGATCTCGAGTGCACCGCTGCTGGGCGCCGCCAGTCCTGCAACGATCCGCAATAGCGTGCTCTTGCCGCAGCCCGACGGGCCGACCAGACCGACGAACTCGGCGGCGGCGATGTCGAACGATACGGCACGAAGCGCCTCAACGCCGTTATCGAAACACTTGCCGATGGCAGCGCTGCGCAGCGACTGCGCTGCCGCGGCAGCCGGCTGGAGCGGCAGCGCGGGCACCTAAGCCACCGCAACCGACGCGACCTGGACGCAGTTGCGACCCGAGCGCTTGGCGGCGTAAACGGCGGTGTCGGCTTCCGCGATCAACCGCTCGCCCCAAACGCCAAGCGTGTCAGTGCTGGCGACGCCGATGCTGCAAGTCAGCTGGATGGGTGCACCGAATCCTTCGATGAGCGCCTCGGACACCCGGCGGCGAATGCGTTCGGCAATCAGCTTTGCCGCGGCCGCGTCGGCGCTGCTCAGGATCACGACGAACTCCTCACCGCCATAGCGGCCGATCACATCGGACTGGCGCAGCTCAGCTTCGATCGGTTCAATCACTCGTGCCAGGCAGGCGTCGCCGGCCGCGTGTCCACGGCTGTCATTGATCTGCTTGAAATCATCGAGGTCGATAAACAGCAGCGACAGCGGCAAGCCACGCGTCTGAGCGCGACTGCAGGCGGCCTCAAGCCGTTCCAGCAATGAGCCTCGGTTGAGCACGCCGGTCAGCGGATCTGTCTGAGCGCGCCGCTCGGCATCGCTGAGGGCGCGGCGTTGTTCCTGCAGCCGGTCCGCGACGCCGAGTGCGACCAGTATCGATGCCGCGACCATCGACATCGGCAACCCGTAGTACAGCAACAGCTCGGCATCCATGCCATCGGAGAACAACAGCTCCAGGGTCGTCGCAATCGTGAAAGCCTCCAGCAAGCCCCATGCGACCAGGAACCAGCCGGCAGCGCGATTGCCGCGTCGCCAGGCCAGCACGCAGACAACGATCGTAAACACGGCGGTGCCGAGAAACAGCAGGTTGCCGAGTGTCGCCACGGCGGCTCCGAGCCCAACCAGCGATGCGACGTTGGCGACCGCCATCACGACGAACGCAACCGACATCCAGCCGAAGATCCGATAAATACGCGGCGAGTATCGCTTCAGGTCCGCGATCTCACGCACGAACAGGCAGGCGATGGCGCCGCTCAGCGCTGCCGGCACATTCCAGGTGTGCGAGGTCAGCGGCTCCGCCGCGGCCAGCCATGGCCATTCGAAACCCTGACCCGACAGGTAGGCGATGTATAGCGCCTGCAACCCGAACAGCCCGGAATAGAGAATCAACAATCGATCCCGCAGCACGAACCAGAGTAGGAGAGCCGCGAGCGTGACGGCCAGCAGCGCACCGAAGGCGATCGCAATCATCCGACTGTGCGCGGCACCGACCGCGAGCGCCTGATCGAGTCGATCGATCCCGAACGCGAGCGTGTCCGAGCCGCGACCCTCGGCCTGCAGCCGCAGATACAGCCGCGTGTCTGGGTTCAGCGGCTCTGGAAGCACATAGACGAGATCCTGGATCCCCCGGAAGCCGGGTAAGCGTGTCGCGACTTCCAGTTTGCGAGTCGACTGTGTGTTGACGACAAACAGCTGGGTGCGGGTGTTGCGTCCCTGTCGGACGATGAAGGCACTGCCCTGTGCGAGCCCGGTGCCATTCGTCGCGCGCAAGCGGTACCAGTTGAGGCCGTCTTTCGGCGGTCGGAGGTCGCCCTCGGGTGCGCTGAACCGACTGCCATTTGAGTCGCCGGTGAGGTCCGCCGCCGTCAACGCCGGGTCAGCGGCCTCGAATACCTCGACATCGAGCAGCGGCAGATCCGTGCCGAACGCGTTAGCGCCCAGTGCTCCTGCCAGGGCCAGCACGACCGCGATGCGCGAAACCCGCACGGATGGGACTCCCGGAGGCGCTACAACACCGCGCAAACGGTCTTCAGTTCCAGGTAGTTCTCGATCGCCTGCGCGCCCGAGTCCCGGCCCCAACCCGACTGCTTCATGCCGCCGATCGGCAATGTGCAGTCGTACATGCTGTGCGTGTTGATCCAGATCGTGCCGGCGCGAATCCGTGCCGCCAGACGATGCGCGTGGCTGAGGCTTTCGGTCCAGATGCTGGCGGCGAGCCCGTAGGCGCTATCGTTGGCCCAGGACACGACTGAGTCGAGATCATCGTAGGGCGTGGCGACCAGCACCGGTCCGAAGATCTCTTCCTTGACGACGCTCATGTCTTCGGACACGTTCGTCAGCACCGTCGGGCTGATGAAAGTTCCGGCGTCACCGAACTGCGTGCCGCCCACGAGCACGCTTGCGCCGGCCTTCTTGCCCTCGGCGATATAGCTCGCAACCCGGTCCGCCTGCTTCTTCGAAACGAGCGGTCCCATCTGTGTTGTCTGATCGAGACCGTGACCGAGCTTCATCGACTTCGCCTGATCGACAATGCCGCCGACGACTTTGTCGAAGATCGAGCGGTGGACGTACAGCCGCGAACCGGCGACGCAGACCTGGCCGCTGTTGAAGAAGATCGCATTGGCCGCGCCCGGTATCGCCAGATCGAGATCGGCATCGGGCAGGATCACGACCGGGCTCTTGCCGCCGAGCTCCAGCGACACGCGCTTCAGGTTGCCCTTGGCGGCATCGAGAATCGCACGACCCGTGGCAGTCGAACCCGTGAATGCCACTTTGTCGACACCGGCGTGCGCGGCCAGCGCAGCGCCGGCTTCATGTCCGAAGCCGGTGACGACATTGACGACGCCGGGCGGAAAGCCGGCGGTCTCGAACAGCTCGGCGAGCATCAACGCCGTCAGTGAGGTGTCCTCCGCGGGTTTCAGCACGACGGTACAGCCCGCCGCGAGTGCCGGCGCGAGCTTCATCGCCGTCAGCACCAGCGGCGAATTCCACGGCACGATTGCCGCCACGACACCGACCGGCTCCTTGACCGTATATGCGAACACCTGCTTGCCCGGTGGCTGGTACGTGACGCCGGTCGGAATCGTCGCCCCTTCGAGCCGTGACGCGGCCCCGGCGAAGTAGTGAAACTGCTCAACGGCGCCCGGGATCTCGGCCCAGCGGCCGACGAAGAGCGGCTTGCCCTGGTCGAGCGTTTCGACTTCGGCGAACGCGTCGATATCCGCCTCCAGCAGCTCGCCGACCTTCCATAGCAGCCGGCTGCGTTGGCCCGGCGTCATGGCAGGCCAGGCGCCCTCGGTCAGCGCCGCACGTGCAGCCTTGACGGCCTCATTGACATCGTCAGCGGTGGCGCGCGCCAGTGTGCCGATGCTGCGACCGGTCGCAGGGTCGATGGTCTCGAACGTACCACCCGCGGCCGATCCGACCCACTTGCCTCCGATGAGATGTTGATGCGCGCGTTTGCCCAGGAAGCGCTTGGCGGTCGTGGTCTGGGGGGTCGGAACGGTTTCGGCAGCCATTGCAAACTCCATTTGAGGCCAGACGCCAGTCTAGCAGGCCAGATGCGTTAGGCTGCTGCGTGGATCGCCGCCTGTTCCGCGGGCTCGCTGGAGCGAATCAGATGATCAAACGCTGACAGTGCGGCCGCAGAACCTGCGCCCATCGCGATCGCGATCTGCTTGTAGGGCACCGTGGTCGCATCCCCAGCGGCAAACACTCCCGGTAGAGATGTCTGGCCACGCGCGTCGATGATGATCTCGCCACGCGGCGACAGGTCCACGACACCCTTGAGCCAGTCGGTGTTTGGCAGCAGTCCGATCTGAACAAAGATGCCGTCGAGTTCGAGCTGCCGCGGCTCACCGCTGCTGCGATCCTGGTACGCGAGGCCGGTGACCTTCTGGCCATCGCCCAGCACTTCGGTCGTCTGCGCGCTGACCCGCACGTCGACATTTGGCAGGCTGCGCAACTTGCGTTGCAGCACGTCATCAGCCCGCAGCTTGCTGTCGAACTCCAGCAGCGTGACGTGACGCACGATGCCGGCAAGGTCGATGGCCGCTTCAACGCCCGAATTGCCACCGCCGATCACCGCAACCCGCTTGCCCTTGAACAACGGACCGTCGCAGTGCGGGCAGTAGGCAACGCCATGATTGCGGTACTCGTCTTCGCCGGGGACATTCATGGAGCGCCAGCGCGCGCCCGTCGAGATCACGACGGTCCTGGCCGCAAGGCTCGCGCCGCTTTCGAGTTGTACCTCGATCAGACCCCCTTGTGACGCCGGTGCAATCAGCTTCTGCGCACGTTGCAGGTTCATGACGTCCACGTCATGCGCGCGTACGTTCTGTTCCAGGGCGTTGGCGAGTTTCGGTCCTTCGGTCTCGCGGACCGAGACGAGATTCTCGATGCCGAGGGTGTCGAGCAGCTGACCGCCGAAGCGCTCGGCCGCAATACCGGTACGGATACCCTTGCGGGCTGCATAAATCGCCGCCGCCGCACCGGCGGGACCACCGCCAATGATCAGCATATCGAAGGCATCCTTGTTGCTGATCTTATGCGCCTCGCGCGCGGCGGCGCCGGTGTCGAGTTTGGCCAGTATCTGCGCCAGTTCCATCCGGCCCTGCGCAAACGGTTTGCCGTCGAGGAACACACTCGGCACCGCCATGATTTCCCGCGCGGTGACCTCGTCCTGGAACAGGGCGCCGTCGATCGCGACGTGTCGAATCCGTGGATTGATGATGCTGATCAGGTTCAGCGCCTGCACGACGTCCGGGCAGTTCTGGCAGGACAGTGAGAAATAGGTTTCGAAGCTGTGTTCGCCCTCGAGCGCCTTGATCTGCTCGAGCATGTCCGCGTCGACCTTCGGCGGATAGCCTCCGACCTGCAGCAGCGCCAGCACCAGCGACGTGAACTCATGGCCCAGCGGGATGCCGGCAAAACTCACGGACACGTCGCTGCCGCTGCGCATGATGCGGAAGGACGGTCGGCGGCGGTCCTCGTCCCGCCGCACGACCGTGATCTTGTCGGATAACGTCGCTATCTCATTCAGCAAAGACTCGAGTTCCCGCGACTTGTCACTGTCCTCCAGCGACGCGACGAGTTCGATCGGCAGCACCAGCCGTTCAAGGTAGGTCTGCAGCTGAGATTTCAGTGCGGGATCGAGCATGGCTTAGATCTTGCCGACGAGATCGAGCGAGGGAGCGAGCGTCTTGTCGCCTTCCTGCCACTTTGCCGGGCAGACTTCGCCCGGATGAGCCGCCACGTACTGCGCGGCCTTGACCTTGCGCAGCAACTCAGACGCGTCGCGACCAATGCCGCCGGCGGTCACCTCGACAATCTGGATCCGGCCCTGCGGGTCGATCACGAACGTGCCGCGGTCCGCCAGTCCGACGTCCTCGATCAGCACTTCGAAATTGCGGCAGATCGCGTGCGTCGGGTCGCCGATCAACGGGTACTGAACCTTGCGGATCGTGTCCGAGGTGTCGTGCCACGCCTTGTGCGTGAAGTGCGTGTCGGTCGAGACGCCGTAGATCTCGACGCCGAGCTTCTGGAAATCGCCATAGCGATCTGCGAGGTCACCAAGCTCCGTCGGGCACACGAACGTGAAGTCGGCCGGATAGAAGAAGAACACCGCCCACTTGCCCTTGACCGCAGCTTCGGTCAATTCGACGAATTTGCCCTTGTGAAAAGCCGTTGCCTTGAACGGCTTGATTTCCGTATTGATCTGAGACATCAGAAACGCTCCTTGTCGGTCGGCGAAAGTGCCGACACGCCACAAGCATACGGAGTGGGAGTGAATAGGGGAAATAGATGGATTGAATCCTGTTGATAGATTATTTCTATATGGCATCACAGCGAGAACCCACAAGATGGACAGACAACAGATCGTTGAGAAAATGAAGACGCAACTCGATCACTGGATTCGCTGCAGCGCGTCCGGGACGCAGGCGATGACGCGTACCAGGGCCTGCATCAGGGATTCGAGAAAGGCTGGGAGGAGGTCTCCGCGGCGTTCCGTCAGGCGCGGCAGCGATTCAACTGACAGCCGCACGGCACCCCGGCGCGACGTCGCGCTAGGATGCCGACGGGCATTCGAGCCGTGGTCGGGGGAGCGTGATGAGCGAACACGAGGTATCGAGGCGGGCCGTGCTGGTCACCGGTGCCACTTCCGGCATGGGAGCGGTCACCGCGGAGGCGCTCGCTGCCGCTGGCGCTCTGGTCGTGTTCTGCGGCCGGCGTGAAGTCGAGGGCCGTAAGGTGGAACAGCGCATCAATGACGCCGGCGGGCGCAGCCGCTTCGTCTAGACGGATGTGACCGACGAGGCGCAAGTCCGCCGGCTGATCGAGACCATCGAGACTGACTACTCGCGACTGGATTTCGCATTCAACAATGTCGGGACGTCCGACGGTAGCGGTTTGCTGCATGAAATCAGCACCGCCGACTTCGATCTGGTGTCGCGCACCAATCTGCGTGGCAATTTCCTGCAGCTCAAGAGCGGCGCTGGCTCGATTGTCGGTAACAGTTCAATCGCGGGCCTGCGGTATTTCCCTGCCAAGGCGCACTACAGCGGCGTCAAGCATGGCGTCAACGGCATGTATTGCGCGGCAGCGCTTGCCTATGCGCCACAGGGGTTGCGGATCAACGTGATCGCACCCGGATTGATCAAGACCGAGAAAGCGCTGCGCGTGCTCGGCGGTGATGAACACAAGCTTGATGCACGCATTCCGATGGGCTACATCGGCCAGTCAGTCGGCTGAGGCGCCTGCGGCGCGCGCATACCCGAGCCGCCAGCCAAAGGCCCGCGCGGCGCCGAACAGCACGAGATATGCAGCCATCGACACCAGCAGGCCCCACAGCCCCGACGCGATCCAGGGCGGCGAAAACGCATTGGCTGCAACGACGCCCGCCGCGAACGATGCAATGGCAATCGGATTCCAGGCCGGCAAGCGATCCAGCAGCGACGTATCGTAACGACGGCGGTGAAACACGTAGTAGTCGACGATGATCGGGCCGATCAGCGGCGGCACCAGGTTCGCAATCTGGTCGATCCAGGTCATGAAGTGCTGGTAGATGCCAAGGCCCAGGATCGTGCCGATCGTGCCGCAGATCACGATCGTGACGCGCTTCGGCAGCCGGAACACGCTCGCCGTCTGGATCGAAGGCAGGTAGAGGTTCGTATCGCCAGTGGTCCACAGCGCCAGACTCATCGCAATCAGCCCCACCGCAGCAATGACCGGGCCGGCCGTGCGCAGGTAAGCGCTGAAGTCGAAGCTGCCGGAAACGACGCCACCCATCGCGCCGATGATCTGCAGGAACAGCTGCGTGACCACCAGCACCACGAACGGAATCGCGATCGCAACCCAGGCGCGCCTCGCGAAGCGTGTGTACTCTGCCATCACGACGCCGCCGACGATCCACGAGCCGATCACGATATTGATCGCGGCCGTGTCGCTCAGCGGTTGCTTCGCCGCCGCGGCGCTCGATAGTTCGAGGAAGGCGGCCCAGCCGCCAGCGCGGTCGATGTTGAACCAGGCCGCATAGGTGCCGACCACTGCCAGCACGATCGTCGACGGTAGCGCCACGCGTTCGAGCCAGCGCACACCGTTGTAGGTCGTCACCGTGTAAAGCACGCCGGCAAACAGTGCGAGCGGAATGAACAGCGGGCTGTCGAAACTGCCGGCCCAGACCAGGCCGAACGCGCCGACGACGATACCCTGCCAGCCGATCGTCAATGCCGCGAGGAACAGCACCGGCAGGTAGGCACCGACGTTTCCATACGTGAGCCGGTACAGCAGGCCGCTGTTGCAGGCGGTCTGATAGCCCATGTAGCCGACCAGCGCGCCAACGACGAAGTTCGCAAGATTGCCCCAGATCGCATTGCGGACGAGGTCTGGAAAGTACAGCCCGGCGCCGAGCGAGCTGCCGACCAGCAGGCCCGTCACGAGAAAGCCCCAGCCGAATGCGAGCGTCAGCAGCGGCAACGTATCGCGGCGTTGTTCAGGACGCAGAGGCGTCAGCGGGTTGTCGGCGCTGGCCGCTTCTTCGGCGGGATCCAGCGTGAACCAGTTCTTGAGCGTAGACATGTCTACTCTATTACGCTGTGCGGGACGAGCAGGCAAGCCCGGCAGGAGTGGCCAATGCAGGACTGGAAGCATTCCGGCGTCAGGGTAATCCGCGGCGACCGGCTCGATCCGAACACCGCGCAGACGCCGGGCATGAATCGCGCTGCGGCGATCAACGCCGCGCGCGTTGGCGCGCAGAAGATCTGGGCCGGTACCGTGACGATTCATGCCAACGCCAAGACCGGCGCGCATCATCATGGTGCGCTTGAGAGCGTGATCTACATCGTTCGTGGTCGCGCCCGGATGCGTTGGGGTGAGCAACTCGAGTACGTCGCGGAAGCGGGCGCCGGGGACTTTATTTTTGTTCCGCCGTATGTGCCGCATCAGGAGATCAATGCCAGCACGATCGAACCGCCAGAGACGGTCGCCTGGATCGATCCGATCCATCGCACGCCCTAGCCAGTCGTGGGCAGCTCCTCGGCGAAGTGGCACGCCGAAGGATGCGGCGCCGCGCCTGCTCGCGACAGCAGAGCGGGCTCGTCGGTTTCGCACCGAGCCTGGGCTTTCCAGCAGCGGGTGCGGAACCGACACCCTGAAGGCGGGTTGGCCGGGGACGGCACGTCGCCGTCGAGCCGGATGATCTGCCGCTGGCCCCGCAGGGCTGGGTCGGGCAGCGGTGCCGCCGACAGCAGCGCCTGGGTGTAGGGATGGGTCGCGTGGTCGTAGATCTGCTCTTCGGTGCCGATCTCGACGAACTTGCCGAGGTACATCACGGCAACGCGGTCCGAGATATGGCGCACCACCGACAGATCGTGCGCGATGAAAATGTAGGAAAGCCCGAGTTCGCGCTGCAGCTCCTCGAGCAGGTTCACGACCTGCGCCTGGATCGAGACGTCGAGCGCTGAGACCGGTTCATCGCAGACGATGATCTGCGGGTTCAGCGCGAGCGCACGCGCGATGCCGATCCGTTGCCGCTGGCCGCCCGAGAACTGGTGCGGATAGCGGCTGATGTGCTCGGGGTTGAGACCCACCCGATCCAGCAGCTCGCGCACGCGGGCGCGGCGACCGGCCTTGGGCATGACTTCCGGATGGATTTCGAACGGTTCGCCGATGATGTCGCCGACCGTCATGCGCGGATTCAGCGAGGTGTACGGATCCTGCATGATCATCTGGAAGTTGCGCCGCAGCGCGCGCAGCTCCTCGCCATTCATCTCGAAGATATCGCGGCCGCCAAGCAGCGCACGTCCGGCGGTCGGCGTTTCGAGCCGCAGCAGCAGCTTGGCCAGAGTCGATTTGCCGCAGCCGGACTCGCCGACGATGCCGAGCGTTTCACCGCGATGCAGATCGAAGCTGACGCCGTCGACCGCCTTGACGCTGCCAGTGGGCGTCTTCAGCAGCACGCCACTGGTAGTCGTGAAGTGCTTGACAAGTCCTTCGACTCGCAGCAACGGCGCGCCGCCTGGCGCACCGCTCTCAGTCGCGGGCATCGAGCTGCTCCGGAGTCAGGTGGCAGGCACTGGTGCGTCCCGCGCCCAGGTCGCGCAGGGGTGGCAGATCGGTCAGACAGATGGCTACGGAGTAAGGGCAGCGCGGATGGAACGGGCAGCCGCGCGGAATCCGCGTCAGGTTCGGAGGCAGTCCCTCGATCGTCAGCAGCTGCTGGCCGCGGCGGTTCTGGCGCGGGATCGAATTAATCAGCGCACGGGTGTAAGGATGCGCCGGCTTCGCATACAGACTGTGCACGTCGGCGTGCTCGACGATGCGACCTGCATACATCACGGCAATCCGGTCAGCGACGGTGGCGACGACGCCAAGATCGTGCGTGATCAGGATCAGTGCCATCCCCAGCTCGCGCTGCAGCTCGGCGAGCAGATCCATGATCTGCGCCTGCACCGTCACATCGAGTGCGGTGGTGGGTTCGTCTGCGATCAGCAGCTTGGGGCCGAGCGCCAGGGCCATCGCGATCATGACGCGCTGGCGCATGCCGCCCGAGAACTGGTGCGGGTAATCCTTGATCCGTGACTTGGCTGCCGGGATCTTCACGCGATCCATCAGTTCGATCGCGCGCCGCGTCGCATCGCTGCGCGAGGCGCCCTGGCGCAGCCGGATCGCCTCGGCGATCTGCCAGCCGACCGGAAACACCGGGTTCAACGCCGACAGCGAATCCTGGAACACCATTGCGATCTCGGCGCCGCGGATCGCGCGTCGTTCGGATTCCGACAGCTTCAACAGGTCCCTGCCCTGGTAGAGGATCTCGCCCGCGCGGATCTTGGCCGGCGGTATATCGAGGATGCCCATGATCGCCTGCGCAGTCACGGATTTGCCCGAGCCCGACTCGCCCAGCACGGCAAGCGTCTCGCCGGCGTCGACGTGATAGCGCACGCCGTTCAGGACGCGCGCGACGCCGTCGCGGGTGTGGAACTCGACGTACAGGTCGCGCAGTTCGAGCAGATGCGTCACGAGTGCATCACCGTAGTCTCGGGTCGAAGGCTTCGCGCACCGTGTCGCCGAGCATGATGAAGGCGAGCACCGTCAACGTCAGGAAGCCGGCCGGGAACAACAGCGGGAACGAGGCCTCGCGGATCCACCGCTGCGCTTCGGCAATGTCCGTGCCCCAGGAGACCGTGTTGCGCGGCCCGACACCGAGGAACGACAGCGTCGCTTCGACCGCAATGAACGAGCCGAGCATGATCGTCAGGATCACGACGGTGGGTGCGAGGGAGTTCGGCAGGATGTGCCGCAGGATGATGCGCGCGTTGCCGGCGCCGAGGATGCGCGCGGCATTCACGTAGTCCTGGTGGCTGGCCGCGATCACGGACGAGCGGATCACCCGCGCCGGCGTCGGCCAGCCGAGCAGACCGAGTGCCAGCACGACCGGCCAGATGCCGAGGTCCTGGCCTGCCAGCGCTTTCGCGACCACGATCGCGCCGAGCAGCGTCGGCACGCCAAGGAACACATCGACGACTCGCGCCAGCAGCGCATCGACCCAGCGGCCATAGAAGCCGGCGACCGTGCCGACCAGTACCGCAACAAAGCCCGCGATCAGCGTCGAGAATACGCCGACGATCACCGAGGAGCGCGCGCCGTAGATCACGCGCGAATAGACATCGCAGCCCTGCTTGTCGAAGCCGAACCAGTGCTGGGCACCGGGCGGACGCAGCGAGTCAGCCAGCGAGCAGGCCGCAGTGCGCGCGTCGATCGAACTGAACAGCCCCGGAAAAAGCGCGATCAGCACCATCATCAGCACGATGAAGCCTGCGATCCAGAACACCGGGTTGCGGCGCAGGTCGTACCAGGCGTCGCCGGCCAGACTGCGCGGCGGCGCGATGACTGCGTCGTCGGTGGCGTCACTCATGGCGGATCCGCGGATCGAGCACCGCATACAGCAGATCGACCAACAGGTTGACGAAGAGATAGATCAGGATCAGGAGGCTCACGATGGTCACGACCAGCGGTCCGTCTTCGAGACGGATGCCCTGGAAGAGCCTCCCGCCGACACCGGGTATGTTGAAAATTCCCTCGGTCACCATCGCGCCGCTCATCAGCGCGCCGAACTCCGTGCCCAGGAAGGTCAGCACCGGAATCAGCGAATTGCGCAGCACATGAACGCTGACCACACGCCGCCACGGCAGGCCTTTGGCATTCGCAGTGCGGACGTAATCGGCGCGCAGATTTTCAACGACCGACGTGCGCGTCAGTCGCATCGCGGTCGCCAGCGACAGCAGGCCGAGCACGATCGCCGGCAGGATGTAGGTCGCAATGCCGAGTTCGGGTGCAAAGCTCGGCCGGAACCAGCCGAGCTCGACGGCGAACACGGTCTGGAACACGGTTCCGAGCACGAACACCGGTGTGCCGATCACGACCAGCGTCAAGGCGAGACTGGTCTGGTCGAACACGCCGCCGCGCCTGAGACCCGCGAACACGCCGCCGATCACGCCGAACACGATCACGATCGCCATTGCGATCGCAGCGAGCTGGATCGTGCGCGGCCAGGCCTCGGCAAGCACATCGGCAATCGGCCGGCCGGTGATCGTGCGACCCATGTCGCCGGTCAGCAGACCCTTCATGTAGTAGCCGTACTGGACGACGAACGGTTCATCGAGGTGGTACTGCGCGGTCAACTGCGCGCGCTGGCTGGCGCTCAGAGGTCGCTCACCGGCCAGTGCCTGCAGCGGGTCGTCCGCAATGCTGAACATCAGCGCATAGACGATCAGCGTCGCGCCGAAGAACGTCAGCACGGCCTGCAGCAGGCGCCGGATGATGTATTGCGACACGCGCGCGGCCCTTTGCGATCAGGGCGTGGCGGGTTCGAGCTTCAGCAGGTTGACGCGATTGAACAGCGTCAGCTCGACGTTCTTGACGCGGGTCGAATGACCGTAGACGTTCTCGGCAAAGCGCAGCGGCAACACCGGCAGGTCACGGACCAGGATGTCCTCGGCCTGCTGGTAGTACGGAATCGCTTCCTCTGCAGTCGGAGCGCTGAAGCCTTTGGCGAGCAGCGCATCGAACTCGGGGTTGCTGTAGCCGTAGTAGTTCGATGAGCCGCCGGTTGAGTACAGTGGCCCGAGGTAGTTCTCGATCGCCGGGTAGTCGAAGATCCAGCCGAGGCGAAACATGCCCAGCGGCTCTTTCTTGCGCGCCTTGGTCAACAGCTCCGAAAACTTCGGCTGCGGGTTACCGACGCATTCGATACCGAGGTTGGCGCGCAGCTGGTTGCAGGTAGCGTCGATCCACGGTTTGTGGCCGCCGTCGACGTTGTAGGCGATTTCGACGCGACTGCCGACGGCTTTCGCGCCGCCGTTCGCCTCGAACAGCGCCTTGGCCTTCTGCGGGTTGAACTGGCAGGCCTCACCGCAGGTGTTGGCGCGGTAGCCCGGTACGATCGGCGAGACGAACGACCGCAGCGACTTCTGCGAGCCGAGGAACAGCGTGTTGATGATCTCATCGCGATCGATCGCCATCGAGATTGCGCGCCGGATCTCCGGCTTGCTGAAGCGCGGATCGAAGGTCGGGAAGGCCAGGATCTGGATGGTCGACGTCGGGCTCTTCTTGAGTCGCTCGCCGAGGTCGGCCGCTGCGCCACCCAGGCTTTCGAGCGGGATCTGCGTCACGACGTCGAGCTGACCTGCAAGCAGGTCCTGATACTGGGTTGGCTGAGTCTGATAGATCTTGAACGCAATGCCGTCCACCTTGGGCTTGACGGGGCCTGCGTAGTTTTCGAAACGCTCCGTTTCGATCAGCTGGTCGTGCTGCCAGACGCCTTTCATCTTGAATGGCCCCTGGCCGATCGGGGCTTCCTGGAACTGCGGATCAATGACGTTGTTGTCGAGATCCGAGAATGCAGCGCGGGGCAGCGGAAAGAACGCTGTATAGCCGAGCATCGACTTGAAGTTGTTGTAGGGTTCGTTGAGCGTGACTTCGAAAGACAGATCGTCGATGCGCTTCAGACCCGAGAGCTTCTTCGCCTTCGGCGCAGAGCGCCCGTCTGCGGGGTTCAAGTCCGCGTAGCCGGCGATCTTGGTGAAGAAGTAGTTAGCGTTGTGGGCATTGGGGCCCCAGGCGCCTGCATTCCAGGCGTTGATATAGGCATCCGAGGTGACCGGCTCGCCGTTGTGGAAAGTCCAGCCGGAACGTAGCTTGACTGTCCAGACGCGATTGTCGGCGGTTGTGATCGATTCGGCGGCGAGCGGAATGGGCTGGGCGTTGTCGTCGTAGTCGACCAGGTCCGTGAACAGGGCATTCAGGACATCCGCACCATTGGACTCAGTGGCGCTGCTGGGGATCAACGACTGCGGTTCACCGATGCCGATGCTGACAATCAGTTTACCGGGCTCGGCCTCGCTCGTGCCGCCGCTGCAGCCGGTAAGGACGAGTGCAATCGGGATGAGGGCGTAGCACGCCAGCCTGAGACCGTTCTTCATTCGTCACCTCCATGTGCGGGTGTTTCAGCCCCGAAGTATGCCGCAATGGGCCCGCTGCCGCGTCAAATCAGCTGCCGCGTCAGTCCCGGTGCTTGGGGTGCTCAGCGATGAATTCACTGATGATCTTGACGTATTCCGCAGCGCGCGCCGGGTCGTGCACCGGGTGGTTGCCGGGGAACTCATGCCCAACGCCGTCGGGCACGAGCCCGAGCACGGTGTCGTGCTGGTCGCGCAGCGGATCGGTCGCTGCGGTCAGCGCCAGCGTCGGCACGGTCAGTTGGGGCAGGCAGTCCGCCATCTCGAATTCCGCAAGCGCGCGCAGCCCGGCAAACTCGAACCGGCCCTGCAGGTCGTTCAGCAGCACGCGCGTCGCCTGCTCGCCGCCGCGCGCATCGAGCGTGAAGTCCGGCTGCCACATGCGCATCTCCCACAGGATGTGCTGCCACCACTTGACCAGATGCGAGCCATCCTCGACCGGTACCGGCGCGGTGGGTTTGATGTCCTTCAGCAGCTTCAGACGGAATTCGCGTGGCCAGGTCGGGCTGCCGTCGATGATGAGCTGCGCGATGCGGGCTGGCGCGCTGACGGCCATCTGCGCGGCGATCTCGGCGGACAGATGTCCGCCGACCAGCGTGTACGGCAAGGGCGCGAACATCTGGGTCGCCTCGAGCATCACCGCGGCGAAATCTTCGACCAGAAACTCGCGCGCCCCGCCAGCCGAACTGCCATAGCCCGGCAGATCGGGTGCGAAGGCACGATAGCCCTGGCGTGCGAACTCATGCAGGATCGCGTCGTACTGCGCGCTGCTGCCCGGCGTCCAGTGCAGCAGCACGACCGCGCGGGTCAGTGCTTCGCCAAGCCCCGCAGCCCGGTAATGGATCTGGCCATGCGCGGTTTCGACATAGCCGAAGCGCAGCGTGCCGCTCATTGCGCACCTCGACGCGCACCCTGACGCCAGACAATCGGAAACAGCGACTCAGGTGCCGGCTGGCCCTCGTGCATCTCCGGATGGCCGTGATCGTAAGGGTTCAGGCGCGTCAGCACGTTTGGTCGCCAGACCACGTCGTCGCCCATCCAGCGCACCGAGAAGCCGAGCCTGCGACCGGGCTGCGAGGTCGTGCGCGGCAACGAGCCGTGGATCGTCTTCGGGTGCAGCAGCACCGCATCGCCGCGCCGCGCAGCCCAGATGCTGATCGGTGCATCGGGCGCCGCGACGCGCTCGAGCAACTCACTCCACGGTCGATAGCCGGGCGGTCTTCCGACATCCTGCGGCGAGAACGCCGAGTGATAACGCCACCGATCGTGGTTCGAACCGTCGAGCGTCGTCAGCGGCGAGTTGTCGGCATCGACATCGGTCAGCGCAATCCATAGCGACGGGCACTGTTCGCCGACCAGGCTGTAGGTGCATTCATCGTTGTGCCAGGGTGTGGCCGTGTCTGCTGACTGGCCTTCCTTCATGAACGTGCCATCCATCCACAGGCGCAATGTAGCGGCGCCGGTCAGCTGCGCGACAATCTCGGGCGCTGGCGAATCGAGCACCATGGCTCGCAGCGCAGGTTCGGCGGCCAGCACGTTCAGCATGCGCAGATAGCCGTCGTGATCCTCGCAGGTCGGCACCGCATCGCGGCGCTTTGCGCCCGAGTCGGTGCGCCCGGCCCGCACGGCTTCGCGCTTCCCGGAGCGGATATCCGCGATCAGCTGGTCGAGGCCCGCCGTGAAGCGTTCGAGCCATTCCGGCGCAAACGCCTGCTCGATCCGTACGGCGCCCTTGGCTGCATAAATTGCACGCAGTTGGGGCCAGTCGCGGGGGGGAGGGGTATGGCTCATCGGTGCACTCTCGGGCGTGGCGGTCTGGGTCCAGTGGGCAACGCCTGAATCTAGCGCAATCGGCGCGGCGGTTCGAGTCGCTCGGTGGCTGCGCGCTGTTCGCGACCCGCCGCCTGGCGCGTTCGCTGTCGCGCGTGTTTGACGCCTCGCTCGCGCCGCTGGGGCTGCGCGGCACGACGCTGACCGCACTCGGTGCGGCGCTCGGAATGGATCGCACCACGCTGACCCATGCGCTGCGACCGTTGCAGCGGGAGGGCCTGGTCCGTGCGCTTGCGACGGCAGACCGCCGCGCGCATGCCGTGGAGCTGACGCCGCTCGGGCGGCGGCGCGTCGCCGCGGGCGTCACGTTGTGGCGCGCGGCGCAGCTTCGCGTGCAGCAGGCAGCCGTTGAGACCAACTGGCCGACTTTGAATCGGCAGCTACGCCGGTTGAACCGATCCTTGAACGACCATGGCACGGGGGGTGCGTGATGGATACGACACAGGCGATGGGTAGCCTCAACTGGCTGGCAGTCTTCGTGGCTGCGATCTCGGGTTTCGCGATCGGAGGCATCTGGTATGGCCCGCTGTTCGGCAAGCCCTGGATGGTGGCTGCCGGCATGACCGAGGAGAAGATGCGCGCGGTGAATCCGGCCAAGACCTACGGGCTGACGTTTGGCCTGAGCCTGATTGCCGCCATCAGTTTGGCGATGTTCATTGGAGCAGGAAACTGGCGTTTCGCCCTGTTCGCGGGCTTCATGACCGGGCTCACATTTGTTGCCGCAGCGCTCGGGATCAGCTACTTGTTCGAGCAGCGGCCGCTCTCCCTGTGGTTGATCAACTCGGGCTACTCGGCGCCTGGCATTAGAGGAACAGCATGAGCACAGTGACGGTCAGGATGCGGGTGCGCCCCGAGCGCGAGGCGCGGTTCCTTGAGATTCTCGACGACGTCACAGCGAAGGTTGCGGCGCACGAACCGGACTGCAGGGTCTACGCAACCTGGGCGACGCAGGAACCGCAGGTGTATCTGATGGTCGAGGCCTATCGCAGCGAAGCCGGGCGCGAGCTGCACAATCAGCTGCACGCGGCGATTGCGCCGGAGTTCTTTTCACTGCTGGCCGAGCCGCCGGTTGTTGAGACACTCGGCGCCGTGGTCGCCGGGCATCCGCGCTGACTCAGCGCTTCCGAAACACGATCACGTCCTGCCACGGCAGCGACTTGCCAACCCGTTCGAACTCGAGCGGATGCGGTGCGGCTTCGAGCTTGACCTGCTCGACGCTCATCGTATGCAGCGGTTTGATCGGCACGCGCAGATCGTTAGCGCGGTATTCGACGAACACGACCCGGCCACCCGGCTTCAGCGCGCGCGCCACGCTCGCGAGCATTTCGAACGGGTACTGCAGCTCATGGTAGACGTCGACCATGATCGCCAGATCAATCGATTCGGCTGCGAGCTTCGCGTCCTGCACCGAGCCCAGCACCGGGCGGATCTGCGGCAGCTGTTCGCGCTCGGCGAGTGCACTCAGCATCGCGATCATCTGCGGTTGCACGTCGACGGCATAGACAATGCCTTGCGGGCCGATGCGCTCGGCGATTCGCCGTGCAATGTAGCCGGTGCCGGCGCCGATATCGGCGACCGTCATGCCGGGACTCAGCGGTAAATCCTTGATCAACAGATCCGTGCGCTCTTCCTGCAGGCGCTCCGAACGCTCCAGCCACGCTGCGCCCTGCCAGCCCATGACCTGCGCGATCTCTCGACCCATGTAGCGCACGCCGATGCCGTCGCGCGAAGGTGCGATGCGTTCGTACTTCGGCGCGGGCGTGTCGGCGTGGAGCGCGCTGGCAGATAGAGCGAAGCTCAGTGCCAGCCCGAGCAGCGGGAAACGGAATGCAGAGGCAGTCATTGCAGATCCTCGATCCATGCCGCCCACGATACACCACTGGTACGCGGGACGCAGTCGGCTTGGGGTGGGCTTGCCCACCGCAGTACCTTACATTAAAGTAAGGGAAATGGAGAGTAGTAATGGGCACGGCAACCGTCACCAGCAAAGGCCAGATCACCATTCCTGTCGACGTCCGTGAACGCCTGAAAGTGGAGGCGGGGGATAGGGTCGAGTTCGTCGAAGTGGCACCGGGTCGCTTCGAGCTGATCGCAGCCACCCAGTCGGTACGGGCACTCAAGGGCATGTTCGGACCCGCCAAGCGAGTGGTGTCTGTCGATTCAATGAACCGTGCGATCGCAAGGCGCGGCGCTGGCTCACGCTGATGATTGGCCTCGATACCAACATCGTCGTTCGCTATCTGCTGCAGGACGATCGCGGGCAAGCCAGGATCGCCACTGGCGTGTTTGAGCGGCTTACCGCAGAGAGTCCCGGATTCCTGTCCGTAGTGACGATGGTCGAACTCGTCTGGGTGCTGGAGTCAAGCTACGGGTTGGCACGCGAGCAGGTTGCTCAAGCCATCGCGGGTTTGCTGGCCGCGCGCGAGCTAGTCGTCGACCGCGCCGAGACGGTCGGTCGAGCGTTGCGCGTGTACCAGTCTGGTAAGGCGGACTTTGCCGATGCGCTGGTGGCGGGCATTGGCCGCCAGGCCGGTTGCAAGCAAACGTTGACGTTCGACGCGATGGCGGCGCGCGACGCCGGCATGACGCTCTGCCGCTAACCCGCGCGGCGGTGGGACCCACCTCGAACCAGAGTTAGTGGCCCAAGCAGCTGAATCTGAAAATGCTGCAGCAGCACTCGCCGCAGTCCGATCCAATGGGCGAGGCGTTTAACTATGCCGAAGAATTCAAGAAACTCGACCTCAAGGCCCTCGTGAAGGACTTCGTTGCCGCGTGGAACAGGGTCATGAACCTGGATCGGTTCGATCTGCGCTGAGCAAGCCCGTTAGGCCTTGCGAGCCGACGTCAGCAGCACGATGCCGCCGACGATTGCGCCGATTCCGACCCACAACGGGATGTTGAAGCGCTGCTTTTCGTTGATCTGCATTTGCATCGGACCCACGTCGATCTGGTGGGTTGCGCGCGTGTAACTGAAGCCGCCATAGACGAGGCCGAGTGTCCCGGCGACGATCAGCAGGATCGCTGCAATTCGGGTGGTGTTCATGGGCATCTCCTTGAATATGGCGCTGCGGCCGCGAATGACCTGGAGCAGGATGTGAATGAAGCCGCCGATGGTGTAGCAGGACACCATGCCGAGCAGCCCATGTGGGGATTCTCTACCATATTGATGCACCCGATTGCGCCGGCGGTCTGTGCGCTGGCAGACATAGCGGGTGGGCGTGGACGAGCACGACCTGTGTACGGCGCCGTACAGACACGATGCTCCGCTCCAGCCACGCTCTGTCGCTGGCCTGGAGGCATTCCCATGACGAAATTCAGTTTACTCATGACCGCATCGGCGTTGCTGATCAGCACGCAGGCGCTCGCAGAGGTCACGTTCTACGAGGGCGAGGGATTCCGTGGACGAGCGTTCACAACGAACCAGCGGGTCTCCGATTTTTCGCGCAGCGGTTTCAACGACCGGGCATCTTCTGCCATCGTCGACGGCGGGCGCTGGGAAGTCTGCGAAGACTCGCAGTTCCGCGGACGCTGCCTGGTACTGCGTCAGGGCAGCTACGACTCCCTGAAGCGGATGGGGGTCAACGACCGCATCTCCTCGGCGCGCCGAGTCAGCGATCAAGGGCGCTACGACAACGAAGCACCGGAACCGCTGGCAGCGCCGAATTACGACTATCGTCGTCGCCCGAACGAGCGGGTGTATGAAGCGCGCGTTACGTCGGTACGTGCCGTGGTCAGTGATGCCAACCAGCGCTGCTGGCTCGAGCGCGAGCAGGTCGAGACGGGCCGAGGCGACCGCAACGTTGGGGGCGGTATTGTCGGTGCAATCATCGGTGGCGTGCTTGGTCACCAGATCGGCAGCGGTAGTGGCCGCGACCTCGCAACGGTTGGCGGCGTGGTGGCCGGTGCCGCAATCGGTTCCAATCAGGGCCGAGGCAGCAGCGACCGTTACGATCGGGACGTGCGTCGCTGCGAGACTTCGGTCAACGCAGACCCGGAATACTGGGACGTTACTTACAAGTACCGCGGCGTCGAGCATCGAGTGCAGATGACGGCACCGCCGGGTCGCACGATCTACGTCAATCGCAAAGGCGAGCCGCGGCAGTAGTAGCGCCGCGCCTGGTCGATCTGCTCGGCGCTAGCGGCGTCTCTGCGGACACCGCGCTTTGATGTTTGGCGGTGATGCGCGGTCTTGGCTCAACCTGCAGACCGTCTATGACCTGCGTGTGGCAGAGATCGCTGTTGCCAAGCGTGTCAACCGTGAGGTGCAGCCCGCCGTGGCGTACCCGCGGTGACTTACGGGGGTGAGCCTAGGCTGCTGCAAGCGCCGTCGACAATAAGCACGCCAGTGTTCATGCTTCCGGGGTACTTCGATCTGGGGAGCCTTCGTGTACGAACTCTTCATTGCCAACAAGAACTATTCCTCGTGGTCGCTGCGCCCCTGGGTGCTGATGCGCGAGCGGAATATCCCCTTCACGGAACACCTGGTGCGGTTCTCGGAAACCGGCAGCAACGAGGCCTTCCGTGCGTTCTCGCCGACCGGCAAGGTGCCCTGCCTGCGTGACGGCGCCACGGTCGTGTGGGACTCGCTGGCGATCGCCGAGTTTCTGGCCGAGCGTCATCCCGGCGTGTGGCCGGCCGATCCGATCGCCCGCACGTGGGCACGCTGCGCGGCGGCGGAGATGCACTCCGGATTCGGCGTGCTGCGCGATCAGTGTTCGATGAGCATCGGCGTCCGCGTGAAGCTGCACCAGGTTGCGGATCTTCTGCAGCGGGACATCAACCGTATCGAGGCGCTGTGGAACGAGGGTCTGAAGCGATTCGACGGCCCATTCCTTGCCGGATCCTCGTTCACAGCCGTCGATGCATTCTTCGCGCCGGTGGCGTATCGGATCCAGACCTACGGCCTCGCGATGAACGACTCGGCGCTCGCGTATGCGGCCCGGTTGCGCGCGCAGCCATCGATGGAAGAGTGGGCTGCTGCGGCAGTGCGCGAGACCTGGCGCGAAGCCGGGCACGATGCCGAAGTTGCGCGTCATGGCAGCGTCGTCGTGGACCTGCGCGCCGAGGCCTGAGCGGCATCTGGTGTTTCCGGCGTGACCGGTCAATCGCGAACGATCAGGGCCAGGCAACGCTCTGATTGCGTGGCCACGAACATCAATTCGCCCGAGTGGGTGAACGAAACTCGCTGCGTTCTGGCCGTGGTGCTACGTGTACGGGTCGGCACTCTCCAGAGTTGCGGCGATATCAAGACATTGGCGCTCTCTTTGTGGGTGGGTCATCAGTTGAATGCCAATCGGCAGGCCGTGGCAATCCTGGCCTGCGGGAAGACTGATGGCAGGGATATCCAGCCAAGTGCCGGCACGGGTAAATCGGCTTAGAATTGCACTGTTTTCATCGAAAGAACCGACCGCAGGCGCCGTGACGGGAGTGGTTGGCAGCAGCAGGGCGTCAAACGATTCCAGCCAGCGGTGCTGCGCAAGCTGATCCAGCTCCCGCTGCCTCAGTGCTGCGGCGTAATCGGCCGCACTGATCGAACGTCCCGATTGCAGTCGGCGCGCGATGACTGGATCGAATACTACAGCCGGATCGTCCAGCATGCGGCCATGCAATTGCCATGCTTCATAGGCGAGCACCACGGACGAGCTCGCATGAATAGTGAATGGCGCCCACGGCAACGTTCGCGTTTCCACGGAATAGCCCGCGCGGCGGAGTGACTCGGCGCGCGTCTCCAACGCCCGGCTCACGTCGGGCGAGCACTCCCAAGACGAGTCGAGGCGCGCGACGGCGATGCGACCGGCCGCCGGCATGCTTGCAGTACGCGAGCGACTATGGTCGCTGCGATCTTGCAACAACTGCCAGCACGCCTGCGCAGTGGCGACATCTCGTGTCAACACGCCGACCGTATCGAGCGACGGTGCGAGAGGGAATACTCCCTGTAGAGGAAAACTCGTTCGCGTCGGCTTGAAACCGACCACGCCGCACAGCGATGCGGGAATTCGCACGGAGCCGCCGGTATCCGTCCCAAGGGCGATATCGATGATCCCGGCGGCCACGGCGACCGCGGAGCCGCTGCTGGATCCCCCTGGCAGACGCGCAATGCTGGAATCGCGTGGATTCAGCGGCGTGGGCTCGATCTGACTCGCGCCGGAGCCGCCGTAGGCCAGCTGCGGCATCCGCGTTCGACCGAGCAGTGCGAAACCAGCGTGCATGAGACGATCCACGGCCTGCGCATGCTTCGTCGCTTTCTCGATGACGGGTTGGCGATTGCCGGCGTAGGTGGCCAGTCCGCAGACGTCGAAATTGTCCTTGGCGACAAACGCGCGGTCGGCGCGGCCTGTCTGCAGCGGCGGATCGAATATCCGCGAAAACGCCTGCAGCGACCGGTCGAGTTGCCGCGCGGCCGCGAGCGAGCGCGCGAGCTTGTCAGCGTCCACGTTCTCCCGCGCCACCTGTGCAGAGTTTCCCTAAAGGCGCCCCTGGTCTTGCAGAACGGCCTCGGCAACCTGGAGTGCATCGATCGCTGCCGGGAAACCACAGTAGGCCGCCGCATGCGTGAACAACTCGCTGATTTCCTCGGACGTGACGCCATTGCGGAGCGCGCCGATCAGATGCATGCGCAGTTCGTGCGGACGATTCAGCGCACACAGCATGGCGAGCGTCGCGAGACTACGCTGCCGCCGATCAAGACCCGACCGGCTCCACAGCGAGGCGTAGGGGAATTCCTCGGACAGCGCGCGCAGCGCGGCATTGAAGGGACTGGTGCTGGCATCTCGCTTCGCGACGTAGTCGTCGCCCAGGATCTCGCGCATCTGCTCGCGACCGCGCGAGCGCAGAATGTCATGTGCGCCGGTTTCGTCCATGGCTGCTCCAGTTGCGGGTGGAATCGAAGGTGCCGGGGAATCGCGTGGCGATCATCTGCGCCTGCGGCGCGCGCTCGCCCGGCACACGCCGGATGCCGCGCATCAGCAGGTTCGGCAGCCGGCTGTTGTCCCACTCCTGCGGTCGCTGCGGTCCGGTGCCGGTGCGCAGCACGACGAGCTGTTCGGACGGTACGATGTACATGACCTGGTTGCCGTTGCCATCGAACAGATACAGGTCGGCAGCAAGGTAAGGCTCCGAATGCAGCACCTGCATCGCCGGTGGAGTGCGCAGCGGGCCGGCCCAGCCGCGGCGCGCAGTGTACTCGCCGGCGACGTAGACGCCGAGGCCGTAGTACGGGTTCGCGGCGGTGCCGGTGCCCATGCGTCGGGCGTAGCCGGCGGGCAGCAGGCGCTCGCCGTTCCAGCGGCCATCCTGTACCAGCAGCACGCCGAGGCGCAGCCAGCTCTCGGGCGGGATCTGGATGCAGCAGCCGGCATGCGCCGTGCCGCCGGGACGGTTGACCCAGACTTCGCCGCCCGCAGCGCCGATCGGGCGCAGCAGTTCTTCGCCGACGAACTCGTGATAGCGGCGGCCGGTGGCGCGCTGGATCAGCAGCGCGATCAGGTCGAACTGGGCATTGTTGTAGGAGAACTCGGCGCCGGGCTCGCTGACGATCGGATAGTCGCTGACGATGATCTCGTCGTGGCGCGGATGCAGGAAGGCGAGGTTCAGCACGTCGTCGGCCTGCACGCTGTAGCTCTGCGGCAAGAATCCTGCGGTGCCATCGAGCAGCTGGTGGATCAGGATCCGTGCGCGCACCGGATCGGCGCGCCATTCGGTGATGAAGTCTGCGACGGGCTGGTCGAGCGAGCGGATGCGGCCGAGCGCGATCGCGCGGCCCACCGCAATCGCGGCGAGCGGCTTCGCGAGTGAGCGGCCGAGGATGGTGTCGCGCGCGCCGCGCGCGCCAAAGTGGCGTTCGAGCTCGACGTGGCCGCGGCGCCAGACCAGCAGCGAAGTCGAAGGCATGGAGGCGGCATAGGATGCGGCTGCTTCAAGGGCGTCCGGCGAGATCGTACGGGCACGATCGGTGGCGCGGGGCAGCGGCTTCCATCGCCGGACGCCGAGGACCGGCTCGACAGTGTCGTAAGTCTGGAAATCGGCCTGCAGCCGCGAGCGCAGATCGAGACGCTTCAAGTAGAGCGCGCTGTCCTCCGCCGAGAATCGCTGGCCGACGTCTACGCGGTAGGTGCGGGTCGAGGTCTGTGCATGCACCGATGACGGCGGTGCAGCGACCAGCGCCATCAGTGCGAAGAGCGTGATGCACGCCCGCGACCCAGCCGGTCCAAGCCCCGACGCCGGCGCGCGCCCGCGCCCAAATCTTGCGAAATTCCAGCTCATCGCCTGTCTCGCGCAGTCGTCACCGCCTGGCCTTGCCGGCAGCGTTGGCGGGGATCGGAAGCCGTTGCGGCTGCCAGTTCGCGGGGTCCGCGGAATCCCCTTTGCCCGTGTAGACGCCGACGTCCGGGTACGGGAACACGGGCCGGCGCCACTTGTACTCCCCGGTCTTCAGCGGATAGCGCGGGCGTGGCAAGCCGAGATACGACTGTTGCTTGACGAGCTTGTGCGCGATCAGCTGTTCGGGCGCCTCACCCTTCTCGACCCAGCGTTCGAGTGCGTCGAGATAGTCGATCGCGTCGGCGCCGTTGCCGCGGCGGCAGTGGCCCATGCCGGGCACCATGAACAGTCGGTAGAAATCGCGCGTCGCCTCCGGACCTCCCATCGTGCGGGTCGCGGTTTCGTAGTAATCGACCGAGTAGCCCGGCGTGACTTCCGTGTCGTCCCAGCCGTGATACGCGAGCAGCTTGCCGCCGCGCGCCTTGAAGCGGCGCAGGTCGGGGTTCTGGGCGTTGTAGAACGATTCGGTCAGCGCGAGCCGGGGCACGTCACGCTCGTAGTCGAAGTCCATCAGCGTCATCGACGGACCCGGGTCGATGTAGAACGCCTTGTATTGGATCAGCTGCTGGATCAGCGACGGTGAGCTGATGATCAGGCCGTGCTTGCCGGCCTCGTTCACGTACACCGGTGACCAGGTGTACTCGGAGCCACGCTGCAATCCACCACCGCCGGCCCAGGTCAGGCGGCCGGTGGCATTACTCGCGCCGTCGTAGAGCTTGCGCAGCGCGCCGAGCTCTTCAGGCGTGAGGCAGACGGCGGCCGCGCTGCCGCTGGTCCGTGCTGCGACGGGGCCCGAGCCGGCGCCATCGGTGCAGGCGAGTGTCTCGGGCTGGAAGTTGCAAGCGCGCGGATCCGGAATCACGCCATCGGTGACGCCGTCCATCCGGTCGCAGGCGGCGATCACGGCGTCGTGCACGCGCGCGAGCTTCGTGGTGCTGAGGATCGGCTTGCCGTCGGCACTGACGTTGGCGCGCGCTGACCACAACAGGTGCAGCAGGCCGGTGCCGGTCTGGTTCAGCACCGGCGCGCCGGAGATAATGCCGTCGAACAATTCCGGAAAGCGCTGCGCGGCGATCATGCCCTGGCGACCGCCGGTCGAGCAGCCGTTGAAGTACGAGCGCTGCGGCGCGCTGCCGTAGAAGGCTTCCGCGATGCGTTTCGAGACGACGGCCGTGGTCCAGGTGGAGCGATAGGCGAAGTCGAGCTCGGCGGAGCGGTTCTCGTAGGCCCAGATCGCGACCGCTGGCGGACCGGCATGGCCCATGTCGGTGTTGACCACTGCATAGTGTTTCTCGAGCGAGTCTTCGGTGGCACCCATGTTCAGCCAGCCGCACATACCGCCGCAGCCCTGCATCAGGAGCTTGCCGTTCCAGGCCACCGGCAGCCGCAGCTCGAAATTGATCTGCGGCGCGGTCGTGCCCTTGAAGCGGCAGTAGGCGGGCAGCGTGCCGGCGGCGGGCACGGATTCGATCGAGGTGATGAGGGTCGGTGCGTCCGGGATCTTCTGGAACTCGTCGAGCATCGCGCCGACCTCGGCGGAATTCGGCTGCTCCGGTGGCTTGGCAAAGCGGCCGCAGATTTCGTCTGCCAGCGCCGGCTGTGCGCTGAGAGCGGCGCCGGCGAGACACAGCAGCGCGAACCTGTGTGCGACGCGACTGAAATGGGCAGGAAACATGGTCAGCCTCCGGGAGCGGGATTCAGGTCGACCAGCAGCCGTTCGATCCAGGCGCGGCATTCGCGATCCAGTGCGGCCTGGATCGTGGCATCGGGCTGGTAGCTCGAGACCGCCTCGGGGGCGAGGATGCCCTGCTGCGCGAGCAGCGCCTCGAGCACGCGCTGGCGATCCTTCACGATCCACAGCTCGCGCGCCATCGTCAGGAATGCGGCGGTCCAGGCCGGGGCCGGCGGCGTTCCGGCGGAGCTCATCGCGGGGTGTCCGCAGCGACGGTGGCGGCCGGCTTGAGGGCATGCAGCACGAACGGAAAGCGTCGTTCGCCGTGGGCAAAATAGCGCGCCTCGACGAAGCCTTCCTCCGTCGCGACGACCGCCATGTCGAGACTGCAGAACTCGCGCCAGTAGGGTTCGCCGCCGTGCACGGCCTCGAACTGCGCCCAGCACTGCGCGAGCTTGTCCTGGGCGGAGAACGGCAGCACGTCGCCGATGATCAGCTCGCCGCCCGGCGTGAGCACGCGGCGGGCCTCGCGCAGGATCTGCCGCAACGCGTACTCCGGCATCTCGTGGCCGAAGGAATACGCGGCGACGAGATCGAATGACGCCGCCTCGAACCCGGTCACCTCGGCGGCGCGCTGCACGAGACGCCAGGCTTGCCCAAGCTCATTGCCAACCCGCTGCGCCTGCTCGAGCATCCGCAGGCTCATGTCGAGTCCGGTGATCGCGGCCTTCGGGAAGCGCTGCGACAGCGCAACGGTCAGGTTGCCGGAGCTGGTGCCGAGCTCGAGGATGCGCGGATAGTGGTCGCGGCGCAGTTCGTCGAGCATGCCGCTGCGCTGGGCGTAGATGTCACCGCCGAAGTTGCGCGCGACGATCATGCGGTGGATCAGCTCGCCGTGGACGAAGCCCATGTAGTCGTGGCCGTCCCAGGTGGCGGTGCTGTGGAAAGCGACGCCGCGGGCGTAGCCGGGCGTCGGATCGGCCGCGGCGCGCTCGAGCGTCGTCGCACCGCGCTGCAGCGCCCGCAGCACCGGCTCGATCGCCGGGCGCAGCTCGTCGAAGGCCTCCATCGCGATCGGCCCGTGGTGGCTCGCCATCCAGTCGCGCAGCGCGACGTAGCGGGAAGCCGTCGGCGCTGCGGCAAGCGCGGCGTCGAACTGCACGAGGCGGGCGTCGAAATCGTCGGCGAGCGCGTCTGGGACCAGGCCGGCCTCGGCGAGCTCCGTGCCGATGGCCTGACGGGTGGCACCGAGCACGCCGCCGAAGGAGGCGAGGAAGTCCATCGACGCGCGACCGCGCTGCTGCAGTTCGAGTTGCATGCTCAGTGTCCTGAAATGGGCGCCGAAGGCGCGGTGGCTGGCAGCTCGATGACCGTGGCCGCGATCTGTTCCTGGGTCAAGCGATAGCGCATCAGGAACGGGATGCTGAGCAGCGGCGCGAGTGCGGGAATCACCGATGAGGTGAAGAACACCGCGTCGATCGCGCTCTGCGGCTGCACTGGCGCCACGCCGCCAACCGACTTGATGAAGCCGCCGGCCGTCAGGATCAGGCCGCTGAGCAGCGGGCCGACGGCGAACGCGGTCTTCTCTACGAAACTGTAGAAACCGGAGTACAGACCCTCGCGGCGCATGCCGGTGCGCCGGTAGTCGTATTCGGCGCAGTCGGGCAGCAGCGAGGTGCCGAGCAGCATGATGCCGCCGGCGGTGATGCCCGTCAGCAGCGCACGCAGCAGGAACACCCAGTCGCTCTCGTGCGGCGTCGCCAGCACCCACGAGGCCTTGGTGACCGCGAACACGACGATCGAGGCGATGTAGACGTTGCGCTTGCCGAAGCGCTTCGACAGCGCAACCCAGTTGGGCATCGCGAGCATCGTGCCGGCGGTGCTGGCGAGCCCGAACATCGCCAGGCCGTAGCCGCCGCGGCCGAGCGCCGTGGTCATCAGGAACGGCAGCGCGACCGACGACGCCGAGAGTCCCACCAGCTGCAGGAATTTCGCGGCGATGAACACCCGGAAAGGCTGGTTCGACAGCACGGTGCGCGCCTGCTCGACGAACCCGGGCCGCAGCGTCGTCGGCTCGTTGAAGCGTGCCTTCGCGGTGCCGAAGAAGCAGGAAAGCATCGCCAGCAGGCAGGTGCCGGCGACCAGCCAGGACATCGCGGCGAACCCCGGTCGCCCGCCGCCCATCGCCTCGACCAGCGCCGGCGCGGCCGAGGTGCTGACGATGGTGGCGATGGACACGAAGAACACGCGGTAAGACATGAGGACCGTACGCTCGTGGAAGCTGGTCGTCATCTCGGCGGGCATCGACAGATAAGGCACGTTGAAGAACGTGTAGCCGGTGGCCAGCAGCATCAGCGCAGCGATCATCCAGGCGATCGTCGCCGTTTCGCCGGCGAACTCCGGCACGTTGAACATCAGTACCAGTGCGATCGAGGCGAGCGCGGCGCCGACCAGGATATAGGGCCGGCGACGGCCCCAGCGCGAGCGCGTGCGGTCGCTGAGTGAGCCGACGAGCGGGTTCAGCGCCATGTCATAGAGCTTCGAGACGAACATGATCGAGCCGGCGAGCGCGGCCTCGATACCGAGCCCCGTGGTCATGAAGAACAGCAGCAGCAGCGAACTGGTGGAGAGGATCGTGTACGACCCGAGGCCGCCCACGCCCCAGCCGACGCGCAGTGCGAAGGGCAGGGCGTCGTCCCGAGTGTCGGGTGTTGCGGGTTTCAACATTATTTTGATGATGTAGAACTACACGGCTATAATCTTACTCTGGCTGGCCGGCCATGCAAGCGTGCCTTTCTTTACGAGCCAGGAGTCTGTTCGATGTCCACCGTCATCAGCAAGTCCGTGAGTCGGGCCTTCGCCCTGCTCGAGCTCTTTCGCCGCGAGCAGCGGCCGCTCACCGCGACGGCGATCGAGTCCGCGCTCGGGCTGCCGCAGGCCAGTGCGCTGGTGCTCGCTCGTGAGCTCGCGGCCCTGGGCTACCTCGCCTACGACTCCCGCCTGCGCACGTACTTCCCGAGCGAACGCCTCGCCGATCTGGCGAGCTGGCTCATGCAGATCGACTTGCCGGTGCGCCGCCTTGCGCACCTCGCCGATGAGATCGCGCGGGTGACGCGCGAGACCACGAGTGTCTGCACGCGGAACGGGCATTTCCTGCAAATCGAGTACTTCGCAGCTGGAACGCAGGCCGGCAGTATTCTCATGCAGCTGGGTCGGGGCGGGCCGCTGCCGTGCAGCGGTGCCGGCCGCGCGGTCCTTGCAACGCTGGGCGATGACGAAGTCCGGCTGCTCATCGCCACCGTCCAGCGTCGTGAACCGCAGTATTCCTTCGATGCCGCGGAGGCCCTTCGGGATGCGCAGTCCGCACGCCGCAAGCGGCACCTCACCACCTTCGACCTCATGATTCCAGGAGTCTCGGCCGTCGCCTTTCCTCTGCCACCGGAGCTTGCTCACGGTCATTTCTCGATGGTCGTCGGCGGGCCGACGCCACGCATACGGGCGGACAAAGACCGGATCATCCGCGCATGCCGGCCGATCATCGCAGGGCATTTCGGGGCCGGTGAGTCGGGCTCCCCCATCAAGTAGCGTGCGGAACCGGTGCGCGGCGGAGGTTACTGGCCATTCGAATCCACATTAGCAAACTAATAAAATACGATGATTTGCTATTGTTAATAGGCGAGTGTACTTTTCGCGTCATCTGACGTGGAGACCTGAAATGCCAACGCTTCGCCCGACCTTCGTCGCGATGATGGTTTCGTCATTGCTTCTTCCCTCTGTCACCGTGGCCCAAGCGCCCGCTGACGCCGGCGTTGCGATGCTCGAAGAAGTGGTCGTGACGGCCCGCAAACGGGAAGAGTCGATCCAGGACGTGCCGCTCAGCGTGGAGGCGTTCACGAGTGAAGAACTGCAGCGGCGCGGCATCCAGGAACTCAAGGATGTCAGCCTGTTCACGCCCGGCTTCAGTTTCGAGAGCTACAACAGCGGTCTCGCCTCTCCCGTGATCCGCGGCGCGACGCAGCAGAACATCAACGCACTGGAGCAGAATGTCTCCACCTTCATCGATGGCGTGTACCTTCCTCGCGGTTACGTCGCGGACCTTGCGCTCAAGGACGTGGCGCGTATCGAGGTGATCAAGGGCCCGCAAAGTGCGCGGTATGGTCGCAACGCGTTCATGGGCGCGATCAATTATGTTCCGGCGCGACCGGGTGACGAGCTGGAGCTCGCTGCGACCCTGGGCGCCGGCAGTGACGAACTGCGCGAGGGCACGGTGGTGATCGGTGGACCCGTCGTCGAGGGCCTGCTGCGCGCTCGGGGCAGCTATTCGAAATCGGAGTTCGACGGCACGATTCGCAATACCAATCCGTTCTCCGGCAACGTCCCGCGTCCCGGTACCGAGGGCAATCTTGGCGGCTACGACCGCGAGCAGTATTCCCTGATGCTGGCCTTCACGCCGACCGAAACAATCCAGCTCGAGGCGGCGTGGTACCACTTTGACTACGAGGACGAAGCAACGCCGACCTACCTGTTCGGCAACGCCAACGGCGTAAGCCCCGTCACGAACACCAATTGCGGTTCGAGCCTGTTGGGCTTCCGTCTCTTCTGCGGTACGTTGCCGGCAGCGCGTGCACTCGACTATGACCCGCGGGCATACGGTCGTCAGCTGAAAGCCGACGTCTATCGCGTCGGCGCCGAGATCGCCCTTGGCGAACGGTTTACCGCCAACTACATCCTCGGCCGTGTCGAGGCCGAGACCTTTCAGATCGGCTACAGCGATAGCAACTCAGCCACCTGTCCGTTCTTCGGGCCCGGCTGTGCCTTCCAGAACGTGCCGCTGGGCGAACTCGAGTACGACAGCCACGAACTGCGACTCGCTTACGACGCTGGCGGCATGCTGCGGGCCTCGCTTGGCGTGTACTTGAACGATGGCGACGACCTGAACCTGTTCACGTTCGCTGCCGCGGTGCCGCCGGTCGGCGCACCGATCACGACCCCGCTGGTGCCGTTCGGTGCAGGCTGGATACTGGCCGGAAACACGACGACGCTGACCGAGGACACGTCGTATTTCGGCGATGTGACGCTGAGTCTGATCGGGGGACGTATGCGTCTCGGCGCCGAGGTGCGCCGCGGCACTGAGGAGAAGACCCAGCGCAACAACTCCAGTGGGCAGAGCTTCGACAGCAAGTTCACCACTACCACGCCGCGCGTGACGGCCGAGTACGACCTCGCCGCCGACAACTTGCTGTATGCGTCCGCCGCGAAAGGCACCCGCTCCGGCGGCTTCAACGTCACCGCCGGACTCGCCGAGGCGTTCCGCGTCTACCGGCCGGAGTCGAACTGGACGTACGAGATCGGATCCAAGAATACGTTCCTCGACCGGCGCTTGCAGATCAACGGTGCGCTGTTCTACGTGGACGCCAAGGACACCCAGATTTCGTCGTTACCGCCCAACGCGGCGCCTGGCGCGTTCGCGATCCTGCTGAACCTCGGCAGCTACACTTCAAAGGGATTCGAGTTGAGCCTCACCGCGCGGCCCGCCGAGCGCTGGGCGATCAATGCGGGACTCGCCTTTACCGATGCCGAATACGACCAGGCGAGAGACATCCGCTTCATCGCGCCCTGTACCGTCCCCGTCGGCGTGACACCCGTCTGCCCCGCCAACGGCGACCTTGCGGGCCGACAGCTGCCGCGCCAGTCGCCGTGGAGCGGCACGACCGGGCTGCAGTACGATGCCGATCTGCCGTTCGGCGAGGGTTGGAAAGGGTACGCCCGCGCTGATATCGCGTACCAGTCGAGCCAGTACGTCGACCAGATGAACCTCGCCGAGGTGGCTTCGAGGACTCTCGTCAACGCGTCGCTCGGAGCTCAGGGACGGCGCTTCGGTGCAACCGTCTGGGCGCGGAACCTGCTCGACGAGAACTACGTCGCGGGGTCGTTCTTTGTGCCAGGCTCCACGACCAGCTATGCGCCGATCATCGGCGCGGCCCGCACCGTCGGTGCAACGGTGACATTCCGCTACTAGGTGTCGATTCGCCGGAATCGACGGATCTGTTGCCAGAATGATGATGCGGTAGGGTGAAGCGCGGTCTGTGCTTCGTTCCATCGACGACATGAAGCGTTGGGATACCCTTTGCCGCCCCACCGGAAGCTCTTGGCGCGTTAAAATGGTTCGACCTGTGTCTCGGCCGTCGACAAGCAAGCTCGCACGATCGATAGGCTGTTGCGTCCAGATCGAGGCATCGCGGCCGCACGAAAGCATGCGATAGATCAGTTTGCGGGAGATGCCGCCTTCTGGGCGGGTGTGGCCAGAGTCGTGCTCGCGTTCCTGCGCTCGAAACCGCACGTCGATACCGGAGCGGCGATCCATCCGGCCGACGATCGCGAGATCGCTTTGTGCCTGAATAGTTTGGCGTCGTCGCAGACCACTTGTCTCCACGAACGGCTACCCAAATGCCGTTCGGTAGCAAGGCGCGGACGGGGGTATCGCACTCAATCCCGAAAAGAGCGGGCAGGCGCTGATCACCTTTGGGACTCTCCGACCTCTGTCGATGCCGCAGAGAGGTTCCGGTCAGTGGGCGAGCGCTGACAGCGGCACGGCTGCAAATCGATCTCCGAATGGCAACGCGCTCGTACCCGTATAAAGGACGACCCCCTGGCGAAATTGATCCCCTGCGATCGACCGCAGCCGCTCCAGGCCGCGAAAGTCTGCTGCCTGAACCGTCGCCGCGTTCTTCACCTCAATCCCGATGAGGTTCCCCGCGGATGTCTCGACGATGAAGTCGACTTCGACCTGGTCTTTGTCGCGATCGTGAAACAGGTGCAATTCCTGCCCGGCGATCGTCGCGAGCTTGAGCAATTCACCAAAGACATACGATTCCAGTATCGGTCCGAAGCGCGTGCGATCCGCCACCAGCGCTGCGGCATCGAAGCCGCGGACGGTCGTCAACAGACCTGCATCGATGAAATGCAGTTTCGGTGTCTTGATGACCCGCTTCAGTTCATTGCGATGCCACGGCGCAAGCCGCCGCAGGATGTAGAGGCGCTGCAGCACCGAGAGGTACTGATCGACGTTCTTGTAGTCGAGCTGAACGTGCCGAGCGATCTCAGAGAGGTTCACGAGTTGGGCAGACAACTGCGCCGGACGTCAAACCTAGGCTTTACCAACTTATCGCTGGTACTGGAACTGGGGCCAGGTCACAGGTCCGATCAGAACCACTTTCGTCAGCAAGAAGTTAGCTGGATACGTCCGCGTCACGACGCTTCAGATGAGCATCTAAGGCCACCCGGACTTTCTCAATCTCAGCGTTGGAGTGTGAGTATGGAATATTCTCGGTCGTCAGCAGCATCAGCTTCTTAAGTTGGTCGTCTGTAAATTCGATGTCGCAGGTTTTCAGGTTGTGACGTGACCCGGAAATTTTGGTCCAGGTTTATGTTCCGTAAAATGGCAACAGCAGACCTGGCAAATGCCGAGACAGCGATACACGACGGAAGAGATCATCCACAAGCTGCGTGAGGCCGACGTGATGATCGGCCAGGGCCAGACTGTGGCGCAGGCGACGAAGCAGATTGGGGTGACGGACAAGACGTAGTTTCGGTGGCGCAAGACGCATGAGGGCTTGCGGATCGATCAGGCCAAGCGGCTGCGGGAACTGGAGGCGGAGAACGCCCGGCTGAGATGGCAGCTGCGTGCGGATTCGGCCGCAGCATCGCAACCACGTGTGGAGCTGGGACTTCGTGATGGATCGGAGCGACGATGGCCGGCCGATCAAGATCCTGACGCTGATCGATGAGTACACGCAGGAAGCGTTGGCCATCGTGCCGGCGCGGCGCATCCGTGCTCACGACGTGATCGACATCTTCGCCGAGTTACATCCGCAGCGACAATGGCCCTGAGATGATCGCCAAATGCCTACGCCGCTGGCTCGGAAAAGTGGGCACGAAAACGCTATACATCGAACCGGGCAGCCCGTGGGAGAACGGCTACTGCGCGAGCTTCAACGGCAATCTGTGCCACATCTAAAGGGCGGCGTAAACTGACATCAAACCTGGACCAAAAGAAGCGGGCCGGTCAATCACGTTCGACGAATCACTGTCGCTGCATCTGAATGGCGAGGACCTCGAAGTCATGCACGTCGCCGATGCCCATACGGATGGCGATGCAATCATTCGCTTCCGCAAGGCGAACGTGCTGCACATGGGCGACGTGTTCTTCGTTGGCAGTTATCCACTCATCGATACCAAGAGCGGCGGCAGCTTCAACGGCATGATCGATGCGCTGGCGAGCGCGCTCGCCAGCGTAGACGACCAGACCCGCATCATTCCTGGGCATGGTCCGCACGCGAACAAGGCGAAGATGCAGGAGTTCCACGACATGCTGGTCTCGATTCGTGGCCGTAACGTCAAGCAGATCCGCGCCGGCAAATCCATGGAGTCGGTGCTTGCCTCGAAGCCGACGGCGGAGTTCGATGCAGCCTGGGCCGGAACGTTCTGGAAGCCGGATCAGTGGGTTGCGCGCGCTTACACGGAACTGCGGCGCAGCGCCGGGAAGTAGCGCCGCGGCGGATGTTCAAATGTCCGGACATTTGAGGCTATACTGGCTGGGACCCGTCATGGGTTCGAGGCAGTCCGATGAACGCAGTCCTGCAGCCCGCCGGCCACGACGCCCTTTCACTGTCGCAACGGCTCGCAGCGCATGCCGCAGCATTCGAACTGGATGCTGCGCCGGCGGATGTGGTCGAAGCGGCCAAGCTCTGCATTCTCGATGCTCTCGGTATCGGGCTCGCCTCCACCACTTTCGCGTTCGCCCACCGTAGTCTCGCCGGTGTGGCGGCTCTGGCCGGCGCCGGTGACCACGGCGTCATCGGCACAGACCGGCGGTACGGCACACGCGATGCCGCGCTGCTGAATGGAATCCTGATCCACGGACTCGACTACGACGATACCCATCCCGCCAGCGTCGTTCACGCTTCCGCCAGCGCCGTGCCGGTGATGCTGGCAGAAGGCCTGCGCAATCGGGCCAGTGGTGCCCGCGCGCTGGCGGCCTATCTGCTGGCGGTCGAAGTGGATGGGCGCCTCGGCCAGCATGCCGGCGGCTGGTGGCAGAAAGTCGGCTTCCATCCCACGGGTGTCGTCGGTGCTTTCGGTGCCGCGATTGCGGCGGGTTATTTGCAGCGCGCAGATGCGTCCGTCCTGGCGCACGCCCAGGGACTCGTGCTCAGCATGGCGTCGGGGAGCATGGAGTTTCTCGAAGAAGGGGCGTGGACCAAGCGCTTCCATCCTGGCTGGGCGGCGGCCTGCGGCATCACCGCCGCGACGCTCGCCGCGCATGGCTTCGAGAGCCCGCGGCGAGCCTACGAAGGACGATTCGGACTGTTCAACACCTACCTCGGCAGTCACGCGCCGGATGGCACGGAAGCCGTTCTTGCGGGGCTTGGCGACAGCTGGGAGATGCGCAATGTCGCGATCAAGCCGTATCCCGTCTGTCACTTCAATCATGCTTGCGGCGATGCGGTGCTCGCGCTGCGCGCCGAACATGGCTTCGACAGCAGCGAGATCGTCTCGGTGACGGCGCGCATTCACGAGAACCAGATGCCGGTGGTCTGTGAGCCTGCCGCCGCGAAGCGCCGCCCGCAGAGCGACTATGACGCCAAGTTCAGCCTGCCGTATTTCATCGCGGCCTGCCTGGTGCGGGGTCGCTTCGGACTCGCCGAACTCGATGACGACAGTCGCCGCGATCCACAGATTCTGGCCCTGTGCGACCGTATCCGCTGCGAACACGACGCGGCGACGGCCTTCCCCAAGTACTTCTCCGGCTACGTGGAGATCCTGCTGCGGGATGGCCGCCGGCTCGTGCGGCGCGAGCAGGTCAATCGCGGCGCCGCGGCTCGCCCGCTGACCGTTGCCGAAATCGAGCAGAAGTTCTTCGCCAACGCCGAACTGGCCGTGCCGTCGTCGCAGGCTGAGCAGTTGCGCGATGCGGTGCTTGGAATTGATCGTGCTGCGGATCTGACTCCGCTCTGCGCTGCTCTGGCGCGCGGCTGACGCAAGCTGGGCGCCGGCTCATGCCAATCATGTTGCACGGATCTCCAGTCGATGCGAATCGGACCCTCGACCACATCGCTGTGACCGGCCGCTTCCAGCCGATCCATCTTGATCACCTCGCATTGCTGCGTCATGCGTTCGAGATCGCGCGCCAGGTGTTCATCGGCATCACCAACCCCGAGCCCGGCGTGCGCACGGCTCATCCGGCCAGTGCCCATCGTCATCTCGCTTCTGCCAATCCCTGGACATACGTGGAGCGCCGCACATTGATCGATGCAGCGTTGCGCAGCGAGGGCGTCGAGCCGAGTCGATACACCATCGTGCCGTTCCCGCTCGACGAACCCGCGCGCTGGCCTGAACTGCTGCCGCGCGGCACGCCGCAGCTCGTGCGCGTGTTCTCTGACTGGGAGCGCGAGAAGGTGCGCCGCTTTGCGGCAGCCGGCTATCCGCCCAAAGTGCTGGAGGGAGACCCGGCAACTCGCCTCTCCGCAAGCGACATTCGCTGCGCGATGCGGAACGAAGAGCCCTGGCAGCACTGGGTACCGCCGGGCCCACGTGAGTTGCTGGCTGAATGGGCGCAGAGTACGCCGTGAACGACGATCGCCTGCCGATCCTGCTGTTGATTCTCGATGGGCTGGGCGACCGCGCCTGCGCAGAGCTGGACAACCGCACGCCATGCGAGGCTGCTGCCACACCGAACCTCGATGCGCTCGCGCAGCGCGGCGTCAGCGGGATTCACGTGCCTTTCGGGCCGGGACGGGCTACGTCCAGCGAGCACGCACACTGGTCATTGTTCGGCTGCAGCACGCTACCGTTTCCGGGGCGTGCCGCCATTGAAGCGCTCGGAGTCGGCCTGGAGCCGCCTGTCGGCGAGCCGATGTTCCATCTCGCTCTGCGCGCGTCCGCGAAGCGCGACGGCTGGCTGTACCTCGGCGCACGCGCACGGCCGCGAGAGGATGCGGAGCCTGCGGCGGCACTGTTTGCAGCGCTGGCTGGCCGCAGTTTCAACGGTGTCCGTTTCGAGATGCTGCCACTGCGCACCGGCGAAGCCGTGCTGATTGCGCATGGCGCAAGCACGCGGGATGTCAGCGACACCGACGCGCTGTTCGATCATATACATCCGTGGATGCGGCCCCAGCCGCTGGCAGAGTCGGCGGATCCCGTCGCCGCTTTGCAGTTTGCCCTGACGCTAGAACAGTGGCTGCTGGACAGTCGCCGCATTCTGCGCGCGCATCCCGTCAACGAGCAAAGGCGTCGCGGCGATCTGCCGCCACTCGACGTGGCCGTTACGAAGTGGGCGAGCTGGCTCGATCCGGCGATGCCGGATTTTCATCAGGCGACCGGGCTGCGCGGCGCAGCCGTCACGGACACGGCGCTGTATCGCGGACTCGCGCGAGTGCTCGGGATGTCGCTGTACGATCTTCCCTACGACGCGGCCAGTCCCGCCGCAGACATGCAACGCCGGCTCGAGGCGGCCGCATTGCTGCTCGAATCGCATGATTTCGTGCACGTGCACGTCAAGGCCACCGACGAGGCCGCACACACCAAGCGGCCGGCCCACAAGCGCGATGTCATCGAGGCCACCGATGTCGGCCTCGCATCGCTGCAGGAACTCGCTGCGCGCGCTGTGGTTGCGGTGACTGGTGATCACGCGTCGCCATCGACCGGGTCGTTGCTGCACAGTGGCGATCCAACGCCGTTCATCGTGGCTGCACCCGGGTTGAGGCCCGACGCCGTCACGCAGTTCGGCGAGCGGCACTCGCTTGCGGGTGAGGCGGGACGGCTGCGCGCGGACGAAGTACTGCCGTATCTCGCCGGGCTCGCAAACCGGCCATTTTTCCTCGGCCATCGCCCTGGCGCGCGCCAGACGCTCGCGCTGCCGGCATCGCCCGACTTCATGCCCATCGATTGACTGCACAGCCAGTGACTGCCCACCGACACGCCCCGGGAGATTGCCGATGACACAAGAATGGACCTCGCCGCTCGAGAAGGAACTGCGTCCGCCTGCGCATCTCGCCGGCATACTGGAGCTCGTCGGTGCGCTGCATCGTGACGAAGTTGCGCCGCGTGAGAAGCAGCTTGCGGCGCGCCTTGCGGACGAAGCGCTATACCTCGACACCGACGGGAAGCTGCATCCGGAAATCATCGCGGCTCGACGCGAGATCATGCGCGCAGCGGGCAAGGCGGGAGTCTACAGTGCACATCTGCCGACGAAGCTCGGCGGCGGCGGCCTCGGTCGCACCGACATGATCTATGTCGAGGAGAAGGTGTACGGTTACGGCTGCGGACTGAATCCCGCGCTGCTCTCGTGGTCCGAAGGCGCGACGCCGCGCCTGCTGTACTGCCACGATCACCAGCGCGAGCAGTACGTGGAGCCGCTGGTGCGCGGCGAGAAGACCAGCCTGCACGCCGTGACCGAAGCCAGCGCTGGCTCGAACCTGTTCGACATGAAGACGCACGCGAAGCAGCGCGGCAGCGACTGGGTGCTGTCCGGCGCGAAGGCTTACATCACCAATGCGTTTGATGCAGACGTCGCCCAGGTGCTCGCAATCACTGAGCCGGGAGCCGGTCGACGTTCGTTCACCTACTTCATGTTCGATACGCGTGAATTCCTCGGCAAGGGCTATCGCACCGGCAAGGTGTATCAGACGATGTTCGGCGACGGCTACACCGGAGAGCTGTTCTTCGACGACATCGTGCTGCCGCAAAGCGCCGTCATCGGCGAGCCCGGCCAGGGCTTCGACATCGCGGTGATGTCGTTCAACTACACGCGCATGCGCCGCGCCGGCATGTGCTCCGGCTGGTCGCGCTATCTGATCGACCGCAGCCTCGAGCGCGTGCAGTCGCGCGTGGTCGGCGATCGGCCGCTTGGCGCGAACCAGGGGATCCAGTGGATGATCTCCGACATGTACGTCGACTGGCTGCAGACGCGCTCGCTGTCGCTCGAGGTTGCCCGCAGCATCGACGATCCGGGCCCGTGGTATGCGCTGCCTCGGCCGAAGGACGAGATTCGCCGTATCTGTGCGCTGAAGGTCAGCAATGACGAATCCTTCTATCGCGTGGCCGATCGCGCGCTGCAGGTGCATGGCGGCTATGGCGTCATGCGCAACAATCCGGTCAACAAGCTGTTCCAGATCGCGCGCAATCTGCGTATCCCGGGCGGTACGGATGAGGTGCAGCGCACGACCATTGCGGAGACGCTGGGTCTGCGATTCGATACATCGAAGTCCGCGCCGGCCGCGAAGGGCGGCTGATCAATGGCGCATCCGCCCGCGCCGGTTGACGCCGCCGTATTTACCGGCCTGCGCGCGCTCGCCGGCTGCGGCGGCTGCGCAGCCAAGGCGCCGGAGGAGCTGGTCTCGATGCTGGCAGGCCTCGCGGCCGGTGCGTCGCCTGCGGCGGGCGTGCTCGTCGGGCTCGCGCCGTTCGACGATGCCGCTGTATACGCGCTGGATGCGGAACGCGCGCTCATCGCGACCGTGGACTTCTTTCCGCCGCTGCTCGACGACCCGCGGGATTACGGCGCGATCGCCGCCGCCAATGCCGTCAGCGATGTGTACGCGATGGGCGGTAGCGTGGCCTTCGCGCTCGCGCTGGCCGGGTTTCCGGCGCAGGTGCCACACCAGGTGATCGCCGATGTCTCCAGCGCGGCGATAGAGATCGTGACTGCCTGCGGTGGAAGTGTCATCGGCGGGCACTCGGTGCGTTGCGCCGAGCCTGTGTTCGGACTGTGTGTGCTGGGCTTCGTGCATCCGGCGCAGATCTGGCGCAAGGCGGGCGCACGCGAGGGCGATGTGCTGATGCTGTCGAAGCCACTGGGCACGGGCCTGCTGATCTCCTGGCAGCGCGAGCCCGGACTCGCGATCGCGGTCGCATCGATGCGCGCGACCAACCGCGAGGCCGCGCAGGCGTTGCGCCGATCCGCTGACGCTCCGCATGCCGTGACCGATATCAGCGGCTATGGCCTGCTGGGCCACGCCGCGGAAATGGCACAGCAGTCGGATGCCACGCTGCGGATTCATGCGTCGCGTGTGCCGTTGCTGGCCGGCGCACTGGAGGCGGCGGTCGCCGGCATTCGTACCGGTGCGCATCGGCGTGCGGACGGCGACACGGCCGCTGCCGGCAGCCTGCGCGCTTCAATCAGTTTTGCCGCGTCCGTGTCACCGGCTGTGCGCGTCGTGCTCGAAGATCCGCAGACCTCCGGCGGACTACTGGCCTCGGTATCGCCGTCGGCAGTTGCCCTGCTGAGCGCCGCGGGCTATGTCGAGATCGGGCGCGTCGAGCGTCGCGAGCCGATCGAGGGTGGCGCCGGCGTCATCGTCGACTGACGGCATGAGTCGGCCGGCACGAGGCGCGGCGGGATTCGCGACGGTCATTGGATGCGAAGTGGACATAAAGTATGACTAGATGTATTTTCCGACCATGAAGCAGATTGCCGCAGCCCGATTCAAGGAACAGTGCCTGGCCATTCTCGATGAAGTGGGGGACGAGGGTATTGTCATCACCAAGCATGGCAAACCGGTGGCGAAGCTGATCCCGATCCGTGCCGAATCCGCCGCGCTGATCGGTGCGCTGAAGGGGCGACTGAAGATCCATGGCGACCTGCTCAGCACGGGGGTCCGCTGGGATGCTGAATCTTGATACGCACGTGCTGCTGCACGCGATCGGCGGGAGGCTGACTCCCCGGGAGGACCGGCTGCTGCGCGGCGACCGATGGAGCATCAGTGGCATCGTGCTCTGGGAGATCGCGAAGCTGGCGCAGCTCGAGCGGATCGAACTGGATCTGCAAAGTCCGGACGTCGTGCGCGTCCTGTCCGCGGTCCACGTGTGGCCCATCAGCGTGGAGATTGTGCAGGCGAGCGTGCGGCTGGATGTGCGCGTGGATCCTGCCGATGAGCTGATCGCCGCGACCAGTCTCGTGCACCATCTGCCGCTGGTCACCCGCGACCGCAAACTGCGGAAGTCTGCCCTCGTGCCGCTGGCCTGACGGTCTGTTGGAGAATCAGACCGCCACACAGACGCTCGAACGACGGGTCATTGCCGGTCTCTCGGATAGTCGTTGAGCACCAGGCCTCGGCGTGCTTGCGGGTCGATGGTCAGTGTCGCCTACGTCCTGGCTGAGCGCCGTGCGCGGCTATCGCGGTGCGGGGGCGGATCTGGAAGGGGTGGACGGCCGCATTGGTCGCGGCCTCGTGTCGGCGGGTTGGGTAAGGACGGAGTTTCCCCCGGCTTACTGAATGTCAGGCCGCGCAGTGCGAACGCCGGCCCAGGGAGGGGCCGGCCGGATCCTCCGCGAAGCAGGGACTGCGCAGGCAGCGGCGTTCACGGCAGCCCCCGGTCGGCGAAGCTGGTGACCGCGCCGCCGAAGATCGTCGTCAGGTTCTCCAGCGCCTGCGTCTTCCAGGTCGTCACCTGGTTCGGATGCACCTGGTGGTGCGCCGCGATCTCGGCCACTGTCTTCTCGCCTCGGATGGCTTCCAAGGCGACTCGGGCCTTGAATGCCGCGTTATGGTTACGTCTGGGCTTTCTCATGGATCTCCTTCCTCCGGTCACGTGGGTGCCCGGACCGAAATCCATCTATACCCGTGTCTGATTTAGCGGAGCCAGCTCTGTACGCTCAAATAATCGGAACTAAGCTATCGAAGGCGTTGTGATCAAGCTCAAGAATCAGGTGGCGGTCATCACCTGCAGTAGTTCCGGTATCGGCCATGGATTGGCAGCTGCTTTCGCGCGTGAAGGTGCTCGCGTTGTTGCGAACGATCCGCACGAAGAGCAGCAGGAGAATGCGCAGGCGCTTTGTGCGCAAATCCAAGCATACGGGGGTGCCGCAATCGCAGCGCAGACCGACGTCGCAGTTGAGTCAGACGTGCAGACGCTGGTCAGCACGGCCCTCGACGCTTTTGGCCGCATGATCAACACGGCGTCCCAACTCGCCTATAAGGGCTGGCCGGGGCTGGCTCACTACACCGCTGCGAAGGGCGCGATTATGGCGTTCACACGAACTCTTGCGCTCGAGATCTGCGAGCGGGAAGTTCTCGCTAATAGCGTTGCGCCCGGAGCGACCCACACGCCGATCCTGGCCGACATGCCTGCGGAGTTGCTTGAGAAGATCGGGAAAGCGATTCCCACAAGCCGGCTAACCGAGTTCAGTGACATTGTGCCGACGTATGTGTTTCTCGCGAGCCAGGGTGCCCGGCTCTATCAGGGGCAGTGCCTGAGTCCGAATCGATGGCGCTGCGGCGCAGTGGGCGAGAGCACCAGCCAGCCTCTCGATCATCCCTGGCGTGTGCAGCGGGGTCGGAGTGATCCGCAACCGCTCGGTTCCCTGCGGCACCGTCGGGGAGTTGATGGGCTGCAGGTATATGCCGTACTGCAGCAGCAGCTGTTCGGCGATGCGCTCGCAACGCACCGGATCGCCGATGATCCAGGGCAGGATCTGCGAATCGCCTTTCACGGTTGTCAGCTGTAGATGCGAGAGCAAGTCTCTGACCTCATCGACGCGCTCGAGCAGCTGTTGCCGTTCAATACTGCTGTCGCGCAGATGACGCACGCTCGCGAGCGCACTTGCTGCGATCGAAGGTGGCAGCGCCGTTGTGAAGATGAATCCTGGCGCATGGCTGCGAATAAAGTCGATGAGAGTTGCCGATGCCGTCACAAAGCCTCCGACAACGCCATAGCCCTTGCCGAGCCCGCCCTGCACGATATCCACTTCCTTGCTAAGGCCTGCCGCTGCGACAAGTCCTGCGCCTTCCGGGCCGTGTACGCCAACAGCGTGCGTTTCGTCGATGAAAATCAGGGCGCTGTGCGCGCGGGCCACCGCCACGAGCTGCTGCAGCGGAGCGATGTCGCCACCCATGGAGTATAGGGACTCGATCGCGACGATACGCGGCAGGCGCGGGTCAGTTTGCGCCAGCGCGACATCGAGAGCGCCAGCGTCATTGTGTGCAAACACCTGGCAGCGCGCGCCGCTGCGGCGCATGCCCTCTATCATCGATGCGTGATTGCCGGCGTCCGAGAAGAACACGCAGCCAGGCAGGAGCCGCCCCAGCGTCGCCAGCGTAGTGTCGTTGGCGACGTATCCGGACGAGAACACCAGTGCACCGCCCCTGCCATGCAAGTCTGCGAGCTCGCGCTCCAGTTCGACAAGGAGTGAGTGGGTTCCTGAGATGTTACGAGTGCCGCCAGCTCCGTTTCCGAATCGATCTATGGCCTTGCGCGCCGCGTCGCGGACGACCTCGTGCTGACTCATCCCCAGATAGTCATTGCTGCACCAGACCACAACTTCGTGACGCTGACCGGAATCGCTACGCCAGTACGCGCGCGGGAAAGCACAGGGTTCCCGCTCCAGAGTGCGGAATCTGCGGTAGCGGTGCTCGCGATGCAACGCGTCGAGCCGGTCTGCGAAGAACGAGGTGAAGTCGAACATGAGGCTCAGTGCAGACCGACCGAGCGCGCGCGTCTGGCGCCGTAACTGATGATGAAGCTGGCACCGGCGCGTCGCATGACTTGCCACGTTTCCAGCAGCATCTCGTCGAATGACCCTAGTCCCTCGCGCGCCAGTAGCCGAAGCGACGCATACTCGCCGCTGACCTGATACGCGCCGACAGGCAGATGCGTCGCGGTGCTGATGGGTCCGATCAAGTCGATTGAACTCATGCCGGGCTTGACCATCAACAGATCTGCGCCTTCCGCAGCGCAGCGCACACTGGCCCCGACTGCATCGCGCGCCGAGCGCACATCGAGCTGATAGCCGCGGCGATCACCGTGCTGGGGAGTCGAACCAGCGGCGTCGCGAAAAGGACTGTAGAAACTACTGGCGAACTTGCTGCTGTAGCTCATGATCGGTACGAGGTCGTGGCCTGCCTTATCGAGTTGCTGCCTCAGGTGTGCCACGCGACCATCGTTCATGTCACTGGGGCTGATTCCATCTGCACCAGCGGCCGCATAGGTCACCGCGAGCCGCGCTAGTTCGTCGAGCGTGCCGTTCAGGTCCTGGCGACCGCTCGCATCGAACAGGCAGCAATGACCGGACTTGGTGTGGCTGCAAAGGCAGGTGTCGACCCAGAGCGTGGCCGCGTTGCCGCACGCGCGGCGCAGGCGCTCGATTGCAGTCGCCGCGAACTCGACATCAAACCGCTTATCCGACTTGTGCCGGGGAACCGGAAACAGCAGAAATTGGCGTACACCGGATTCGAGATCCATCTCAAGCTGCGCCTGCAGCGACTCGACACCGTGGGCGCAATTGTCATCGATTCCGCGAAGCGCTCGGGAGCCGGTCAACACTTCGTCGAGGAAAAGCGGCTGGATCAGTTGTGCAATGCCGAACTCGGTTTCTGCACAGAGGGCGCGAAGGTCCGCGGTACGCCGCAGCCGCTGCAGACGCTTCATGACAGCAGTTCGTCGCGGAAATGGCGCGCGTTCAGGAAAGGTCGCACTCTTTCGGTACCGAGCAGATCTACCGCGATCGAGTAGGTATTGCCGGGACCGCAGCCGTGCCAGGCGTTGCGAAGTGTCGGGAAGGCGCGCAAGTAGTCTCGCAGCTGGGTACCGCTGTTCCAGAAGAAGTGGGAGAAGCGCTCGACCGGCACGACCGTGTGCCGGCGCCGGGTGCGGTAGGTCGCAACGAGATTGGCGAGCGGTGTCCAGTGGCCCTCGGCGTGAGTCAGTTTGAGCCATTGCTGGGATTGCGGGAACCATGGACGGATCGCGACTGCCCCGGTTTCGCCAAGCGATTCGTCGCTGCCCGTTACCCAGATGCCGCGCACCGCCAGCTTGCGCCAGGTCGAGAGGCCGGCCGTCCAGACGACATTGTCGTGATCTGCTCGTAGACCGTAGGGCAGGGCTTCCGACCGCGCCACTAGAAGGCCGACGTGACGATCAAATATCGTTGGCTCAGTCGCGATCGGAAGGCGCTCGCGGTCCTCAGCGAAATGTTCGCTGCCGGTCCACAATGCGTCGGGGCTTTGCGGGCGTGGCAGGGACGACCCACGACGATGCAGCGCGACCCGTTCGAACGTTTCGCTCGCGGCACTCCCGCGCACAAATTCAATATCGCCATAAGGGAAGCGCAGCCGAGTTATGCCGAGCGCCTCTTCATCTCCCATACGAGAAGCTGCGGCGCGCTCCGCCAGCACAAGGTCAAAGCTGTCGGCATCATTGATGTCGCCAAGCAGGTGCCGGAGAGGCGAGTCGTGGCGCACCTCGAGTGCCAGTGCGCCTTGCGCTGGAGCAGCAGGGCAGTGCAGCAGGGGCAGGACCATGACGCGGCACGCCGCCAATGCTTCGTGCAGGTGTTGTTGTTCGTTCTCCAGCCGCGACTGATCGCCAACGCCAGCGGCAGCGAGCTCGGCAGGGTTGAATGCGAGTAAACGGTCAATCGCTGCCTTGGCGATGACCAGCGCGTCGCCGTCGCCACGCAGAAGTTTGCGTAGGCGCATGCCGATGTCGCCGCGGACAGGCAGGAAGCTGACCCCGAGCGGGCGAGTGGGCAAAGCCCACCCCAGGAACTCCTCGAGATGATGGCGGCGTCGCGCCGATGAGCTCAGGATGCGGAGATTGCGAGTCCCGATCCCGGGCAAGAAGTCGCGCCGGACCAGCAACACATCGCGCGCGTCTGCGCGAGACAGCGTCGCAACGACCTCAGTCGCAGCTGGACTTGATAGCGGAAGGTCCTTCCATGAATGAACGGCAAGGTCGATGGTGCCTGAGCGGAGCATCTGTTGGAGGTCTTCCGCGAAACCGCCGCGGGCAGTGACAAGCGCAGCGCTCTGCTCGACAGAGCGATCTCCACTGGTCTCGATAAAGACATAGCGGATAGATAGTGTCGAATCCCGCTGCAGCAGGGCGCGCCCGACCAGATGCGACTGGACACGGGCGAGCACCGAACGGCGCGCCCCAATGCGGATGGCTCGACTCACGCTGCGTGCTCGCTGTCTGTGAACAGTGTTTCTGGCGGCGTCCCGAACCAGTGCCATTGGGCAGCCAACGCGGCGACAGGTCCGAGTACGACGATGCTCGGCGAACCGAGGCCGTGCGTCGCTGCGAGTGTCTCGGCACTATTGAGCGTTCCGAGCACGACCCTCTGGTTCGGCTCGGAGACATGCTCGACGAACGCCAGCGGCGTTGCGGCATCGAGACCATGACGCAGCAGTTCGCGTCGCACGCGCGCAATCACGCTAGTGCCCATGTAGATCACGAGCGTATCGCGGCCCTCGGCCCAGCTCTTCCAGTCTGGCTCGGTGCCATCGACGGCACGCTGCGCGGTGACGAGCCGAACGCCCGCGGAAAGTCCGCGATGCGTCAGAGGGATCGCGGCGGTGGCAAGGCCAAGCGCCGTCGTGATGCCCGGAACGACCTCGTACGGGATGCCTGCTGCGCGCAGTGTTTCGATCTCCTCGCCACCGCGACCGAACACGAACGGGTCGCCCCCTTTTAGCCGCACGACGTTGCGGCCGGCGCGCGCGAACTGCAGCAATAACTCGTGGATCCTCTCCTGCGGCGTGCTGGGGCATCCGCCCATCTTTCCGACGTCGACCAGGTCCGCGTCCCGACGCGCGAGTGTCAGGATCTCGGCGGATACCAACCGGTCGTGCAGCACTACGTCGGCGCGCTGCAGTGCACGCAGTGCCTTAAGTGTCAGCAGCCCGGGATCTCCGGGTCCCGCGCCGACCAGCGTGACTCGCCCCACACACGTCTCTGCGGCGGATCCCACCCGGTCGACTGCCCGCTGCAGGGCCATCTCCGCGGCAGCGTACTGGTGCCGCGCGGCGAGGCCGCCGACTTCACCGTCCAGAAGCGCATCGATGGCGCGCCGTCGCGCGCCGGCTTCCGGCCAGCGTGTCACGATCCGTGCGCGCCAGCGGGACAACATCGCGGCGACCGGCCCTAGGGACTCCTCGAGCACCGTCTCGAGCGTCTCCCGTAAACGACGCGCGAGGACCGGCGATGCGCCGCCAGTCGAGACGGCGACGATCACGGGCGAACGATCGACAATACTCGGCATCAAGGCCGTGGACAGCTCGGCATCGTCGACGACGTTGATCCACAGGCCCTGGGCTTGTGCCGCCGCTGCGACAGAGGCGTTGACGCCGCGGTCATCGGTCGCGGCGATCACGAGGCGCGCGCCGTCAAGATGCGCCGACGTGAAATTACTTGAGATGTGGGCCATCGCACCTTCACGCACGAGATCCGCCAGCGCGACGCAGAGTTGCGGCGCAACGAGTGTGATCGATGCGCCTGCGCTGCTGACCAGTCGCGCCTTGCGCGCAGCCACCTCGCCACCGCCGACGATGACGACACGTTGGGCAGCGACGCGCAGAAAAAGCGGCAGATGGTCCATTGCGGTCAGCCCTCGAGGCCGTGCAGGCCGCACTCGCGCTTGAGGCCAAAGAATCGCGCTGCTTCGGCGTCTCCAGCTTCATCGAGCGGGTGGGTCGTGTGCCAGTCCCCGATCGAGATAAAGCCCTGCTCCCAAAGCGGGTGATAGGGCAGTTCTTGCTCTCTGAGATAGCGGCCCACGTCACGATCGGTCCGGTCGACGATTGGGTGCATCTTGAATCGTCCCTCGTGTACTTCGAGGGCGCGAACCTTGGCCCGGCTGCGCGACTGGCTGCGGCGCAGCCCTGACAGCCAGGTTTGCGCGGAGAACGCCTGCAGTGCACGGCGCATCGGTTCCGCCTTCGTAATCTCACCGTACTGCTCGAGTCCCTCGCGATCCTGTTCCCAGAGGCGGCCATGCCGCGCCTCGAGCCACGCCGCGGACAGCTCTGGACGACTGATATGCAGCCGCAGGTTGAGCCGTTGTGCCAGGTCGTCGACGAACCGGTAGGTCTCCGGGAACAGATATCCGGTGTCGATCAAAACGATGGGTATCTCACTCGAGACGCTCGTGACGAGATGCAGTGAGACGGCGGCCGGCGCGCCGAAGCTCGACGAAAGGACGGCCTGCCCCGGCAGGTGCTGCAGCGCAAATTCGATTCGTCGAGGCGCGTCGAACGCCGCGAGCGCTGCATTCATGCTTGACAGCGCATCGGTGTCACCCGCCAGCGCCGATGAGATCAGAGAATTCGTGATCGCCACAGGAAGTCTCCGAATCGCTCTGCCGTCTGACGCTCCGCCGCGTAGCGCGCGAACAGCGGATCGAGGGCCGCCAGCATCGCGGCCTCGCCGACGTTCTCGCGGTAGAGCGTGTTAAGCCGCTGCCCGGCAGCATCACCGCCGAGGTGCAGGTTATAGCGACCCGGTGCCTTGCCGACCAGACCGATCTCGGCAAGGTAGGGTCGGGCGCAACCATTCGGGCAGCCGGTCACCCGTACGAGCAATGGCGTGCCCGCGAGACCGTGCAGCGCGAGCCGCTCCTCTATGCGCGTGATCAGGTCGGGCAGGTAGCGTTCCGCTTCCGCCATCGCGAGCGGGCACGTCGGGAGCGCCACGCAGGCCAGTGCATCGAGTCGTACTGGCGAGGCGCGCTCGTGCAGGTCGAGCCCGTGCTCGCGCACCAGCTTCTCGATTAGCGGCCGCTGTGCCGCACTGATGCCGGCGATCAACAGGTTCTGGTTCGGCGTAATTCTGAAGCTGCCCTTGTGCATCGTGGCAATCGAACGCAGGCCGCTGAGGCCGCGCACTTCCCCGGTCTCAGTCTGACGATCTGCGATGCGCCCAGCCGGGATGCGCAGCGTCAGATGCCAGTTGTCATTCTCGCCGCGAGTCCAGCCGAAGCGGTCGCCGCTGGTGCGAAACTCGAACGGGCGCGCCGGGTCGAAGTGGAGTCCCGCGCGTCGTTCAACCTCGGCACGAAACGGCCCCAGTCCCATCGTCTCGATCGTGTATTTGAGCCGTGCGTGCTTACGGTTGCTGCGGTCGCCCAAGTCGCGTTGCGTTGTGACGACTGCCTCGGCCACAGCCAGGACGTGTTCCGGGCTCACGAACCCGAGCACATCCGCGAGCCGAGGGAAGGTCGCCGCATCTCCATGAGTGACACCCAGACCGCCACCCGCCACGACGTTGAAGCCCGCCAATGCCGCCGGACCCTCCGTTTCGGGAATACCTATGAAGCCGAGATCCTGCGCGAAGACGTCGACATCGTTGTGGGGAGGAATCGCCACTGCGGCCTTGAACTTGCGCGGCAGATAGGTTGGACCATAGATGTGCTCTGTCTCTTCGTCTTCGGAAACCTTGGCGCCGTCGAGCCAGATCTCATGGTACGCGCGTGTCTTCGGCAGCAGGTGCTCCGAGATCTTCACCGCCCATGCGTGCGCTGCGGCGTGCAAGGTCGATTCGTCCGGATTGACGCTCGCGAGCACATTGCGGTTCACGTCGCCGCAGGCTGCGATTGTGTCGATCAGCACCGCATTCATCGCCGCCAGCGTCTGCTTCAGATCTCGCTTGATCACGCCGTGCAGCTGGAACGCCTGGCGTGTCGTCAGACGTAGCGTGCCGTTCGCATGGCGCGTCGCGAGGTCATCGAGCGCGAGCCACTGCTCAGGGCTGCATACGCCACCTGGCAGGCGAGTGCGGATCATGAAGCTGTAGGCGGGCTCGAGCCTTTGCAACCGGCGTTCTTCGCGCAGGTCGCGGTCGTCCTGCTGGTAGCTGCCATGGAACTTAAGCAGGTGCGTGTCAGGCTCGGCGAGTGAGCCGGTCGCGCCGTCCTGCAGCCCTTCCGTGATCGTGCCGCGCAGCAGCCGGCTACGGCTCTTGATCCCCTCGACCGGGCTCGGTGTGGCATTGCTGGTGGTTTCGGTCATGGCTGGCTCAGTAGACGTCGCGCGCGTAACGGCGCTCATTGGCCAGCTGCGCGAGCTGAGCCTCTGCCCGTTCCTCGCTGCGCCCGCCGTGCGTGACTAGCGCGGCGCGCAGCGCGGCGTGAACGTCGCGCGCCATGTGCTGCGCGTCACCGCACACATAGATATGTGCGCCGCCTTCGATCCATTGCAGCAACTCCGCGCCCCGCTCGGTGAGGCGGTGCTGCACGTACACCTTTTCCCGCTGGTCTCGCGAGAACGCGACGTCGAGCCGGTGCAGCGTCCCGCTGCGCCGGGCTTCCAGCCATTCGGTCTGGTAGAGGAAATCGCTGGCAAAATGGCGGCCGCCAAAAAACAGCCAGTTGCGTCCGCTCGCACCCGATTCGATGCGCTGCTGCAGGAAACCACGGAACGGCGCGACGCCGGTGCCGGGCCCGATCATGATGATGTCCCGGCTCGGGTCCGCAGGCAGGCGAAAGCGTGGGTTTGGCTCGATGTATGCGCGTAGTGGCGAATCTGTCGCGGGGTCCATTGTCGTCAGGTACCGCGACGCCGCGCCGACGCGCCGGGCGGCGCCGCGTGCGTACTCGACCACTGCGACCGTCAGGTGTAGTTCGTTGCCAACCGCCTCGCGGCTCGAGGCAATGGAGTAGAGCCGCGGGGTCAGCGGCCGCAGCGCGCGAACGAGGTCCTCCGGCGTCCAGGCTCCCGTCCAGCGCTCAAGGAGATCGAGCGGCTGCCAGTACCGGAGCAGGTCGCGCAGGCCGGTGCCGTCGTTTGTGCTGCGCAGTGCATCGAGTTCCGGACTTGCAGCCCGGCGCGCATGGGCATCCAGGAACGGACGCGACAACCGGGTAATCTCGCGGTGCTGCAGCAGCCACTCGCGCAGGGTGCGTTCGATGCCGTCCAGCGCCACGCGGCTCTCGGGGTCGGCGCCGATCGCTGCCGCGAGATCATCGGCGACGAACTGTGGATTGGCATGCCAGATCCCGACGGCGTCGCCCGGCTCGTAGTCGAGCTGCGGCGACGGCGCGGCAGCCTCTAGGTGAACGATCGCGCGCTGGCTGCCGCGCCCTGTGAGTCGCGTGGACGCGAGCAGTTCGATTTCGATCGGGTTGTCACGACCGGCTGTTGCCGCAGATGCTACGGGAACAGTTGAAATTATCGCGATGTGCGGACTCTGGAGATGAGTGCGGGCGAGCGCGACCGCGTGCTGCGTCCAGACGTCGGCGGCGGTTTCGAAGTCTACGTCGCAATCGGCGCGAGGCGCGAGACGACGCGCGCCCAGCGTTTGCAGGCGCTCATCGAGCTGCCGGCCCGTCTCGCAGAACTTCGGGTAGCCTGAGTCGCCTAGCGATAGGACGGAATAGCTCAATCGCTCCAGCCGCTGAGCTTTGCGTCCGTTCAGGAAGTCGAACAGCTCCCGGGCATCGTCGGGAGGTTCGCCGTCGCCGTGCGTGCTGGCGACGACATACAGCAAGCGTTCGGCAGCGAGCTCGCGTGGACGAAAGTCAGCAGTGCTGACAATGCGTGCAGAAAGGCCGTGTGATTCGAGCTGCCGGTGCAGGCGCTCAGCGATTCGCCGACCGTTGCCGGTTTGTGACGCGAACAGCACGGTGGCGTGTGCGGCGGACTCGGTCGATGCCGCGACACCCGGATCGAAAGCTGTTGTGTCGGCAGCCTGCTCTCGCTCGGCAGCGATGCCGGCGAGAAAGCCGGCCATGTAGTGCAGCGCCGGAGCGTTTACGCCGCGGCTCAGGTTCAGCAACGCTGCTCCGCGTGCCGGTTCGATCGGCACTGGCGAGAGCCGCGCCTGATTCGCGTTCTTCATCCAAGCATTATTGATAACAAAAGTGAGTGTAAGTGACAAAAGCTCATATCACTATTGGTATGTACTCCGTGCATTCAGGCATGCGAGTCTTGCGCCACATGCTCAGCTCGACGAGGGTATCCGAGCGAAGTTGATGGCCATGAGTGCGGCGACCATCGACCGGCTTCTGCGCCAGGTCCGTTCCGTCTCCGGCCGCAGTCGAGTCAGGAGGACGCCGACAGCGCTGCGCAAGCGTGTGCCTATTCGCACGTTCGCCGACTGGCACGAGCCTGTTCCGGGTTTCATGGAGATGGATCTGGTCGCGCACTGCGGCGACGTCGCGGCCGGCAGCTTCATCCACACCCTCACAGTGACTGATAT
>Ga0163152_10000188_pt1 | contig 105773 bp, 98 predicted proteins | sample OliLakLV19MP8IB2_FD_148635 | JGI IMG/M metagenome (GOLD analysis project Ga0163152, IMG submission 148635) | Freshwater microbial mat bacterial communities from Lake Vanda, McMurdo Dry Valleys, Antarctica - Oligotrophic Lake LV.19.MP8.IB-2 | ecosystem: Environmental > Aquatic > Freshwater >...
TCTTGTTCTTCTCGACACGCCTGCTCCGCAGCGAACTGTTCGAGTTGCCCGTGCTCGCCGACTTACGCCTCCTCGATCGACCGTAGCGCCCCCACGGGGCGCGTCCCGGGGCCCGAGACATCTCGTGATAGTCCGACAGCGAGTCCACACACTAGAGCGGGCTCGCAAGCGGACCTGACCCGCACCACCGCTACGACGCTGGCACAGCGGTCTGCGCTCCGGCGTGCCCTCGCGCCGCCTCACCCGCCGGCACCAACAGCCGCACCGGCCACCGCCGCCGCCGACCGCTCCCGCTCGGGGTGGAGCGCGCGCCAACGAGGACGACCGCCAGCCCAGGGTCGACCGCGCGCCGCGCGTAGTCGCAGATGAAGCGCCTCGGAAACCCGACGGTGAGGCCGTAGCCCGCACGCGGCAGATAGACCGGACGGAGCCCGAACGTCCGCTCCGCCAGGAGGCGCTGCGGCCCGTAGAACTCGACGTACCGTCCGACCGAGCAGAACACGCCTTGCCGAGCGCACGGAAGTACGACGTACCGAGAAAGACGATCACCTCGTCGTGATACTTCGGCGTCTTGATCGGGTAGTGGATGCGGAAGCCGGCGAAGCCCAGGTCCTGCGGCACCTGACTCGCGAATTCGTTCTTGTCATGGTCGAACAGGCTCGGCGCGAACGGGACCGCGCGCACCCCCTTCGCATCGACGACGTTGATCTTCGCGGGACGGTCGTAGAACAGCCCGAGGTGGAAGAACTGCACCTGGAAGGCGGAGCCGCGGTCGCGCCACAGCGCACTCTCGGGCCGCGAGCTGATCGAATGTCCGAGCGGCACCGCGTCAGCCGATCCGTCGGCGTCCGGCGCGGGTGGCGAACGCGTCGAGTGCGTGGAGAATCTCGGGTGCGCGCCAGGCGCGGTTGCGTTTGCGGTCGGTGAATTCGACGAGGACGCCGGATTTTTCGAGTGGCGCGATGTAGCGCGGGGCGTTGTTGGCCCCGATGCCGAGTTCGCGCGCGAGGAGTGTGGCGTTGATGACGGGGTGGCGCAGCAGCAGGTCGGCGACGCGCCACGCGGCAGAATCGCGGCGCACGGCAACGCGGCGGTCCCAGGCTCGTCGGATTGCGCGGAGATCGCTGACCAGGCGCCGTCCGTTCGCGATGGCGGCGAAGGAGGCCTCGGCGACGCGGATCACGATCGCGGTTGGGTCGCCGTCGCGGTAACGGGTGAGGGCGTCGAAGTAGGTTGTGGTGTCGGTGAGGAGGCCGGCCGACACGGGCACCGTCACGGTGCGGGTGAGCGCTTTGCTTCGCAGCATCGCGTGCAGGAGCGCTCGACCCGTGCGGCCGTTGCCGTCGGGGAACGGGTGGATGGTCTCGAACTGGGCGTGTGCGATGGCCGACTGGGCGAGGGCGGGGAGATCGTCGCGGGTGGCGAACCGAACGAGGTCGTCGATGGCGGGCTCGACGCGCGTGTGCTCGGGGGGCACGAACAGCGCGGTGTGCGGGCCGAGGTCGCTGCCACCGATCCATACCGGTTGGCTTCGCCAGCGGCCGGCGATGTCCGGTGCGGCGTGCTCCATCAGCGCGCGATGCATCGCCAGGATCGCGTCCGCGTCGATCCGGTCAGAGAGTGCGATCGCCGCTTTCATGGCGCTGGTGTTGGCCACGATCTCGCTGGCGTTGCGTCGACCGGTCTCGCCGAGCTCGGCTTCTGCGATGGCGCGCGCCGACGCGGTGAGATTCTCGATCCGGGAGCTGGCGGCGGACTCGGATCGCAGCAGCACGGCATGAAACGGCACGATCTCGCCAGCCATCTCGGCGTCGAAACGGGAGATCTCGTTGGAGGCCTGCTCGGCGGTGGCCGTCACGTCTGGTGGCAGGTGCGGGCTGAGCCGGGCGATCTTCGCCGGCACCGCTGCTCGGTACGGTCCGTGGTGTCCACGGATTTCACGGCGCGAAGCGCTACCTGGCGGTGCGTCGCTTCGCCACGGCATGCTTTCGTGACTGATGGCCGGCCAAGCTGGCGTGTTCCTGGTCCGGGTTCGGCCAGCTCTCTGGGAATCTGAGGCCACGGGATTAGCTTACTCTCACTTGACGAGTTAAACGAGAGCAACCGAGGAGGGCGCTCTCGGATGGGCGATCATCCCGGTGAGCACCAGGAAGCCCGTAAGGACCCGGCAGGCAGTACCTCGTGATGTCGGATCATAGGAGCGATCAACGCCGTATTCGGCGAAATGGCCCATCAGCTATTGGCAGGAACAGCTCCGGAACTCCGCCAAGGCGCCCGTTTACGGCGCGTCGGGCGGTCTGCTGCTCGGGTTCGGAGTGATCGCTACTCCTCGAGCAGCGGCATCTGGGCCTTCGCGTAGGTGTGCTTCTCGGTCACGCGGCCGCCGTGGACGTGCAGGATGTCGAGGCCGCGCCACGCGCGCTTCTCGCGGTCGCGCTCGAGCGTGCAGATCCAGCGGATCAGGCTCTCGCCCTGTGGGACGTCGACGAACAGGTCCTCGGTATGGTGATCTCCACCGAGGGGTAAAGGCGCCGCCACTCGTGGCCGACCCGGCAGTCGTCAGCGGGCTGCACCGCAAGCTCATGACTGTCGTCGCAACGACCGAGGCCGACTACGAAGGAGACCTGGACCTCCGCCTCGAGGGCGGAACCGCGCTGGCCGCGTATCACCTTCATCACCGGCAGTCGGCCGATCTCGACTTCTTCGGTGGACGTACCAGGTCGGCACGCGAACGCTGGTTGGAACGAGGCTTGCTCGCCTGCTAGGTTCCCTCCCGTTTCGAGACAAGGAGCAACGGAAATGTCGAACGTACAGGAAGTCAGCGACGCGACCTTCGAGACCGAGGTGTTGCAGTCCAGCACACCGGTCCTCGTTGATTTCTGGGCGCCGTGGTGCGGCCCTTGCCGCGCGATCGCACCGGTCGTCGAGGAGCTCGCTGGCGAGTATGCCGGCAAGCTCAAGGTCGTGAAGATGAACGTCGACGAGAATCAGGCCACCCCGAGCCGCTATGGCGTGCGCGGTATACCCAACCTGATCCTGTTCAAGGGCGGCCAGGTGCACGAGCAGATCGTGGGTGCGGTTCCGAAGAGCCGCCTCGCCCAGGCGGTGCAGAGCGCAGTCGCGTAGGAGCTCTGCGAAGGAGGGGGACCGAGTCCCCTCCTTCAATCGTGAATGAAGTCGGGGTCGTCGGGCAGCTCACCGTGGTCGTGGCTGGCGAGCTGTAGCGGATCGGGCGGCATGTAGTCCTCGGCCAGACGCCAATCGTGCTCGAACACCGCCGCCAGCCGATCGACGATCGGCTGGTCGTCGAGCACGATCCCGAGTTCGCGCCGCCTGTCGAACGACCTGTGGTCGATGTTCATCGACCCGACCAGCGCGCGGCGCGCGTCTGCGAGGATCACCTTGGCGTGCAGCTTGAGGTGCTTCTGCCGCCGCACCTTCACGCCGGTGCGCCGCAGGATGCGCAGCGAGCTGAAGGTGTCGGGCGCATCGGCGCCGCTGATGCCGTGCTTGCCGCCGGACAGCAGCCGGACGTGCACCCCGCGATCCTGCGCCTCCGCGATGCGATCGAGAATCGTTCCGTCGATGAACTTCGGGTGCTGGATGTCGAGGCGCTGGTGCGCCGAGTCGATCAGCTCCGCCATGGTCGGGCGTGCGTTGTCGGCGCTCCAGGCGAGCCCCGAGCTCTCGCTCGGGCGGAACGGCTCGCGCTTCCAGTCGGCCTCGAAGCAGCGCTCTATCTCGGCCACCTGCGCCGGGTTGCGACAGACGATTCCGTAGTCGCGGGTGTGGCCGAAGTACTTCCTCTGCATGTTGAAGGTCGCGATCAGCGCGGCCTTGCCGTCGACCACGACCGACTTCTCGTGGCTGATGTCGAACTGCGGATTCGCCCACGCGACCTTGACGCCGGCACCGCGCAGCTTCTCGAAGCTCTCGTCGTTGAAGCGGTGCCCCGACGCGCGATGCTGGTTGAGCATCACGCGCACGCGGACGTCCTTCTTGTGGGCGTGGATCAGCGCCTCGAGGATCTGATGCTCGTCGAGCGTGAACTGCTTGACGTGCAGGGATCTGGTCGCGCTCGCGAGCAGCGCGAGAACCGCATCGACGCCGTCGTCGGGCTGGGTGATGAGGTCGTAGCGCGGCGCGCCGGCATGCGCGCGGGTGGTCACTCGGCCTCCGACGCTGCGGCGTCTCCCCTTGGCTCGGTGCGCGTCAGCCCCATTGGCGCGAAGTGGAACAGCAGGATCAACGCACTCAGGAAGGCGGTCGCCATCACCGCCTCGATCATCTCGCCGACCCCGGACGCGAGCCCGATCACCACCGCCGCGAGGACGAACGAGAGGTCGATGCCATCCGAGACCTTCAGGCGGTAGAAGCGAATGACCGAGAACGCGCCCCACACGCCCAGCGCACGCGGCAGGCTGTGGCCGATCAGCGAGATGACGGTCGCGACCAGTGCGCCCAGGAACACCAGCGACAGCGCGAAGTCGCGGCTGTAGTCCTTCTTGCCGCGATAGGTGACGCGGTAGAGCACGGCGAAGACATAGGAGCAGAGCGCGGCGGTGACCATCGAGAGCAGGACGAGCTTCGGGTCGATCTCGACGTGCTTGGCAATGTCCGCGAACAGGGTCTCCATGGTTTCTCCTTGCTACCGCGATCGACTCGAGACTCGCGCCCTCCTTTGGCCGAGGTCAGGCGTCAGAAATTGGGAATCCGCTCCGGCGAGAAGCGCCGCATGTTGACGTTGATGACGAGTCCGAGCCCCGCCATCAGCGTCACCAGCGACGACCCGCCATAGCTGAAGAACGGCAGCGTGATCCCGACCACCGGCAGGAGTCCGGTCGTCATGCCGAGGTTGATCACCGCCTGCCAGAAGACGTTGGCCAGCACGCCGAACGCGAGCAGCGCGCCGAAGCGCTCCTTGGCCCGCCCGACGACGACGAGTCCGCGCAGCATGAGTGCGAGATAGAGCGAGATCAGTACGATCGCGCCGACGAAGCCCCACTCCTCCGAGAACACCGAGAAGATGAAGTCGGTGTGCTGCTCGGGCAGGAACTTGAGCTGGTTCTGCGTGCCGTGCAGGAACCCCTTGCCGGAGAAGCCACCGGAGCCGATCGCGATCTTCGACTGGATGACGTGGTAGCCCGCACCGAGCGGATCGAGCTCCGGGTTCAGGAAGGTCTCGAGCCGCTTCAACTGATACGGCTTCAGGTGCGACAGGAAGTAGGGCAGGCCGGGCACCATGCTGAGCGCGGCCGCGGCGATGATGCCGTAGGTCCGCGTGCTCGGTCCGGCGAGCACCACCATGCTCGCCGCGACGAAGCAGAACACGCCCGCGGTGCCCAGGTCCGGCTGCGCCAGGATCAACGCGACGGGTGGCAGCGTCAACAGCAGCGGCATCACGAGGTCGCGCAGGCGCAATCCCTCGGGACGCATCTTGCGGTGGAAGTAGCGCGCCAGGACGACGATCAGGGCAAGCTTCATCATCTCGGACGGCTGCACGGAGAACGGACCGAAGTCGAGCCAGCGGCGCGAGCCGTTGGTCATCGAGCCGACCAGCGGTACGGCGATCAGCAGCAGCAGTCCCGCGCCGTAGGCGACGTAGGCGTAGCGTTCGAGCTTGCGGTAGTCGAAGGTGATCATCGCGAACGCCGCGACCACGCCGCAGGTTGCCCACATGGCTTGACGCCAGGCGAACGCGGACGCGCGCGTCGAGGAGGGATCGAAGCTCGCGCTGTAGACCGACGCGGTGCCGAGACCGATGATGCCGAGCATCAGCAGCATCAGCACGAGATCGAAGTGGTAGACCAGGCGGCGGTCGAACATCAGGCGCATGTCACGCCTCGTTGCCGCCGGTGCCGGTCGAGAGCTGGTACGAGCGGCCGCGCGTCAGCGCGAAGTAGAAGTCGGCGATGTCATGCGCGATCGGCGCCGCCATCGCGCCGCCACCACCGCCCGCGTGCTCGATCAGCACTGAGATCGCGATCTCGGGCGCGTCCACCGGCGCGAACGCGACGAACCAGGCGTGGTCGCGCAGGTGCCGCGCCAGGTTGTGCGTCTTGATCTGCTTGCCCATCTTGAAGACCTGCGAGGTGCCGGTCTTGCCGCCGACCTCGATCGTCGGCAGCTTCGCCTTCTTGCCCGTGCCGTTGCTGGCGTTGACGACGTCGCGCAGCGCCTCGCGGATCTGCAGCAGGGTCGACTTGCGCAGCCCCGCGTTGCCGAGCGCTTCCGGCTGGATCTCCTCGACGAGCTCGCCCGACGCGTTCTCGATGCGGCGCACGAAGTGCGGCCGGTAGCGGGTGCCGCCGTTGGCGACGGTCGCGATCACGTTCGCCATCTGCAGCGGTGTCGCGAGCACGTAGCCCTGGCCGATCGCGACCGAGAGTGTCTCGCCCGAGAACCAGGGCTCGCCGTAGCGCGCGCGCTTCCAGGCCGAGGTCGGGATCAGGCCCGGCTTCTCGTGGTCGAGCGCGATCCCGGTTGCGGCACCCATGCCGAGGCGCTGTGCGTAGTCGGCGATCGTGTCGACGCCGAGCCGCTGTCCGACCTGGTAGAAGTACACGTCGCACGACTCGACCAGCGCGCGATGCAGGTCGACCGTGCCGTGTCCGCCCTTCTTCCAGCAGCGGTAGGTGCGGTTCGCGAAGTGGTAGCCGCCGCCGCAGAAGATGCTGGTGAACGGCGTGACCGCACCCTCTTCGAGTGCTGCGGCGGCGGTCACGATCTTGAAGGTGGAGCCCGGCGGGTACTGTCCCTGGATGGCGCGGTTGTTGAGCGGCCGCGTCTTGTTGTTGGTCAGATCGCGCCACTCGTCGCGCTTGATGCCGCGCGCGAAGACGTTCGGGTCGAAGGTCGGCTTGCTGACCAGGGTGAGGATCTCGCCATTGTCCGGCCGCAGCACGACCACCGCGCCGTCGTGTTCCGCCATCAGCTGCTCGGTGAACGACTGCAGCCGCCGGTCGACGGTGAGGATCATGTTGTTGCCCTGGGTCTGCGGCACGCGCGACAGGACGCGCAGCTTGCGGCCGAGCGCGTCGACCTCGATCTGCTGCCCGCCCGGCACGCCGCGCAGGCGCGCCTCCCAGGACTTCTCGGCGCCGAACTTTCCGATCAGGTCGCCCATCCGGTAGCCCTGATGCTTGTCGAGCTCGCTCTCCGAGACCTCGCCGACGTAGCCGAACAGGTGCGCGCCGACCGGACCGTAGGGGTAGGTGCGCAGCGGGCCGACGTCGAGGCTCACGCCCGGCAGCTCGAGCTGGTGCGTCTCGAGCGTGACCACCGCGCTGTAGTCGACGTCGCGCTTGATGATCAGCCCTTCGTACGGCGGCCGCGCACGCGCGGCCGCGAGCAGCGTCTTGACGTTGAACTGGTCCGCGCCGAGGAATTCGGCGACCCGGAGGATGGTTGCGGCGAGATCCTTGGTGTCCTCGGGCACGATCACGACGTCGAACGACGGCCGGTTGTCGACCAGCGGCTCGCCGTTGCGGTCGTAGATCAAGCCGCGCGTCGCCGTCAGCCGCTGCAGCCGGATGCGATTGTTCTCCGACAGCGAGCGCCAGGTCTCGCCCTCGCCGACCTGGAGCTTGTAGAGGCGCAGTCCGATCCCGGCGAACAGTCCGGCGACGCCCAGCCCGGACAGCAGCAAGCGCCGGCGCAGCTCGTTCGGGCCCTGCGGGCTATTCAGCTGCATGCGACCTCGAGGTACGCGGCAGATAGTGGCCGAGTGCGGCGAACACGGCAGGTGCGCACACCAGCGCGAGCAAGGCTTCGACCGTGAGCGTGCGCAGCACCACCCACCAGCTCACCGCGCGTGTCGAGGCGATCGCGAAGTACAGAACCACGGTGAGGATCTTCACCGCCGAGCCGAGCGCGACGGCGGCGATGTTCGACATGGGGTTCTCCATCCATAGTCGCTTGGACAGCAGATATACCATTCCGAACACCAGGGTCATGGTGAGGCAATAAAGTCCCGGCACGGCGCCCGAGAACGTATCGAGCAGATAGCCCAGCAAGAACGCTCCGATCGCCCCGCCTGCCGAGTGGTAGTGCAGCCCGAGGTAGACGCAGAGGATCACGATCAGGTCCGGGGCGGCGGGCAGGAAGCCGAGCCGCTGGACGAGCGTGGTCTGGACCACCACGGCCAGGACCCCGGCCACGGCAAAGATCAGCAGCGGGCGCATGGCGGATCTTCAGTTGCCGTGACGCCCGTCGTCGGCCGGCTTTGCCTGGGATGCCTCGGGTGGCACCTCGTTCTCGGGTGCCTCCACCACCATTACCTCCTCCAGCTTGTTGAAGTCGACCGCGGGCTCGATCTCGGCGGTCTGGAACAGCCCGCCCTCCTCGCGCGACAGGCGGACGATCGTGCCGACGAGCACTCCCTTGGGGAAGATGCCGTCGAGCCCGGAGGTCGCGACCAGATCGCCGACGCGGAGGTCTTCACGGTGTTTCACGTACTTGAGCTGACAGCCGCCGTTGAGGCTGCCCTCGACGATGCCGCGCGCCCGGCTGCGCTGGACGAGCGCGTCGACACCGCTCGACGGATCCTCGAGCAGCAGCACCCGCGCGGCGTTGGGACTGGTCGAGACCACCTTGCCGACCACGCCCGCGTGCGCGACCACCGCCATACCCTTCTCGACCCCGTCGCGCTCGCCCTTGTTGAGCGTCGCCGTGCGGAACAGCCCGCTCGCATCGACACCGGTGATGCGCGCCGCGACCGACTGTCCGGGCATCTTCTCGCGCAGGTCGAGCAGCGCCTGCAGGCGGGAGTTCTGGCTCTCGATGGCGGCGGCGCGCTCCACCTGGCCCTCGAGCTCGCGTACCCGGCGCCGCAGCCACTCGCGCTCCTGGCGCACGCCGACCAGGTCGACGTAGGTCTGCCAGGTGCCGCTCATGGCGCTCGATACCGTGCTCAGGAGATGGCTGATCGGGGTGATGATCTCGAGGAACACGACGCCGAGCGGGTCCACGCGCCGCGTTCCGCGCGTGTTGGTGACCAGCAGGCTGACCGAGAGGGCGAGCAGCGATCCGGTGGTGAACAGGACCGAGTAGCGGCGCAGCAGGTTCAGCACGCCACGCCGCCGTGTCGCGCGACGAGCATTCTGGGCCGGCGACCGTCCGTCATGGCCTGGCTTTCGGCGGTGCGAGCCGTAGCGGACTCCCCGCTACTGGATGGTGACATCCTTCAGCAGGCTGAGCTCGTCGAGCACCTTGCCCGCCCCCATGACCACCGCGGTGAGCGGATCGTCGGCGAGCATGATCGGCAACCCGGTCTCCTCGCGCAGCAGGACGTCCAGGTTGCGCAGCAGCGCGCCGCCACCGGCGAGCACGATGCCCTTGTCGACGATGTCGGAGGCCAGCTCCGGCGGGCAGCGCTCGAGGCCGATACGTACCGCCTCGACGACCTGGTTGATCGGCTCGAGCAGCGAGTCGCGGATCTCCTCGTCGGAGATCTCGACCGTCTTGGGCACGCCTGCGACCAGGTCGCGGCCCTTGATTTCCATGGTCTGGATCTCGCTCGAAGGGTACGCCGAGCCGATGGTGATCTTGATCAGCTCGGCGGTGCGCTCGCCGACCAGCAGATTGTACTTGCGCTTGATGTACTGGATGATCGCTTCGTCCATCTTGTCGCCGCCGACGCGGACCGACTTCGAGAACACGACGCCGGACAGCGAGATCACCGCTACCTCGGTCGTGCCGCCGCCGATGTCGACGATCATGTTGCCGGTCGGCTCGGTGATCGGCAGCCCGGCGCCGATCGCGGCCGCCATCGGCTCCTCGACCAGATAGACCTCACGGGCGCCGGCCGACTCCGCCGATTCGCGCACCGCGCGTTTTTCGACCTCGGTGCAGCCGAAAGGCACGCAGATGATGATGCGCGGCCGGATCAGCGACTTCCGGTTGTGGATCTTCTGGATGAAGTAGCGGAGCATCGCCTCGGTGATCTCGAAGTCGGCGATGACGCCGTCCTTGAGCGGCCGGATGGCGATGATGTTGCCCGGCGTACGGCCCAGCATGCGCTTGGCCTCGGCGCCGACGGCGAGCACGCGCCGCCCGTTGCGGCTCTCCTTCTGCATCGCGACGACGGAAGGCTCGTTGCAGACGATCCCCTCACCTTTCAGATAGATGAGGGTGTTCGCCGTGCCGAGGTCAATCGCAAGATCGTTTGAGAACCACCCCAGCAGCGAATCGAAAATCATGGTGTTGCCAACGCCCCCCCGCCCCTGAATCTACCGCCCTCGAGCAGCGGGATCAGCGAAGCGTCCCGTCAGTACCAGATGCCCTATGTAGCGGCAACGGCTGCGAAGCGCATTTGCCACCCGGCGCGCGTCGGCGGTGCGCAAATCGGCCCCCCCGACGCCTTGCGGGGCGTTGCCTTCCGGGGGGCCGCAACCTATCGTGCCGGGATGCTTCATTTCCTGCGGCGACACTCGCAGTCGAAGGTGATCCAGGTCATCTTCTTCCTCATCATCGCGGTGTTCGTCCTGTGGGGTGTGGAGGCCGTCGTCAGCGGCGGCAGCCCGCTCACCACGGTGGCGACCGTGGACGGCAGGCCGATCGAGCAGATCGCCATCCAGCGCGCCGAGCTGAACCTGACCCAGGCGTACCGGGAGGCCTACCGGGGCAACATGACCCCGGAGATGCGCCAGGCGTTGAACCTGCGGCAGCGCGCCCTCGACGGCCTGATCGACCGGATGGTCCTGGTCAACCAGGCGGAGCAGCTCGGCCTCGGGATCGACGATCAGGAGCTTCGTGACTCGATCGTCGACAGCCCGAGCTTCCAGCTCGGCGGCCGCTTCAGCAAGGAGCAGTATCTGCGCGTCCTGCGCTCGGCCAGCCTGACGCCCGGCGACTACGAGATCTCCCGGCGTGAGGACCTGGCGGTCGAGCGCCTGCAGGCCGTCGTTGGCGACAACGTCTCGGTCAGCGACGACGACGTCCGCGACGACATCCTTGCCCGCGACGAGAAGCGCTCGGTGACCTTCGTCAAATTCCCCGCGGCCGAGCTGACGGCCGGCGTCCAGGTGACCGACGCCGATCTCGAGAAGTCTTACGAGGCCAACAAGGACCGTTACCGGGAACCGGAGAAGGCCAAGGTCGAGCTGCTGGCCTACCCGGTGGACAAGTTCCAGGGCGGCATCGAGGTCACCGAGGAGCAGATCACCGAGAACTACGAAGCCAACCTCTCGACCCGCTACACCCAGCCGCACGAGGTGAACGCGCGCCACATCCTGATCCGGGTGCCACGCGACGCCGACGACGAGACCAAGGCCAAGGCCCTCGCCCGCATCGAAGCGGTGCAGGCGAAGCTCGGTGCAGGCGGCGATTTCGCAACGCTGGCCAAGGAATTCTCCGAGGACCCAGGCTCCAAGGAGAAGGGCGGCGAACTGGGCTTCTTCCCGCGCGGCCGCATGGTGGGTCCGTTCGAGGACGCGGCGTTCGCACTCGAGCCGGGTCAGACCAGTGGCATCGTCGAGTCGCCATTCGGCTTCAACATCATCCGCGTCGACGAGGTGCGTGCGGAGCGTCAGAAGCCGCTCGACGAGGTTCGCGACGAGATCGTCATGACGGTCAAGAGGGAGTCGGCGACCGAGCAGGCGCGCGAAGCCGCGCAGGCGGACCAGGCTGCCATCGCCGGCGGTGCCTCGCTCGACGAGGTCGCGGCGAAGCGCGGTCTGACCGTCGAGCGGCCCGAGCCGATGACGCGTGGCACGCCGTTCCCGAGCCTCGGCCGCTCGCTGCCGCTCACCAATGCCCTCTGGGACCTCCAGCCAGGCGGCACCACGGCGCCGACGGACGTCAACGGCACCATCGTGATCGGCAAGCTCATCGAGCTGGTGCCGTCGTCGGTCCCGGCCTTCTCGGACGTGAAGGACCGCGTCGATGCCGCCTACCGGCTCGAGCGCGCCAGCGAGGTGGCCAAGGCCGAGGCTGAGAAGCTCCTTGCCGCGGCGAAGGCCGCGGGTGGTCTCGAGAAGGCGGCCACCGACGCCAAGCGCAAGCCCGAGGTCGCGGCGGCCTTCCCGCGCGCGAGCGGCTTCATCCCGGGGATCGGCAGCAGCCAGGACCTGAAGGACGCTGCCTTTACGCTGTCCGAGAGCAATCGGCTCGCCGATTCGGTGTTTGTGATCACCGGCGACGCCTACGTCGTCGAGCTGGCCGAGACCACGGTCCCGAGTGCCGAGGAGATCACGAAGAAGATGGACGAGACGCGCAAGGCGCTGCGCGAGCGCCGCCAGAACGACGCGTTCACGCGCTATCTGGGGGAGCTCAAGAAGAAGGCCCAGGTCGAGGTCAACGCGCAGCGCTTGCAGGACATTCCGGCGGTCTAGCGGGAAGCGTGGCGATCGCGTTCCGCAGGGCCGGAGGGACGCGCGGCAGCGTGCTGCTGGTGCATGGCTTCACCGGCACGCCGCAGGAGATGGAGGGTCTGGCCGATCCGCTCGCGGCCGCCGGCTTTTCCGTCCTGGGCCTGCGCTTGCCGGGCCACGGCGCGCGTGAGCCCGGCGAGCGCAACGACTGGCCCGCCTGGGAGCAGGCGGTCGGCGAGGGATTCGCGGCCCTGGGCGAGCTCAGCCCGGGCGCTCCGCAGGCCGTCGTCGGTCTGTCGATGGGTGCACTGCTCGCGCTCGAGCTGGCACGGCAGAACCGCGACGCGCTGGCCGCCGTGGTCACGCTGTCGCCGGCGGTGACGTTGCCGCCGCCGGTGCGCGCCGCCCTCTGGCTCGCCGCGCGCGCGCTCGGCGAGCGTGGCCGGCAGCGCGTCCTGCCAAAGGGCGTGAGCGACATCCGCGACCCCGTGGTGCGCGCGTCGCACCCGAAGTCGCCGCCGTTCACGGTCGCGGCGGCACTATCGTTCAACCAGCTCCGTCTGGCCGTGCGCGCGCGCGTCGGCGCCGTCGCGCAGCCGCAGCTCATCGTGCACTCGCTGCTCGACCGGACCTGCCCGGTGGCCGGGGCGCGCTGGCTCGCCCGCAACGTCGGTGCCCGTGACGTCGAGCTCTGCATCCTCGAGAAGAGCGGGCACGTGATCCCGATCGATGTCGAGCACGAGCGCGCCGCCGCACTGATCCTGACCTTTCTCGAGCGCACCATCGGCGGGCCGGTCGCAGGCACCGAGGTGCCGGTCGAGGTGGTGCAGGAAGCGGTACACGGTGCCCGCACCGAAAGCTGAGCGTTGCCCCCTGTCTGCGTAGGCGGCTCTGCCCCTGGAGCTACAGGTCGTCGTCGTGGCCGGGCGCGCCGGCGGCCGCCGCGCGGCGCCGGCCGCCGAACAGGATCTGCCAGAGCTCGAGCACCGACGCGACGCCCTGCACGTCCAGGCCGGCCGGCGCGCGCACCTGCTTTGCCGTCGCGGCCGGGACGATCGCGCGCGTGAAGCCGAGCTTGTGTGCCTCGCGTAGCCTGGTCTCGGCATGCCGCACGGCGCGCACCTCGCCGGCGAGCCCGACCTCGCCGAACAGGATGAGCCCCTCGGGCAGCGGCGCATCGCTCGCGCTCGAGCCGATCGCCGCGATGATCGCGAGGTCTGCCGCCGGCTCCTGGACGCGGATCCCGCCCGCGACACTGACGAACAGGTCGTGCTCGTAGAGCTTCAGCCCGGCGCGCTTGTCGACGATCGCGGTGAGCACGGCCACACGGTTCGCGTCGAGGCCGAGCGTGGTGCGGCGCGGCATCGCCAGAGCCGAGCGCGCGGCCAGCGCCTGCACCTCGACCAGCAGCGGCCGCGTACCTTCGATCGCCGGCAGCACCGCCGAGCCCGATGCACCCTTCGGACGCTCGGCGAGCAGCACCGCGGACGGATTGCTGATGTCGACCAGCCCGCGCTCGCCCATCTCGAACACGCCGACCTCGTTGGTCGCGCCGAAGCGGTTCTTGACAGCGCGCAGCAGGCGCAGCCCGCCGCCCTGATCGCCCTCGAAGTAGAGCACGGTGTCGACGACGTGCTCGAGGACGCGCGGCCCGGCGATGGTGCCCTCCTTGGTCACGTGACCGATCAGGATCGTCGGCCGGCCCGATGCCTTCGCCTGCGCCACCAGCACGGCCGCGCACTCGCGCACCTGCCCGACGCTGCCCGCGGCGGACGTGAGCTCGCGCGAGTGCATCGTCTGGATCGAGTCGATCAGCAGGATGCCCGGCTTGACGGCCTCGACATGGCCCAGGATCTCCTCGACGCAGGTCTCCGGCAGGATCAGCACCGACTCGTTGCACGCGAGCCGGTCGGCGCGCAGCTTGAGCTGCTCGGGCGACTCCTCGCCGCTGACGTAGAGCGCGCTGAGCCCGCCGCGCGCGAGCTCGGCCAGCACCTGCAGGCCGATGGTCGACTTGCCGATGCCGGGATCGCCGCCGAGCAGGATCACCGAGCCAGGCACGATGCCGCCGCCGAGCACGCGATCGAGCTCCTCGAGGCCGGTCGTGATGCGGGCGTGGCTCTCCGAAGTGACGCTCCTCAGCGGCACCGGCTTCGCGGCGCGCCCGGCGTTGATGGCGATCGAGGTGCGCGCTCCGCCGAACCCCCCGCCGCCCGAGCCGCCGCTCGGGCGCGGTGCGACCGCTTCCTCGACCACGGTCTCCCACGCGCCGCACTCGGTGCAGCGTCCGAGCCACTTGGCGAACTGCGCCGCACACTGCTGGCAGACGAAGACGGATCGCGCACGGGCCACGCGCCGCCCTTACCACAGCGCGGTGCGCGGCCAAGGGTCGCGCGATGTCACGGCGTGCATGATTGCGCCGTCGCCGCGGCGCGGACGCTCAGCCCTGCGGCACGTACGCTTCGTATTGCGGCAGGTCGTCGGTGATCTCGCGCCACGGCGCTGGTGCCCTCCCTCCGTTGCTGGCGAGCGAAGCTAGCGCGCTGGCGCAGCCAAGCCACCCCTCTGCTGTCAACCGTATTGCGGTCCGAAGGTTGACAGCCATCCCGTTCTCGCCTACCGAGCCGGCATGCACGCGAGCCAGGACCTCGAGCGTGAGCTCGACGACCTCGCGGCCCGCCACCTGCGCCGCACACGGCGCACGATCACCGGTGCGCAGGGGCCCGAGGTCGTGGTCGACGGCCGTCGCGTGCTCTGCCTGTGCTCCAACAACTACCTTGGCCTCGCGAACGACCCGCGCCTCGCGGCGGCCGCCATCGAAGCGATCGCCGAGGCGGGTGTCGGCGCGGGCGCGTCGCCGCTGATCAGCGGCCACATGACGGCGCACGCGGCGCTCGAGCGCGAGATCGCCGACTGGCAAGGCTCTGAGGCCGCCCTGGTCTTCGGCTCGGGCTACCACGCCAACATCGGCGTACTGGCGGCGCTGCTGCGCGAGGGTGACGAGGTGCTGAGCGACGAGCTCAACCACGCGAGCCTGATCGACGGCTGCCGGCTGTCGCGCGCCACAATCCGCGTCTACCGGCACCGCGACGCCGGCGACCTCGCCCGCCAGCTCGAGCGCTCGAGCGCGCGCCGGCGCCTGATCGTCAGCGATTCGGTGTTCAGCATGGACGGCGACCTCGCCCCGCTCGAGGAGATGGTGCGTCTCGCCGAGCGCCACGACGCCTGGCTGATGCTCGACGAGGCGCACGCGGTCGGGGTCTTCGGCGCGGGCGGTGCCGGGCTGGCGGCGGAGCTCGGCCTCGGCGACCGGGTCACCGTACGCATGGGTACGCTCGGCAAGGCGCTCGGCAGCTACGGCGCCTTCGTCGCCGGCTCGCAGGCGCTGATCGAGCTGCTGGTCAACCGGGCGCGCGCCTACATCTACAGCACGGCGCTACCGCCGGCGGTGATCGCCGCGGCGCGCGCAGCCGTCGCGATCTCGCGGCTCGAGGACACCCGCCGCGAGGATCTTTGGCGCAACGCGCGCCGTCTGCACGCAGGTCTCGCCGCGGCGGGGATCGTCATGCAGCCGTTCGCGAGCCCGATCGTGCCGCTGCTGGTCGGCGCGTCGGCGGCGGCACTCGGCGTCGCCGAGACCGCCTGCGCGAACGGCGTGCTCGCACCGGCCATCCGGCCGCCGACGGTGCCGCAAGGCACGGCGCGCCTGCGCTTGACGCCGATCGCGACCCACTCCGAGGAGCAGATCGACCGCGCGATCGACGTCCTGGCGCGAGCAGTGGAGGAGAGCACCCGATGACCGATCGCACGCGGCAGCGAGCGTCCTTCGGCGACGCCGCGCAGCCGGCGGCGACCGTGGATCTCGACCAGCGCTTCCTCTGGCACCCGTTCACGCAGATGCGCGACTGGCTCGCGGCCGAGCCGCTGGTCATCACCGCTGCGGAGGGCAACCACCTGATCGACGAGCACGGTGCGCGCTACCTCGACGGCGTCTCCTCGCTGTGGTGCAACGTGCACGGTCACCGCCACCCCACCATCGACGCGGCCGTGCGCGCCCAGCTCGACAAGGTCGCGCACTCGACGATGCTCGGCCTGACGCATCCCGGTGCTGCCGCGCTCGCCGCGCGGCTGGTCGAGCTCGCGCCGCCCGGGCTGACGCGGGTCTTCTACTCGGACGCGGGTGCGACCGCCGTCGAGATCGCCATCAAGATCGCCTTCCAGGCGTGCCAGCTACGCGGCGAGACGCAGCGCACGCGCTTCGCCTCGCTGGTCGAGGCGTACCACGGCGACACGCTCGGCGCGGTCGCGGTCGGCTACAGCGAGACCTTCCACCGCTTCTACAAGCCGCTGCTGTTCGACGTCTTGCGCTTGACGCCGCCACACCTGTTCCGCTGGCGTGATGGCATGAGCGAGGACGCCGCCTGCGCTGCGGCGCTCGACGAGGCGCGGCGCGAGCTGCGCGCGCACGGCCATGAGCTGGCGGCGCTGATCGTCGAACCGCTGGTACAGGGTGCGGCCGGGATGTGGATGCATCCGCCGGAGTATCTCGCCGGTCTCGCAGCGCTCGCGCGCGAGGTCGGGACGCTGCTCGTCTGCGACGAGGTCGCGACCGGCTTCGGCCGCACCGGCACCATGTTCGCCTGCGAGCAGGCCGGCGTCGCGCCCGACCTGCTGTGCGTCGGCAAGGGCATCACCGGCGGCTACCTGCCGCTCGCCGCGACGCTGGCGAGCGAGCAGCTCTTCGAGACCTTCCTCGGCGGCTACGAGGACTTCGTCACCTTCTTCCACGGCCACACCTACACCGGGAACCCGCTCGCCTGCGCCGCCGGTCTCGCGTCGCTGGACGTGTTCCGCGACGAGCGCACGCTGGCGCACGTGGGCGAGCTCGCGACGGCGCTCGGCGAGAAGCTCGAGCGCGCTATCGCGCCGCTCGCGCACGTCGGCGACGTGCGCCGGCGCGGCCTCATGGTGGGCATCGAGCTGGCCGCCGACCGCACGACGCGCGCGCCGTATCCGACCGCGGCGCGCGTCGGGCACCGGGTGTGCGACGCGGTGCGCCGGCACGGCGTCATCCTGCGTCCGCTCGGCAGCGTGATCGTGCTCATGCCGCCGCTCAGCCTGAAGCACGACGAGCTCGATCTGCTGGTGTCCGCGACCGCGAGCGCGATCCGCGAGGTCACCGGGGCGTGAGCGGGCGCATCCTGCTCGTCACCGGCACCGACACCGGTGTCGGCAAGACCTACGTCTCGTGCGGCGTCCTGCGCGCGGCGCGCGCCGCCGGCCGCACGGTGGCGGCACGGAAGCCTGCGGAGACCGGCTGCGAGCCCGGTCGGGGAGGCGGCCTCGTCGCCGCGGACGGCGCGGCCCTGCACGAGGCGGCCGGCGGTGGCGAGCCGATCGACGTCGTATGCCCGATCCGCCTGCCCGAGCCGCTCGCTCCGGCGTTCGCGGCGCGGCGTGCGGGTGTCGCGATCGACGTCGCGGAGATCGTCGCGGCGTGCCGGCGTCGCGCCGGCGAGGTGGACCTCCTGCTCGTCGAGGGAGCGGGCGGCCTGCTGGTGCCGATCGCGGATCGCTACACCTACGCCGACCTCGCGCGTGACCTCGGCGCGCGCCTGCTCGTCGTGGTCGGCGCGCGGCTCGGCGCGATCAACCAGGCGCTCCTCACGCTCGAGGCTGCCGCGGGACGCGGGCTGGACGTCGCCGGCTACGTCGTCAATCACATGTCGGCGACCCGCGACCTGGCGACCGCCAGCCTCGCCGTGAGCCTGCGCGAGCTGACGGACGTCCCGCTCCTCGCGGAGATCGAGCATGGGTCCGATGCGGCGTCGATCCTCCGTAGTGTGATCCCCGAGCTCGTGCGGTAGCGACGAGATCGGCCCATCCGCCGACGTTCGGTTCGTCACCGGCTGGCGAGCGCTACCAGATCCTCCGTACCCCGTAGCTCTTGAAGACTGGATCCCGCGAGACGATCGCGAGCTCCTCCTCGAGCGCCTGCGCAGCGAGCAGACGATCGAACGGGTCGCGATGGTGGAAGGGAAGCTGGGCGACACGGGCGACGTGCGCCACGTCAATCGCGAGCGCGCGGAAACCGCCGGCGACGAGGTGGCGTTCGACGAAGGCCTCGATGGTCGCCGGGAGCTCGAGCTTCCCCAGGCTCGCCTTGATCGCCATCTCCCAGAGGCTGGCGAGGCTGAAGAGGCACTCGTTCTCCGGATCCGCAACGGCAGCCCGGGCGCGACGCGAGAGCCCGGGGGCATCGTCCACCCACCAGAGCAGGGTGTGCGTGTCGAGGAGGAGCCTCACTGGACGTAATCGGCGAAATCACCGGGGGTCGCGTCGAAATCCGGCGCCATTCTGATCCTGCCCTTCGCCGAGCCCGGCTTGCGCGGCTCACGCCGCTCGAGCGGGACGAGCCGCAGGATGGGCCGGTTGTCCTTGGCGATGACGATCTCTTCGCCGGCGAGAGCCCGCCGAACCATCTCGGAGAAGCGGGCCTTCGCCTCGGCGACGTTGACCTGGGTCGGCGACTTCCGTGCCATGTTGGTCAGCCTAGATGGTCAACCTTGGGCACACAAGGGTCGAACCCACTCGGGTGACGCGCGGATTCTGACGAGGTGCATGATGTCCGAGATGTGGTCGACGCAGAATGGCGTGGCCATCCCGTCCCGCCATCCCGCACGACGCTAGTTATTGCACTCAGACTGCCAATTTCGTACCGTGACCCTCCGTTCCAGGGGTTCCAGGGAGGGGTCGCGATGTCGAAGGAAGAGCTGAAGCTCGTCGGCGCCTACGGGTCGCCTTACAGCCGCAAGATGCGCGCGGTGCTGCGCTACCGGCGGATCCCGTTTCGCTGGGTGCTGGGCGTGGCGCCGGGGGCGAAGGACATCCCGCCCGTACCGGTCGCGCTGATCCCGGTGCTGGTCTTTCCCGGCGCGGGTGGTGCCGCAGCGAGCGCGATGATCGACTCGACCTTCCAGATCCGCCGCCTCGAGGAGTCCCACGCCGGGCGCTCGATCGTGCCACCAGACCCGGCGCTGGCGTTCCTCGACGCGCTCGTCGAGGACTACGCGGACGAGTGGCTCACCAAGGCGATGTTCCACTATCGCTGGGCCTACGCGGCAGACGCGGCCAAGGCGTCGCGCGTCCTGCCGCTCGACGGCCACTTCGGCATGGACGAGCGCCAGCAAGAGGCGACGGCGCGCGCCTTCGCCGAGCGTCAGATCGGCCGCCTCGCCGTGGTGGGCTCGAACGCGACGACGGGTCCGGTGATCGAGGCGAGCTATCGGCGCCTGCTCGAGCTTCTCGCAGCCCACCTGACGCACACCCCGTTCATCCTCGGCGCGCGACCCGGCTGCGGCGACTTCGGCCTCTTCGGCCAGCTGTCCCAGCTCGCCCAGTTCGATCCGACGTCGACCGCGGTCGCCGCCGAGATCGCACCGCGCGTGATTGCCTGGGCGAACCGCGTCGACGACCTGGCGTGGCTCGACCTGGCGGACGAGCGCTCCGGTTGGTTGTCGCGCGAGCAGCTTCCCGATTCGCTGCGCGCGCTGTTCGCCGAGATTGGCCGCGTGTACGCGCCGTTCTTGCTCGCGAACGCGGCGGCGCTCGCCGCCGGCGCGGAGCAAGTGGTGTGCACGATCGACGGCGCACGCTGGGAGCAGAAGCCGTTCCCTTATCAAGCAAAGTGTCTGCGCTGGCTGCGTGAGGGGCGCGCCGCGCTCGAGCCCGCGGACCGTCACTGGGTCGACGGCGTGCTCGCTGGAACCGGCTGCGAGGCGCTGTTCGCCGGTAGCGGGGCGAGCTGATGAGCGATCCGGACCAGGGCCGCGACGCGGCCCGTCCGATCCCCGGACACTACGACAGCCCGTGGCCGGCGGAGGACGGTGGCCCGCGCCGCCAGCTCGTGCCGCGCGCGCGCGGCATGGCGCTCGCGCCGGGCGAGCGGCTCGAGGTGACGTCGCGCACCGTGTTCATGGCCAACATGGTCGTGCTGCGCGCGCCCGGCGAGGTCTTCCTGCAGGGCAGCACGCCGCCCGGCCCGGACAACACCGCGTTCGTCGAGCGCGTCGACCCGACCACGCTCGAAACGCTGGCGCGCTCGCCCGATCTCGCCACGGGCGGCGAGTGGTGGCCGGGAGGAATCGTCGCGCACGCGGACGGCTGCCTCTACGTCACGCACGGCCGCTTCTGCCACAAGCTCGACGCCGGACTGCGCCTGCTCGCGAGCCGCGAGCTGCCGCGCGCCTGCGCCTACAACAGCCTGCTCGTGCTGTCCGACGGCAACCTGGTGATGAAGAACATCGTGCGCGACGGCTCGATGCACTCGTTCTTCTCGGTGCTCGAGCCCGAGACCCTGCAGCCCGTCGGCGGTGAGGTCGAGGTGCCGGAGCCGTCGATCGCGCGTATCTCGATGGACGCGGGCGACGGCGGCGACATGGTCTACGTCGTCGGCGAGCGCAGCATCTTTCGCTATCGCTATGCGGCCGGACGTCTGGCGCGCGACGAGGCTTGGAGCTTCGACTACCGCCGGTTCGCGGACGCCGAGCAATCGTACGGCTGGGACCCCGTCATCGCGGACGGCCACGCGTGGTTCATGGACAACGGCGACGGCGTCTTCCGGCAATCGCTGCGCGACGGCGGCGTCGCGAGCGGGCCGTTGCACCTGGTGCGGGTATCGCTCGACGACGCCCGCGATGCCGAGCTGTTCACGCCGTTCGGAGTGCCGCGCGGTACGATCACCAATCCGCCGCTGGTCGATCCGTCGCGCAAGATCGTGGTCGCCTACGACTCCGGCAACGCGCGTCTGGGAGCCTTTCGCTACGCGGGGCCGGGCAGGTTCGCTCCGCTCTGGGAGCACGCCATGGGCGCCAGCAATCACTTCATCCTGTACCCAGACACGGGCGAGATCGTGGTCAACGACTACGACGAGAGCGCGGGCGAGCACGTCGTCGTGCTCGACATCGAGAGCGGCCGCGAGCTCGGCCGCACCGCGATCGGCAGCCCGGTCCAATCGGTCACGTTCCAGGCGCCGGGCTTCGCGCGCGACGTCTACTGCTGCACGTTCGCGACGCTCGCGCGCGTGTTCCCGACGCTCGCCGCGTGAAGTAGGATCGGCGGCCATGGATCGCTTGGTCTTGACGGCGACGTGCACGCTGGTCGTCGAGGAGGGCGACCTCACCGGGGCCGCCGTCGATGGCGCGATCCACCGCGCGGCGGGGCCGGAGCTGCGCGCGGCGTGTGAAGCGGTGCCGGAGGTGCGACCCGACGTCCGCTGTCCGACCGGCGAGGCGCGCATCACGCCGGGCTTTCGCCTGCCCGCGCGGCACGTGATCCACACCGTCGGTCCGGTCTACGGCCGGCCCGAGGAGTCCGCCCCGCTGCTGCGCGCGGCGTACCGCTCGTCGCTCGAGCTCGCCGGCGCGCACGCGCTGCGCAGCATCGCCTTCCCGGCGATCTCGTGCGGCGTCTACGGAGATCCGCTTCGTCCTGTTCGGTAGCGAGATGTACCGCGTCTGGATCGAGGCGTCGGCGAGCTACCGCCGGAAGTAGGGGTTCGCGGGCGAATCGGCCGCCGCGAGCAACTCGGCGACGTCGGGCAGCAGGCGAGCGCCCGCGTCGAGCGCCGCATGGGTTGCGCGGTGGTTGTTGCGGAAGACCTCCTCCTCGTCGTGCGCGTCCCAGGAAACCCAGAGCGCGGCGATCAGCAGCAGCTCGTCGCTGTCGCCCAGGCAGCTTCGACCGGGCCCCCCCTTGCGGCCCAGCACCGTGTTGACGTGCGCCACGTTGACGCCCGTGCCCGCGAACCCTTCTCCGACCTGGGTGACGATTGCGAATCCGGTCACGGCGAACCTCCTGTTCCCCATGCTTCCGCACGGCCTGGATCCGGTGTACTCCGCGAGCAATGGATCTGCATTTCCCGAAGGGATTTCTGTTCGGCGCGGCCACGTCCGCGCACCAGGTCGAGGGGGGCTGCACCAACAACCAATGGTGGGAGTGGGAGCAGACCGAGGGCAACATTCACGACGGCTCGACCAGCGAGGTCGCGAGCGACCACTTCAACCGCTACCGCGAGGACTTCGAGCTGGCCCGCGATCTCGGCATGAACGCACAGCGCATCTCGATCGAGTGGTCGCGGATCGAGCCCGAGGAGGGCGTCTTCGACGAAGCCGCGCTCGACCACTACCGCGACGTCACCGACACCATCCGCGACCTCGGCATGGAGCCGACGATCACGCTGCACCACTTCACCAACCCGATCTGGGCACAGCGTCAAGGCGGCTGGGAAAGCCCGAAGATGGTGGAGTGGCTGGCGCGTTTCTCGGAGCGTGCCGCCGAGGCGCTCGGCGATCGGGTGCGCTACTGGTTCACCATCAACGAGCCGATGATCGCGCCGGCGCTCTGCTACGCGATGGGCATCCACCCGCCGTGCGTGCGCGACCTCGGCCGCGCGCTGCCGGTCGCGAAGAACGTGCTGCTCGCACATGGCGCGATGTACAACGCGGTCAAGAACGCGGTCTCGCACGTGACCGAGGTTGGTCCGGTGCTGCAGATGCCGCTCATCGAGCCGCTCGACCCGGACAGCGCCGCAGATCGCGAGGCCGCCGCGCAGCAGGACTGGCTGTTCAACCAGTACTATCTCGAGGGTCTGCTGAAGGGTGTGGTCGCGCCGCCGGTCGGCGACGGCGCCGAGGTGCCGGGGCTCGCACGCTCGTACGACATCGTCGGGCTCAACTACTACTCCCGCATGCTGGTACGCGGCGGCAGCCTCGAGGACGCGCAGCATCCCGCCGGCGGCGCGCACGACGCGCCGAGCAAGCAGGCGCCGCTGCTCGGCCTGCGCCGTCCACACGAGCCGTCCGAGTTCCAGGACCAGATGGGATGGGAGGTCTACCCGAAGGGCCTCTACGCCCAGCTCATGCGGCTCGCGCCGCTCGCCTGCCCGGTCTACGTGACCGAGAGCGGCATGGCGACCTGCGACGAGACGGCACGCTCGCGCCACCTGCTGGCTCATCTCGCGCAGTGCCACCGCGCGATCCGTGACGGCCTCGACCTGCGCGGCTTCTTCTACTGGACCTTGATGGACAACTTCGAATGGGCCGAGGGCTACACCAGGACCTTCGGACTGATCGAGATCGACCGCGACAAAGACCTCGCGCGCCGTCCGCGCGATGCGGCGCACCTGTACCGCGACATCGCGCGCGGCGGCGCGGTGACGGAGGAGATGCTCGCGCGTCACGAGGTGCGTTGAAGCCCGCCGCGACGGGGGTGGCTGTGCGGCTCGACGGGTGGCTCAACCGGGTCCCGCCGCGCACGGTGTCGCTGCTGCTCTTTCTCGCCTGCGTCGCCGTCTACGCGAGCAATGGCAAGACGCTCAACATGGGCGATTCGGTGCCGGCGCGCCTGATCCCGATCGCGCTCGTGCTCGACGGGACGCCGATGCTCGATCGCTTCGCGACGGCGATGGGCGCGGGCGCAAAGCAGGCGTACTTCGTGCGGCAGACGCCTTACGGACTCGCTTCGTTCTACCCGATCGCGACCGGTCTGCTGGCGACGCCGATCGTCGCGCCGGCCGTGTTGTGGATCGAGTGGTACTACGCGCCCGATGCGGCGAGCTGGATGGTCATCAGCCGCGCGCTCGAGAAGCTCGCGGCGACCGTCATCGTCGCGCTCGCCGTGGTCGTCTTCCACGCCTTGTGTCGCGAGCTGTTGATCCCCGCGACGCTCGCGTTGCTCGCGACGCTCACCTTCGCGTTCGGCAGCCAGTCCTACAGCACCTCGTCGCAGGCTCTGTGGCAGCACGGCCCCGGTTGCCTGGCGATCGTCGCGGCGCTGTGGTGCCTGGCGCGTGCCGCGCGCCGGCCACGCGCAGCGCTGCTCGCCGGCTTTGCGGCCCTGGCCGCGCTCGCCGTCGCGATCCGCCCGAACGATTTGCTGATCGTGGCGCCGTTCGCGCTCGTCGCCCTGTGGCAGCACCCGCGGTACTGGCTCGCGCTCATCCTGCCGGCGCTGCTCGGCGGCGCTATGCTGCTGTCGTACAACCTCGCCCTGTTCGGCACGGTGAGCGGCGGCTACGGCACCGCAGCGCCGCTCACCTACGACTTCGCCGCGGCGCTGCCCGGGCTGTTGTTGAGCCCCGGGCGTGGGCTCCTGGTCTACTTCCCGGTGACGATCCTGCTCGTGCTGCTGCTCGTCCTCGAGCCACGCGCGTTCGCGAATGCGTTCGCGGCGGCGGGTCTCGCGGCGATCGTGGCCACGCTGCTGCTCACCGCCGCGTGGCCCAACTGGTGGGGCGGTCACAGCTACGGGCCGCGGCTGCTGACCGAGATCCAGCCGCTCATCCTGCTGCTGGTCGCGCTCGGCATCGGTGCGAGCCCGCGTCCGGAGCGCCGGCGGGCGCTCGCGATCGCGCTCGCCGTGCTGCTGCCGATCCAGGTGGCGATCCAGGCGATCGGAACGTACGGCCCGCCCGACCGGCCCCCCGCGGCGATCGCCTGGAACACCGTGCCGGTGTCGGTCGACGTCGCGCCCCAGCGCAACTGGGACCTGGCCGACAATCCGATCGCGCGCGGGCTGCGCGGCTACGACTGAACGCGCGCGGGAAAGTTCTCGATCGTCACCGGCGCGACCGGCTCCGCCAGCGCGAAACCCAGGATCCGCGCGAAGAAGTCGAGCTCGGCCTCGAGCGCGCGCACGATGTTGGCCGCCTTGCGAAACCCATGCTGCTCGCCGGGAAACGCGACGTAGGCGACCGGCAGCTGCTTCGCGCGCAGCACCGCGACCATCGCCTCGGCCTGGTTCGGCGGCACGACGCGATCGTCGAGCCCCTGGAAGAAGATCACCGGGCGCGACAGCCGATCGGCGTGGTGCAGCGGCGAGCGCTCGCGATAGCGAGCCTCCCCCGCGGGCCAGGGTGCGACCAGCGAGTCGGTGTAGCGCGACTCGAACTTGTGCGTGTCGGCGGTGAGCGCCGCGAGATCACCGATACCGTAGTGGCTCGCTCCCGCGGCGAACGCGTCATGGAAAACCAGCGCGCACAGGGTGGTGTAGCCGCCCGCGCTGCCACCGCTGATCGTCAGCCGCGCCCGGTCGGCGAGGCCGCGTGACGCTAGGTAGCGCGCGCCGGCGACGCAGTCCTCGACGTCGACCACGCCCCAGCAGCCGAGCAGACGCTCGCGGTAGGCGCGCCCGTAGCCGGTGCTACCGCCGTAGTTGACGTCGAGCACGGCGAAGCCGCGGCTGGTCCAGTATTGGATCGGCAGCTTGAGCGCGCCGTCGCTCGCGGCGGTCGGGCCGCCGTGCGAGCGCACCCGCAGTGGCGGCAGCTCGCCGGGTGGCGCCTCGTAGTCCTGGTTCACCGGCGGATAGTAGAACGCGTGCGCCGTCCTGCCGCCGCTGGTCGGGAACTCGATCGCTCGAGCGACCGAGACGTAGCCCGGATCGAGCGCGAGCTTGGCAGCGCTGCGCACGATCTGGTGCGCGCCGCTCGCGAGGTCGAGCTCGACCAGCACCGGCGGCGTGGCCGCGGCACCGCCGACGAACCAGGCCCGTCCGTCCGCGACCGTGAGCGACGAGAACGTGACGAACGGGACCTCGATCGGCTCGAGGTGTCCGCCGTGGGTCGACAGGTGCGCGAGGCGCCACTCGCCGCGCTCCGCGTAGCAGCAGACGATGTCCTCCGCGCTCGCGAAGCCGTAGGTCGTCATGCCAAACGCCCACTGCGGCAGGCCGAACTCGGCCAGCGCCGGGCAGACCGCTTCGGTCACGCCGCCCCGCCGGCGTTGGATGTTCCACCAGCCGGTGCGGTCCGAGACGAAGTACAGCTCGCCGCCCGGCGACCATTCCGGCTGGAAGATCGATTCGCCCGCGCCACCGGCGATGCGCTTTGCGTTGGCCGGGCGGCCGTCGCCGGCGAACTCCGCGAGCCAGAGCTCGGTCTCGTCCCACGGCATGTGCGGGTGCCGCCAGGCGAGCCAGGCGAGCCGCGTGCCGTCCGGGCTGAGGCGCGGCGAGGAGTAGAAGTCGTGTCCGGAGACCAGCACCGCGGTCTCGCCCGGGTTGGTGAGCGAGATGCCGACCAGGGTGTTGATCGGCTCTGGGCTGCCGGCGTGGTCCTCGCAGACGGCGATCAAGCGCGCGCGCCGTGCATCCACGATCAGGTCGGCGTAGCGGCGAACACCCGGCTCCGTCAGCGCCTGTGGCTCCGCTCCGGGACGACACGAGTAGACGCGCTGGTCGCGATCGTTGACGAAGTAAGCCGTGCCGCGCGCCGCGACGAAGGCGCCGCCGCCGTACTCGTGCACCCGGCTGCGGGCGCTCCAGGGCGCGGCCAGGACGTCACGCACCGCACCCGACCGGTCGCGGCGCACCAGCGCGTTGCGCCCGCCCTCGCTCGGCCTCGCTTCCGTCCAGTAGAGGTCGCCGTCGCTCACGTCGATCGCGCCGAGACCGACGGAATCGGCGACGATGAGCCCGGCGGTGATCGGCGAACGCCACGATCCGTAGGGCGCCACGACCTTCGGCATGATACCGACCGTAGGAGCGTCACCGCGCCGGGTCAATCACCGGCAGGTGCGCATGATCGCAAACAACGATGATCGTCGCTCACATCGAGTCGCTCGCACACGGACCGCACGGCATCGCGCGCGTCGACGGCAAGGTGCACTTCGTCCGCCAGGCGGTGCCGGGCGACGAGGTCGAGATCGAGGTCGAGGAGGATCATCGCGCCTACGCGTACGCGCGTGTCTCGCGCCTGCTGGTCGCCGGTCCCGCGCGTCGCGCGGCGCCGTGCATCTACCTGCCGCGCTGCGGTGGCTGCCCGTGGCAGCACATCGCATACGACACCCAGGCCGCGGCGAAGGAGACCACGGTCCGCGACCTGCTCGCCCGCGTCGGGGGTCTCGACGCCGGCGTGGTGCAGCCGATCCTGCGGGCGGCGTCCGAGTACGGCTACCGCCGCCGCCTCAGCCTGCGGGTCGAGAACGGTGAGGTCGGCTTTCTCGTCGCGGCCTCGCACGACGTCATCCCCATCGAGCGCTGTCTGCTCGCGCAGGACCGGCTCGAGGGGGCGGTTGCGCTGGCGCGCGAGTGGATTGCCGGGCTCTCGACCCGCGTCAAGCGCGTCGAGGTGGTGGCGACGGGTGAGGACGATCGCGTGGCGCTGGTCGCGCAGGCCGACGGCGACCTCGCCCCGAGCGATGCCGAGTTCTCCGAGGCGCTGTTGCGGCGCGTCCCTCGGCTCGCCGCGCTGGTGCTGCGCGGGCGCGGCTTCCGCCGCCTGTGGGGCGACGACCGCGTGCGCGTGCCGCTGGTCGACGGCGACGAGATGTGGCTCCGCGCCGGCGATTTCAGCCAGGTGAGCGATCACGGCAACGCGGAGCTGATCCGCGTCGTGCTCGAGCAGGCCGCTGTCGAGACGCACCACCGGGTGGCGGACCTGTACGCCGGGGCCGGCAATCTGAGCCTGCCGCTGGCGCGCCGGGCCGCTGGCGTCACCGCGGTCGAGCGTACGCCGTCGAGCGTCGCCGCGGCGCGCGAGAACGCGCACCGGCTCGGGCTCACCAACCTCGAGCTGACGATCGGCACGACCGAATCCGTGCTCAAAGGATGGGTCAAGCGCCGGACCCGCTTCGACACCGTAATCCTCGATCCGCCGCGCAGTGGTGCCGCCGAGGCGATGTCCGCGCTGCTCCAGATCGCGCCGCCGCGGATCGTCTACGTCTCGTGCAATCCGGCAACCTTGGCGCGCGACTTGAAGACGCTGTCACGCGCCTATCGGTTGGTGACGGTGCAGCCCATCGATCTCTTCCCGCAGACATACCACGTCGAGGCGGTCGCACTGCTGACCAGATAGGTCGCGGACGATCGCCGTGGTGCGCTGCGATCAGGCGGTGCCGCCGCGCAGGATGCGTCCGGCGAGGGCGCCTGTGGGCTGGCCGTCGGCGATCACGCGCTTGCCGTTCACGAACACCAGCGGGATGCCTTCTGCGCGCTGCAGCAGGCGGCGCTGTCCTCCGGGCAGGTCGGCGACGACCTCCGTCGGCCGCATGCGGATCGTCCTGGGGTCGAACAGCACGACGTCGGCGGCCTTGCCGCGCGCGAGCGTGCCGCGGTCGTGCAGGCCGTAGACCTCGGCGGGCCGGCTGGTCACCAGGCGCACCGCCTCCTCGAGCCCGAGCGAACCGCGCTCGCGCACCCAGTGGCCGAGCAGGTAGCTGGTGAAACCTTGATCGCAGAGCGTGTCGACGTGCGCGCCGGCATCGGAGAGCGCCAGCACCGCGCCCGGCGCGAGCATCAGCTCGCGCACCCGTGGCTCGTCCGCGTTCAGGATCTCGACGCCCCACTGTCCCTCGAGGTCGTCGGCGAGCGACACGTCGAGCAGCGCATCGACCGGGTGCTTGCCGAGCTGGGTCGCGATTGCCGCTACGCTGACGTCGGTGAAGCGCGCGTTCGCGGGCGTTGCCGGCAGGCGCAGGAACATGCGTTCCCAGCTCGGCGTCAGCAGCGCCTTGAAGTTGCTCTCGTAGCCGCGCAGCTGCTCGCGGAACGCGGCGCTCTCGAACAGCGCGCGCCGCTCCGCGCGCGGCTGGTGCATGATCGGCTTCCAGAAGCCGTTGTTCTCGAGCCCGAAGGAAGCTTTCGCGAAGTTGAAGCGCAGCTCGAGCGGGCGGCAGCCGACCTGCGGCACCACGCTCTCGCCCCGTGCCTGGCGCGCGCTCGCCGCGGCGAGGATCTCCTGCGCCGAGCCCGGGAAGAACGGGTTGTCGTGCAGCGGTGCGAACGTCACGGTCTTGCCGGAAAGGCGCGCCAGCCGTCCGAACAGGTCGAGCTCCTGCAGCTTGTCGTCGGGTGAGCCGAGCAGGCTCCTCGGTGCGACCTCGATCAGCCCGTGGCCGAACTCGCCGAGGACGCGTGCCATCGCATCGAGCTCGGCGTCGTCGCTGACGCGGGTCGGGGCCGGCGTGCCGTCGCCGAAGAAGTGCGTCGGCGAGAGCGACGTCGACCAGCCGATGGCACCGGCCTGCAGTGCGCGCCGCACGATGCCGCCCATCTGCTCGATTTCGTCCGCGTTCGCGGGTCGCTCGACCGCTGCCTTGCCCATCGCGCGAAAGCGCACCGCCGACATGCCGACGAACGCCGCGACGTTCGGTCCGACGCCCTGCAGTTCGAGCGCGGTCAGGTAGTCGGGGAACTCCTCCCAGCTCCACTTGATGCCCTCGCGCAGGGTCTCGATCGGCATGCCCTCGACGAACAGCAGCAGCTCCATCACGGTCTCGCGGTGCTCGGGCAGGCAGGGCGCGATCGTGAAGCCGCAGTTGCCCATCACCACCGTGGTCACGCCGTGCCACGACGACGGGCTCGCGGTCGGGTCCCAGAAGAGCTGGCAGTCGTAATGCGTGTGCACGTCGATGAAGCCCGGTGCTGCGACCAGGCCGCCGGCGTCGATCTGCTCGGCCGCGTTCTTCGGCCCGCTCGCGATCGCGCCCGGTTCGGTCACGGCGGCGATCTTGCCGTCCGCGATGGCGATGTCGCCCGGGTGCGCGGGGGCGCCGGTTCCGTCACAGATGGTCGCGTTGCGAATGAGCAGATCGTGCACGTGGTCCTCCCGAGCCGCGCACGTCTGCCACGCACGGCCCGTCGAGCATCCATGGCGGCGGCGCCCCTGGCAAGCCCCGCCGCCAGCGGGCGATGGCGCCGAGGAGGCCAGGAGGCCGACTCGAAACTCGACCTCCGCGCGCGAAACGCGTGCCGGAGCGAGGGGAGAGTCCGCTCGTGGATCTAACCGAACGGATCGACGATGCCGACGCCTGCCCTCTCGAACTCAACATGGTTGCGCGTCACCACGATCAGATCGTGCACGAGAGCCGTGGCGGCGATGAGGCTGTCCTTGACCGGCATCGACTCCCCGGTCGCACCCGCGCTGGCGATCGCGCTCGCCACCGATCGGTGTGCCGGCGAGCTCGTGTGGACGCAGGCTTGGCGCGGTGCGGCGAGTACGCTCGGCGCGGGGTCGCGGCCCGGCGTCATACCTCGGCGAGCGCGCCAACGAGCGCCTCCGGTGAGTATTTGTCGAGTACCCGAGCCCGTCCTGCGGTGGCCAGACGTGCAGCCAAACCGCCGTCGGCCAGGAGCCTGGCGAGGTGGGCCGCGAGCGCCTCGGGCGTGTCTCCGATCAGCAGGTGAACGCCGTCGTCCACCTCGAGGCCCTCTGCGCCGGTCGTCGTCGAGACGATGGGCCGCCCGTACGCGAACGCCTCCAGGACCTTGATCCGTGTACCGCCACCCGCCCGGAGCGGCACCACGACGGCACGGGAGCGCTCGAGAATGGGCGCGAGATCCACCACCGCGCCGTGCGCGACGAGCCTCGGATCGGTGACGCGCAGCTCTGCGAGCAGCTCGGGCCCGCCGTGGCCGACCACGTGAATCGTCCACGGCACCATCGCGGTGCGGGAAAGCGCGGGAGCGATCTCGCGGGTGAGCCAGGTGACGGCGTCGCGATTCGGCGCGTAGTCGAGCCCACCGACGAAGGTGATCCGGTGCGGCAGATCACCAGGGATCGGCGTTGTGGCCGGCGGTGCTCGGAGCACGTTCGGCACCACGATGACCTTCGTACGGACGATGCGGGTCAACGCTGCGCGATCCCGCTCCGACGACGCCATGAGGAGCTGGGCGCGGCGACTCCAGTGCTCGAGCAGGAGGTCCGACAGCGCCGCCTCGGTCTCGAGCGCGGCCGCCATGCGCGGATCGATGGTCGGCAGCTTCGCGATGCTGCGTAGCGTCTCGCCCTCGAGATCGTCGAGATCGACGCTCAAGGACGCGCCTCCCAGGCAGGCCGCCGCGAACGGCGCCATGCAGAGACGAAAGGCGTGCACACGATCGAACCGCCGTCCACCGAGTCGGCGTGTCGTCGCTGACGACGAGACGCCGACGCTCTCGAGTGGCCAGGGCCCGAGGCGCGCCGACACGCGCGCGGCCAGCCGCCGGTACCAGGGAAACGACAGCAGCCGGCGCGGAACTGCGTACAGAGTTCCGGGCGGGGCGACGATCACCTCCGCGAGGCGTGACGTCGCAGTCGGGACGTCGTGCGCTCCCCGCGGGTCCCACAGCGGCACGACGAGGCAGGTCACCGCGTAGCGCGCGGCGAAGCCCTCGAGGACCGCAAAGCTGCGCATGCTGACACCCTTGCCGGTCGGGTTCGGCATGGCAGGGGTGATGTAGAGAAGATTGCCCAAGGGCCCGTTGCTCCGCGCGTCGCTGGTCGAGCGTCAGCGCATCACGCGATCAGCGCCTCGAGCAGCGGCAGCGCCACCTGTGGTGCATAGGACGGTAGCGAGACGTTGACCGCATCCACACCCGACGCGCGCAGGGCGCACAGGCGCGCGCGGCACTCGTCGAGCGTCGCGGCGGTGCTGGCGAGCACGGCCGGCGAGCGGCTGAAGACGTTCACCACGCCGAAGCCGAGCTGGATCTTCTCGGTCTGCGTCGCGAGGTGCGTGAGCAGGGTGACCGGGTCACGGTTCCCGCTCTCGGTGAGCCAGACGCTGTCGTAGCCGAGCCGGTCGGCGCCGCGCACGGTCTCGCACGCCTGCGCCCAGGGATCCGTGCCGCCCATGCGCTCCCAGAGCGCGAGGACCAGCCCCAGGCGGGGCAAGGCGTCGCCCTGCTTCGCGGCCGCGCCGCCGTCATCCTTGACCATGTGCCCCGGCACCCCCTCGTGTTCTTCGTGCGGCTCGGATCTTAGCAGCTTTCGGCTGCGGCAGTCAGGGTGTCGCGGCACCGGTCGCGGCGTCGCCGAACCGGTAGAAGCGATTGATCTCGCCGATCTGCGTGCGGATCTGCTGCTCGTGCTCGCGCTTGACCTGTGCGGTGACGGTGCGCGGCGTCGCCGCGCCGCCTGGATCGAGCGCGAACAAGTAGTCCTTATAGTTGACGCCGTCGGCGACGTACAGCGAGCGGCCGCGATCGGACAGGATCGCGTACACCGCGCCGTAGCTCGAGGCGAGCAGGTGGTCGTCGCGCGCTGGCGCGCGCAGTGTCGTCTGGTCGTCCTTCGCGACGAACAAGGGCCGGCCCAGGATCGGGTCGGTGCGCACCGGCCGATGGCCGAGCAGATAGTAGAGGCTCGGCGTGATGTCGGTCAGGAACGACACCGCGTCCGCATCCCAGGCGAGGTCCGCGCGCATGGCGGGGGGGAGGTGCACGATCAGGGGAATGCGTACGATCTCCGGGTACATCGTGTAGGCGTGCCCCCAGCGACCCTCCTCGCCGAGCGACTCGCCGTGGTCGGCGGTGAGCACGACGATGCTGTCGTCGTAGAGCTTGTCGGCCTTCAACGCGGCGATGAACTCACCGAAGCACTCGTCGACGCGCTTCAGTCGCGCGGCGTAGGGTGCGTGGAAGCCCGGGAAGCTCTCGCCTCCGGGAACGCTCGATCCCTGGCTCGTGATCTGCGCGACGTGCAGGTTCTGCGGCTGCGTATATGCGAAGACCGGCCGCGCGTGGTCCTGCCGTTCGCGCAGCTTTCCCGTCAGGTCCTCGAGCGAATGGCAGAGGTCGTAGTCCTTGTTCAGGATGCCCTTGTCGAGCTCGACGATCGACTCGGACGGGCGGACCACGGTCGAGAGGATCGTGTCGACGCTCACGTAGCTCCGATAGTGCTCCGCCTCGAGCAGCTTCTGCAGCGCATTCATCGGGTAGAACGGCTCGATGTACTGCTTGTGCAGCAGCATGCCGCCGACCCAGATCGACGGCTCGGAGAGACCCGTCGCGCCATAGCGCGTGAAGGCGCTCTCCAGGACGACGCTCTCGCGTGCGAAGGCGTCGATCGCAGGCGTGAAGTCCACCTTCGGATTGTACGTGCCGAGGTAGTCGCGACGCAGGCTGTCGATCACGAAGATGAAGACGTTCGGCTTGTGACCGGGCGCCGGCTCGAGATCGTCGACCAGGTCGACGTCGACCGGATCGACCTTGGTCGCGCGCGAAATGTTGGTGTTGTCCTGGAGGTAGCGATAGAAGCCGGCGTCGAAGGACGCGTCCGCGACCCGTGGTGCCAGCGCGTCGTACAGGACCTTGAAAGACGCGTCGTAGCCCGCGTGTCGCGCCAGCGCCGGCGTGGCGTCCGCGGCGGAGCCGCCGAGGAGCTCGGGCACCCGCGACGGGTGCGCTTGCAGCGCGCGGAAGGTGAAGAGCGCCAGCACCGCGACGGCGAGCACGCCCGCGCTCCATCCCGGGCGGGCGTCATGGCGCTTGGCCGACGAGTAGAGGAGCGCGAAGGCCAGGCACCAGATCACGCCGACCGAGAGCTTCTGGACGAGGTAGTTCCAGTCGAAGACGGCGACCTCCGTGGCGACGAGCCAGGCCGCTCCGCCGAGCAGCAGCAGGAAGCCGATCTGCGCGAGCAGCGGCGACGACTGCTTGAGCGTGAGCGGCGAGAGCAATGTCGCGAGCCCGTCCTCGACCGGCTCGTCGCGTCGCGCTGCGCTCTCGAGCGCCAGGCCGGCCACGTTGGCGACGACCGCGATCGCGAACAGGGCGGCATAGAGCACGGCGATCGGACCGCTGAGGGACACGCCGGCGAGGACGATGTCGTGTACGCCGAGGTAGACGATGCTGGTCACGAGCAGGGCGGCGAGCACCAGCTCGGCGCGCGCCGGCACCGCGGACAGTCGCGCGAGCGCCGTGATCAGGACGAACGTCGAGGCCAGGGCGAAGAACAGGACGAGGTGCGAGAGCAGGCTCCAGGCGAGCGCGAGCAGCTCGTCGCCGCGGCCGGGCGCGGGGCCGTCCTGCGCCTGTGACCGCAGCAGCGCGATGCCGAAGTAGAGCAGGGAGACGAACAGCGCCGTCGCGAGACCGGCGACGAACACGCTCCAGTCGCGACCGTCCTCGGGCTGCACGAAGCGCAGGCGGCCACGGCAGCCGAGGACGTCGACGGCGCCCAGGCTCGCGAGCTGCACCAGGAAGACCAGGCTCCAGGCCAAGCTCGCGCCGTCGCTCTCGAGCGACGGGAGCACGGGACGCACCAGCAGGAAGACGGCGAGCCCGAACTGCAGCGCGACCAGCGTGCGCGCGAACCAGCGCACGCCCGGCCGCGCGAGCGCATCGCGCAGCGTGTACGCGAGCGCCACTGCCACGATCGCGTACAGCCAGGAGTGGATCGCGGCGAAGGTGGTGACCCAGCCGATCAACCGGAACTTGATGATCTGCTCGTACGTGAAGGGGATGTAGGCGATCAGGCAGTAGAGCGACGTGACCAGCAGGAAGGCGAAGCAGAAGAGCCGCACCAGCCGATCGAGAAGCTGCTTGACGTCCATCGCTTCAGCTCCTCGCCAGCCGCGCACGCCGCGCGACGATGTCGTGGCTACCGGGTCGCAGCTCGAGGACCTTGTCGTAGTACCGGAGCGCATCGGCGGTCCGGTCTTGCTGCTCGGCGATGCCGCCGAGGACGACGTAGAAGTCGGCGTAGCCGGGCGACTTCGCGGTACCCTTCTCGAGGAAGCGCTTGGCCTCCTCGAGCTTGCCCTCCGAGCGTCGCACGAGCCCGGCCAGGAGGAGGCCGTCGACGTTCTCGGGCCAGCGCTCGAGCACCTCGTCGAGGTCGCGCCTGGCGCGCTCGAGCTGCCCCTGGCGCAGGTGGACGCGGCCCATCCCGATCCGCAGGTCGGCGTACTCCGGAGCCGCCTCGAGGCCACGCCGGTAGAGATCCTCCGCTTCGGCGAATCGACCGCTGGCCTCGTACGCCTTGCCGACCCAGAACAGCGAGTCGGGCTCCTTCGGGTCGATCGCCAGGCAGTGCTCGAAGGCGCGCAGCGATTCGGCGCTGAGAGCGGCCTCCTGGTAGGCCTGCCCGATGCGCGGACAGGCCTCGATCGGCGTCGGCGAGACGAGGAGATACTTCTCCCAGAAGGCGGCCTCGCTACCGGGATCGCCGAGCTCACGCTCGATGGTCGCGAGCTGGTACAGATAGATGTGATTCTGCGGATAGGCCTCGTGCAGGCGCCGGGTGATGTCGCGCGCGCCGGCGAAGTCGCGTGCGCCGAGGAGGGTACGGCTCTGATCGAGCAGCGCACGCGACTCTTCGACCGAGAGCGACCCCGGTCCGCTCGCGGAGCTCTCGAGCGCGACCGGCTGCACGAAGAGCGTCCAGTAGTAGAGCGCCAGCACCGCGAGGGAGGCGACGATCTGCAGCAGCGACTTCTCCATGGCCGGCCTCAGAAGCGGTAGGAGAGGCCGAACCCGAGGGTGAATCGGTTCAGCAAGTCTCCGCTCAGCTGCTCGTCGCGCGCGTAGCCGGCCTCGACGCCTACCTCCCAGTGCGGTCCGAGCGTCTTCACGGCCTCGAACAGGGCGGTGTCGGAGTCCAGCAGCTCGACCTGCCCGAGCGACAAGAGCTCGGGCGCCGTTCCGTGGCCGTAGCGCAGGCCGACCCAGTCGGTGCCCTCGCCGAAGTAGCGCCGGAAGCCGGCCTGGAACGATTGCGAGGTTCCGACCGAGTCGGGTGTCAAGTAGACGCGGCCCCACAGGAGCCAGTCGCCCAGATACTTGGCGAGGTACGCCGTGTAGATGTCGACCGGGTCCGAGAAGCCGAGCCGCCGGTAGCCGGCCGAGATCTCGAAGCTCCACGGCAGCGCCTGATAGATGTCCCCCGCGGCACGATAGCTCGGATAGAGATTGCCGTCGGGCGAGAAGCCGGCGAGCAGGAAGAGATAGGTCCCGGGCCGGATGCGCGGATAGGCCTCGAGCTCGAACTGGTCCGAGTGGGTTTCGAACCGCACCGCATGCCAGTACTTGACGAGCACCGAGCCGTACTGGGTCTCGCGCTTCAAGCTCACCGCGATCTCGTTCCAGGGCTCACGCTCCTTGTCGAAGAGATCGAGCGTGTAGTAGAGGCGCGCCGTCCACAGGCGCCGGCTGTCGAGGATCGAGTCGCGCAGGTCGCGTGCGAGCGCATCGCCGGGATCGATCCGCAGCGCGCGGTCGAGGTCGGCCAGCGCGTCGCTGTCGTGCCGGAGCTCGCGTTGCGCCTTGGCATGGAGGTAGAGGAGCGTGGTGTCGTCGGGGCGGCCGAGCAGCGCGTTGCGCCCGAGCTCCTCGGCGCGGAGCGCCTCCCCGGACCAGAGCTCGACGCGGATCAGCGCCGGCAGCGCGTCTCCGTGATCTGGTCGCCCGGCGAGCACCTGCTCGAGCTCCTGTCGTGCCGCCGGATAGTCGCCCTCCCACGACAGCACGCTGCCGAGGAGCACGCGGGCGTCGCTGTCGTCGGGGTCCTTCGCGAGGTGCTCGCGCAGCAGCGCGATCGCCGCCGCCTTCTGGTCGCTCGTCGCCAGCGCGCGCGCCCGACCGACGACGTCTCCCTCCGCGGCGGCAGCATCCACCGGCGCGGCGTCGCCGGCGGCGAACGCGAGCCCTGCCGCGAGAAGCGCTGCGCCGAGCACCAGTACGCCGAAGGCGGGTGCCACCCTCGCCGTGCGGATCATGCAGACGCCGCCCTGCGATCCGTGTGGTGGATCGCCTGGCGCTCGATCCGCCCCCAATGCCCCTTGCGGCGCAGCACGTTGATCGAGGCGAAGGCGCGGCGCGCGGTGAGCAGCTGTCGGTAGCCGAGATACTCGAGCACCGACGCGCCGATCATCTTGACGAGATCCGCGGTGCGCGCGTAGCGCCGGAACAGCAGGTCGTCGAGGATCAGCGCCGTGACCGACAGGACCATCCCGAAGAGCACGGCCAGGAGGAGGAACAGGAAGACGAACGGCCCGTTCAGATGGCCGGTGAGCCAGAGGATCGGCAGCAGCAGGTAGCCGGCGGTCTCGATCAGCGGGCCGAGCGCCTCGAACAGCACGTAGAACGGGAAGCCGATCAGTCCGACCGCGCCGTAGCGCGGGTTCAGGAACATGCGGCGGTGCATCCACAGGCTCTCGAGCAACCCGCGCTGCCAGCGGTCGCGCTGCCGGAGCAGCGATCGCCAATCCGCCGGAATCTGCGTCCAGCAGACCGGATCGGGCACGAAGACGACGCGGCCGTGCTGCTTCAAGCGACGGGTCTCACGGTGCAGCCGCACCACGAGCTCCATGTCCTCGCAGACCGTGTCGGTCCGGTAGCCGCCCACGGCCAGCACGGGACCCTTGCGGAACAGTCCGAACGCGCCGGAGATGATGAGCAGGCAGTTCATCTTGGCGAGCGCCGTCCGCCCGGCGAGAAAGCCACGCACGTACTCGAGCGACTGGCAGAGCAGCATCGGCGTGCCCGGCGCGCGGGCCTCGATCACCTCGCCGTGCGCGACCAGCGAGCCGTTCAGCACGCGAACGATACCGCCCGAGGCGATGATGCGGTCGTCCTCGGCGAACGAACGCGCCACGCGGAGCAACGCATCCGACTCGAGCAGGGAATCGGCGTCGATCGAGCAGAACAAGGGATAGGTGGAGACGTTGATCCCCGCGTTGAGGGCGTCGCTCTTGCCGCCGTTCTCCTTGTCGATGACGATCAGGTTGGGGTGCTCGAGCGAGCGAAAGACCGCGAGCACCGGCTTGGTCTCGATCGACACCCGTGTCGCCGGCGGTACCTCGACCAGAGCGAAGGCGCGCTTGAGGCAGTCGATGGTGTCGTCCGTCGAGCCGTCGTTGATCACCACGACCTCGAACTCGGGGTAGGTCGACGTGAGCAGCGACTGGACGTTCGCGATCACGGTGCCGCGCTCGTTGTGTGCCGGCACCAGGATGGAGACCGGGAGGTACGACGAATCGGAGAGCAGCGCGCGCAGATCGCCGCGCCAGACGCGCTGCCGGTAGCGGCGCAGGTCGTAGAAGGACACGATGGTGAAGGCGAGGTAGGTCGAGTTCAGGACGAGGAAGTAGGCGAGGACGATGTGCTCGGCGGCGAAGAGGATCCGCTCCACCGTCAGCACGTGGCCACCGTTTCCGGGCTAGCCGCGACCGCTTCGACGTTGGGCTCGACGGTGGTCGCCCGCAGCGTGGCCAGCGCCGCATACGCGGCGTCGCGGGCGTAGGCGTCGTCTCCGGCGATCGCCGTACGCAGGATCGCGAAGCCCGGCTCGCCGTCCCGCGACAAGCTGCGCGCGGCGTTCGACCGCACCCACCAGCTCGGATCGGTCAGGCACGTGCCGAGCGCGAGCAACGTCGTCGGGGTCTTCGGCAGCGTTTCGAGTCCCCGTGCCGCCGCCGCGCGGACGAACCAGTCGGGATCGGTGAGCAGTTGCACGAGACTCGGCGTGCTCGCGAGGTCGCGCAGCTTACCCGCGAAGCGGGCGGCCGAGGCGCGCAGCTCGGGATCGCCGGCGGTGAGGCGAGCCCGGATCTCCGGAATGGCGATGCTCGACCGCGCATGACCGAGGGCTTCGATGGCGAGCTTCTCCTCAGCAGGGTTCAGCGTCGCTCGTTGGAGGAGCCCACAGAGCTGCGCCGGCGCGACCAGCGCGAAGCGCGCGTAGAACGATCGCCGCCAGCCGAGGTTCTGGGTGGTCTCGCCGACGTAGGACGCGACGGCAACGCGGATCGATTCGTCGCGGCCGTCGGACAGGAGACCGTCGCGGGCCGCGCGCCGCACCTCCCACTCGCGGTCGCCGAGGGCATTCTGCAACGCGTCGCGCGCACCGTCCCCGCCACACTCGCCGAGATGGCGAATGGCGGTGCGACGTCGCGCGGTGTTCCTCGAGCTGGCGAGGCGTTGCAGCTTGCCGACCTCGCCGATCGATTCCAGGGCGGCGGTGATGGCCTTGGCACGGTCACCCGCGATGTCGTTGCGCGCGCGCCGGAGAACCTCTCCGACGGCGTCGCCACCGAAGCGCCTGGCCGCGAGCGCGGCCAGGCTGCAGAGCTCCTCGCCGTCGATGATCGCCGCAGCCAGCAGCACCAAGGCCTCGTCGGCGCGCCGCTCCCGGCGTACGCGGACGGCCTCGCTCACCGCGTGGTGGATCACGAGTGCGATGCACGAGGTGAAGGCGATTGCTCCCAGGAGCAGCGTGCCGAGCAAGAGGAGCGTGGTCGAGGCCGACGTCAAGTTACCCCTCGTCGCGCGGTCGCTGTATCCGATCGTCGACGAGGGCGGCGAGCCGGCGGACGCGGTCGACCAGCTCGGCCGGTGCGAAGGGCTTGACGAGGTAGTCGTCGGCGCCGTCCCGTCGAGCGCGCTCCGCGATATCGGCCTGCGCGTGACCGCTCAGCACGAGGATCCGCACCTGGGCGCCCGCCAGATTGCGGCGGACGATGCGGAGGACCTCGAGGCCGTCCCGCCGGGGCATGTTGATGTCGAGGATCATGACCCGTGGGCGGTGGCGCTCCATCTCCTCGAGCGCCGATTCGCCATTGGTCGCACGCACGACGGCGAAGCCCGCACGGCGCAGAACCTCCGCGGTCAGAAGGGCGGTGACGTTGTCGTCCTCCGCGATCAAGATCGGCGGCTCGTGCGCATCACCGTCGGGTGGCGTGTTCGCCCTGGTCGAAGCTCTCTCCACCGTCCCAGCATCGACGGGTTCGGGCGAATTCTTTAGGCACGCGCCGGGCAGACCCGTACTCGGACGGCATGCGCCGATGCACCATGGCGCGTGCTGGCGCGATTGGTCGCCGAGAAAGAATCTGTCGTTTCGCTGATCGGGGCTTGCGCAGGGATTGCCCCGCAGTTAGCTTCGCCAGGCCATGTCGTTCAGCGCGTTCTGTTGTTGCCCCCTCGAGAGGAACGAGACCACTCGTGCCTGGGGCTGCGCTGTGCGCATCGCCGGCTGAACCGTCGGCGCATCGACGACACGGATCGGACCAAAAGGCCCGGGGGTTTCACCCTCGGGCCTTTTTGCATTTGCGCGGTGCGCACCGAGACCAACGAGAGATTCAGGCAGATCGAAACGTGAAGCAGAGCGACCACATCCGAGAGCGACGCAACCGGCGGTTGTGGCGGCTCTTCCATACCTGCCTCTGTAGCGCCTCCTGACGCGGCCGCGCCTTCTTCGCGCCGTCGCTGCTCGTTCCCCAGTTCCTTTTTTCGTCGTCGATCAACGACGGCCGGAGCCACACCTGCGCCTGCCGCCACAGGAGAGAACCATGCGCCGCAAGAAAGAATTCAGACTCACGTTGTTCAAGCTGACGATCGCGTTCGTGGGCGCCGTCGGCTTTGCCTACGCCGCCGCGGCTGCCGAATCACAGGCGCTGCTGAACGTCTCGTACGACCCGACGCGCGAGCTGTGGCGGGAGCTCAACTCCGCGTTCATCCCGCAGTACGCCGCGAAGACCGGCGTCGACCTGATCATCAAGATGTCGCACGGCGGCTCGGGCAGCCAGGCTCGATCGGTGGTCGACGGTCTCGAAGCAGACGTCGTGACCATCGCGATTCCGTCGGACACCGACGCGATCGTCAAGGCCGGCCTGATCGACGCCAACTGGCGCGAGCGCCTGCCGAACAACGGCAGCGCCTACAACAGCACCATCGTTTTCGTCGTCCGCAAGTACAATCCGAAGAGCATCAAGGACTGGCCCGATCTGGTCAAGCCCGGCGTCGAGATCATCACGCCGAACCCGAAGACCTCGGGCAACGGCCAGCTCTCGCTGTGGGCGGCGTGGGGATCGGTCACGCAGCGCGGCGGCTCCGACGCCGACGCGGCGAAGTTCGTCACGCAGCTCTACGAGCAGGTTCCCGTGCTCGACGCGGGCGCACGCGGCTCGACCACGACGTTCGTGCAGAAGCAGATCGGCGACGTTCACCTGACGTGGGAGAACGAGGCGCATCTCGAGGTCAAGGAGTCGGGCGGCGAGGTCGAGATCGTGTACCCACCGATCAGCATCCTGGCCGATCCGCCGCTCGCCTGGGTCGACGCCAACGTCAAGCGACACGGCACCGAAGCCGCGGCCAAGGCGTACCTCAAGTTCCTCTATACGCCGCAGGGCCAGGAGATCATCGGCAAGCACTTCTACCGCCCGATCAACCCGGCGATCCTGCAGAAGTTCGCCGGCACGCTGCCGCCGATCGAGCTCTTCCCGATCACCGTGCTGGCGAAGGACTGGTCGGCCGCCAAGGACCGCTTCTTCGGCGAAGGGAAGATCTTCGACACCATCTACAAGCCGAAGTGATTGCAGGTCCCGTCACTCGCAACTGAGCGGAAGGGAGCAACCCGTGCTCGACGTCAATCGGCGAATCCTCCCCGGCTTCGGACTCTCCCTGGGGTATTCGCTGCTCTACATGAATCTCCTGGTCTTGATCCCGATCCTGGCGATCGTGATCAAGTCCTCGGAGCTCACCTGGGCAGAGTTCAGCGCCGCCGTCTTCAACGGGCGCGCCATCGCGGCCTACCAGCTGACGATGGGCGCCTCGTTCGTGGCGGCGATCATCAACCTCGTGATCGGACTCCTCGTCGCCTGGGTGCTCGTCCGATACAAATTTCCTGGCAAGCGGATCCTCGACGCCCTGGTCGACCTGCCGTTCGCGCTGCCCACCGCGGTCGCGGGGCTGGTCTACTCGAGCCTGTACGTGAAGAGTGGCTGGCTCGGACAGTTCCTCGTTCCGCTCGGCTTCCAGGGCTCCTACTCGAGGACCGCGGTGGTGCTGGTGCTGACCTTTGTCAGTTTTCCGTTCGTCGTGCGGACGGTGCAGCCGGTGATCGAGGATCTCGACTCCGACGTGGAAGAGGCCGCCGCGTGCCTCGGCGCGAACCGCCTGCAGACCTTTCGCCGCGTCATCCTGCCGACGATCACGCCGGCCTTGATCACCGGCTTCGCGCTCGCCTTCGCGCGTGCGATCGGCGAGTACGGCTCGGTCGTCTTCGTCTCCGGCAACATGCCGTACAAGACGGAGATCGCCCCGGTGCTGGTGGTCTCGAACCTCGAGGCGTTCGCCTACAAGCAGGCCGCGGCCGTCGCCGTGGTCCTGCTCGCGATGTCGTTCACGGCGCTGTTCACGATCAACCTCCTCGAGCGCTGGAGCAGGAGGAAGTATGCTTGAGGCAGGCGCAGGTACGAAGTCACGACACGGCTACGAGGACCCTGCTCCGGTGCGCTGGCTCCTGATCGGTCTCGCGTTCACCGTGATGACGGTACTGGTCGTCATTCCGCTGGCGAACGTGTTCTACGAGGCCTTCGCGAAGGGCGTCGACGTCTACTGGCACAACCTCTTCGAGGACGAGGACACCTGGCTCGCAATCCTCCTGACGCTGAAGGTCGCGCCGGTCGCAGTGCTCTTGAACGTGCTCTTCGGCCTTGCGGCAGCATGGGCGATCGCGCGCTTCCGCTTCCCAGGCCGCGCGCTGGTGACGTCGCTCATCGACCTGCCGTTCGCGGTGTCGCCGGTGGTGGCGGGTCTGCTCTTCGTCCTGATCTTCGGCTTGCAGGGCTACCTCGGGCCGTGGCTGCGCGAGGAGAACATCAAGGTCATCTTCGCGTGGCCCGGTCTGGTGCTCGTAACGACCTTCGTGACCTTCCCGATCGTCGCGCGCGAGCTGATCCCCTTGATGGAAGCGACCGGCTCCGACGAGGAGGTCGCGGCGGTGAGTCTGGGCGCGCGCTGGTGGAGCCTGTTCTGGCGCGTCACCCTGCCCAACGTAAAGTGGGGCATCCTCTACGGGGTCATCCTCTGCAATGCGCGCGCGATGGGCGAGTTCGGCGCGGTAGCCGTGGTCTCGGGGCGCATCACGGGTGAGACCGACACCATGCCGCTCCGCGTGGAGAAGCTCTTCCAGGAGTACAACCTGCCGGGCGCCTTCGCGGTGGCCTCGATCCTGACCATGCTCGCCCTGATGACCCTGATCCTCAAGGTCACCCTCGAGTGGCGCACGCGGCGCGAGCTCGAGGAGGCTGCGCGCTCGCGGAACGCGAGGAGCGAGGCTGAGCCGAGCGACGAGGCCCATCGGTGCGCAGCACCGGGGGCGAAATCAATCAGGAGTGCTGCATGAGCATCACGGCAAAGAACATCACCAAGCGCTTCGGCTCCTTCACGGCGCTGGACAACGTCAGCCTGGAAGTCGGCGGCGGCGACCTGGTCGCCGTGCTGGGACCTTCTGGCTCGGGCAAGTCGACCTTGCTGCGCATCATCGCCGGCCTGGAGCTGCCCGACGAAGGGTCGGTGCTCTACCACGCCGACGACGTCACCGACTCGCACGTGCGCGAGCGCAACGTCGGCTTCGTGTTCCAGCACTACGCGCTGTTCCGGCACATGAACGTGTTCGAGAACGTCGCGTTCGGCCTGCGCGTCCGGCGCTGGCCCAAGGACAAGATCGACCACCGAGTCAACGAGCTCATCCGGCTGGTGCAGCTGGAAGGCCTGGGAAGGTCCCTCCCCTCCCAGCTTTCCGGGGGGCAGCGCCAGCGCGTGGCACTGGCCCGCGCGCTGGCGCCGTCACCCAAGGTGCTGTTGCTCGACGAGCCCTTCGGGGCACTCGACGCGAAGGTACGCACCGAGCTGCGGCAGTGGCTGCGGCGCCTGCACGAGGAGATCCACGTCACCAGCCTGTTCGTCACGCACGACCAGGAGGAGGCCTTCGAGGTCGCCGATCAGGTCGTGGTGATGAACCAAGGCAAGATCGAGCAGGTCGGCACGCCCGGGGACATCTTCGAGCATCCCTCGAACCCGTTCGTCATGGACTTCCTCGGCGACGTGAACGTGTTCCACGGCCGTGTCGAGGGCGGCCGCGTCAAGCTGGGCGATCTGGAGGTCGACTACCCGGATCAGCCCCATCAGGAGGGTCTCTCGGCGACTGCCTTCGTGCGCTCGCACGAGCTCGAGATCTCGCGCTCGTGGAATGGGCGGGGATCCGCTCTGAAGGCTGCCGTGGTGCAGGTGAATCCCGCACGCGGCGTGGTGAAGGTGCGGCTCATCGCCGCCGACTTTGGCCTCGCGCTCAACGTCGACGTCGGCTGGGAGCGATTCGCCGAGCTGCGGCTCAGCGTCGGCGACGACGTCTACGTGGCGCCGCGCCGCGTCCGCGTCTTCGTCGAAGACTACGCGATTTAGGCATGACAACATGAGGAAGGGAGGAATCTGCCATGGGGACCAAGCAAGGGGTGGCGAGATCCACGGTCCACTACGAGCCCGAAGATCGCGAGGACGACGCGATCGAGCGCATCAAGGCTGCATTGCACGGACTGCGCTACGGCGCGGTGACGGCGCTCGTCCAGGACGGCGTGGTCGTGCTGGTCGAGCGCACCGAGAAGATGCGCTTGCAGCGGCGGGTGAGCCCGGCCTAGCGCCGCCCCTGGCCGTCCACTGCCCACCCGAGCACCGGGAGGCAGAACCGAGAACTCCAGAGCGCTGCTGACCGGACCGACCGGAGGCACGCAATGCCCGAAAAAGAGGAGCATTACGATGTCCATACGGTCGATCGGAAAGAAGTGGGCGGCCGGCCTGATCGTGGCCGGCCTCCTTCTCCAGCAACCGCTCGTCGCGGCGGCGCAGTCGCGCGACGACCTCGAGAAGCGCATCCAGGACCTCGAGCGCAAGCTCGAGAAGCTCGAGCGCCTGCAGGGCGAAGGCGTCGCAGTTCCGTCAGGCAAGAAGAGGATGCAGACGACCACCACGACCGTGCTGGCGCCAGCAGAACCGGCCGGGCCGCCGCCGCTCGAGCCGCACGAGATCAAGGCGCTCGTGCGGGACGAGATCAAGAAGACCAAGCCGATCGCCGGCTGGAAGGACGGCTTCTTCCTCGAGTCCCCCGGCGGCGACTTCAAGATGAAGCTGCGTGGCTACATCCAGGCGAACGCGCGCTGGTTCCCGAACACCTCGGGTGACACCGACGTGAGCAGCTTCTACCTCCGCCGGGTACGTCCCATCGTCGAAGGCACGCTCTTCAAGTACTTCGACTACAAGATCATGCCCGACTTCGGCGGCACTGGCGGGACGACCATCACGCCGTCCATCCAGGATGCCTACGCGGACGTCAAGTACTGGCCGTACGCCAGGTTCCGCGCCGGCAAGTTCAAGGAGCCGTTCAGCCTCGAGCGTCTGCAATCCGGCGCCGACATGCTGTTCATCGAGCGCTCCATCTCGAACTACCTGGCACCGAACCGCGATGTCGGCTTCATGCTGCACGGCGACGTCTTCGAGAACGGCCTCCTGAACTACGAGCTCGGCATCTTCAACGGGGTCGTCGACGGCGGCTCCACCGACGGCGAAGCGAACTCCGACAAAGATTTCGCCGGGCGAGTCTTCGCCCACCCATTCGCCACCACCGACTGGTCGTTCGCCAAGGCCTTCGGCGTCGGCTTCGCCGGAACCTACGGCAACGACTCCGACGACCCGATCGACGGGACCCGCGTCCGGACCGACGGCCTTTCGACGATCTATCGCCTCGCCACCGGCACGCTGGGCAACGGCATCCACAGCCGCTTGTCGCCGCAGTTCTACTACTACTGGGGACCGTTCGGGATGATGGGCGAGTACATCTGGTCCGACCAGTCCGGAACGCTCACCGACGAGGACGACGACACGACGACCAAGGGCCGGTTCACCAACGATGGTGGCTTCCTGCAGGCCTCCTGGGTCATCACGGGTGAGGACGCAGCGTACAAGCGCGTCGTTCCGATCAATAACTTCGATCCGGCGAACGGTCACTGGGGAGCGTTCGAGGTCGCGTTCCGTGGCTCGACGGTGGGCCTCGGCAGCGAGGCGTTCGAGCAGGGCTTCGCGAGCGCCAACAGCTCGGTCACCAACGCGACCGCGTACACCGCGGGCCTGAACTGGTACCTCAACAATGCCTTCAGCTTTCAGGTCAACTACACGCGCACGGCGTTTGACGGGCTGATCACCATCGACGGCGGAAAGCGCAGCCGGGAGGACGTGCTGCTCGCCGAGTTCCAGATCGCGTACTGATCACCAACGAGGGGGCGCCGCCCCCTCGCGTGCAGGAGGCGGTGCCGGTCGATCGGTGGAGCAGGAGGTACAGAGAAAGGAGGAAGGGCGCTGCCTCGCGCGTCAGGCGCGCGCCAGCCAGCCCTGCTCGACCGGGGTCGGCGTGTGGCCGGCGAGGCGGGTGTTCAAGCGGCGGCGCGCTTCGGTCTGGCGGCCGCAGTCGAGCAGGCCGACGACGTATGTTTGACGAAAGAGGTCGTTCTGGGCGTCACTGCCCCCGGCGCAGGCCAGCTCGGGCAGGATCGGCTCGAGCAGCACGCTGCAGCGGCCCGGCTCGCCGGCGGCGAATGCGGCGCAGGCGGTGACCAGGGGCACGCCGACGTCGCGAAACACGCGCGCCGCAGCACCTGTCTGGCGAAAGGCGTGCTCGCGCAGCTTCGCGAGCGCGTCCTCGACGACCTCGTCGTAGCCGGCACGGGTGAGCGCGTAGGCGTAGTGGGCGTTCAGGAAGGGGAAGAGTTGCTCCCCTGCGCGCTCGACGAGGTGGGGTGCGAGCTCGCGCCACTCGTCGTCGCGCCGCTGCCCGGCGAGCTCGACGCGCCACAGCAGCGAGATTGCGTCGACGTGTTCGAAGACCGAGTCGGGCTCGAAGCCGGCGATCGCCTCGCGATAGATCCGCAGCGCGCTGTCGACGTCCTCGTTGGCGAGGTGCAGCAGCGCCAGATGCCACGAGTTGTGGCTGCGCGTTGCCTGGGTGTTGCGCTGCCACGTGGGCTCGAGCTCGGCGAGCAGCGCGAGACCTTCGTCGATGCGGCGCTGGTTCAGGAACAGATGCGCGAGCGCGTGGTGTGCCCAGGGCGTGTAGAGCTCGAGCTCGATCGCGCGCCGCGCGGTCGCCTCGGCACGCTCGTCGTGACGGCACATGCCGAGCGCGAAAGCGTGCATGGCGAGGAACGCTGGCTGGTCGGCGTTCACATCGGCGATGCGCTCCATGAAGCGCAGGTGGCGGCGGTAGTCCGGCGCCTCGTAGAACAGGCACTCGGCGATCTTCGCCGCGACCAGATCGCGCGGCCAGTCGGCGGCGATGCGCTCGTGCAGCGCGAGCGCGGTCTGCATGTCGTTGCGCGACCATGCCAGCAGCGCGTCGACCAGCAGGCTCTCGCGTGCCGTGCTGCCCGCGCTCGATGCGGACGCCTGCTCGAGCAGCGGCACCGCGGTGCGCTCGATCTCGACGCGCGACTGCGAGTACAGCGTCATCGCCGCGGCATACGCCTGCGCGAGCGCGCAATCTGGGTGCTCGCGCGCCACCTCGACGATGCTGGCCGCCCCGTTCCGGGCGGCCAGGAACTCCACCGCGAAGCGGTCGAGATCGCGAGCGAGCTGCTCGGATTCGGTCGAGATCTGGTGGCCGTTGCGATCGTGCTTCATGACGAGCTGCCCCTCGAACATCGGAGCGAGGTCCCCCGGACCTTAGCGGACAGGAGCCCCCACGGGTCCTCGTGCCCCCTCCATGCAAGGCCGGGCCCCACCGGAAGACGGGCAGAAGGGACGCTCATCGCCCAAGGAACGTTCAGCGCCTGCTCGCCCGTGAGGCAGCATCGGCCGGCCGGATCCTGCGCGGCGACGTGCGCCGCGCGTTTCACGCCCGCCGCGCGGGGCATGGCGATTGCTGCGGGCCGAGGCGGTCCCAGCATGGCGGAAACACATCCGATCGACCCGCACCAGAAGGCGCTCGCCGTCAATCTCGACCAGCGCCGCTACGGTACGTTCGCCGAGATCGGTGCCGGACAGGAGGTCGTGCGCTGGTTCTTCCGCGCCGGCGGCGCTGCCGGGACCATCGCCAAGAGCATCTCGGCGTACGACATGACGGTCAGCGACGCGATCTACGGCCGCGGCGAGCGCTACGTCTGCCGCGAGCGCCTGGAGCGCATGCTCGAGTACGAGCACGGCTTGAATCTCGAGCGCCTGCGCGAGCGCCGTGGCAACACCACGGCGTTCTTCGTCTTCGCCGACACCGTCAAGGCGCGCGGCTTCAGCGGATCGAGCGAGTGCCACGGCTGGCTCGGGGTGCGCTTTCAGTCGCATCCGCGCGACGCCGACAGCCAGATCCTCATCCACGTCAACATGCTCGACCGCGAGAAGGAGGCGCAGCAGGAAGCGCTCGGGATCGTCGGCGTCAACCTGGTCTACGGCGCCTGCTTCCTCTACCACGAGCCCGAGCTCTTCGTGGAGTCGTTGCTCGACAGCTTGTCGACCGAGCGCATCGAGATCGACATGGTCGAGCTCTCCGGCATCGAGTTCCGGCACGTCGACAATCGCGTCATGAGCCTGAAGCTGGTGCAGCTCGGACTCACCGGGGCGGCGATGTTCTCCGCCGACGGGGCAGTCCTGCAGCCTTCCGAGGTGCTCTACAAGAAGCCGGTCCTGGTCGAGCGTGGCAGCTTCCGTCCGGTGACGCACGTCAACGTCGACATGATGGAGTGCGCACTGGCGAAGTTCGCGCGCGAGCCCGACGTCGAGGGCAGCGCCGTGGTCCCGATGATGGAGATCACGATGCGCAACCTGATGTCGACCACCGGATCGGGAACGATCGACGTGCACGACTTCCTCGCACGCGCCGACGTGCTCGCGGCGAGCGGAATGACCGTGCTGATCTCGGACTACTTCGAGTACTACCGGCTCGCGGCGTATCTGGCGCGCAACACCAGCCGCAAGCTCGGCGTGGTGATGGGTGCCGGCAGCCTGCGCGAGCTGTTCGACGAAGCAGTTCTACGCCAACCTGGACGGCGGCATCCTGGAGTCGTTCGGCCGCCTGTTCAAGAACGACCTGAAGCTCTTCGTGTACCCGCTGATGGATCAGAAATCGGGCGAGCTGACCACGGTGCAGAATCTCGAAGTCGCGGCGCGGCTGCGCAAGCTCTTCGAGTATCTGGTCGACCGCGGCTGCATCGAGCAGCTCGAGACCTTCAACCCCGACTATCTGCGCATCTTCTCGCGCGACATCCTGAAGAAGATCAAGTCGTCCGATCCGTCCTGGGAGACCATGGTGCCGACCGGCGTCGCCGACATCATCAAGCGCAACGCCTTCTTCGAATACCATCCGGCGAGCTGAACGCAGCTCAGCCGCTGTTGCGCAGGCCGGAGGCGATGCCGTTGATGGTGAGGTGGATCGCGCGGCGGATGCGCGGGTCCGAGGCGCCGCCGCGGTAGCGGCGCAGCAGCTCGAGCTGCAGGTGGTTGAGAGGATCGAGGTACGGCAGGCGGTCGCGGATGGTGCGCGCCAGCACGGGGTTGGCGTCGAGGAACTCGCGCTGGTCCGTGACCGCGAGCAGCGCCTGGCGCGTGCGCCGGAACTCGGCGTCGATGCGGGGAAACACCTCGCCCGTGAGCGCGCGGTCGGTGACCAGGGTCGCGTAGCGGGCGGCGATCGCGATGTCGGTCTTGGCGAGCACCATGTCCATGTTGCCGAGCAGCGCGCGGAAGAAGGGCCACTCGCGGTACATGCGGCGCATCAGCTCGAGTCCGGCCTCGTCCTCGCTGCGCAGGTAGCGTCGACCGCGGATCCGAAGCCGTACCAGCCGGGCAGCAGGGTCCGGCTCTGCGCCCAGCCGAAGACCCACGGGATCGCGCGCAGGTCCTCGATGCGATCGGACGCGCTGCGTGACGCCGGCCTGCTGCCGATGTTGAGCTCGACGATCTCGCCGATCGGCGTCGCCTCGCGAAAGTACTGCGGGAAGCCGGGCGTCTCGTAGACCAGGGCGCGATACGCACGGAACGCCTCCACGCTGAGCTGATCCATGAGCTCGTGGTAGCGCGCCAGCTCGGCCGCAACCGGCTCGCGGGCGAGCAGGCTCGCCTCGAGCGTTGCCGCGACCAGGGTCTCGAGGTTGCGCCGTCCGATCTCGGCGTCGGCGCACTTGCTCGCGATCACCTCGCCCTGCTCGGTCAAGCGCAGCTGGCCGCCGACGCTGCCGCTCGGCTGGGCGAGGATCGCCTCGTGGCTCGAGCCGCCGCCGCGGCCGACGGTGCCGCCGCGGCCGTGGAACAGGCGCAGCCGTACGCCGTGTCGCGCGAACACGCGCACCAGCTCGGTCTCGGCCTTGTACAGCTCCCAGCTCGACGTCAAGTAGCCGTCGTCCTTGTTGCTGTCCGAGTAGCCGAGCATGACCTCCTGCACGCCGTCGCGCGAGTCGAGCAGGCTGCGGTAGGCGGGGTAGCCGAACAGGCGGTCCATGATCGCGCCGCAGCCGCGCAGATCCTCGATGGTCTCGAACAAGGGCACGACGTCGAGCGTGAGCTGTGCCGCGTCGGCTGCGCCGCCGTGGTCCGCGGCCTGCGACCCTGACGGCCGCAGCAGCCCGGCCTCCTTGAGCAGCAGGCTGACCTCGAGCAGGTCGCTCGTCGACGGTGCGCTCGTGCACCGCGCTGTGCTGGCGCACGTCGAGCGACGCCAGGTGGAAGCCGAAGGTGCGTGCCGCGTAGCGCAGCCTGCGCAGCCTGCCGCGCGCGATCAGGGCCGAGGCGCTGCGCAGCGATTGGTCGACGACGTCCAGATCGCGCACGAACTCGTTGCAGTCCGCGTAGGGCTCGGCCGCTGGTCCGAGCGCTGGCCGGGTCACCGCGTGGCCGAAGGCCTCGGCCGTTGCCGCGAGCCGCGCGTAGATCCCGACCAGTGCGCGGCGGTAGGGCTCGTCGGCGCGGTGCGGCGAGTGGTCCGGGGACGCGTCGGCGAGCGCCGCCAGCGCGGGCGAGATGCCGACGGCGTCGCTCGACAGGCTCAGCTCGGCGCCGAGCTGGTGTGTCTCCGCCAGATAGTGCTCGAGCGCGAGTGCCGATTGCCGCGCCGCGGCGTGGTGCAGCGTTTCCGCGGTGACGAAGGGGTTGCCGTCGCGGTCGCCGCCGATCCAGCTACCGATGCGCAGGAACGGCGGCAGGGTCACGGCGTGCCGCGCGGAGCCGTCGTCAGCGCCCGGGGCGATCTCGGCCAGCAGGTCCTCGAGCTGCGCGTAGATCGCGGGCGTTTCGCGCAGGAAGGTTCGGCGGTGGTAGTCGAGCGCGTTCTCGATCTCGTCGGCGACCGTGATCCGCGCCGGTCGCACGAGCCGCGTCTGCCAGACCGTCAGCACCGCGCGCTGCAGCGCCTCGTCGTTCGCGCGCTGCTCCTCGGGGGTCAGGCCGAGCCGGTCGCGCCGGGCGAGCAGGCGTGCGATCTCGTGCCGCCGGTCGAGGATGCTCTTGCGCTGCACCTCGGTGGGATGGGCCGTCAGGACCGGCGCGATGCGCGCGTGGCCGAGCACCCGGCAGATCTCCGCCGGTGGCAGACCGGCGTCGTGGATGCGTGCCAGCGCGAGCTCCAGGCTACCTTCCCTCGGGGGCCCGCCCGCGTTCTGGCGCAGGCGCTCCAGCCGGTTCAGGTGCAGATCCTCGGCGATGTTCGAAAGCTGGGCAAACAGCGTCGCCGAGTGCACAGCGACGAGGCTGCTGGCGTCGTCGAGCGTGCCGAGCATGGTCTCGAGCTCGAGCCGCGCCGCGCGGTCCTGCTCGCGGCGGAACCGCAGCGAGGTGCGGCGGATGCTCTCGATCTGGGCGAAAATCGCCTCGCCGGCCTGCTCGCGGACGGTCACACCCAGCAACCCGCCGAGCAGACGAATGTCCTCGCGCAGCGGATCGCTCGTCTCCGTGGGACGCATGTTCCCGATCGGGAGCCAGAACCGTGCCGCAGCGCGCGCGCCCTATCTGAATTCAGCCAGTGCGGCGTCGCGGAAGGCGGCCAGGGTGGCGTCGCGGTAGGCGCTGCGGGGCTCGTTCATCCAGATGAAGTCGGTGAGCTCCCGCTTGCGCGTCGTCAGCAGTCGCAGGCGGCGCCGCGCGACGTACGGAGCCGCGAGCGAGTCCGGCACCACGCCGACCCCGAGGCCGTCGAGGATCAGCTCCAGCACCATGTCGGTGGTGGCCGCCCAGACCTTGACGTCCAGCGGCGGCGGAGCGTCGCCGAGGTGGTGCGCGACCCAGCGCTCGATGAGCGGATCGCTCTGGTAGTAGTCGACCACCGGAGTGTGCGGCAGCTCGCGCGGGTCGAAGCCGGCGCGGAAGAACTTCTTGGCCGCCACCAGCACCAGCTTCTGCTCGAACAGCCGCGTCGACTCGAGGCGCGACGCGCCCTCGCTCGGCGGCTGGAACGAGAACGTGTAGTCGAGCCGGTTCGCGAGCAGCCGGGTGGTCAGGTCGTCCTGCGGCGCGAACACGATGCGCACCGCGACGCGCGGGTGGCGCGCGCCGAAGCGTGCCAGGAAGCCCGCGAAGCGGACGCGCGGAAAGCCGAGGAAGAGGCCGATGCGGACCAGGCCGCGCACCTCGCCGCCCTGGTCGACGAGCTCGTCGACCGTGCGCTGCAGCCCGCTCTGGTAGTCGCGCACGCGCGCGTGCAGCAGGCGTCCGGGACGGGTGAGGACCATCCGTTTGCCGACGCGGTCGAAGAGCTTCAAGCCGAGCGACGACTCGAGCGCCGACACGCTCTGGCTCACCGCCGAGCGCGTTCGCCCGAGCTGCCGCGCAGCACTCGTGATGCCGTCGCCTTCGACCACGGACAGGAAGACCTGCAGTTTGTTCAAGTCGAGATCGTTCAGTTTCACAGGACATCATGCGTAGAAGAGTTAACGTTGCTGATCAATGCTCGAGGCGGTAGCTCTGTCCGGCGTGAGGAGGCGACGGCGATGACGGCACTGACGGTGACGACCAACGGCCACGGCACGGCGGTCGCGGCGCGGACCGCGGCGCACGCGGCCTGCGACGTGATCCTCGACATCGAGGCGATCCGGCTCGACGTGCACCTCGGCTGCCAGGCGGCGGAGCGCGCCCGGCCGCAGGCGGTCGAGATCAAGCTCACCATCCGCTTCGCGACCCTGCCCGCGGCCTGCTGGACCGACGAGCTCGCGGACACCGTCTGCTACGCCGAGCTCGCCACGCTGGCGCGCGAGCACTGCGCGGGCCGGGAGTTCCGCCTGATCGAACGCCTGGCGTTCGAGCTGCACGCCCTGGTGTGCGCACGCTTGCCTGCGGGCGCCCGCCTCGTGCTCACCGTGGCGAAGCTCGCGCCGCCGGTCGCCGAGCTCGAGCGCGGCGTCCGCTTCACCATCGGTGAGCGCTGAACATGGACGCCTATCGCGAGCTGCTCGAGCAGAGCGACCCCGACGTCGCCCGTGCCATCGCCGGCGAGGAAGCGCGCCAGCGCCGCGGCGTCGAGCTCCTCCCGTCGGAGAACTACAGCGACGTCGGCCGCATCGACTTCGACGAGCTGCGCCGCATGGCGCGCGAGACGCGTCCGAAGATCGTGCTCTGCGGCTACACCTCGTACCCGCGCGACCACGACTAGTTCAAGCGTGTCGCGGACGAGGTCGGCGCGATCACCATGGCCGACGTCTCGCACATCGGCGGCCTGATCGCGGCGGGGGGTGATGCGCAACCCCTTCGACGCCGGCTTCGACGTCGTCACCACCACGACGCACAAGAGCCTGCGCGGTCCGCGCGGCGGCCTGGTCCTGTGCCGCAAGAAGCTCGCGCCGGCGATCGACAAGTCGGTCTTTCCCGGGCTGCAGGGTGGTCCGCACCTGCACACCATCGCCGGCATCGCGGTCACCTTGAAGAAGGCGCAGGGGCCCGCGTTTCGCACCTGCGCGGTGCAGGTGCTGCGCAACGCGAAGACGCTCGCCGCGGAGCTGATGGCGCGCGGCGGCGCGCTGGTGACCGGCGGCACCGACAACCACATGATGGTGCTCGACACGGCCTCGAGCTTCGGCCTCGACGGGCGCGCCGCCGAGCAGGTGCTCGACGCGGTGTCGATCACGACCAACAAGCAGATCATCCCCGACGATCCGAACCCGCCGCTGCGTCCGAGCGGGATCAGGCTCGGCACGCCGGCCGCGACCACGCGCGGCATGGGTGAGGAGGAGATGCGCCTGCTCGCCGGCTGGATGGTCGGGGCGCTGCGCTCGCCGCGGGAGCATGCGCTGCTCGAGCAGATCCGCGCGCGCGTCGAGCAGAAGTGCGCACGCTTCGCGGTTCCGGGGCTCGAGCCGCCCAGGGCCGCGCGCACGGCATAGCGAAGCCCGGGGCGCACGCTCTGGCGATCGGCAACATCGCGCGATTTCGCTCCAGGGTGGGAAATTCGCGAGAGTCGGCAGGGGGTTCTGCCGATAGACGTTGCGTGCACGGGGTCGTGGCAGGTGTTCGTGCGTGGCTGCGCTCTCCCGCGCCGACGGTCGCACCGTGGTACGGCGAGTACCGCGCCGCGCAGCGCGAGGCGACGGTGTTGCGTCTGCAGTACGCGATCGCGGTCGTCCTCCTGCCGGTGATCCTCGCCGCGGTCGCAGACGTCGTCATCATGCACCACAATCTGCTCGAGCGGCGCGCCGCTCTGGGGTCGATCCTCCTCGTTGCCGCTACCTTCGTGAGCCTGGCGCGCATGCGTCTCGGCCGGCAGCACGCGATCGCGCTCGCCGTCGGCTTCAACCTCGCGATCGGGGTCGCATTGCGCTGGATGATCTCGATCGAGCAGAGCGAGCTCGACGTGTTCGTCGGCGCGATCGTGACGCTGCTGGTCGGCAGCGCCGTGATCTACCCATGGGGTGTGCGCGCGCAGAGCCTGGTGTCGATCGCGATCGTCGGGCTCTACCTGAGCGTGCTGTCGCCGGAAGAGGTCACGCAGGCGCGCTACCTGAATATCCTCTCGACGCTGCTGGCCGCGACCGGACTGGCACTGCTCGGCGCGCACCTGACCGACCGCCAGCTGCGGCGCAACCACGAGCTGATGCACGATCTGCGCTGCGCGAGCCGTGCCAAGAGCGAGTTCCTGGCCAACATGAGCCACGAGATCCGCACGCCGATGAACGCCGTCATCGGCATGACGAGCTTCATGCTCGACACGCCGCTCACCCGCGAGCAGCGCGAGTGCGTCGAGACCATCAGCAACAGCGGCGACGGCCTGCTCGGCATCATCAACGACGTGCTCGACTTCTCGAAGATCGAGGCCGGCCAGATCGAGCTCGAGCGCGCGCCCTTCGATCTCCAGGCATGCATCGAGGACGCGTTCGATCTCATGGTCCAGCGCGCGTCGGACAAGGGCATCGACCTGCTCTACCTGTGCGACCAGAGCACGCCGGCGATGCTCATCGGCGACGTGGCCCGGCTGCGCCAGGTGCTGGTGAACCTGCTCAGCAACGCGATCAAGTTCACCACCACCGGCGAGGTGACGGTCGCGGTGTCGTCGTGCGAGCTGCCCGACCTGAGCCGCGAGCTGCACTTCGCGGTGCACGATACCGGCGTCGGGATTCCGGCGGAGACCATGGGCCGGCTGTTCAACGCCTTCATCCAGGGCGACACGTCGACGACCCGGAAGTACGGCGGCACGGGCCTCGGTCTCGCCATCTCCCGGCGCTTCGTCGAGCTCATGGGCGGACGCGTCTGGGTCGAGAGCGTGGTCGGCGTCGGCTCGACGTTCCACTTCACGATCAGCGCCTTCGAGCCGCCGCCCGTTCTGCGCCAGGCGTCGAATCCGCCCCGGCTGCGGCCGGGGCTGCGCGCCCTGGTGGTCGACGACGGCGACACCAGCCGGTTCGTGCTCACGGCGCACCTGGCGGCGATCGGCATCGCGGCGCGCACCACCGCGCACGCGAGCGAAGCGCTCGCCTGGATGCGTGGCGGTGATCGCTTCGACCTGATCCTGCTCGACGCGTCGATCGGCGAGGTCGACCCGGCGGACCTCGTGCGGCGGATCCGCGCGCTGCCCGGCAACACCACGGTCCCGATCGTTCTCCTCGGTACGCTGCGGCACGCGATCACGCTCGGCGCGGAGTGCGCGGACGAGACCCTGGCGACGGTACTGGTGAAGCCCGTCAAGCCGGCGCGCCTGCTGCAGATCGTCGCCGGCATGACCAGCGGCGTCGGGGCCCGCCGCGAGGCCGAGCCGCAGCCGTCCGTCGTGGACGGCAAGCTGGCCGACCGCCTGCCGCTGCGCATCCTGATCGCCGAGGACAACCGCATCAATCAGAAGGTGGCCCTCAAGCTCCTCGAGCGGATCGGCTATCGGGCGGACGTCGCCGCCAACGGAATCGAGGTCGTGAGCGCGCTCGAGCGCCAGACGTACGACGTCGTCTTGATGGACGTCCAGATGCCGGAGATGGACGGGCTCGAGGCGACCCGCGTGATCCGTGAACGCTGGGCACGCGACGCGGCGCCGCGCATCGTCGCGATGACCGCGAACGCGATGCGCGACGATCGTGAGAGGTGCCTGGCGGTGGGGATGGACGACTTCATCAGCAAGCCGGTCGTGCTCTCCCAGCTCGCCAGCGCGCTCGAGCGCTGCGGCCGCAAGAGCGTGGTGCCGCGCGACGGCCAGAGCGCAGCGTAGTCTTCCGCTGCCTTGCCGCTTGGCTTCGCTGGCCGCGCCCTCGTATAACGCGGGCGCGATGGTGGGCTCAGCCGTTTCGGGAAGTGTGGCGCTGCGGGCGCGGTCCGCGATCGTCGGCATCGCCGAGCTGCAGCCGAGCAAGAGCCCGCAAGGCCGCACGCCGCTCGGTCTGATCAGCGAGGTCGCGCTGGCGGCGCTCGCCGATGCCGGCCTCGAGCCCGCCGACGTCGACGGCATCGTCGTCTGCCCGGCGATGATGCAGTACTCGATGCTGTGGCCGTCGGTGGTCGCCGAGCACCTGGGCCTGCGCCCGACCTACCTCGAGTTCGTCGACCTCGGCGGGGCGACCTCGTGCGCGATGGTGGCGCGCGCCGCGGCCGCGATCGCCAATGGCCAAGCGCGCACCGTGCTGTGCGTCAACGGCGACACCTGGGACCCGAAGGGCATGTACCTCAAGCCGCCGCCGCTGTTCTCGCCGCTGCGCGACTTCACCATGCCGTACGGCGCCGCCGGCGCCAATGCGGACTACGCGATGGCAGCGCGTCTGCACATGCACCGCTACGGCACCACCTCGCGCCAGCTCGCCAAGATCGCGGCCGACCAGCGCACCAGCGCGCTCGACAATCCGCTGGCGCTGTTCCACGGCAAGCCGCTCACCGTCGACGACGTGCTCGCGTCGGCGATGGTGTGCGATCCGCTGCACCTGCTCGAGGTCGTGATGCCGTGCACTGGCGCGGAAGCGATCGTGCTCACCTCGGCCGAGCGCGCGCGCGACTTCCCGCACCGTCCGGCCTACGTGCTCGGCTTCGGTGAGTACCTCGAGCCCGATCCCTTCCAGCGGCCGGACCTTCTCGTCACGCCTGCAGTGGAGTCGGCCCGCCAGGCGTTCGCGATGGCGGGCGTCACGCCGCGCGATGTCACACTCGCCGAGATCTACGACTGCTACACGAGTGCCGTCCTGATCGAGCTCGAGGACGCCGGCTTCTGCAAGAAGGGCGAGGGTGGCCCGTTCATCGAGGCGCACGACCTGACCTGGGCGGGTGACTTCCCGCTCAACACGCACGGCGGCATGCTGTCGTTCGGCCAGCCCGGCCTCGGCGGTGGCATGACCCTGGTCGTCGAGGGTGCGCGTCAAGTCATGGGGCGTGCCGGGACGCGCCAGGTGAAGCGCAACGACGTCGCGTTCGTGCACGGTAACGGCGGCACCTTCACCGAGGAGTGCTCGCTGATCTTCGGGAAGGAGCCATGAGCCAGCCGTCGCAGGAGATGCCGGCGTCCCCACGCCCGCTGCCGAAGCTCGAGGGCGACGCCGCACCCTACTGGCGGGCGCTCGCCGCCGGCCGCATCGAGCTGCCCCGCTGCACGGCGTGCCGGCGGTGGGTGTTCTACCCGCGGCCGTTCTGCCCGTCCTGCATGTCCCGCGAGGTCGCGTGGCAGGAGGTTTCTGGCAACGGCACCGTCTACACGTTCACCATCGTGCGCAAGCCGACCAATCCGTACTTCCTCGGCCAGGCGCCGTACGTCTACGCGGTGGTCGAGCTCGACGTCGGGGTGCGGCTGCCGACCATGCTCGTCGAGTGCGATCCGGAACAGGTCGAGATCGGTGCTGCGGTCGAGCCGGTGTTCGCGCGCGTCAGCGACGAGGTGACGCTGCTGCACTTCCGGCCGCGTCGCTGACGCGTCCGGAAGTGCAGCTCGGCGCTCAGCCCAGCTTCATTTCGAAGAAGCAGAGCTTGTTGCCGTCGAGGTCGCGTACGTAGCCGCCGTAGAACACCGGCATGCGCTCGCCCGGCGCACCCTCGTCGCTCGCGCCGAGCTCCATCGCCTTGGCGTAGAGCTTGTCGACGCCCTCGCGCGAGCCACCCGGAATGGCCACCATGTTGCCGTTTCCGGGGTGGTGCGTCCCGCCGTCGTAGGGGTTGCAGATCGCGAGCATCGGCGAGCCGAGCGCGGGGCCGTAGAATTTGATCCGGTCCATGCCGAAGAGCTGCTTCGCGCCGACCAGCGCGAGCAGTGCTTCGTAGAAGGTGCAGGCACGGTCGAGGTCCTTGGTTCCGATGGTGACGTAGCCGAGCATTTTGGGTTCTCCTTGCGCACAGTGAAGCGCAAGCGGGGTCGGGATGGCAAGGGGCGTGCCTCCTCGGTCATTCTCCTTCGCGCACGTCGAACACCGTGATCGCGGCGTCTTCGTGGACGGGCGCGCCGTAGCTCTCCCGATACGCGGCGATCCACGCGTCGGCGCGCACCGGCGGCGCCGCGAACGGCACCCGCATCTCCGCGTGCGCGTCGTGATGCAGGATCACGTAGTCGACGCCGCGTGCGCGCAGCGCCGCCTGGTCGCCGACGTGGAGCGCGTTGCGCAGCCGGATGCCTGTTCTCTCCCGCGGCACCTCGCCGTTGCGCACCTTGCCCGAGCCGGGATCGACGAAGCCGACGACGACGTGCTGGCGATGGATGCGCTGCGTGTACGCGAGGCTGTGCCAGAAGTAGTGCCAGGGCGCCTCGACGATGGTGACGCTGCCGGGTGGCCTCTGGGCGAGGCTTCCGTAGAAGTCGGGGATCACCGCGGGACGGAAGCGCTCGAAGTAGCGGCCGGGCGCGTAGTCGGCCTGGAACGAGCCGTGGTTCGTGAAGTCGTTCGGCCACGCGTAGATCCAGCCGAGCGGTCCGCCGCCGGCCAGCACGACCAGCACTACGGCCGAAACCAGAGGCCCGCGCGCCCAGCGGACGCTCGCCGCGAGCCGACGATCCGCTGCGTCGACACCGAGCGCGATCGTCAACAGCAGGAACGGGCTGAGCGCGAAGCAGTAGCGCGCGAACACGATCGGAAAGCGCAGACCGTGCGGGCGCACCATCAGCAGGGCCGCGAGCTGGGCGGCGCAGACGATTGCCACCCAGGCCGCGAAGCGCGGCTGCGCGCGGGCGAGCACGATCGCGCCGGCCAGTGCCGCCGCCAGCACGAGGAGGCGCAAGGGTGCGGACGGCGTGCCGAGCAGCAGCTCGCTCGCGCCGCGCAGCGTTGCCAGCTCGACCGTGCCGCGCGCGACCTTGTCGGACACCGCACCCGCGTTCGCGAGCAGCGGCGGCGCGAGCAGCAGCGTCCAGCCGCCGACCACCACGAGCGCCGTCACGAGCAGGGCGCGGGCCCGGAGCGTTGCACGCACGCCCGTGCAGGCCGCGACGACGGCGAGCGCGAGCGGTGTCGCGACCACCGGCAGGGTAACGAGCAGCAGCCAGGGTGCCACGATCGCGCAGCCGACGAACGCGACCTGCCAGCGCCGTCCGCCGCCGGCCAGCCAGCGGTAGCAGGCAACCACCGCCACGAAGCAGAGCAGCATCGCGAGCTCGTAGGGCCGCGCGTAGCGGCTGAAGAACACGTGCAGCGGCGCGATCGCGAGCAGCCAGGCGAAGACGACGCTCGCGCGCAGGCCGGCGAGATCGCGCACCAGCCAGGGGAGTACCACCAGCGACGCGATTCCCGCCAGCAGCGACGGCAGGCGCATGCCCAGCTCGGTCAGCCCGACGGTGCGTTCGAGCAGGAGATCGTACAGGGTGAGCGGGATCGAGTGGTCCGAGGCGCCGAAGCTCAGCAGCACGTCCAGCGGACCGCCGGCGAGCAGCGCGTGTAGCGCGTGCCACTCGTCGTCGACCAGCACCTGGTCGCGAATCTGGTAGAGGCGCAGCGCCGCCCCGGTCAGGACGGCCAGCAGCCAGAGCAGGTTCGTCGACCGGCGCGCGGGCATCGCGCACGCCATACCACGCCGGTCGCGGATCCCGCCGCGTGACGCCCCCCCGTCCACGAGCGTGGCGCGGCGGTTGCCTGACGGCCTTCGTTGTGCGGAATTGCGGGGGCCCTGCCACTCGCGGTGGGGCTTTCAGCCGGAGGCAAGCACGTGGGCATCACCTACCATCGCAACGACTTCGTCGATGACGCCGACGCGACCATCAGCGTGCGCGCCAAGGCCTTCAACTACGGGCTCGGCTGCTTCGGCGGGGTACGCGCTTACTGGGACGAGAAGCAGCAGGAGCTGTTCGTCTTCCGGCTCGCAGACCACGTGCAGCGCCTCGTCGAGTCGGCGCGCATCCTCGGCCTCGAGCCGCCGGTTTCCGGCGACGAGGTGGCGCGGATCATCCTCGAGGTGCTGCGCCGCAACGACGCGCGCCAGGACACGTACGTGCGGCCGCTGTTCTTCGTCGACTCGGACGAGCTGTCGCCGACGCTCACCGACGTGCCGGTGTCGTTGAGCGTCTACAGCCTGCCGCTTGGCCGCTACTTCAAGAGCGAGACCATCCGCCTCTGCATCTCGTCGTGGCGCCGCGTCGGCGACAACGCGATCCCGGCGCGCGCCAAGCCGACCGGCGCGTATCTCAACTCGGCGCTCGCTCGCGCCGAGGCGAAGCGCAATGGCTTCGACGACGCCATCGTTCTCACGGAAGGCGGCGAGGTCAGCGAGGCCAGCGCGGCGCATCTCCTGATGGTGCGGCGGGGCGAGCTGGTGTCGCCGCCCTCGACCGCCGACAACCTCGAGGGCATCACGCGACGCAGTATCCTCGAGCTCGCGGCCGCGGCTCCGCTGAACCTGCCGGTCGTCGAGCGGACGATCTCGCGCACCGAGCTCTACGTCGCCGACGAGGTCTTCCTGTCCGGCACCGCCGCCGAGGTGACGTCGGTCAGCAGCATCGACCACCGCGCGATCGGCACCGGCCAGGCCGGCCCGATGACGCTCGCCATCGCCGAGCGCTTCCGCAGCGTCGCGCGTGGCGGCGACCCGGCCTACGCGTCGTGGCTGACGCCGGTGTGGGGCAATGCGCGCCGGCGGACGGCCGTCGCCTGACGGACGCCCCTGGGATCGGTCGCCGCGGCGGCCGCGGCAGCGGCGATCGCGCCCGCGGTGGAGGCGGAGGCGGCGCTGCCGGTACCGCGCCCGCATCCAGGTGCGGTCGAGGTCTTCCGCTTCCGGAAGCGCAACACGGTCAGCTGCCGCGCGTGCAAGCTGCACCATCGCTACGCGATGTTCGCACGCGGGCGCGCCGCGCCGGCCGCATCATCAACATGTCGTCGATGACGGGCCTGGTCGCGAATCCGCCGAATGTCTACTACAGCTCGACGAAATTTGTACTCGAAGCGCTCACCGAGGCGCTCGCGAAGGAGCTGGCGCCGTTTGGCATCGAGGTCACCGCGATCGAGATCACCGAGCTCGAGCACCCACCGTTGCATCTCCTCCTGGGGAACGACGTGCTGACTGCGTTCCGGGAGAAGCTCGCCGGTCTCTCGGCCTCGATCGACGAGTGGGAGGCGACCACCAAGGACGTGGGTTTCTCCGACGACAAGCCCAGGCCTCAGGGCGGACAGCGGGCTCGCATCCCCGGGCGGATTCACGTATCCCTCGTCGAAACCCCCAGACCCAGAGGAACCAAGGAAATGGCGGAGCAGAGCACGAAGCCGCGTCCGGCAGTCGATTTCCTCAAGATCCCCGAGAGCGGCGACCCGTATCTCGAGGGCCACAAGTGCAAGGCCTGCAGCGCGATGTATCTCGGCGAGCGCACCAGCTGCTCGAAGTGCGGCGCGCGCGGGCAGATCGAGGCGACCAAGCTCGCCAACAAGGGCAAGCTCTACGTCTACTCGATCGTGTTCCGCTCGTTTCCCGGCATCGAGACGCCTTACGTCTCGGCCATCGTCGACCTCGACGGCGGCGGCACCGTGAAGGGCAACCTGATCGGCGTCGAGCCCGACCCGGCGAAGATCTCCTTCGGGATGCCGGTCGAGGTGGTCTACAAGGATGCCCTCGGCCGCAAGGATCGCGAGGGGAATTCGTACTTGAGCTATTTCTTTCAGCCCGCGAGCTGAGCGAGGAGATCCATCATGGGCGAAGACGTCTACGTCGTCGGAATCGACATGATCAAGTTCGGGCGCTTTCCGAACAAGAGCCTGGCGGAGCTGGGCTCCGAGGCGGCGCTGCTGGCGCTCGACGACGCCGGGCTGCGCATCCAGGACATCGAAGCGATGTGGTGTGGCAACCTGATGCAGGCCAACAACATGGTCGGCCAGCAGATCCTGCAGCTCATCGGCCAGACCGGCATCCCGGTGGTCAACTGCGCCAACGCTTGCGCCACCGGCGCGACGGCGTTTCGTGACGCCTGGCTGTCGATCAAGGCGGGCGTCTACGACGTCGTGCTCGCGGTCGGCGTCGAGCAGATGGGCAAGGGCCTGCTCGGCGGCGCGGGCGGCGGACGCGGCATCTCGAAAGAAGGCTTGACGGGGTCGATGACCATGCCGGCGGTGTTCGCCGAGGCGGGCATGGAGCACGCGCGCAAGTACGGCACGACCTTCGAGCAATTCGCCAAGGTCTCCGTCAAGAACCACCACCACTCGACCTTGAACCCGAAGGCGATGTACCAGATCGAGACGCCGCTCGATCAGGTGATGAACGCCGAGATGATCTCGTACCCGAACACCAAGCTGATGTGCTCGGTGAACGTCGACGGCTCGGCCGCGGCCGTTCTGGTGTCGGCGAAGAAGGCCAAGCAGCTCGGCATGAAGCGCGCCGTGAAGGTCCGCGCCTCGATCCTCACCAGCGACCCGTGGCAGGAGCGCGATCTGGTGATGCCGGACGTCAATAGCTGCACCCGGCTGGCCGCGAAGAAGGCCTACGAGATGGCGGGCGTCGGCGCGTCGGACATCGACCTGGTCGAGCTGCACGACTGCTTCGCCACCGCCGAGATCCTGCACTACGAGAACCTCGGCCTGTGCAAGGACGGCGAAGCCGGCCGCATGATCGACGCGGGCGAGAGCGCGCTCGGCGGCCGGATCCCGGTCAACGTCTCGGGCGGACTGCTGTCGAAGGGTCATCCGCTGGGCGCGACCGGCATCGCGAACATCTACGAGGTGTCGACGCATCTGCGCGGCGAGGCGGGCAAGCGTCAGGTCGAGGGCGCGAAGCTCGGCATGACGCACGTGATCGGATTGGGCAGCGCGTGCGCGATCCACATCCTGGAGAAGGCGGCCTAGCGCGGCGCTCTCCCGAGCAGAGCTTCACGTACAGGGGGGCGCTCCACACATGGAGGCCCCCCTGTGCTCGTTTCGAACCAATGCGTATCGGCGTCGTCAGCGACACCCACAATCGCCTGCCCAACGTCCGGCGGATCGTCGAGCTCTTCAACGCGGCCGCCGTCGAGCGCGTGATCCACACCGGTGACGTGACCCAGGCGCGCACCCTGCACGCGTTCGGGGCACTCGAGGCGCCGTTGCTCGGCGTGTTCGGCAACAACGACGAGCGCGAGCCGTTGCGTGAAGCAGCCGCGGCACACGGCTTCGAGCTGTACGATGGCCCGCTCGAGCTGACGCTCGCCGGCCGCCGCATCGTCGTCGTGCACGACCCGCGCGACTTCGCCGGCGTGCGCGCCGACACGCACGACGTGGCGCTGCACGGCCACGTCCACCGCCACGTCGTCGAGCGCGCGGGGGGCCGCCTGACGTTCAACCCGGGCGAGTGCGCGGGGCACATGGTCGGCTGCAACGCCGTCGGCGTCGTGGATCTCGCGACGCTCGAGGTCGAGATCCTGAAGTTCTAGCGCGGGGGAGCCGCGCCGCTTGCGAGGCTGGGGGCCGATCGCGAAACTCGGCGTCTGCGGCAGCTTGTCGGCGACCAGCTCGGCGATTGCGCAGGCCGCCGAGGAATCCGATCAGAAACGCAAGGTGAGAGCCATCGTCGAGCTCACCTGCCCGCGCAGGGCGCGACCGTCTCCGCGATCTGGGCCGCAGCCGCGTCGCCGCCCGTCGCCTCGAGCGCGCGGAACTCGTCCGCGGTCCAGCGGCGCTGGATGTGCCGCAGAGCGCACTCGCAGATCGAGTCGCTGGCACGGCGCCGGCAGCCGGTCATGAAGTTCGCCACCACGTCCTCGGGATAGGGATTGGTCGGTGGCTCCTGCGCGCAGCCCACCAGTAGAGTGAGCGCGGCGACCGCGATCCACTTCGGCAAACGATCTCGCATGGCGCGCTGGACATAACGTTCGCCGGGCGCTTGCGAAAGCGCTGGTCGCGCGCCCGGTCGTGCTATTCCCGAGGGCGATGCCCGAGCTGCCGGACGTCGAGATCTACGTCGAGTTGCTGCGCGAGCGCCTGGTCGGAAACGCTCTCGAAGCGGTGCGCGTGAAGAGCATGTTCCTGGTGCGCTCGGTCGAGCCGCCAATCTCGGCGGCGCAGGGCAAGCGCGTGCTCGCCGTGCGCAGGCTCGGCAAACGCGTTGTGTTGACGCTCGAGGACGACCTCCATCTGGTCTTCCACCTGATGATCGCCGGACGCTTCCGCTGGGCGAAGCGCGGCGCGCGTCCGCCGGGCAAGATCGGGCTCGCCGCGTTCGACTTTGCGAGCGGCACGCTGCTGCTCACCGAAGCAAGCCAGAAGAAGCGCGCCTCGCTCCATCTGGTGCACGGCGAGGAGGCGCTCGCCGGGCATCACGCCGGCGGGATCGAGCCGCTCGAGTGCGACGCAGCGGCGTTCAAGGAGGCGCTGACGCGCGAGAGCCACACGCTCAAGCGCGTGCTCACCGATCCGCGCGTCTTCAGCGGTATCGGCAACGCGTACTCGGACGAGATCCTGCACGCCGCGCGGCTGTCGCCGATCAAGCAAACGGGCAAGCTCGACGACGAGGAGATCGTGCGGCTGCACCGCGCGACGCAGGCCACGCTGACGCGCTGGCTGGAGGCGTTGCGCGTCGAGTTCGTCGGGAAGTTCCCCGGCCCGGGTGACATCACGGCGTTCCGGCCGGGTTTCGCCGTGCACGGCCGATACCGCGAGCCGTGCCCGGTTTGCGGCAAGCCGGTGCAGCGCATCCGCTACGCCGACAACGAGACCAACTACTGCGCGGTGTGCCAGACCGGCGGCCGGCGGCTCGCGGACCGCGCGCTGTCGCGCATCCTGCACGACTCCTTCGCGCGCCCGATCGACGACGTCAATTCTTGACGACGTCGTCGCCGCGACGCGCGGCGCGCAGCCAGGCGCGCACGCCGGGGTGTGCGAACGGGGCGGCCGCGGCGAGGGCCAGCACGGTCGCCGCGGCGTAGAACTGCGGCGAGCCGGGAACGAGCAGGGTCGATCCGAAGAACGAGTAGGCCAGAGCGCGCACCGAGCCGCCCGCCGTCACCGCGGCCGCGAACGGCAGCAGCGCCATCGACGAGAAGCCGGCACCCCAGAAGAACGCCGACATCGGACCCGTCGGGTGCGCCGTGACCAGCCCGATCACCGGCGGCCCGGCCTTCTCGATGTGCCCTTCGAGCCAGACATAGTGCTGGCCGAAGATGTCGCGCAGCCACTGGCCGCCGACCCGGCGTGCGATGGTGAACGTGATCAATGCCGATAGGACGATGCCGGTGGCGCCGAGGACGGTGCCCAGCGTCGTGCCGAAGCAGAGGCCGCCGACGGGCAGGATGATGATCGCGGGGAGGAAGATGAATTGACGAAACGTGAGCAAGCCGAGGAACAGCGCGGGGGCCTTCCAGCCCATGCTCGCGACCAGGGTCTGCAACGAGTGCGTGGACAGCTCCAGCCCGAGCTGATGGCGCACCGCCCAGCCGGCGAGCAACGAGGCTCCTGCCAGTGCGGCTAGAACGGTGACGACCCTGCGTGGCATCGGACTGTGACGCTAGCGCAGCAGAGGGCGGGAGGCGAGCGCGCGACCATTCACTCCACGGCGGGTTGCGCTTCCGACCAGCAAAGCTTTTACGCACTTGCGGAAGAAAGCGGCACGCACGCTTGCTTCGCAGGCAGCCCCGCCGGGGCAGCTTCATCCGTTCCCGCGTTGGCACGCTTGCTTACACTGCCCGCCACCTTCGCCCGGAACCCTGTCGCGCCATGAGCATCAACGTCGCCATTCATCACCGCACGCACTACGCGTTCGACCGCCTGGTCACCCTGTCGCCGCACGTGCTGCGCCTGCGGCCGGCGCCGCATTCGCGCACGCCGATCCTGGCCTACTCGCTGAAGGTCAAGCCGGCCAAGCACTTCCTCAACTGGCAGCAGGACCCGTTCGGCAACTACCTGGCCCGGCTGGTCTTCCTGGAGCCGACGCGGGAGTTCGAGTTCACCGTCGACCTGATCGCCGACCTCACGGTGATCAACCCGTTCGACTTCTTTCTCGAGGAGCCGGCCGAGCACTATCCGTTCGTCTACGACGCGCAGCTCGCCCGCGAGCTCGCCCCGTACCTCGAGATCCGCGAGACCGGGGCCGGTCTTGCGCATTGGCTCGAGGGCGTCGACCGGCGGCCGCGGCGCACCGTCGACTTCCTGGTCGACCTGAACCAGCGCCTGGCGAAGGACATCGCGTACTCGATCCGGATGGAGCCGGGCGTCCAGACTTGCGAGGACACCCTGGAGCGGCGCATCGGCTCCTGCCGCGACACTGGCTACCTGCTGGTCGAGATCCTGCGCCACCTGGGGATGGCGGCGCGCTTCGTGTCCGGATACCTGGTCCAGCTCGAGCCCGACGAGAAGCCGATCGAGGGCCCGGAGGGCCCGAAGCAGGACTTCACGGACCTGCACGCCTGGGCCGAGGTCTACGTCTCGGGTGCTGGCTGGATCGGGCTCGATCCGACCTCCGGTCTGTTCGCGGGTGAGGGCCACATTCCGCTCGCCGCGACGCCGGATCCGATCAGCGCGGCACCGGTGACCGGACTGGTCGATCCGTGCGAGGTCGAGTTCAGCTTCGCGAACGAGGTGCACCGCGTGAGCGGGCTCGTCAGCCCGGCGAAGCCTTACACCGACGAGACCTGGGAGCAGATCCTGACGCTCGGCGACGCCGTCGACGCGAACCTGCAGGCGAACGACGTGCGCTTGACGATGGGCGGCGAGCCGACGTTCATCTCGATCGACGACCGCGACGGGGCCGAGTGGACGATCGCCGCGCTCGGCCCGGCCAAGCGCAAGCTCGCCGAGGACGTCATCCGGCGCCTGCGCGAGCGCTTCGCGCCCGGTGGCGCACTGCAGTTCGGCCAGGGCAAGTGGTACCCGGGCGAGATCCTGCCGCGCTGGGCGCTGGGCTGCTTCTGGCGCCGCGACGGCGTTCCGGTGTGGAACGACCCGGCGCTGATCGCCGACGAGGCGCAGCCGCTCGGCCACCAGCTCGCCGAGGCGAAGCGCTTCATGGACGCACTCGCGATGCGTCTCGGGCTGCCGCCCGAGCTCGCACTGTCGGGCTACGAGGACGCCCTCTACTACCTGTGGAAGGAGCAGAACGTCCCCGAGAACCTCGATCCCTACAAGGCCGCGATCGACGACTCCGAGGACCGGCGCCTGCTCGCACGCCAGCTCGAGCGCGGCTTCGGGACCACCACCGGCTTCGCGCTGCCGCTGCGCTGGGCGTGGCACACGGGCGGCGGCCAAGGCTGGACGAGCACGCGCTGGACGTTCCGCCGCGGGCGCATGGTGCTGGTGCCGGGCAGCTCGCCGATGGGCTATCGGCTGCCGCTCGACTCCCTGCCGTGGCTGCCGGCCGACCAGCGCGAGATCGACTTCGAGGCCGACCCGTTCGCGCCGCATCCCGAGCTGCCGCGCGAGCGCATGCAGCTCGCACAGTCACCGACCGCGAGACGGCCCGGTGATCTCGCGTACCGGGCGGGCGAGGGCGCGGCCGCGCGCCTGATGCATCAGGACGTGCCGGACGCGGCCCGCGCCGCGGACGCGGTGCGGGGTGTTCCCGACCGTGCGGTGCGCACCGTGCTCTGTGTCGAGCCGCGCAACGGCACGCTCTACGTCTTCCTGCCGCCGCTGACGCACCTCCAGCACTATCTCGACCTGGTCGCGCGGGTCGAGGCCACGGCCGAGGAGCTCGCGCTCCCGGTCGTCGTCGAAGGCTACGAGCCACCGCGCGATCCGCGTCTGGTGCGCCTGCTGGTCACGCCCGATCCAGGCGTGATCGAGGTGAACATCCAGCCGGCGCAGGACTGGCGCGATCTCGTCGACATCCACTCGACCGTCTACGAGGAGACCCGCAACGCGCGGCTCGGCGTCGAGAAGTTCATGATGGACGGCCGCGCGACCGGCACCGGCGGCGGCAATCACGTGACCATCGGCGGCCCGTCCTCGGCCGACAGCCCGATCCTGCGCCGCCCGGACCTGCTGCGCAGCCTGCTCACCTTCTGGCAGCACCATCCGAGCCTGTCCTATCTGTTCTCCGGACTGTTCGTCGGACCGACCAGCCAGGCGCCGCGCGTCGACGAGGCGCGTGACGACAGCCTCTACGAGCTCGAGCTCGCGCTCGCGCGCACGCCTGGCGGCGCGCCGCCGCAGCCGTGGCTGGTCGACCGGCTGTTCCGCAACCTGCTGATCGACGTCACCGGCAACCCGCATCGCGCCGAATTCTGCATCGACAAGCTGTACGCGCCCGACGGCCCGACCGGACGCCTCGGCCTGGTCGAGATGCGCGCCTTCGAGATGCCGCCGCATACCCGTTTGAGCTTGACGCAGCTCCTGCTGCTGCGCGCGCTCATCGCGCGCTTCTGGAGCGAGCCCTACGCGAAGCCGCTGGTGCGCTGGGGCACCGAGTTGCACGACCGCTTGATGCTGCCGCACTTCCTCTGGCAGGACTTCGGCGACGTGATCGACGATCTGCGCGAGCACGGCTACGGCTTCGACCGCGACTGGTTCCTGCCGTTCCTCGAGTGGCGCTTGCCGTTGCTGGGTAGCGTCACGGTGCGGGATCTCGAGGTCGAGCTGCGCACCGCGATCGAGCCCTGGCACGTGCTCGGCGAGGAGGTGAGCTCGCAGGGCATGGCGCGCTACGTGGATTCGTCGGTCGAGCGCCTGCAGGTGCGGACGATGGGCATGACCGACGGCCGCCACGTCATCACGTGCAACGGCGAGCGCGTGCCGCTGCGCCCGACCGGTACCCGCTCGGAGTTCGTCGCCGGCGTGCGCTACCGCGCCTGGCAGCCGCCGTCGGCTCTGCACCCGACGATCCCGGTGCACGCGCCGCTGGTGTTCGACGTCCTCGACACCTGGGCCGGGCGCTCGGTCGGCGGCTGCGCCTACCACGTCACCCATCCCGGCGGCCGGAGCTTCGAGACCTTCCCTGTCAACGCCGCCGAGGCCGAATCGCGGCGGGTTGCCCGCTTCCTGCCGCATGGCCATACTCCCGGACCCATGCGTCCACCGCACGAGGAACGAGACCCGTCCTTTCCGCATACGCTCGATCTGCGTCTGCGCAGCATCGGGTGAGCGAGGACGAGGTGCTCGAGTCGGGGGAAGGTGGTGTCGCCGCCGGGCGGCCGGCCGGCCGGCCTGTTCGCGGGTTACCGCCCGCTTCCAGGCTGCCGCGACGAGATGTCGTCCCAGCCGGGCGCGCTGTGGCCGCACTGGGAGTATCTCTCCGTCGCGATCGCCTCGCTCGGCGAGCCCGAGCTCGAGCGCCGCGCGCACGAGCTACGCCGCCTGCTGCGCGAGAACGGTGTCACCTACAATTTCTATGAGGAGAACGACACCATCGAGCGGCCGTGGTCGCTCGATCCGATCCCGGTGCTGCTCACCAGCGCCGACTGGAGCGAGATCGAGCAGGGCCTCGCGCAGCGCGCCGAGCTGCTCGATCTGGTGCTGCGCGATCTCTACGGACCGCGCAAGCTGCTGAAGCGCGGCCTGGTGCCGCCAGAGCTGATCTTCGGCCATCCGGGGTTCCTGCGCTCGTGCGCCGGCACGGCTCGCGTCGACGGCCGCTGGCTGACCTTGTGCGCGGCCGATCTCGCACGCGGCCCGGACGGACGCCTGTGGGTGATCGGCGACCGCATCCAGGCGCCGTCGGGCGCCGGCTACGCGCTCGAGGCGCGCACCGCGCTGTCGCGCACCCTGCCGAGCCTGTACCGCGACTCGCACGTGCACCGCCTGGCGCTCTTTTTCCGCACCCTGCGCGGCACGCTCGCGGGACTCGCACCGGGCGGCAAGGAGGATCCGCGCATCGTCCTGCTGACGCCCGGACCCGGCAGCGAGACCTTCTTCGAGCACGCCTATCTGGCGAGCTATCTCGGCTACCCGCTGGTCCAGGGCAGCGACTTGACGGTGCGCGACGAGCGCGTGTGGCTGAAGACGCTCGACGGCTTGACGCCGGTCGACGTGATCCTGCGCCGCGTCGACGATCCGTGGTGCGATCCGCTCGAGCTCAGGCCGGATTCGCTGCTCGGCGTCGCGGCGCTGCTGCAGGCGGTACGGCGCGGCAACGTCGTCGTGGCCAATCCGCTCGGTACCAGCATCCTCGAGAACCCGGGCCTGATGCCGTTCCTGCCCAAGATCGCGCGCGCGCTGCTCGACGAGGACCTGAAGCAGCCGTCGGTCGCGACCTGGTGGTGCGGCGGCGAGACCGAGCGCCAGTACGTCCTCGACAAGCTCGAGGACCTGGTGATCAAACCGGTCTTCCCTTACCGCGTCGACTCGACGATCTTCGCCGCCGCGCTCACGGTTTCCGAGCGCGAGGAGCTGAAGGCACAGATCCGTGCCCACCCGCACCGCTTCGTCGCCCAGGAGCAGGTCGCGCTGTCGACGGCACCGGTGCTGCGCGCGGGACGCCTCGAGCCGCGGCCGTTCGTGCTGCGTAGCTTCTGCGTCGCCAGCGAGAGCGGCTACCTGGTGATGCCGGGCGGCCTCGGCCGGGTGTCGTCGTCGAGCTCCAGCTTCGTCACCTCGAACCAGCTCGGCGGCATCGGCAAGGACGTCTGGGTGCTGGCGTCGGAGCCCGAGCGTCAAGTCAGCCTGCTCGAGCCGGTCGACCGGCCGGTCGCGGTGAGCCGCGGCGGCGACGAGGTGCCGGGGCGTGTCGCGGACGATCTCTTCTGGCTCGGCCGCTACAGCGAGCGCTCGGAGGCGATTGCCCGTCTGCTGCGCGAGGTCCTGCTCCGCCTGCTCGCGATCGAGCGCGCGCACGTCGACGGCACGGTGCCGTTGCTGCTCCGTGCGGTCACGGCGCAGAGCGACACCTATCCCGGATTCATCGGCGAGGATGCCGAGCAGCGGCTCGCCGCGCCCGAGGCGGAGCTGCTGCAGCTCATCCTCGATCCGCGGCGCACCGGCGGCCTGCGCTTCAACATCGAGGCGCTGGCGCGCACCGGACGCTCGGTGCGCGACCGGCTTTCGGGTGACACCTCGCGCGTGATCGGAGCGATCGACGGCGAGCTCGCCCGCCCCTGCGATCTCGCCGCGGCGCGCGAGAGCCTGCAGCGATTGATCCTGCTGCTGGCGGGCTTCGTCGGGCTCACGGCCGAGAGCATGAGCCGCGGCCAGGGCTGGCGCTTCCTGCAGCTCGGACGCTCGCTCGAGCGCGCCCTGCAGACGATCGCGCTGCTGCGCGGTGTCGTGCTGCCAGCGGGGCCGCTGATGGTGCCGGCGTGCGAGGCGCTGCTCGGCATCCTGCACAGCGTCAAGACCTACCGCCGGCGCTACCGCTCGCGCATCCAGGTCGGCGCGGTACTCGACCTGCTGCTGCTCGACGAGACCAACCCGCGCTCGCTCGCCTTCCAGCTGGTGCGCGTCGAGGAGCACGTGGTAGCGCTGGTGCGCGACGACGAGACCGCGCAGCGCAGCCGCGCCGAGCGCCTGGCGCTCGACGCCCTCACCACACTCCGCCTGTTCGACGTCGCGAGCATCGCCGACGCCGACGATGAGGATTCGGCGCAGGAGCTCGAGCGACTGCTGCTGCGCGTCGCCCGGCTGCTCGCCGAGCTCGGCGGCGAGATCGCGTCGCGTTACTTCCAGCCGGCGGACCGGCCGCAGCAGATGGTGCGTTTCTCGTGAGCGAACGGCCGGCGCCGACGCGTTTCCGCGTCATCCACCGTACCTGCTACTCGTACGCGCTGCCGGTCGAGCTGTGCCACAACGAGGCCCACGTCAAGCCGCGTGGCACCCCACTGCAGCGCTGCCTCGCCAGCCGGCTGACGATCGACCCCGTGCCCGCCTCGATCCACGAGCGGATCGACTACTTCGGCAACCCGGTCAGCTACTTCGCGGTCCAGCTCCCCGAGCGCGAGCTGACCGTGGTCTCGACCAGCGAGGTCGAGGTCGCGAAGCTGGATCTCGGCGAGCGCGAGGTGCCTGATTCCCCGCCGTGGGAGCAGGTGCTGGCCCCGCTTCTCGCCGGCGCGCGCGAGGTGCCGCTCGAAGCACGCGACATGCCGCTCGAAGCACGCGACATGACGCTCGGCTCGCCGATGGTCGAGCCGTTGGCGGAGCTGGGCGAGTTCGCAGCAGCGTCGTTCCCCGCCGGGCGGCCGCTCTTCGAGGCCGTGGCCGATCTGAGCCGGCGCATCCACCGTGAGTTCACCTACGACCAGGAGTTCAGCACCATCGCGACGCCGATCGCGGAGGTCCTCGAGCGCCGCCGCGGCGTCTGCCAGGACTTCGCCCACGTCGCGATCGGCTGCCTGCGCTCGCTCGGCCTGCCGGCGCGCTACGTCAGCGGCTACATCGAGACCGTCAAGAGCGCCGACCAGCCAAAGCTGGTCGGCGCGGACGCCTCGCACGCCTGGTTCTCGGCTTTCGCGCCCGGACACGGCTGGCTCGACTTCGACCCGACCAACGATCAGATCCCGCCGAAGCAGCACATCACGACGGCCTGGGGCCGCGACTACAGCGACGTCACGCCGCTGAAGGGCGTGCTGTTCGGCGGTGGCGAGCACACGCTCGAGGTCGCGGTCGACGTGACGCGGATCGCGGTCGGCGACTAGCAAGGGTCGTGGCGATGAGTGGATGTCCGCCGTGCCATTGCCCGGCGGCGGCGGTTCGGCCATCCTCCGTCCCATGAAGGCCGTCTCGTACCGGCCGCCCGGCCGCGGCCCGTTCCGCGCGGACCAGATCCGTCCCGGCGATCCCTACGAGCTCTCCGATGGCCACGCGATCGTCACCGAGCCGTCGGGGCGCCGGCACGGGCGCAAGCATCTCGTCGGCGGGGCTGCGCTCGCGACCGACCCCGCTGTCGAGGACGTCGGCGTCGAGGTCGGCCACGTGCTCGACGAGGGCACGCTGCGCGCGCCCGACGTCTCGGTAGGTGGCTTCGCGGACGGGCCCGGCTTTGCGCGCACGCCCCCGGCGCTCGCCGTCGAGTACGTCGAGGGCGATGCCGACGAGGCGGATCTCGAGCGCAAGATCGCCGAGCTGCTCGGCGCGGGTGCGGAGCTGGTCTGGGTGGTGCGTCTCGCGGGGGAGCGCCGGGTCGAGGTGCACGGGCGCAGCCGGGCGGTGATCGTCAAGCATGCCGGCTCCGCTCTCGAGGCGCCGGGGATCCTGCGCAACCCCGTGCCGGTCGAGTCGCTCTACGATCGCGCGGCCGCGCACGCGCTGATGCTGCGCAACTTGTTGCAGCGCGCGGGCTACGCGGACCTCGACGCGGTGCGGGCGGAGGGTCGCGCAGCGGGTCGGGCGGAAGGACGAGCGGAGGGAGAAGCGCTCGGCCATCTGGCGCACGCGCGCGCGCTGCTGCGACGCACGTTCGCCCGCCGCTGCCTTGCCGTCGGTGCGGCGCAGATGGCGAGGATCGAACGCTGCACGGACCTGGCGACCCTCGACGCCTGGCTCGAGGCCGCCCACACGGTGAGCACCGTCGGACAGGCGCTGCGCTCGCGTTGACACGAAGTCCCGGCGGACGCCGCGCACCGGGACCGAGCGTCAGCGCAGCGCCGCCGCGATGCACGATGCGAGCACCGCGACGAATACCACCTTGCGGATCGCGTCCTGCCCGCGCGTCAGCGCGAAGCGCACCCCGAGGTGCGCGCCGGCCACCATCGCCACCGACATCAGCAGCCCCGGTACCCACCACACCTGACCTTCGAGAACGAACACCGCGAGCGCGACCGCGGTCAGCGCCGCGACCAGTAGCGACTTGAGCGCGTTGCCGAGCAGCAGGTCGTAGCGCAGCACGCCGCCCAGGAAGAGCAGCAGGAAGATCCCGACGCCGACCTGCAGGAAGCCCCCGTAGGCGCCGATCAGGAACAGGCCGGGCACGCCGAGCGCCCGGCTGCGCGGGTCGAGCGGTGGGGTGTCTCCGGTGACCACCAGGGCGTCGGGCTTCAACAGCAACGTGAAGGCGATCAGCACCAGCGTGCCGACGAGCAACGGCTTCAGCACGTCCGGCGAGATCCGCGCCGCGATCCAGGCGCCGGCGAGCGAGCCGGCGAGGGCGGGCGCGATGATCCAGGCTGTAGCCGTGCCACGCAGGCGCGCGTCGCCGCCGAGGCCGCGCGCCGCGACCAGCGACTGCGCCAGCACGCCGACGCGGTTGGTGGCGTTGGCGATGTCGGCGGGCAGCCCGAGCAGCAGCAGCGCCGGCAGGGTGACCAGCGAGCCGCCGCCGGCCAGCGTGTTGACGAAGCCTCCGACCAGTCCGGCCAGCCCCAGGACCGCGAGCTGGAACCACGACCAGTCGTCCATGCCGTGCGTGCTCTACCCGCGTGGTCCAGCTCCCTCAAGTCGACCGGCCGGCTCTCCGATGCGACTATGCAATCCGCGCCGGGCCGACCTTCTGTGCGCGGTGGGTTTGGGCTAGTGACGGGACACGGGCTGCGGCGGCTCGCGGACGAGGGGGAGGCAACACCATGGCAGACGACATTCACTCGGACGCGCTCGTCTTGTTCGGCGCGTCGGGCGACCTGGCGAAGAAGATGACGTTCCCGTCGCTCTACAAGCTCGAGCTGCGCGGCGTTCTGAAGGTCCCGCTGGTCGGCGTCGCCTTCTCCGACTGGGACGACGAGCAGATGCGCCAGCACGCGCGCGACGCGATCGTCGCGGCCGGCGTGTCGCTCGACGAGAAGGTCTTCAGCTCGTTCGCGGCGCGCATGCGCTTCGTCAAGGGCGACTACGGCGACGCGGCCACCTTCGCCCGCGTCAAGGACGCCATCGGCGGCGCCGAGCGTCCGCTGTTCTACCTCGAGATCCCACCCTCGCTGTTCGACAAGGTGGTGCTGCAGCTCCATGCCGCCGGTCTCACGCCCGGCTGCCGCGTGGTGATCGAGAAGCCGTTCGGGCACGACCTCGCGTCCGCGCGCGCGCTCAACAAGTCGCTGCTCACGGTGCTCGAGGAAGAGCAGATCTTCCGCATCGACCACTACATGGGCAAGGACCCGGTGCAGGACCTGCTGGTATGGCGCTTCGCCAACGACATGTTCGAGCCGATCTGGAACCGCCGCTACGTGAACAACGTGCAGATCACGATGGCCGAGTCGTTCGGCGTCGAGGACCGTGGCTCATTCTACGATTCGGTCGGCACCTTGAAGGATGTGGTGCAGAACCACCTCATGCAGATCCTGGCGCTGCTGGCGATGGATCCGCCGGTCACGGCAGGGGCGGAGGCGCTGCACGACGAGCAGAACCGCGTCTTCCGCGCCATCAAGCCGATCTCGCCGGAGAGCTTCGTGCGCGGCCAGTACCGCGGCTACCTCGACGTGCCAGGCGTCAAGAAGGATTCCCAGACCGAAACCTTCTGCGCGCTGCGCCTCGACATCGACTCCTGGCGCTGGGCGGGCGTGCCATTCTTCATCCGCGCCGGCAAGGCGCTGGCGCACAAGGCGACCGAGGCGGTGGTCGAGCTCAACCAGCCGCCACGGCTCCTGTTCGCCGACCCGAAGACGCCGCAACCGGCGACCAACCGCCTGCGCTTCCGCCTCGGCCAGGACCCGGGCGTGACCTTGACGGTGCAGGCGAAGCGTCCGGGCGAGGGCATGGTGTCGGAACCGGTCGACCTGAACGTCGACTTCGGGCGCTCGCTCGGCGAGATGCCGCTCCCCTACGAGCGCCTGCTCGGCGACGCGCTCGCCGGCGACGCGACCATGTTCGCGTCGGAAGCGTTCGTCGAGCAGACCTGGTCGATCCTCGAGCCGCTGCTGCGCGCGCCGTCGCCGGTGGAGGTCTACGAGCCCGGCACGATGGGGCCGAAGTCGGCCGAGCGCCTGGTCGAAGGCTCGTGCTGCAGCGGCTGGATCGAGCCGCTGGCGCCGGCGTCGGATCGCTCGGCCTGAACGTGGAGCGGGTGATCGGACCGTTCGATCAGCCGGGAATGACGTCGAACCCGAGCGCGACGGAGTTGGCCCGGACCCGGTCGTCGCAGGACGCGACCGTCAGTCGATCCACCGACTGATCCCACGCCAGGATGGACGCGAGGTGGAGTGCATCGAGCGTTCGAACCGGCTCCACGGGAAACGCCTGTCGCGCGCCCGACAGGATCCGGCCGTCGAGAACGATCTCGTCGCAGCTCGCGAGGAACGTGTCGACCCAGCGCCGCGCTCGGGCAAACGCGGCGTCGTCGAGTCGATGCTCCGAGACGGCACGACGAAGGGCGCGATCGGCTTCTACCCATGTCAGTCCGGACGTCACCAACCTGTCCGTCGCGGCGCAGCGCCGGCGCAGCGCTGCGTCTCCTTCCAGGGCGACGCGGAGCAGTGCGCTGGTTTCGACATAGAGGGTCGACACCCCTCGATCACCCCGCGCGATCGGAGTCGAGGCTGTCGGGCGTGAGCGGGGGGGGGCCCACTTCGGCAATCACCTGACCGCGGTCGGTGACGTAGACGAGCGCGCCGCCACGGACCTCGCGCAGGTAGCGACTGAGACCGGCCTTGAACGCCCGGATTCCGACTTGCGCCATGCCGCCAATGTAGTCTCATGAGACTACATTGGCAAGGACCGCCCGAGCTTCGACGACCGGGTCATCGACCCGCGACCAGCACCCGCGAATCGATCGTCATGCGCGTGGCCGGCCGGCCTGCGCATGCTACCCAGCCCGAAGCGACGATCCACGGAGGCCCGACCATGGCGTACACCTGTTTCGAAGTAGAAACGCTCGGCAAGGTCGCGCACCTGCGCCTGAAGCGCGGCGCCGAGCTCAACACCATGACGCCTGCCTTCTGGAGCGAGCTGCCTGAGATCGTCACCGCGATCAGCGACGAGGGCCGCGCGCGCACGATCGTCCTGTCCTCGACCGGCAAGCACTTCACGGCGGGCATGGACCTCGGCGTGTTCACCGACGGGGCCGCGTCCGGCGGTGCAGGTGGCGATGCCGAGGTGGGGCGGCTGCGTGCGAACATGCGCTTGACGGCGCTCCGCCTGCAGCAGAGCTTCTCCTGCCTCGAGCAGGCGCGCATGCCGGTGCTGGCGGCCGTGCAGGGTGGCTGCATCGGCGGCGGGGTCGACATGATCTCGGCCTGCGACATGCGCTACGCGACCGCCGACGCCTTCTTCTGCATCCAGGAGATCAACATCGGCATGACCGCCGACGTCGGCACGCTGCAGCGCCTGCCGAAGATCGTCCCCGAGGGCGTGGTGCGCGAGCTCGCCTACACCGGACGGCGCATGGGTGCCGCGCGCGCGCGCGAGGTCGGGCTGGTGAACGAGGTCTTCCCGGACCAGGAGTCGATGCTCGCCGGGGTACTGGAGATCGCCACCGAGATCGCGCAGAAGAGCCCGCTCGCGATCTGGGGCTCGAAGGAGATGATCACCTTCGCGCGCGACCACTCCGTCACCGACAGCCTGAACTATGTCGCCACCTGGCAGACCGGCATGTTCCAGCCCACCGACATGATGGAGTCGTTCGCCGCGCGCACCGAGCGTCGCGAGCCACGCTTCGCGGATCTGCTGCCGGTGCCACGCAAGCTCTGAGCGCACGCAGCCGCGACGGCCATGGGCGACGCAGATCTTCCCCGTCGAGGGAAACGACCCAGGTCGGCGAGGCCTCGGTCCACTGGCGAAGGCAGGGTAGTGGACCACCGGTCCTCTTCCTGCACGGCTTTCCGCTGTCGGGGCGGACCTGGGACGCGGGCTCGGCGAGTCGCGCCGCACCAGCGGCGAGGACTACTGCTTCACGGATTGATCTCTTGCCGTTTCAGGGGCAGAACAGGACCATGGTGGGTCGCGTTGCCGTGGCGTTCGGGCTGCTTTTCCTGGTGGTGGGTGCAACCCCCGCGCCCGCGGATCTGATCAAGATCACGAGCTTCTCGCCGGCGAGCGGGCCGGTCGGCACCAGCGTCGTCATCACCGGTACCGGGTTCCAGGGCGTGAGCGCCGTCAAGTTCAACGGGACCAGCGCAGCGTTCACGTACAACTCGGCGAAGAAGATCACCGCGACGGTGCCCGCCGGCGCGACCACCGGGAAGGTCACCGCGACCAAGGGCACGAGCACCGCGACCAGTGCCGCCGACTTCACCATCGGTACGCCGACGTCGGGCTCCGACTGGCCGATGTTCCAGCACGATCCGCAGCACACCGGCAAGAGCAGCGCTTCCGGACCGTCGACCGCCGCGGTGCGCGAGCGCTGGGTGTACCGCGCCGTGAGCTGGATCAAGAACGAGCCCGCGATCGGCCCCGACGGCACGGTGTACATCGGCGACGCCAAGTTCCCGCTGTGCGCGGTCGATGGCGTCGGGGGGAACTCGATCTGGTGCACCAACGTCGGCGGCTACGTGAACCAGTCGTCACCGGCGATCGGCAACCCGTTCGTCAAGACCGACGCGCAGGGCACGCGCACCGTGCAGACCGTCTACATCGGGGATCGCAACAACGTCTTCTGGGCGATCGACTCCGAGGGGCAGCCGCTCTGGCACTACAAGATCAACCAGGACGGCGACGTCCGGCAGTCGCCGATCATCGGCCCGGCTCCGAGCAACACGATCTACATGATGTGCGGCTGCACCACGAAGGGCATCCTGCACGCGTTCGACCGGACGGGCGCGCTGCTCTGGCAGCTCGACCTGCCGCAGGTGCGCGACGCGTCGCCCGCGGCGATCCAGTTCGGCGCCCACTACCGCCTCTACGTGGTGACGAACAACGGCGTGCTGTTCGCGATCGACGACCTCGGCACGAGCCCGCAGATCGCCTGGCAGCTGCAGCTCGCCGGTCACGACATGCACTCCTCGCCCGCGATCGGCGCCGACGGGACGATCTACGTCGGCACCGATGCCGGGCTGTTCGCGGTGCGCGACAACGGCGGCTCGGGGCAGGTCCGGCCGGGCTGGCCGGTCGCGACGGCGGGAGACGTCGACACCGCGCCCGCGATCAGCAACGGCAGGATCTTCGTCAGCTCCTACAAGTCGGGCACGCGTACGCTGCACGCGATCGATGCGACGACGAATCCGCCGACGAAGCTGTGGAGCGTCGCCGGCCCCGGCAGCACGACGACCAGCTTCGCCCAGACGCCGTCTGCGGTCATCGGCGGCAACGGCTTCGTCTACGCCGCGATCGGCGACGACGTCTACGCGTTCAACCCGGCGAGCGCGCAGCCCGCGAACGCGGTCTGGCACCACGTCCTGCCCGCCGACGCGATCTCGCTCGCGCTCGGAGACGGCGTGCTCTACGTCAGCGCGAAGAACGCGCGGTTGTACGCGCTGGTCGAGGGGCCGTAGGCAGGAGCGGCGGAGTCCTCACCGCCAGAGCGCGATCCCTCCGAGCAGCCCCGCCGTGTTCGAGCACATGCGGCCGTTCTTCGGCAGGTCCTCCGGCCGCAGATGCTTTGCGTTGCCGCCGCCGAGGTAGATGGTCTGGAAGTTGAAGATCGGCTCGAGCTGCGCGACCGCCTCGCGCACGCGCTTGCGCCAGCGCTTCTTGCCGGCCTTCTCGAGTGCTGCGTTGCCGACGAGGACCTCGTAGGTCTTGCCGGCGCGGAAGGGGTGGTGGCCGAGCTCGAGGTTGGGCACCAGCGTGCCGTCGACGAATAATGCGGAGCCGAGCCCGGTGCCCAGCGTCAGCATGAGCTCGACGCCCTTGCCCTTGATGTCGCCGAGCCCTTGCACGTCGGCGTCGTTGCAGACCCGGACGGGCTTGCCGGTGACCTTCTTGAGCGCGGCAGCGAGGTCGTGCCCGTGCCAGGAGGGGTGCAGGTTGGGCGCGGTCTCGACGACGTTGCCGAGCACGACGCCGGGAAAGCCGACCGAGACGCGATCGAAGCGCGGCTGACCCTTGATCAGGCCGCGCAGGGCGCGCAGCACCGCGGCGGGCGTGGCGGGCCGCGGCGTCGCGACGCGGCTGCGCTCGCTCAGCGGGTGGCCGCGCGCGTCGAGCACCAGCATCTTGAGCCCCGATCCGCCGATGTCGATGCTCAGCGTCTGCGGTCCTTTGACGACTTTCCTGGCCATGGTTCCTAGCCTCCCTTGCTCACAACGGTGTGTTGGCCTGGCAACTGAAGCGCGTCAGCGCAGCGCGCCGACCTCCATCGCTCCGGCTGCCCAGGCGAGCTCCGCCGAGCGCGTCAGCAGCTCGGCGCGTGTCTGGACGATGAGATAGCGCGCGCTCGCCAGGTCGCGCTCCCCGGTCAGGAGCTCGACGACGGTGTTGAGGCCGAGGCCGTAGCCTTCCAGGTTGGCCTCGTAGGCGTCCTGCGAGGCACGCAGAAGCGCCTCGGCGTACTCGTACTTCTTGCGCGCGGCGCGGTAGTTGAAGTACGCGCGCCAGACCGCGGCGGTGGTCTCGAGCTGCAGGGTCGCGAGCTCGGCGCGGGCGGCGTCGCGCCCGGCCTCGGCCTCGCGGATCGCGTTCAGGCGGTCGAAGCCGGTGAACAGATCCCACTCGAGGTTGAACATGTAGGCATAGTTCGGTGAGGCGACGTCGTCGCGGGCCCCGCCGTCGATGCGGTAGCGCCAGATGTCCTCGCCGTAGGTGCCGGAGAATCCGATGGTGGGCAGGAGGTTCGCCCTGGCCTTCTCGACCGCCGCCTCGCCGGCGCGGATCTGCGCCATGCGCGCCGCGAGATCGGGACGCTGCTCGATCGCGGCGTCGATCACGTCGTCGACCGCGACCGCGAGCTGCTTGGGCAACGGCTGGCTCGCAAGGTCGGTGATCTCGAGCGGCGCGTTTGCCGGGATGCCGAGCGCCATCGCGAGCGTCGCCTGCGCGTCGCTCACCATCACGCTCGCGCTTTCGAGATCGTAGACCGCTTTCGCGTCGACCTGGCGCGTGAGCAGGACGTCCGGCTGGGTCGCGAGGCCGAGCGCCAGCCGCTCCTCGGCGGCCTCGCGCACCGAGCGCGCGAGGGCGACGTTCTTCTCGGCCGCGCGCTTCATGCCCTTGGCCGCGTCGAGTGCGAAGAAGGCGCGCTGCGCCGCGAACACGACGTCCTGCATCTTGCGGTTGAACGAGAAGTTGGCGGCGAGGAGCTGCTGGCGCGCGAGCTCGGCGGTCTGCGCGCGCCGGCCGAAGTCGAGCAGCGTCCAGGTGAGCTCGATCTGTGGCGAGAAGGTGTCCTGCTTGACGGTCAGCGGCGCGGGGCTGCTCTGGAAGAGAAAGCGTTGCGGTCCGGCCGAGGCCTCGATGCTCACCTCGGGATAGTAGTCCGCCAGCGAGCGTCCGTAGCGCGCGGCCGCGGCGCGCGCGTCCTCCCACGAGCGGCGCGTCTCGGGATTGTTCTGCAGCGCGACGTCGACGATTCCCGGCAGGTCATAGGCCTGCTCCTGCTCGGGCAGAATCTGGCCCGCCGCCTGCCACGCGTTCGCCGGCGCGCGCAGCTCGTCCGCAGGGACCGGCGGCGTCCAGCTCTGGTCGGGCGCGTCAGGTGCGAGCGGCAGCGGATCCCACGCCTCGAATGCGGCCGGCATGCTGCACGCGGAGAGCAGCACGGCGATCGCCAGCGCTGCGAGCGCGCCACGGCGGCGCAGCTCCTTTACTGGCTCGGCGAACCGTGCCATTCGTGGCCGTCGTGCAACTTCGGTCATCCTTGCCGTGAGGTCATCGGAAACAGGATCCAGGACCGCGCCTAGATATCCGAAGCGGGACGGCGTGGGAACTCGAAGCGCGTTCGTGGCCGTGCCTTTCCTGCTCGCGGGCTGCGATCCCGTCATCGAGATCCAGGGAACGTTCTTCCCTGCCTGGCTGCTGTGCATGATCGTCGGCGTCGTCCTGACCGTCGCGCTGCGTCCGCTGTTCGTCCGGCTCGGCATCGAGCCCTTTCTCGGCCCGCTGCCCCTGATCTACACCAGCCTCGCCGTGCTCTTGACGCTCGGGGCCTGGCTGCTGTTCTTCCGCACCTGATGGCTGCGCCGCCGACGGCCCTCCCGCGCGGGGACGCCGCCCGCAAGGTCGCCGGCCGCGTGCTCGGCATCGCGATCGTGCTCGGCGCCGTCGTGCTCGGCGTCTTCACCTGGGGCGAGCTGTACCGCTATCCGCGTACCGACGACGCCTACGTGCGCGCCAACACGATCGGCATCGCGCCGCACGTCGGCGGACCGATCGTCGAGCTCGAGGTGGTCGACAACCAGCGCGTCGAGCAGGGCGAGCTGTTGTTCGTGGTCGACCCGCGGCCCTACCAGTCGGTGGTGGAGCGCGCGAAGGCGAAGCTGGAGCTCACCAACCTCGAGATCCTGGGATACGAGCACGCGGTCGAAGCGGCGCAGGCGTTGATTGTCCAGCGCGCGGCCGAGGCCGGGTACGCGAAGCAGTACGTCGGCCGCATCAAGCCGCTGCTGGGGCGGAAGTTCGTCACCCCGAACGACGTCTTCGAGGCCGAGTCGCGCTCCGCCGCGGCGGAGGCACGGGTCCAGGAGGCGCGCTTCGAGCTCAGCCGCGCGCAGAACGAGCTCGGCCAGATCGGCGACATCAACGCGCGGCGCCGCGCGGCCGAAGCCGAGCTCTACGATGCCGAGCTCGACCTCAGCTACTGCTACGTGCGCGCGCCCTTCGACGGCTACGTGACGAATCTCAACATCGCCGTCGGGCAGTACGCGAACCAGGGCGTCGAGGTGTTCGCGCTGGTCGACGACCGCGCCTGGTACGTGATGGCGAACTTCCGCGAGGACTTTCTCGCCAGCATCACGCCCGGCATGGAAGCCGAGATCTACCTGATGAGCTACCCGCGCAAGAAGTTCCGCGGCCGCGTGCAGGGGATCGGCTGGGCGCTCTACCAGAAGGACGGTGCGACCGTCGGCGTGCTGCCGGACATCGAGCCGACGCTCAACTGGGTGCGGCTCGCGCAGCGCTTCCCGGTGCGCGTGGTGCTCGACGAGCCGGATCCGAAGTATCCGTTCCGCATGGGCGCGAGCGCGGTGGTGACGATCAAGGGCGACGCGGTGGGCGAGCCGCGCGCCGGCGGCGACGAGACCGGCGCGGCGACGGAGTAGATGGCCCGAGACGGCCGCCCCCGAAGCCGAGAGCGCGATCCGTCAGTCCCGAGGGGGCGCAACGCAGACGCCAGCCTCGCTGCACGTCCCGATCACTCCGACAGCGGAGCATTCGAAGATGAGAAACTGCCCCAGGGCACTCGTATCGGACACGACGACGGCCGCGCAGCCACCGGCGTCGAGCTGACAGCAGACCGACACCGGTTCGATCTGCTCGCTCACGCAGCGACCGTCCCCAAGGCAGACGCCCTGCTCATCGTCGCACGACGATCCCTGGCAGGAATGGGATGGTCCGCGTCATCCGACACATGGGTGGGACGTGTATCAGAAGACCGGTCGTCGCCGATAGGCGTGCTTCCCCTGGTTGTCGCGGGTCGGCCCGCTCGATACAGTTCTCGTCGATGAAGGATACATATTCGATCGCCGAGGCCCAGGCGCAGCTTCCGCAGCTCGTGCGGAACGCGGAGTCCGGCGTTCCCGTGCGCATCAAGCGTCGCGACGAAACCGTAGCCTACGTGATCTCCCGCGAGCGGATGGAGGCTCTTGCCGAGACGCTGGAGATCCTGGCGAGCCCGGACGCCATGCGCGCCATCGAGCGGGACCGGGCCGGCAAGGGCCGCTACGTCGACCTCGACGATCTCGAGCCGTGAAGGTTCGCCTCGAGGCTCAGGTCGTCGACTTCCTGCGCCGCCAGGCGCCGGTGCCGCGGCGACGCCTGCGGGACGCGCTGCGCAAGCTCGCGCTTGGCCGGGGAGACGTCAAGAACCTGGAACCGCCGCTCGAGGAATACCAGCGCCTGCGCGTCGGCCCGTATCGCGTGATCTTCCGGAATGCCGGCGACCACGTGCGCTGCGTCTTCGCCGAACGCCGCGGCATCGTCTACGAGGTGTTCTCCGAGATGCTGGACCGCCGGCGCTGAGCCGCCTCCCTGCGCGAGGGTGATCCAGCGTCAGGACGCCGCGGTCGTCGCGATCTGCGACATCGCCGCGGCGAGCGGTACGGTGTCGAAGTACTCCTCGAGACGTGTGATGTGCCCGTCGTCGACCTGCACCACGAGGCACGCCGCGAAGCGGAACTCCTTGCCGGTCGGCGCGCGCCCGCAGGTGGTGTGCTGCTCGACGAAGCCGGTCGGCGTCGCCTGGCAGCGCACGTCCTCGTAGCGGAAGTCTCGGATATTAACCTTGACCCAGCCGAGGACGGCGATGTTCTCCTCTGGCGTACGTTCGGCGGGGTCCTGCGCGGTCCAGATCACCGCTTCGGGGGCGTAGAGGGCTCGCACCGTCTCGAGGTCGCCGCGCGCGACGGCGTCGAAGAAGCGGCGTGCGAGGGCAAGCATCGCGGCATCGTCCATGGCGCGATCATGCCCCGGCGCTCACGCGAACGCGAGCTTGAAGCCGCGCTTCTCGAGCCGGTGCCGCGGTACGTACGAGAGGAACGCTTCGCAGCCGGTGCCCGCCAGCGCGCGATCGACCGCGGCGCGCTCCGCCGCCGGCAGCGCGCGGTACGGGTCGAGCACGCGCTGCAGCATCCACAGCGTGTACGGGCTCGTGTAGCGGCCGAACGCGACGCCGCGCAGCGTGGTCTGGTGGAAACCGACCGCGCGCGGCGGCTCGGTCGCGTCCGCGGGACGCGTGTCGGCCCAGGTCTCGTAGGCGCGCACGGTGTCGAGCACGTAGGGGCCGGCGTCGCGCGCGATGCGCGCCAGCAGCGGCTTCATGGTCGCGGCGAGCGCGTCATCGGCGAGCCACGGGCCCACGTCGTCCGGATCGGGATGGTTCATGCGCTCGATCCAGTGACAGGTGCGTGGCGCGCGCTCGCGCAGCAGCCGGCCCGGCACCGCGTCGAGGTAGAGGTGCGCGTACACCGGTCCCATGAGCGCGCAGTCGGCGAACGATGGGCTACCGCCAAGGAGATACGGCTGCGCGGCGAAGTGGCGCTCCAGGTCGTCGAGCAGCTCCGCGGTGTGCGCTTCGATCGCAGGGACGGTCTCGGGCAGGACGCCGATGCCGGGCAGCACGCCCGACATGCGGTCGGCGAACTTGCCCGCCGTCGCCGGATCCCCGCTCGTCCCGGCGAAGTCCGCGCGCGCCTTCGCCATGCTCTCGGGAAAGCCCCAGCGGTAGTGCATCGCCGGCAGGATCATGAACTCGTCGGCGTAGAGCTCCCACAGCATCGCCACGACGCGCTGCACGGGCGTCCGGGGCAGCAGCGCCGGCTCCGGAAAGCGCGCCTCGAGGGCGTCGAGCATGTCGCTGGTGTCCTGCCAGGCGTCACCCTCGGGCGTGACGATCACCGGGATGAAGGCGAGGCCGGTGCGCGGCCGGATGACCTCGCGATAGACGCGTGGTGTGGCGAGCGCCTCGACGTGCGGCACGCGCTTGAAGCGCAGCGCGGGACGGACCTTGCCGGTGAAGTACGAGATCTCGCTGCCGTAGAAGCGGAAGTAGGTGTCGCGGTCGAGCGCCTTCGTCGGGGTCGTCATGGTGGTTCGATCAACTCCGTCCTGCGGCGCTGCGCGCCTGCGCCGCCGCGACGAGATAGAAGTTGCGCGCGATGAACGACGGCTCGATCGCGACGATGCCGTCGCACACGCGCGCCACGAGCTCGCGCGACTCGGCGTCGGCCGGATCCGCCTGCGTCAAGAACATCGCGAGATGCAGCGCGCGGCGCAGCTCGCCGGCCGCGCGTAGCGACTCGGCCTTGGCGTACAGCGCGTCGCGACCTGCCGTCTCGACCAGGTCGCGCGCGACGTCGGCGCGGCGCGCGGGGATGATCTCGGCCGGGTTGCCGCCCCACCACCCGGCGTAGAAGCGCAGCACGTCGCGCACGACGAACGGCACGCAGCCGTAGATCGGCTGCAGGTAGCGCCTGGCCGCGAGGTCGGCGGGCAGTTCGATGCCGGCGTCGACGACGTCGTCGGGCCACTGGCCCGCGTTCATGCGCTCGATCACCGCGTCGTGCAGGAAGCGCATCGCGCGCGCGGTCTCGCTCAGTACCTCGAGCGCGTGGTCGCCGCGCAGCGGATCGCCGTGGCCGGGCACGACGACCTTCGGCTTGCGCGCGGCGATCGCCTCGAGCGTCTCGGCCCAGCCGAGCGTGTAGCGCTGCGGCTTGTTGGGGTTGCCGGTGTTGGGCAGCGACTGCACCGACAGATCGCCTACCAGCGCGACCTCGCGCTGCGGCAGCCAGACCCAGGTGGCGTCGTCGGTCTCGGCGCGCGCGTGCAGCAGCTCCACCGGCTCGCCGGCGAGGTCGATGCGCGCGCTGTCGACGTAGGTGTGATCGGGCTGGACGAAGCTCTTGGGGAAGGCATCGATGCCGGGCGGGAGCTGGAACTGGCGGCGGTTCACCTCGTTGTTCCAGCCCCAGGTGAGCAGATACCGGTTCAGGCGCTCGGGTACGTTCTCGTGCCCCCAGATCGCCGGCCGCGGCGTGCCCGATTGCTCGGCGGCGGCGAGGAACGCGGGCGCGCCACCGACGTGGTCGACGTGGCCGTGCGTGTAGACCAGCACCGCGAGCGGGTCCGCCGTCGCTTCGCGCAGCTTGACGGCCGCCTTCGCGCCGAGAAGCGGGTTGCTGGTGTCGACCACCAGCGACGCGCCACCGCCGAACACGTAGCCGACGTTGCAGAAGCCGTGGAACTGCGCGACGCCGTCGGCGACCATCTCCACGGTGCCGTTGCGCTTGCTCGAGACCAGCGCTTCTCCGATGCTGCTCATGTTCGTCTCCTCAGGCCAGCTCGTCGATGACGAGCTCGGTCGAGTTGGCCGGCAGCCCGATGTGCATGCCGTCCTTGGCGAGGATCACCTCGCCGTCCCAGATGCCGTCGGTGCCGCGCAGGAACATCCACTCCATCATCCGGTTGCGGGGTGCAGGCACGAGGTGCGTCATGACCAGCGCCTCGACGCCGGCGTCACGCGCCATCTCGACCGCCTGCGCTGGCGTGGTGTGGTAGTCGAGGATGTCGCCGGAGAGCTTGGCGAGCCGTGCGTTGCCCGCCGCCGCGGCACCCTTGGAGACGCGCTCGATCATGTGCCCCGCGAGCGCTTCGAGGATGAGCACGCTCGCCCCCTTCGCTTGACGGACCAGATTCGGCAGCGGCTTGGTGTCGCCGCTCACCACGACCGAGCGCCCGGCGTAGTCGAAGCGGTAGCCGTACGCGGGCTCGATCGGCGTGTGATCGACGCGGAACGCGGTGACGCGCAGGCCGTCGCCCTCGAACACGACGGCAACCTCGTCGGGGCCCGGCAGGGTGACGGTGCGCGCCGCGAGGACGCCCGAGCCGGGCGGCATGGCTTCCGCTCCGTGGTGCGCGACCCGGTAGCTGCGATCGAGGGCGTAGGCTTCTTGAAAGCCTGCGACGACCCGATCGACGCCCGGCGGACCGTACACCGGCAACGCGTCGTGGCGGCCGCCGATCCAGCTCTGGGTCACCGCCTCGCCGAGATCGCCGACGTGGTCGGAGTGGAAGTGCGTCAGGAGCACGCCGTCGAGACGGTCGAGCGGCAGGCGCCACACGCCGAGGTTGCGCACCGCGGCGGGTCCGACGTCGACCAGGAAGAAGTGCCCCCCGGCGAGGACCGCCGTGCAGGCGGCGGCGCGGTCGGCGGTCGCGATCGGCGAGCCGGTGCCGCACAGGACGACGTTCAGTCGGCCGTCGTCGAGCAGATCGCTGCGGTTGCTCTGCAGCGCCTGACCGACGCCGCGATCGAGCAGCCGATTGGCGACCTGGTCGCAGCCGGACGTGGCGGCGGCCAGAGCGAGGAGGAGTGCCGTGCGCGCAGCGGATGACATGGCCGCAGCCTTCACATATTTGCACTGCGAGCGCAATATCTTCGGGTTGCCGCAACCGAACGCGGCGTGCGGCGCGCCGAGGCACCGGCTATCCGAGCGGCCACGCCTTCGAGCGGCCACGCCAATGACGATCTGGATCCTCGCAACCCTGTTCGCCGTGGCTCTCCTGCTGCTGTCGGAGGGCAACGGCTGGCGCGCCGGCGTCTGGATCTGGAAGCCGCTCGCCTCGACCGGCTTCGTCGCGGTCGCACTCGCCGCCGGCGCGACCGGCTTCACCTACGGCCGGCTCGTGCTGCTCGCGCTGGTCCTGTCGTGGTGGGGCGACCTCCTCTTGATCCCGCGCGCGCGTGCCGCGTTCACGGCCGGGCTGGCGAGCTTCCTGCTCGGCCACCTCGCCTTTGCCGTGGCGTTCGTCGCGCGCGGGGTGGCACCGCTCTGGCTCGCGGTGACGGCCGTCGTCCTCGCCGCACCCGCCCTGGCCGTGCATCGCTGGCTGCGGCCGCATGTCCCGGCGCCGCTCCTCATCCCGGTGCGCGCCTACGTCGTCGTCATCTGCACGATGGTGGCATGTGCGTTCGGTACGTACGCTCACGCGGGCGGGCGCGCGCTGCTCGCCGGCGCCCTGATGTTCTTCGTCTCCGATCTCGCCGTCGCTCGCGAGCGCTTCGTCGCGCAGGGCTTTGTCAACAAGACGTGGGGCTTGCCGCTCTACTACGGTGGCCAGCTCTTGCTCGCGGCGAGCGTCGCCTGGTCCGGCTGACCCCCGAGCCACACGCAGCCCGCACAGCAAAGATCGCGTTGAGTAAGGCGTGAGGCGGCGATAGGCTCGTGCGGCCATGCCGCGCGTCGGACCCGACCTGCGCTCGACGGCGTCCGATCAGCCCGCCGCAGGCGCAGGTGCCGCCCAGCCCTTGGTGCTGCCCTTGGTCCTCGACGCTCTGCCGACCTGTGCAGCACTGCTCGATCGCGACGGTGTCCTGGTCGCGACCAACGAGCCGTGGCGGCGATTCGTCGCGGAGCGCGGGCTCGACGGCGACGCCTTCGCGGTCGGGCGCAGCTACCTGGAGGTCTGCGACGGTGCCTGTGCGGACGGCTCGGGGGACGGCACCGAGATCGGCTCGGGCCTGCGCGCGGTGTTGCGCGGCGAGCGCGAGCTGTTCGAGAAGGAGTACCCGCACGCGGCTGTGGAGCGGACGAGGTGGTTCCGCCTCACCGCGCGTGGCGTCGAGCATGCGGGCTTCACGGGCGCGATCGTCCTGCACGTCGAGGTGACGGCGCAGCACGAGCTGCGCGAACGCCAGCAGAGTACCCAGCTCGAGCTCGAGCGCCGCGTCGGCGAGCGTACCGCCGACCTGAGCCGCGCCAACGTCCTGCTGCAGTACGAGATCGGTGGGCGCCGCCGCGCGTCGGCCGAGCGCAACCGCCTGCTCGAGGAGGTCCGCCTCGAGCGCAAGCTGCTCGCCGCGGTGCTGACGCAGATGCCGCTCGGCGTGATGATCGCGGAGGCGCCGTCGGGCCGGCTGGTGTTGCACAACGAGCAGCTCGTCAAGCTCGTCGGGACGCCGCTCGCGGCGACGCGCTCGGCGCTGCTGTCCGCCGGTGGCCGCGCGCTCCATCCCGGCGGGCGAGCCTATCTCGCGAGCGAGTATCCACTGGCGCGTGCGCTGCGCGGCGAGAGCGTGCACGCCGAGGAGATCGAGTACGAGCGGATCGACGCCTCGCGGGTGATCCTGCGCGCCAGCGCGGTGCCGGTGCGCGACGAGCCCGGCGAGATCATCGCCGCCGTGGTCACCTTGTACGACGTCACCGAGTGGAAGAGCGCGGAGCAGCAGCTCCGCGAGAGCGAGACGCGCTACCGTCTCGCTTCGCGCGCGATCAAGGATGCGATCTGGGATTGGAACGTGGTCAGCGACAGCGTCGACTGGAGCGACGGTATCACGGCGCGCTTCGGGCATCCGCCGGACACCGTCGCGCCCAGCATCGAGTGGTGGCTCGAGCAGATCGACCCGCTCGAGCGCGAGCGGGTGCGCAGCAGCCTGTTCGGTGCGCTCGCGGGTGCCGGCGACACCTGGCAGGAGGAGTATCGCTTCCGCAGCCCCGACGGGCGCTGGGCGGACGTCATCGATCGCGGCTTCATCGTGCGCGATGCGAGCGGCCGCGCGGTGCGCGCGGTCGGGGCGATGGAGGACGTCAGCGAGCGGCGCCGGGCCGAGGCCGAGCGCGCGGCCTTGCTCGAGCGCGAGCGCCGCGCCCGCGCCGACGCCGAGGCGGCGAATCGCGCCAAGGACGAGTTCCTCGCGGTGGTCTCGCACGAGCTGCGCACGCCGCTCTCGCCGATCCTCGGCTTCGTCGACATCCTGCGCGAGGACGGGCTCAGCCCGGCCGACGAGCGGGCCGCGTTGAGCACCATCGAGCGCAACGCGCGCAGCCTGTCGCACCTGATCGACGATCTGCTCGACGTCTCGCGGATCACCAGCGGCAAGCTGTCGCTCGAGTACCTGCCGTTGCACGCGCACGAGATCGTCGCCGCAGGGGTCGACTCGGTGCGCCCGGCGGCCGAGGCGAAGGGGGTTCGCGTCGCGCACCGTCTCGCTGCCGATCAGGACATGGTGGCCGGCGATGCCAGCCGCCTGAGTCAGGTGGTCGCGAATCTGCTCTCGAACGCGATCAAGTTCACACCGGCCGGCGGCGAGGTGCAGGTGACCGTCGAGCGGCACGCCAACCGCGTCGTGCTGCGCGTGCGCGACACCGGCAAGGGGATCGCGCCCGACCTGCTGCCGCACGTCTTCGAGCGCTTCCGTCAGGGCGACACCTCGGACACGCGCGTGCACGGCGGCCTCGGTCTCGGCCTGGCGATCGTTCGTCACATCGTCGATCTGCACGGCGGCACCGTGCTGGCGGAGAGCGCCGGCGAGGGCCAGGGCGCGACCTTCACCGTGGTCCTGCCGCTGATGCGGGCGAGTCGCGGCTGAGACCGGCGCGGGCGTCGGCGGGGAAAATCTGCTTCAAGGTCGACGATGCCGGCGACGCGGTCGCGCTCGGGTCCCATGCGGCGCCGCGCGCTCGCGCTCTGCTTGCTGCTGGTAGCGCTGTGCGCCCTGGGCTTTCTGCTGCGTACGACGAACGCGGCGACGGTGTTCGTCGGCGACGCGGTCGTGTTCGCCGAAAACGACCCCTACTACCACCTGCGCCGGGTCTTCCAGATCCTCGCCGACTACCCGCGCGTGCCGGGCTTCGATCCGTGGATCGACCACCCGAACGGCGCACCGGTCGTGTTCGCGCCCTTGTTCGATCTCGCGGTCGCCACCCTGGCCAAGCTGGCGGGGCTCGGTCCGTCCGACCGGGTGGCTGTCGAGACGCTAGCCGCCTTCGTACCGCCGGTCCTGGGAGCGCTGACCTGTCTGCCGGTGTTCTGGCTCGCGCTGCAGGCGACGTCACCCGGCGCCGCGGCGCTGGCAGCGCTGCTGGTCACGCTGGTGCCAGCGCACATCTGGTATTCACGGCTCGGCTTCGTCGATCACCACGTCGCGGTGACGCTGGTTCAGGTCGCGCTGCTCGCCCTGGTGCTGCGCGCGCTCGACGTCGGCCGGACAGCGGCTGCACGATCGTCGCGGCCCGTGCGGCTGTTCTGCGCGGTGCTCGCGACGCTCGCGCTCGCGGCCGGCATGCTGCTCTGGAACGGCTATCTGCTGCTGGTCGCGGTGCTCGATGCGTGCCTCGTCGTGCTCTTCCTCGTTGCGGGCGCGCCGCGCCGGCGGACGCTCGCCCGGCTCGCGTGTGCGATGCACCTCGGCGCGGCGCTGCTCGTCCTGCCGGTGGTGGTGGGAATCGTCCGGGAGACCGGTGCCGCGCTCAGCGCGGTCACGCTGTCGTATCTGCACGTCGTGCTGCTTGCCGCCTTCGGCTGCCTGTCGGGGCTCGCGGCGTGGGTGAGCGGGCGGCACTGGCCGCTGCGCCGGCTGGTCGTCCTCTTTGTGGCCGCCGCGGCGCTCGTCGGCGCGGCCCTGCTGGTCGAGCGCGACGTGGTCGCAGGGGTCCTGTCGTGGCTGCGTGCCGCCGACCCCTTCATGGGTGCGGTGCAGGAGTCGGTGTCGATCGTCTTCACCTCCGATAAGCGGCTCGACCTCGAGGGGCCGCAGATCTGGATGAGCCGTTTCTTCTTCCTCGCACCGTTGCTGCTGGCCTGGCTCGCGTACCGCGTCGTCCGCGGCCGGGGCCGGGACGAGGGCCGCCTCGTCGTTCTCGTCTGGGCGGCGCTGCTGTTCTTCTTGACGCTGCGCCAGCGTCGCTTCGGCGAGGTCGCGGCGCCGGCGCTGGCGGTGCTGGTGGCGGATTCCCTGGTCGAGCTGGCGCGGTCCGCGCGTGCGCGACTGCTCGCGCGCGGCCTGGCGCGCGGTGCGGCCGACGCGCTGGTCGCGGCTGGCGTCGCGCTGCTGATCGTTCTCGCGTTCGCGCCGTACTACCGCGGCTTCCTCGCCGCGCCCGATCGCCTGACGGCAGTGCTGCGCGCGCCGCTGCGGTCCGACCCGGCGGCGGCGGTCGCGGCCGTCGATCGCGCCCAGCAGGAGGCATCGAGCGACGTCCGGCTGCATCGTGCGCTGACGCGCTTCGGTGCGCTGGTGCGGCGCTCGGACGCTGTGACCGGTGCGGACGGAGCGCCCGCCGGGGTGATGAACCCGTGGCCGCTCGGTCACAAGCTGCTCTACGTCGCCGGCACGCCGGTCACCGCGACGCCGTTTGGGTCCTACGTCGGTGGTAGCGCGTTCGCGGACGGGACCGACTTCTTCCTCGCCACCGACGAGGAGCGGGCGCTCGAGATCCTCGCGCGCCGCGGCAGCCGCTGGGTGGTGGTCGACAACGACCTCGGCACCATCGGCGCGGCAATCGTCGGACGCGGCGAGAACCCGCGCGACTACTATGCGAAGCAGCAGACCAAAGACGGTGTGACCTACGTCTTCCAGCCGCCGCTGGTGCGCTCGCTGTACCTTCGCTTGACGCGCCTCGGCGGCTCGGAGGTGAAGCTCCCGGCGGCCGCCGGCGCCGCCGCCGAAACGGTCCCGGCGCTCGATCACCTGCGCCTGGTGCTCGATTCCGCGAACGACGACGAGATCGGCTTCCCGAAGGCGTACCAGGTCGTGCGTGGCGCCGATCTGGTCGTGCACGGCGCTCGAGAGGGAACGGTGCGCGCGCGCTATGCGTACCGGAGCGACGCTGGTCGCGAGCGCGTCTACGAGAAGACCGTCGCCGGCGACGCGCGCGGCGAGGCGCGGATCGTGCTGCCGTATTCGTCCGAGCGCCCCGATCTCGGCCAGACCTCGCCGTGGCTGATCGAGAGCGCCGGACGAACGCGCGAGCTGCGCGTCGCCGAGCGCGACGTCCTCGAAGGACGCGCCCTCGACATCACGCTCGATTGAAGGGACTCACGGCTGCGGGTGGGCGGCGAAGAACTCCCACATGGCGTCGGTCGCGTCGATGTCCATCGTCGTGAAGCCGAGGTTCGGACGCTCGATCGCGCCGGGCCAGGTGTGGCCACCACCGGTGACGGTGCAGAGCGTCGTCGTCGCAGCACCGGCGCAGTCGGCGACGGTCTCGCACCGCGTGTCGCCATTCTCGAAGCTGACCGCTGCTTCGCCGGTGCAGCCGTTGAAGCCCTGCCAGCGCACGAACCCGTTGCGCGCGCTGGCGTAAGGTACCAGCGGATCCTCGGTGCCGTTGAACATCATGATCGGCACCGGGCGCGCCGGCGCGCCGGCGCGCAGCCGACCCTGCGCCGCGGCGTTCGAGGCGAGGCCGTGGAAGTTGAGCACCAGCGGGACGCCGCTGGTCGGATCGTTGGATTCGGGAACGAACAGCCGGAACTCGCGTGTCGTGCCACCGGATTCGATGCTCAGCGTGCGTGCGCCGGGCTGCCCGGCATTGCCGGCACACTCGGCCGGCTGCGCCGGCCCGGGATCGCCGTCGTCGCCCGACGAGCCGCCGCCGCACGCGGCGGTGAGTGCCAGGCACGCGAGCGCGATCGCGCGCCGCGCCGACCGTCCGCTGCGGCCCGAGAGCATGATCGTCATCGCTGATTCCTTACTCCCTCACTGTGGATCGCACGGGCCGGTGCAGAACTGCTCGACGAAGCCGCCGTCGCGCAGGAAGTTCTCGAGCTGCTGGCCGCTGGCGGTGTTGCGCGTCGAGCCGTGCGCGCCGTTGTTGAACAGCGGCGGCAGGTTGACCAGCGGCGGGATGCCGGCCGCGCACTGCGTGCGACCAGCTGGATCGCCGGCGCCGGGGCAATCGGCGTCGGTGGTGCACATCGCACCCGCATCGGTCGCGCCGGGTGTATGGCAGCGGCCGAAGCCGCGCTGCGGGTTGATCTCGACGAAGGCCGAGCCGTCGAACGGTGCAGCCAGCTCCGGGATGCCGACGAAGCTGCGCGCGACCGGCGCGAGCTGCGGGATGCCGAGCGAGCGCACCATGATCTCGGTGCCCAGATTCGACACCTCGCTGTCGTAGGTCGCCATGTGGATCAGGATCTTGTGCGGGCGCGGCGGGTCGGACAGGTCGCCTGGCAGGATGTGAGGCAGGTAGCCCTGCGGCTCGCCGCGGTCCCAGAGCTGCTGGATCAGCGGGAAGATCGTGAGCTGGTCCAGCTCGTCCGGATAGGTGCCGTTCAGGATCGCGAAGAACGGGTTGAAGTCGATGCTGCGGTGCAGAAGGGTCGAGTAGTTCGACGCCGGCACCGCCAGGAAGCCGCGGTCGAAGTCCTCGGCCAGCGCCATGATCGCGCCGCCGAAGATGCCGCCCTGGCTGCCGCCCGAGTAGAAGACCTGGTCGGTGTCGATCACCGGTGCGCCGCCGACGCCGACCTGGAACGCGGCGTGCGAGTTGAAGCCGTTCACCGGGTCGGACAGCAGCCGTCCGAGCAGCAGGTGGTTCAGGAAGCCCTGGTGCAGGCGCTCCGGGATGCGGTGGAAAACGGAGAAGTCGAGGATCGCGGGCAGCACGCCGCCAGCGACGTCTGGATCGGACATGCCCTGCATGTCGACCGCGGCGATCACGTAGTTGTAGGTGTTGGCGAGGTCCGAGAGCGCGCCGAGCTGGAAGCGCGTGCCGAGCAGCCCGTGTCCCCACAGGCTCGCCCGGGCCGGGGTCGCGCTCGGGTTCTGCGCCGCCACCGCGACGCGCGGGATGTGCGCGACGTACGGCACGGTCGCGAAGCCATTCTGCGCCGGCACGCCGGCGACGAAGTTGATGCGCGAGCCTGGCGCGTCTGCGGTCATGAAGAGCGGCGCCTGGAACGTGCCCTCGACGCGCGCGAAGATCTGCGCGTTGAAGCCGCTGCCGGTCGGATTTCCGGTATTGACGCCGGTCACGGTGAACGGCGGCGTGCCGAGGGCGAATGCCTGATCGCGCATTGCCACCATCCAGCCGGTCAGCGCTTGCGTGCTGGCGGTGGTGAAGTCCCAGGCGAGCAGCAGGTCGCCGCGCGCGACGCCGTTCGCGGCGAGGCGGTCGAGGGTGTCCTCCATCGCCGGACGGCGCGCGGCGATCGCCGCCGCGCAGGCGGCACCGCAGGCGAGCGCCACGTCGGCGTCCGGGATCTCGTCGCGCAGCACGCGGAAGGCGAGACGCGCGGTGATCGGCGTGCCGTTCACGTCCACCAGGCCGCGGATCGCGACCAGGTAGCGGGTCGCGTCGTCGAGCCGCTTGCCGGGACGTACGATGAAGCTCTTCTTCTCGACGTCGTTGGTCTGCGCATCGAGCTCGGCGAAGTGGATGATGCGCTCGCCGTCGTCCGCCTTCATGATGACCGTCGGGTGATCGGCGTCGAGGGAGCGTGCGAAGTCGGTGTGGAAGGCGACGTTCGAGATGTCGACCGGGTGACCGGTGTCGCGGAACAGCGCGACCAGCATCGGGCCCGGGCTGAAGCCGTCGAGCGTGTTCCAGTCGGTCGGGTCGATGTGCTTGCCGCTCGCGTTCGCGGGCAGCGACTCGGCGTCGTAGTGTACGCGCAGCCCGGTCGGTGTCGTCGGATCGGAGTCGAGGAAGACCGACGACGGGTAGGGCAGGATGCAACGTTCGTCGATCAGGAAGTCGCAGCGTGGGCCCGTGGTCTGGACGGACAGACCGCACAGCGACGAGCGCGGGCCCGGCCGGCGGGCACCCTCGGGGGACAGCGCGCCGAAACCCTGGTCGGCGAACGGCTGGTAGAGCGCGCTCTTCTTGCACTTGAGCGGTGCAGCACCGCTGCGCGGATTGCACGCGCTGAAGCACGAGCTGGCGCACGTCTTGCCGCTGCGGACGATGACCCGCACGCCGTCGGGCGAGGTCGAGCCGAGGCTGAGCAGGGCGAAGACACGCAGGTCGATCTCCACGGTGTCGGCCTGGTTGCCCTGATCGGTGAGCTTGATGCGGCCGTTCAACGCCCCCGCCCGGTCGTACGAGGTCGAGGTCGCGGTCGAGCGGAAGCGCGCCTGCGGTACCGTCGTCTGGAAGAGCACGTTGCCAGGGTCGGCCGCGTCGACGACCTCGAAGGTGAAGCCGTCGGGCCCGACCAAGGTCTGGTGCGAGGCTCCGGGCAGGGTGACCGTGCCGCGGTAGGTCACGTCGCGCCCGGTGATGCTCACCCGCCGCGCGGTTCCCCCCCAGCAGTCGGCGGCAGCCGCGTGCGACGCGACACTCAGGGTGGACAGGGCCGACAAGATCGCGAGCGGGATGAGAATCGCCCCCCGGTGCTTCCCTCGCAGTGCGTGCATGTTCCCTCCAGGCAGGCAGTTCGTGCGGACTTTGGTCGAATCTGCCCCTTCGTGCCCCGGCGGGCAAGGCAGAAAGCAATCGATTGATGTAGGGGATCGAGATGCGCTTCACGAATCGACGTGCTGTGCAACGTCGCCGGCATCGGCGGCTTCCGTCTCGACCACGAGCAGACGCTCGAGGGCGCCAGCGCGCAGGCGGCGAACAGTGCAGCGCATGGTGCTGGAATCAACGACACCGCGGCTGCTTAGTGAGAATGAAGGTCGTTTTCGATTGAGACGAGCGTCGCGGTGAGGGCTTGCTCAAGCTCCCCTCCGGGTCAGCCGAAGAGAGGAACAGAGAGCCAAGGAGCCATGGCGCGATCCCCCGAGACCGTCGAAGTCGTTCCCGTCGAGCTGCCGGACGCGCTGCGCTATCAGCGTTCCGAGGCCCGGATGGCGGTCACGCTGCCGGTGCGCCTGAGCGCTCTCTCGGGCGAGGTCATCCCGGGCCTGCTGGCCGACCTGAGCCCGACCGGAGCGATGGTGGTGGTCGACCGCCGCTTCTCGCCGCTGCTGCCGATGCCCGTCGGTACGAGCCTGTGGATCGAGTTCTACCTCGACGACCTCGAGGTCGCCGGCGCGGTGATCCGGCTGCGTGGCATGAAGGAGCGCGGCCGCTTCCAGCTCGAGCTCGGTTGCTCGTTCGTCGACCTGAGTGATCGCGCACGCACCACGATCCGCTCGAAGGTCGCCGCCGCGAAGATCGTGCGCCGCCGCTGAAACGGGGCGCGGGCCGCTCACGACGGCGCGGTCATTGACGACCGGCCGATTTCCGGACTTCTCTGGGAACCGCAACGGAGGAGCTACGGATGGCGAGGTTCTCGGGAAGGAAGATTCTGGTGATCGGTGCGTCGGCCGGCATCGGGGCCGGACTGGCGCGTCGGCTCGCCGCCGAGGGCGCCCACGTGCACCTTGCCGCGCGCCGCCGCGACAAGCTCGCGGAACACGTGGCTACGATCCGCGCCGCGGGCGGCACCGCCACCGCGCACGCGTGCGACATTGCTTCGGGACCCAGTGTTGCCGAGCTGTTTGCCGCGGTCGCGCGCGACGGGGTAGCGCTCGACGCGCTGGTCAACACCTCGGCGGTGCTGTGGCTCGAGCCCTTCGCGACCCAGAGCGAGGACACCTGGCGCGACATGATCGCGGTCAACCTGAGCGGCGCGATCTGCGCGACCCAGCACGCGCTCGCGCACATGCTGCCGCTGGAGCGCGGACACGTGATCCACGTCACGTCCACCGCCGGGTCGCTGGCCATCCCGTACCTCGCGATCTACTCGACCACCAAGGCGGGCCTCGGGCATTTCCTCACCGCGCTGCGCGGCGAGTACGGCAAGAGCGGCGTGCGCTTCACCGAGCTGCAGATCGGCAACACCGCCGGAACCGAAGGCGGCGGCGCGTCCTCGCGTCCGACGAGCGAGGAGGCCATCCGCCACATCATGCGCTGGACCGGCGCGCCCGCGATGATGGCGGTCGACGACGTGGTCGACGCCGCGGTCTACGCGCTCTCGACGCCCGCCACCGTCCGCCTCGATCGCATCGTGCTGCGCGAGATCGCGGAGATGCCGACATGAGGCCGGTTGAACGAGCCTCCTTCGCCGTCCTCCCGGTGCTCGCCGCCTGTGCGCTGCTCAGCGGTGCTGCGCGTGCTGCCGAGCCGCCGCGCCCGAAGGCCGGCATCGTGCCGCTCGAGCTGGCGGATGTCGCGCAGGCGGGTGGTCCGGAGCTGCGCATCGACAGGCCCGACATCGCGCTTGCCGGCAAGCGCGTCCGCTTCGTGGCGCAGGTCGCCGAGGTCGGGCGCACGGCGTCCGGCGAAGCATTCATCGTCTTGACGGACGGCAGTGCGCGGCTCGTCTTCCGCCTGCCCGACGCGCTCGAGGGCCCGGACCGGCTCACGCCCGGTCAGGACTGGGAGGTGATCGCGCGACTCGATCGCCAGGTGCAGCTCGCGGACGGCCGGCAGGCGATCGCGGTCATGCCGGATCTGCTGATCAAGACGCCCGGCCTGCCGGCAGAGGAGAAGCCGACCGACGTCGTGGTCCGCGTCGCGGGTGAAGGAATGCTCGTCGATCCGCCGCTGGTGCCCTTCGAGTCGAGCGAGCCGCTCTACCGCATGCGCATCACCGATCCCGGCAAAGGGATCAAGCGCGAGTTCGACGAGCCTGGCGCGAGCGCTGTGGCCGTCGCGAAGGACGGCCAGGGGCGCACGATGTACAACGCGATCCGCACCGACCGGGCCGCGGACGGGCGCGAGAGGACGACGAGCTGCATCTTCCGCAACGAGGGCGGCCGCCTGCGTAACGTGGAGTTCGGCGAGGTCGAGGTCGACCCGGCGGGCAAGCGCGGCAACGAGACCTCGATCAACCTCGAGGAGGAGCAGTTCAACGACACCTGGTCGGCGCGCAAGCGCAGCTTCGAGCCCAATACCTATGCCGCGACGTGCCTGGGGACGGCGCTGAGCGGCTTCCCGCTCGCCTCGGCGAAGGTGGTTCGCTTCTACGTCTACGGCGGCTCCGGACTACCGATCCCGGTCTACGCCTACATGGACGGCGAGGAGACCCTGGAGGTACGCGGCCGCCCCGAGCGCGCCGCGAAGATCCGCGTCGGGCTCGACGTGCGGCAACTGTCGCGCGCGGTCGACGTCCCGGAGGTCTGGCGACAGCACGCCGAGAGCGCGGGCGAGGTTTGGTTCTCGGGCGAGTCGACCTACTGGATCGCGGCTGCTCCGCCGCACGACATGCTGCGCTTCGCGGGGCCGCTCGGGCCGCCGGGGTCGCCGGAGGCGGTGGTCGAGCGCGTACGCTGACGGGCCCGCGGCCTCTTCCGGGCGGTTCCGGCGAGCGTCAAGTTGTGGCAGGATGCGGCGATGCTGCGCCTGCTGTTCTGCCTTGCGATTGCGGTCTGGCTCGGGTCGGTGGTGTGCCTCTCGTTCGTCGTGGCGCCGGTGGCGCACGGCACGTTTCCGACCGACGAGGCGCGCCGCTTCCTGCGTCCGCTGTTCCCGCGCTACTACCGGCTGGGCGCGGTGTGCGGCTTCATCGCGCTCGGGGTGGTGCTGCTCGGCCGGGCCGGGCTGTCGCAGGAAGAACTCGCGCGGCTCACCATCCCGGTCGCGGTGGCGATGGTCGCGAGCCTGATCGGTGGCGAGTGGATCCTGCCCCGGCTGCGCGACCTCGACGGCGAGGACGAGCGCTTCGCGCGCCTGCATCAGGTGTCGGCGATGCTCAACACGACGACGCTGGCAGCACTCGTGCTCGCGGTCGCCGGCGCCGTCATGCGCTGATGCAGGCCGCGCTCAGTGATGTCGAGCGGAGATTTCCCGGCGTAGCGCACCTCGAGACCGGCGGCCGCGAACAGCCGACGGAACCCGGTCTCGGGGATCGCGCGCACGTGGATGGGATCGCACAGCCGCTCCATGTGGTCGTGATGGGCGGCCTTGGCCGAATCCTCCGAGCCGAGCAGGTCGGCGATCACGATGCTTGCCGCCGGACGCGCCACGCGGCAGATCTCGCCCAGGATGCGCTCAAGCCGGGGAAAGTGATGGAACGCCGCGCGGCAGGAGACCACGTCGAAGCTCGCGTCGGCGAACGGCAGCACCTCGGCATCACCGCTGCGGAACTCGACGTTGCCGAGACCGCGCCGCGCCGGCGACGTCGAGGGTGCGGTGCGTCGCGCTGGCCCCGCTCGGCGCCACCAGACCGTCGAGTCCCTTCTGGTCCGTGGTTTGCCGCATGCGCGCGTGGACCTCGGCCTGGCGGGTGAACTGCGCGCGGATCCGGTCGACGTGCTGCTCCATGGGGCGGGGACCCGGGGCGGAGCTTCAGGGAGCCGTTCGTTCTGACGACAGACAAGCGTGGAAAACGTGCACCGGATGCGGCCGGCGACGAGCGCCACACGAGCGCAGCGGAGGACGGCTGATGGCCAGACGAGCGGGTGATTCGACCGGGCGTTCGAGGGGCTACTCGCGTCGTGCGGTGATGCGGGGCGGCGGCACGGCCGCGCTCGCCGCCCTCGGTGGCGTGGCGCTGCACGGGCAGGCCGTCGCAAAGGAAGGGCCGCGGCCCGCGTACTCGCCGGCGCACGAGGTCGATCCCTACGTGCCGCGACCGAATCCGACGCAGTACGACTTCTCGGTAGAGGCGACGACGCTCGATCCGGACGGCCAGAAGGCGATGCCCGGGGTCACCGTCAACAGCAGCTTTCCTGGACCCGAGATCCGGGTGCACGAGGGCGAGCAGCTCAGGGTCCTGGTCCAGAACCGGTTGAACGGGCACCCGACGGCCATCCACTGGCACGGCCTCCTGGTGCCGGCCGGCATGGACGGCGTGCCCGACATCTCCAACGCACCCATCGCTCCCGGCCAGATGTACGTCTACGAGTATCCGATCCGCCAGCGCGGCACCTACTGGTACCACTCGCACGTCGGCTTTCAGGAGCAGGTCGGCCTGTTCGGCGCCTTCGTGATCGAGGGCAAGGACGACCCCGTTCGCGCCGACCACGACGCCGTCGTCCTGCTGAGCGACTGGCTGCACCGCTCGCCCGAGGAGGTGTTTGCCGAGCTGCGCGGCACGAGCGCCGGCGTCGCACCCGCCGCCACTGCTGCGGCGATGTCCGGCATGAAGATGGGTGGCGGGATGGCTGCCATGGGCGGCGGCACCGACCTGTCCGACATCAAGTATCCATCGTTCCTGCTCAACGGCAGCGCGCCGGCCAAGCCGTGGACGCTCGCCGCGCGACGCGGGGAGCGCAACCGGCTGCGCATCGTCAATGCCGCGGCGTCGACCTACTTTCGCGTCGCGCTCGACGACCACCCGCTCGAGGTGACGCACGCCGACGGCATCGCCGTACAGCCGGTCACCGTCTACCACCTCGAAGCCGGCATGGCGCGGGAGTTCGTCTACGCGACGTAGCAGCTACAGCAACCCGAGGATGTCCGGGATCGTGCGGATCACGTGCGCCGGCTGTGCGCCGTCCGCCGGCGGCGGCTTGTCGTCGCGGTGCCAGAGCAGCACCGATCGGAGCCCCGCGCGATTCGCTCCCGCGACGTCCGCCGGCAGCGAGTCGCCGACGAACAGCGCCTCGCCGGGCGCGCAGCCCGCGCGCTCGAGCGCGAGCGCGAAGATCCGCCCATCGGGCTTGCACGAGCCCGCCGCCTCGCTCGACAGCAGCGAGTCGAAGCACGCGCGCAGCTCGCCGCGGTCGATCAGGTGGCGCAGGTCGTCCTCGCGCAGCTCGCCGCGGTCGATCAGGTGGTGCAGGTCGTCCTCGTCGATGTTGCTGACGATGCCGAGGTGCAGGCCGCGCGCACGCAGCTCGCGCAGCGTCTCGACGACGCCGGTCCGCAGCCGGAAGTCGCGTGCGCGGCGCTCGTGCTGGATCGCGAACCAGCGCTCGAGCTGCGCGTCGCTGAGCTCCGTACCGATCTTGCGGCCCATGCCGCGGACGGCGTCGGCGAAGAAGTCGCGGTGGAGGTAGTAGGGACGCGGCAGGTAGTCGCGGAACGCCGCCGCGGTCGCATGGCGGTGGGCGCGTGCAAGCTCGCCGACCCCGGCCGCGAGGCCGAGCTCGCGCCCGAATACCTCCAGCGACTCGAGCTGCGCCGCGGCGAGATCGGCGTAGTCGAACAGGGTGCCGCCGAAGTCGAACAGGACTGCTCTGGTGGCGTGGCTCACGGCGCCGGATGCTACCCGCCCCGCGGCCGACACGCCATTCGCGAGCAGTCGAATCGACCACGCATACGGGCCATCCGCGGGCGGCCGGCGCTTGCCCCGCCCGCGCCCGGCAGTTAGGTCGATGCCCTCGGACGGGCGCTCTGCCAGGACTTCCCTGCGGTCGCCACCAAGCCACCTAGAGAGAGGTCCATGGCCAAGCAGACCGCCTTCGAGCGCTTCAAGGGTACCCCCGGTTACATCGCATCCGGCCCGCTGGTCGACGCGGTGAATTGCGCGATCGCCCTCGAGCGCCCGCTGCTCATCAAGGGCGAGCCCGGCACCGGCAAGACGGTGCTGGCGCGCCACGTCGCCGAAGGCCTCGGCATGCCGCTGATCAACTGGCACATCAAGTCGACCAGCAAGGCGGTCGAGGGCCTGTACGTCTACGACACCGTGCAGCGGCTCAACGACAGCCGCTTCGGCAGCGGCGACGTGTCCGACATCGCGCGCTACATCAAGCTCGGTCCGGTGGGCCAGGCGTTCGCCGCCGAGAAGCGCCAGGTGCTGCTGATCGACGAGGTCGACAAGGCCGACCTCGAGTTCCCGAACGATCTGCTGCACGAGCTCGACGAGATGCGCTTCAACATCACCGAGACCGGCGTCGAGGTCGCGGCACGCGAGCGTCCGGTGGTGATCATCACCTCGAACAACGAGAAGGAGCTGCCCGACGCCTTCCTGCGCCGCTGCATCTTCCACTTCATCGAGTTCCCCGATCGCGACCTGATGAAGCAGATCGTCGCGGTGCACCACAAGAACCTCGACGCGAAGCTGCTCGACCAGGTGCTGGTCAAGTTCTACTGGCTGCGCGAGCAGAACGAGCTGCGCAAGAAGCCGTCGACCTCGGAGCTCGTCGACTGGATCAGCGCGCTGCTGCGCTCGGGGATCTCGCAGGACCAGCTCGAGGCCCACATCCCGTTCCTCGGCGTGCTGCTCAAGAAGGAGCAGGACGTCGATGCGCTGTCGGGCTACGAGACGCGCGGTGGGAAGTATCCGGCCAAGTGGAGCGACCTCGGCCCGCGCTACAATCAGTAGAACGATTCCGATGGGTACCGAGCTCGATCGCGACCCCTACGTCAGCTTGCTTAGCTACAGGCGCGACGGCGGGGGCGTCGAGACTCCGGTGTGGGCCGCACCGCTCGACGGCAAGCTCGTCGTGTTCACGTTGAAGGACTCGTTCAAGGTGAAGCGCATCCGGCGCAACCCGAAGGTCCGGGTCGCGAAGTGCGGCGTGGCCGGCAAGCTGCTCGGGCCGTGGCGTGACGGTAGCTGCGTGCTGGTGACGGACGAGGCGCACGAGGCACGTGCGTACGCAGCGCTCGATGCGAAGTACGGCTGGCAGATGCGGCTCGGGACCTTCGTGCGCGGCATCTTCGGCGGCCTGGACAAACGCGCGGTACTGGAGATCACGCTCGACGCTTGACCGCGCGAGCCCGCAGGCAGCGCAGATGTGGAGCAGCGAGCGATCCCGCGCAGCAGCCCTGATCGGCAGCGCGGGGCTGGCGGCGGCGGGCGCGACGTTCGTCATCCTCTACTTCCAGCTGGCGAAGAGTAGCCGCTTTCCGCCGGACGACTTGTGCATCTTCTCCCACGTGCAGGAGCTCGGGGTGTGGGGCGCGCAGCTCCGGCTCTTCCGGACCTGGTCGGGCCGCTGGGCGTCGAATCTCCTCGTCACGCTCGTCATGGGGAACGAAGCCCGGACGCCGTCCCTGTTCCTCCACGCGCTGGCGCTGCTCTCGTTCGCCGTCGTCACGGTCTGGGCGACCATGCGCGCCGTGGCTGCGGATCGCGTCGGAGCTGGCGTCGCTCCGGTTCTGGCCGTGGTCACGGTGGCGCTGGCCTTCTTCGCCACGCCGCATCAGGGCGACTCCTGGTTCTTTGCGTTCTCGTCGGTGGAGAACCTGGTGCCGGTCTGCTGCGGCGCGCTCGCGCTCGCTTGCGTGCTGCGTGCGGACGCGCGGCCCTGGCTCGTCGTACCGGGTGCGATCGCGGCGGCCGTCGCGGCCGGCGGTCACGAGTGCGTGTCCCTGACGTGGCTGAGCGTCGGCTACGCGCTGCTGGCCTGGGCGGCCGTTCGGATGGGCGCCGGCGAGTCGCGCATCCGATCGGGGGCGATCGTTCTCGCGGTCGCCACCGCGAGCTTCGTCGTCTGTGCGGCCTCGCCCGGGGCTGCTGCGCGGGCTACCTTGCTGCGCCACGCTCCGGCGCACGTCGCGATCGGGCGGGCGCTGCTCGGTGGTCCTCGGCTCGTCGCGGAGATCGTGCTCGCGACACTGCCGGTCCTCGCCGCGATTGTGCTCGTCTGGGCGTGGGCCACGCGCTGCTTCGCGCGCGACACCGCGCGCGCGTCGGCGCGGGAGGTCGCCAGCGTCGCGCTGGCGCTCGCTGCGCTCTCGTTGGTGGCGGGATTCGCGACCGCGCTGCCGGGCTACTACGCGCTCGGCGAGGCGCCGCCGACCCGGGCCCAGCTCGCGCTTGCGATCTTCCTGATCGGGGCGGCGGCAGTCGTCGGTGTGCAGCTCGGGAGCTGGCTGCGCGGCTCGGCGCGCTCGCAGCAGGTCCTCGCGGTGTCGATGCTGGTGCTGGTGGCGGTCGTCTTCCAGCGCGAGCGCGCGCGTCTGATCCCGGAGATCGCCGCCGCCCGCATCTACGCCCGTGCGTACGATGCGCGCATGGCGACGCTGCGCGAGGCGGCCGGGCGCGACCAGCGATCCCCGGTCCTCCTCGATCCCCTGCCTCCGAGCGGACTCCTGCGAACGGCCGAGGTCAGCCCCGACAAGCCGAGAAGTTATGCGAATCGCTGTCTCGCCCGGGCGGTGGGCCTGCGCGGCGGCGTGCTGCGCAGGCCCGACTCGCCGGGATCGTGACGGCCGCTGGTGATCAGCGGAGGATAGCGAGCCGTCGCGGTGCGTCGTCCTGCTCCGACCAGCGCACCCAGAACACGATC